>ERZ1649853.264-NODE-264-length-22114-cov-8.785348_pt1 | contig 22114 bp, 17 predicted proteins | sample MGYA00575353_ERZ1649853 | MGnify/ENA primary metagenome ERZ1649853 (study PRJEB40853, sample SAMN11349654) | freshwater sediment metagenome | isolation source: river sediment | host: Sediment | place: India: Okhla Barrage, New Delhi | collected 2017-02-21 ...
GATTCACATAGAACGAATTCTTAGCCACGTAACTATCGAGACTCTCAAAATCAAGCGATTTTGCCCGACACGCAAGGACCTTCTTGTTCTGCTTCTTCTGGTTCTTGATGATGATTATGCAAGGATACGTTGTTGCATCCTGGAATACCTTGAGGTCGCCGAAGTCAACTATCTGTTCTATCTGGTAGTGATTGAGAAACTCTCGCAGTTTCTTCCCATAGCCAGCCTTTAGCCATTTGTTAGTGACAATCATTCCGAAGAAGCCGCCTTCTTTGAGTAGCTTCAGTTCTCTCTCGAAGAAGTAGATCGAGAGATCGGCCATGCTGTGGTAGACCTCGTAGTTCATTTCTAGATATGGTTTTGTTCTCCTAAGTTCCTCTTGTCGAACGTAGGGTGGGTTACCAATTATGACATCGAATCCCCCATCCTTCATGATTGTCGGAAATTCCCTGGCCCAATCGAAAGGACGCAATTCCTCGTCTAGCGATTGACTGACAAGTGAATTGCCACACTTGATGTTGTCTCGTAGATCTGGAAGTCTGAATCTTGTCTCAGCAGCCTTGAGCAGGAGATTGAGTTGAGCAATCTCGACCGCCTTGGGGTCCAAATCCACTCCGTAGATGTTGTTTCTGAGAATCATAGCCTTCCGAGTCATCTTCGCGGCATCAGATTCCGAATCGAGTTTCGTTTGAGAGTAGTCCTTGTCCTTCTGACGATACGATCGATCCAGGACATCAAATGATTTGAGAAGGAATGACCCCGAACCGCAAGCCACATCCAGGACACGTATTTCCGCGAAATCTTCCGCTTTCGCCTTCTTCAGAATCCTTCCCAGGGTGTTCTGAACGATGTATTCCACAACAAAAGGAGGTGTGTAGTAAATCCCTTGTTCTTTCCTCTTGGATTGCATCGTGCCGATGTACTTTTCATACATCGCCCCCAGAACATCAGCGTCGATGTCTGCGAAATTGTACGAATATATCTCATTTTTGTCGTAAGTCTCTCGAAGGACTCTGGCATAGGTCAGGTTGTCAATTTCGACTCGCTCGCATTCGTGGCGTTTCTCAGGGCTGCTCTCGTCATAAGTGAACAACTTGCTGTCATAGATGTCGTCGTAGTGTCGGAATAGCTTGTTCATCCGATCTTTGACACTGATTGACTTGTCCACATCGTACTGGTTCAATATTCCCTTGATTGTTTCGTCTGGGCGGGCTTCACGCCTTCTGTCTTCAACAGTCCTGATGAAGATGATTCTGTCGAGTATGGTCTGGACTATCTCCTCCAGTTCCGGGCGTGAGTACTCCTGATTTGTGTGCTTTCGGATTGAGGCAATCAACTTCTGGCGCCACGCAAGAACGTCGGTCAGTAGCTCATCGTCTATTCTCACGGTTTTCTTGATGCGGCTTTCCTTCTGCGCCTCTTTCTCAATCAGACTAGCCTCAAATCCGTCTTTGGACAAGAGCAGAATATCCTCAAGTTGGGAGGGGAGATCAGAAGCCGATATTCTTCTGAAGATATGTTTCCAGATTGAATCCTCCTTGGTGTCGCAAAGAAGAATCAAGGTTTCTTTGAAGTTGGAAAGCACCGACCAGCGCTTGTTCTTGCTGCGACCATAGTTGATCGCCTGCTTGATGTCTGTTTCAGAGAGTTCTCGGAAAGGCTTCGTCTCCAAGAAGAACGCAATGCGTCCGTTGAGGTAGAAGATGTAATCGGGCCTGCCCTGAGGCTGGCTGACCTGTTCCTTCACTTCTTCTGGGTTCCTCAGATTCCACCCCAACAAAGAGAACAACGGCTCTATGTAGATTCTGCAGACATCCCTCTCAGAAAGTGACTGCGCCTTGTTCCTCTGAAGATCGTCGAGCAGTTCGAGGACTCCTCGCCTCAAATCCTCTGTCATGAAAACGGTGCTAAATCGCCTCGGGGACTTTATATGTATCGAGATGAAGGTCGGCTACAAGCGGAGCGACGGTCAAACCGTCTCGATACTCTCACCTCTTGATCAGGCGGACTCCCATCAACTACTCTATCGTCCGACCGCACAAAGTCTAGTTTTCATTCAAATCGGTAGACTGATATAGCATGCCGTGCCAGTTCTGCTAATTGGCACCCCTTCCAGATGGCGCGGCGCGACCAAGAAAATTATAAATACTCAGGAGGCGATACTGACATTTGTCTGACGAAAGCGTTGATATCGTCGGACATGCCGAGGCGGCCAGATGGTAGAGTCGGAGCGAGTGACGATAAGGTTGCCACACGAGAGGATTCAATCACTCCAGGCGCTGGTGGACCAGGGCAAGTTCCCGACAATCTCTGACGCGATCCGGGCCGCCATAGACAAGTTCGTCGAGGGCGAGTTCACGCCCGAGTACATCGAGAAGATCACCGTCGAGTTGCCCAAGGGCAACGTAGTCAACCTGAAGCAGCTCGTACAAGACGGCGACTCAGTTTCTGTGGACGACGCCATCAGAAACGCAGTGCGCGAATACATACGGAAGCGAGTGTCAAAAGCGATGGAAGAACTGGAAAGGTGACGCTCTAACAAACTGTCGCGAGGATGGGATGATGGCCACGCACGCATACACGCATGAGCTTCAGCTCTCAAGGGGGTGCAGCTGACATGCTGGAGAAGCTCATCAAGGAGGTTCTCGAGCGTGAGCCGGAGTTCGAGGCGCACCTTGCACCCAAGATATGCGTCGTCGGCTGCGGCGGTGGCGGGTCCAACAGCGTCCACAGGCTACAGCGGTTCGAGCTCAACGGGATCGAGACCATCGCGGTCAACACAGACAAGTTCCATCTGTCCAGGACCAACGCGGACAAACAGGTCCTGATAGGCGAGCACATGTGTCACGGTTACGGCGCGGGCGGGGACCCACAGCTCGGCGAGAAAGCCGCCATGTTCGACATCGACAAGATCGACGCGCTGGTCCGGGACTACGACATCGTGTTCATCACGGCGGGCATGGGCGGAGGCACAGGCACTGGAACCGCGCCCGTGGTCGCGGAGGCGGCGAAGAGGCACGGGGCCATCGTCGTCGCGCTCGTCACATTGCCATTCGACATCGAGAAAGGAAGGTTGAGAGCTGCACTCGCAGGCATCGCGAAACTCAAGGAACGGGCCCACAGCACGATAATTCTCGACAACAACAGGTTGCTCGAGATAGTGCCCAAGTTGCCCGTGGAGCAGGCCTTCATGGTGATGGACCAGCTCATTGCTGAGGTGATCAAAGGGATCACCGACACGATCTGCCAAACGAGCATGATCAACCTTGACTTCGCGGACTTCCGAAACGTGATGCTCCATGGAGGAGCGTCGACCGTCCTGTACGGTGAAAGCGAAGATCCGGAGAAGGTGGTGCTGGAGGCGCTGAACAACCCGCTGCTCGATGTCGACCTTGAGGGAGCTTCAGGCGCCCTGATACACATCACGGGCGGCCCCTCCCTCTCCCTTAGGAAGGCCTACCAGGTCTTCAACGGCGTCACGAGCGAGCTAGGTGCGCAGGTGAACGTGAAGCTCGGAGCGCGCATCGACGAGGACTTCGGAGGGAACATCAAACTAATCGGGATAATCACCGGCCTGCCATCCCTGGACGGCAGACAGAACGCATTGGGCGAGACCGGTGTCAGCCTCGAGTCCTGTCTCGTCGACGTGATCGAATAATCGCTAATCCTCCCCCCGCGCCCGCTACCGCAACTTCGGCGGGCGCTCAACTTTTCTTCTGCCGCTTCTTCTTGGGGAGCGCACCCGAGGTCGCTTCCTTGACCGCCCCGTCGAAGACCCCCATCAGCGTGTGGAACTCCCATGTGGTCGGCACGGACCGGTTGATGAGCCGCCGGAACATGACCTTGGTCTTCTCTTTCTTGTGGGGCGGGTAGTCGATGGCGTCCAGTAGCATCGAGAAGTATTCGAACAGTTTCTCCTTCTCGAGCTCTCCTGCTTGTCTCGGCTCCCACTTGACCGCCTGGGATGCGAAGAGCTCGTAGAAGACTATCGCGGCAGCGTGCGATATGTTGAGTATCGAGTATTGGGGGTTGGCTGGTATCTTGACCAGGAAGTCGCACCTCTTTATCATGGCCTGATCCAGCCCGAAGTCCTCTCTGCCGAACAGGAGCGCGATTTTGCTGCTCGAGTCTCTGATCTTCTCTGCGAACTCCCTGGGAGTGAGCGCGATTCGTTTGAAGTTCTTCTCGTTCGTGGTGTCTACGCCCGAGGTGGCCGCGACGAAGTCCACGTCCTTGAGCGCCTCATCATCCGAGAATACCGTGGCCGCATTCTTCAGGATGTCTATCCCGTGCATGGCCCGCTTGGTCGCCTCCTCCCCGATCGCGCACGGCCTCACGAGGACGAGCTCGTCGATCCCGAAGTTCTTCATCGACCTCGCAATCGCGCCGACGTTCCCGTCGTTTAGGGGTTCTACCAGCACTACCCTGAACTGTGGCACGGAACCTCCACAGATGCCCTAGGTATTTAGCTTTGTAGTAGATTGCTCTGGCGTGGATGAGGGGCACAGGATAGCGCTCAAATTCGCATACGACGGGTCCAGGTTCTACGGCTTTCAGAGGCAGCCCGACAGGGAGACAGTGGAGGGATCGTTGGTGGATGCTCTGAAGTCCGTCGGTGCGATCAAGTCGTCTCGCGAGTGCGGCTATCGGAGCTCCAGCAGGACCGATAGAGGAGTGAGTGCGCTCGGCAACATCGTGTCCTTCCGGACGTTATTCGAAACCGGAGAGTTGTGCTCCGCGGTCAACTCCGAGATGGAGGGCGTCTGGGCATACTCGGCCGTCGATGTTCCCGACGAGTTTAACCCGAGAGCGGCCAAGCAGAGATGGTACAGATACCACCTTGCCAAGACGGGGCAGGACATCGGGATCATGCGGGAGATTTCGAGCAAGTTCGTGGGCGTGCACGACTTCTCAGGGTACTCGCGCAAGGACAAGAGGAACCCGATGCGCAAGATCGATTCTATCGACCTGCTAGACAGGGGCATGTTCCACATCATCGATTTCCGCGCCGAGAGCTACTTGTGGAACATGGTCAGACGCATCGTGTGGATGATGAACGAGGGAGGCTCGGGGAGGATGCCGCTTGATCAGATAGGACCCAGCCCCAGGAAACGTCCGACTCGCATCGGGCTAGCGCGCCCAGAATTTCTGGTGCTCATGGATATCGATTGCGGCATCATGTTCCCCGTGGACCGGCACGCGGCCATGGGGATCACCAGGGCCATCGAACGAAGGATCGCGGAGTCTGCGATGCGGCTCACGCTCGAGCAGACGTTCCACGCCTTGCTGGAGAGCAGATGACCCCTTGTGAAGCTTGATATCCGCTCATGAGCCTATCAGGTATCGCATGAGAGTTGCTGTGACAGGCACTCCAGGGGTGGGCAAGACCAGCGCCTGTTCTTTCGTGAAGGGGCTGAAGGTCCTGCATGTGAACGATCTCATAGGCGAGCTCGGGCTCAAGACCAGTTACGACAGGAAGCGAAGGACGAAGGAGGTCGACGTCAGCGCACTCGCAAAGGCCTTGGAGGGTGTCGAGGGCGACTTCGTGATAGAGGGTCATTTCGCACACATGCTCGCTCCCGACGTCGCCGTGGTGCTCAGGTGCTCTCCGAGAGTCCTCGGGGCGAGGCTCCGCAAGAAGGGTTGGAACGAGAAGAAGGTTCGGGAGAACGTCGAGGCCGAGGCAGTCGACGTTATCCTGATAGAGGCCCTCGAGGGCGTCCCCGAGGTGTGCGAGGTGGACACGACGAAGAGGACGCCTCGCGGAGTGGCCAGGGCGATCGATGCCATCATCGCTGGAGAAAGGGAGAAATACCGTGTTGGCAATGTTGACTGGAGCGAGGAGGTTCTTAGCTGGTTTTAGATAGCTACCGCGGCGAAGCGAACAGGGTTCTATCCCCACTTGCGAAGCGCCTCCGCAACGTGAACCCCAACTATCTCTCGCTGATATCATTGGCGCTTGCGGTGCTCGCCGCATTCCTGTTCGTCTTCAAGTGGCCCCACTTCCTGCTTTTCGCCGCTGTGGCTGTTCTGGCAAGCGGTTTGTTCGACGCGCTTGACGGAGAGGTCGCGCGGATCTCCTCCAAGGCGTCCAAGCGCGGAGACTTCGTGGACCATGTGATCGACAGGTATTCCGACGCCCTCATCCTTGCCGCAATCGCGCTGAGCCCCAGATGCCCCGTGTCGTTCGGCCTGTTCGCGGTCATCGGGGTGCTTCTGGCCAGCTACATGGGCACCCAGGCGCAGGCGCTCGGGCTGGGGCGGGAGTACAGGGGGATACTCGGGCGCGCGGACAGGATTGCTGTCATCGTGATCGTGTCGCTGGTGCAGTACTTCTTCGAAATCGGGGGCACCGACCAGGTCAACGACATCTTCGGTTATTCGCTCATCGCGTGGATGATGATATACTTCGGACTCGCGGGGAACATAACCGCGGTCCAGAGGGCCGGGCTGATCTGGAAGTCACTTTCGTGAGCGGAACTTGCGGCCCTTCCTCCTGTAGTACGTCAAAGGGTGCCTGACCCTGCCGTCGTCGCACAGGGCGTCGGGCTCGAAGCAGATTCCGTAGCTCCTCATCGTGGAGCACTCAGGAGGAGTGTACTCCGTCCCGGAGATCTCGCCCGTTATGTGCTTGATCTGATATTCGCTCTTGCTGGGGTCGAAATCCGGTGCGGTCGAGAAGGTCTCCAGTATTTCCTGAGAATCCATGCCCAGGGTGTGCAGGAAGGCGACGAGCGCGAACCTGCCCGAGTGCGGCACGTTCTCGCCCGACCTTATCATCTCAAGGAGCTTCCTCATGCAGGGCGGGAGGCGGACGATGCTCAGCCTTCCCATGCTTTCGGTCTTCTGCTCCTTCCTCTTCTCCTCGAGCACGTCCCTGATCTCGGTTATCGTCGGAGAGAACCTGTCGAGGATGAGGTCGTTGACCTCCAGGGGCAGCTCGGAAGATATCTTGTCGGTGAGCATCGACTCGATTATCCTGACGAGCCGCGCCTTCGAAACGATGACGTCGCCGTCGACGATCCTCTGGTTCACCAGCTTCCAGCTCTTGCTCCGCATCGCGGACGAGAACCTGAGGAAGTCGGCGAAGTCGACCGCGAAGCTCCCATCATCCTTGGACGCTTTGAGGCCCAGCTCAGCTGCGACCTTCAGGATGAACTCGTCGCTCTCGCCCCTCAGCCGTTCGTTGGCCTTCTTCGCTTCAGATATCGCGTACCTCTTGACGAACGCTGGGTCGGCGACGGCAGAGACGATCATCCTGGCGACCGGGTAGCTCAGCAGTTCCTTGGTGGCGTCGACCTTCGTGAGCATCGGGTGGTCGCCTATCTCCCCGTCTTCGAGCGCCTCGGAGACTCTCTCCTTGCCAGCGAGCCGCGCGCTCTCATAGGCCATGCTCGTCACGAGCTGGTCCAGATTGACTCCGGTGTCCTTGAGGATTCCAGCAGACTCCTTCAGGAACGGGTACTTCGCGGCAGTTGCCAGGTCCATGCGGTCTGTCCTCCTCGGCCAATCGAAATCGAGAGGTCCGTACTATAAACTGTCTACTACTCCTTGACTACGTTGCCACAGGTCAGGTGAAACTGAGCGGATTCGAGGCTCGCCCTCTCGTCGAACAATTCCCACAGTCGGCCAGGGTCCCCGAACGGCCGTCTCCTGACTATAGACATGGCTCGCTTCCTGCCAATGCCCGGCACAGACTGGAGCATGGACATGGTGGCCACGTTCACATCGGTCGGGTGGACGATTCCAGTGACGCTCCTGAACCCGCGTCCGGTCACGGCGACGTCCACCTTCTTACCGAGCTCGACGGGATACGGGAGCGAGACCAACAGAGGGTACGTCCCCACCTGCCTCCCGAAAGTCCTGCCGCCTTCTCTCACTTCTGGGTAGACTCCCGCCAGGATCGTCCTGTCCGGCACAAGCTTGTCCAGCATCGGCCCGTCGATCTCCTCTCTGACCTTCCTCTTGAAGGCCGCGAAGGCCTGCTTCGAGACGACTCCTGTGAACTCCGACCTCGAGGGTATAACCTGTCTGATGTTGATTCTCCTGAGCAAGAGACCCCTGCCGAGCACATCTTTCAGGAAGCTCAGGTTCAGGTCGTAGGTCGCCTTCGACTCGCCTTCGAGCCCGCATACGAAGTTGAGGCCGGGGAGCACCAGAGGCAATCCGCTCGGTCCTCTCTCTGCGCCGACTCCGTTCACGAGTTTGATTGCCTCAAGGGCCTGCTCCGGCGTCGAGTTGAGGTTGTTCGCCCTGCCGACCTTCGGGTCGGCAGATTCCAGCCCGAACGCCAGCACATTGCCGCTCGTGCAGTGCTCCGCTATTGCCTTGGTGACCTCCCGGGACTCCCGAGGGTGCGCCGCGATGACCGCCGGGTTGGCGTTGTCCAGGTGGAACACGTCAGGCCGGACCGACTCGCTTATCGACCTTAGCAGTTGCGAGATCGCCTCGACATTCGGCTTGGGAGTCTCGGTGTCCCCCACTTCCTTTGACAGGTAGCAGAACACGCACGACTGCGCCCCGAGTCTGAAATTGCGCACGCCGACATTGGAGAGCTCCTGGACCTCGGCCAGGATGTCCTTGGGCTGTCGGAACTCAACTCCTCCCAGCAATGGCTCGACGCAGAATCTGCATCCGCCCGTGATGTACCTCACGCAACCCCTGTACATCTGCACCTCCGCAATCAGCGGGCCCGAGTGATCAGGGTGCTCTGCGCACGCCCTCGCTCCTCGGAGGAGCCAGGTGCTCCATTCAGAAGCCGACCTCCGCCTGTCCGACCAGTGCCCGGTCTCGACCAAGTCGAACAGGCCCGCGTCGAGGTCCTCACATGAGATGTAGTCGAACGCTCGTCTCAGAGCCTCAGGGACCTTTGCCGGGCCGACCCCTAGGCTCAAGATCTTCATGCCACGCGCCTTCCCGGCAATTTCGAGCAACTCCCTGTCGCTCGCGGGCATGCCCCTGAGATATCTCCCAGGGACTGCCAATCTCCTGATGACTACCAGCAGATCGGACCCGGAGACGTCGAGAACGCCCGCTCTGTACTGGTCGATGATCGCGTAGCGTACCCGTGCGCCGGCGGCTGAGAGGGCGCCGTATGCCAGTCGAGCGTAGGGCGATATGAACGGAGGGACTCCCAGGCATGCGGGTTCGTCAGTGTATCCGTCCAGCACCAGGGCCTTCATCGTGTGCGAGAATCACCTTCTCCTGATAATATGTGTGACCCCGATGCTACTCCTCGGCCCTTATGGCGATGGTGGCGATTGAGCCACCTGTCTGGGTGACGTGCCAGCAATTCTGCGCTACCATGTATCCGTCCACAGGCATCCTGACCTCCTCGACGAGGTTCCCAAAGACGTCTCTCACCTTGGCCAGGACTGCGCCCTTCTTCACCTTCTTGCCGGGCTCGACGACGAACTCGACAAGGCCCGCCCTCTCGGAGAACACGTCCTCCCTGCGGAATCCCTTCTCGTGGATGACCCCGCAGGACTTCACGGGCGTCAGCGCGCCGGTCACTATCCCCATCTGGACCAGCACATTCTTGACCGCGAGGTAGCCCGCCTCGACACTGCCCCAGTCAATGTCCTTTGAGCCTCCGAGCTCGATCGTCAAGGACGGGATATCCTTCGTCGTCGCAGCGCCTCCCAGGCTGGCCCCGAGGTTCTGCTGGGCGTAGTCCTCCGATGAGAGCTCCTCCAGCACCGTGATGCCGGTCGCATCCGCAAGCTCGTCCGTCCTCCGCTTGAGGTCGCCCTTGACGGGGTCCAGCAAGACGAACGGGATGCTGGTGCCAATCGTGTGCAGATCTATAATCACATCGTGCTTGCGCGCGATCTCCCACACCCTCGCCGTGATCCTCTCCGCGTAATAGCCCGTGGCCTTGCCAGGATACAGCCTGTTCAGGTCCACGCCCGCCTCAGGTATGCCCCGCACGTTGTATGTCATCCCGTCGGGATTCATCGACGGCATTATCGTGATGGTCCCGCGGACCTGTTTTCCCTTGAGGTAGTCATACAGCTTCCAGAGGCTGGCTATGCCCGTGAGCTCGTCCCCGTGTATCCCGGCCCCTATGAACACAGATGGGCCTGCCGAGCCCTTGTACTGCAGCACCTGCAGGATGAGGGGGGTGCCATCGGCGCGCTCGCATAGCCTGATTGCTTTCTTCGATACCTTGACCGACATGATGCTCCAACCGGGCCCGTAATAGACCTTCACTTACTAATGTTAAGCGAATATCGATTCCCGAGGTCAATCGACCACCCTCATCCGACGTGACAGACTACATTGCGCATGCCGAAAACGCCGCGGAGGTATGCCCCGGGTCGGCGCGGCCACCAGTGTGTATCACGGCAATCTATTAATTGCCGGAATCATTCCAGTCCGTTGTAGATTGAGCGACAAGGAAAGGCCCGAGTCGTTCGGAATGTGAAACCGGATTAACGACTTTCGACACTAGGCGAAAAACAAGGGGTAGATTCGAATGGCGAAGAAATCCAAGCCGGCCAAGAAGGGGAAGGCGAAGAAGGCTCCCGCGAAGAAGATGAAACCGAAGGGGAAGCCGTTGGAGAGGGTATCGGTGGACGTGCTTCTGAAGAAGGCATACGAGCCCGCAAGGCTCGCGATGATATATCACCCGTTCTACGAGGGCAAGATCGAGGTCGTGCCCAAGTGTGCGGTCTGGGACTTCAGCGCGTTCGCCATCTGGTACACGCCAGGCGTGGCTGAGCCGTGCAAGGCGATCAACAAGGACAAGGACCTTAGCTACATCCACACGAACAGGTGGAACACCGTCGGTGTGATATCGGACGGAACCAGGGTCCTGGGGCTCGGGGACATCGGGCCCGAGGCGGGCATGCCCGTCATGGAGGGCAAGTCTCTCCTGTTCAAATACCTCGGTGGCGTGGACGCGTTCCCGCTCTGCCTGGGCACGAAGGACCCGGACAAAATCATCGAGACCGTCAAGATACTGCAGCCCTCATTGGGCGGTGTGAACCTCGAGGACATCTCGCAGCCGAAGTGCTTCTATGTGCTGGAGCGCCTGAGAAAGGAGTGCGAGATCCCGGTCTGGCACGACGACCAGCAGGGCACGGGCACGATCGTCGCTGCCGGCGCTGTCAACGCCGCAAAGGTGGTGGGCAAGAAGCCGTCCGAGATGAAGGCCGCCTTCATAGGCGCTGGCGCTGCCAACATATCAATCTCCAGGATCATGCAGCTCTCGGGCTACAAGTGGGAGAACATGGTCATGTGTGACTCCAAGGGCACGCTCAACCTGAGCAGGTGCGACGAACTGCGCAACGATTTCAAAGAGAAGGTGTTCATGTGCGAGCACTCGAACAAGGAGCAGGTCATGGGCGGGCCGGCCGATGCCATGAAGGGCGCTGACATACTCGTAGCCGCATCTAAGCCAGGGCCCGGCACGGTCAAGCCGGAATGGGTCAAGGGCATGGCGGACGACGCGATAGTGTTCGCTACCGCGAACCCGATTCCCGAGATATGGCCATGGGAGGCCCTTGAGGCCGGCGCGAGGATTGTCGCGACAGGCAGGTCCGACTTCCCGAACCAGGTCAACAACTCGCTGGGATTCCCCGGGATATTCAGGGGAACACTCGACGTGAAGGCGAGGACCATCTCTGATACGATGTGCGTCGCCGCGGTGATGGAGATTGCCAAGACGGCTGAGGACAATGGCCTGAACGAGAACTACGTCGTGCCCACGATGGATGAGTGGGAGGTATTCCCGAGAGAGGCGGCTGCTGTGGGCACTGCGGCCATCAACGAGGGCATCGCAAGAGTCAAGGCCAGCCGACAGGAACTCTACGACAAGGCCTCGACCATCATCCGGAGGGCGAGGAAGCAGACCAAGATGCTGATGAAAACTGGATTCATCAGGCCCAGGCCGAAGGCCTGAGTCCGCTCCGCAATCGTCAGACCCGATAAACCATTTCCCAACTCACATTTTTCATTTGTCTCTCGTCCAGCCGAAGAGCCATCAAGTCGGGATTTCAGATATGAGGCATCCATAGCTGGCGAAGATCGTGAGGGCTGCGACCAGGTCGTCCTGAGACACAGGGAATGTGCCGGCGATCTTGATCCTGTACTGGACATACTCGAGTGATTCGACAGAGCGCGGGCGGCTCTCCTTGGGCATCGCGTTGATCTCCTCTTTCGTCGGCTGAAGCGCGTGCCCCTGCGGGGGAGCAGAGAATTTACCCTTCTCCTCGACGACCCCGATGAACCCGTTGCCGTCGGAATATTCGATGTCGTTCCTCTTCCCCTTCACGGGATGGAAGACGAGCTTGAGGCCCCCCGGAGACGTGAGCTCGAACCCTCTCTTCAGGATGGAGCCGCCCATGAGGAAGAGCTCCCTGCCGCTGAGTAGTATCCGGACCCCCTCCTTGGACGTACGGATCGTTCCCTGGCCCCAGGGCGTGCTGAGGTTCGTGTCCTCGATCTTCAGGAACTTGATGCCCAGCTTCTCATAGGCCAGCTGTCCGGTCATCCTCTCTCGGTCGTCCAGAACGTCAAACTTCAGCTCGTCCGGGGTGGCCTTGGTCGGGTCGTAGCCACGGAGGGAGAAGAGGCTGAACTGCTTCCTCCTCATCCTCCTCAGTATGCAGACGGTTCGGGCTTCTTGAGTCGTCATGTGTTCGCCAACAGTATGAAGATCACTATCAACGGGGATGCAGCAAGAAGTCCTGACAGGATATACCTGGCGGTCCTTATGCGCCTGGGACTGTCCATGTCCATGCAGAGGACGGTCATCATGAATACCCCGACGGAATGTGCGGGGAGCAGGAAGATGTAGATCGCGTCGATTGTGATTTCGGACAGGCCAGAGCCTGGGTGGGAACGTTCTTCGCCCAGGGCGATGAGCCTGGTGATTGCGACTGCCACGGCCGCTGCGTAGGCCACGAGAGCCACCGTCGTGAAGATCCAACGGGAGGGTTTCGCCTCTCGGTTCCGGTATGGTTCCAAGGCACAGACGATTGCGAGATAGGCGAATGTGGACGACAGGACCACCAGCGATGCGCCCCCGATGGCCAATCGGTCCGACAACTCGTCCGCGTAAATGATGACCAGCAGCCAGATTGGAGACGCGAAGAAGAGGGCAACGAGCAGTAGGTACTCGGTAATACGGTACCTGTCCGGATCAACGGACTTCTTTCTTCGGGCAGTCATCGGCGCTCTTGGCATTTTCGGGTCCATCGGGCTGTAGCAGTACTGACAATACTGGACATCATCGGGGTTGGACTTGCCGCATGAAGGACAGACTGGCGACACGAACACCATTTCCGGCCCGTTGATGCCCTCTTGCCCTAATCAACTTATCAGGACGAGTGGTGACTTCACTGATCAGGTCGATTAGAGCAGCCCCATCTCGACGATCTCGGCGCTCTGAACGCCCGCGACTCCCGTGATCGCAGACTCGACCTGCTCCGCGCCGCCCTTCTTGTCGTCCATGACGATGAGGACATGCAGCGCCTTCAGCCCGAACGCCAATGGCTTGATCTCCGAGGCCTTAAGGAGGGCCCCCGCGGGCAGCGCCTTCACGATCTCCGCCTTCAGCTTGTCGAGGTCGACCTCGACACCTTCTGGTAGAACCCTGTACTGCAGACCTACCTCTCCCACGCAAAACACCTCAAGGTCCTACGAACCCACAAGCTGGGCACTTGTACTTGACGCTCTGGTCCCTGCAGTTCATGCACCTGCCGATCTGGGCCTGGCCGCAGCTCGGGCACTGAAAGGTCGTCTCCGTCTTCCTGACGAGGCGAACGCCGCATGAAGTGCAGATCTTTTCCTGGCTCGGCATCAACTGACTTCGACCTCGGGGCTGAGGTAATGACTATCTGTATATAATAGTAGCACTAGGAACGGTGCGGCCCGCTCGCAAACTAGATTCCCTATGCGCGCGATTCAGGATCGGCGAAGGAGGAGTGTGGTATCAGGTGAAAGGATTAGTCGCGTACGATTCGTACTTCGGAAACACTAAGAGGGTCGCTGAGGCCATCGCGGAGCAGATTAAGGCGGACGGGCACGAGGCGGAGCTCAGGAGCGTCAGGGAGAAGTACTCTTCGCCGCCGCAGGGGGACTTCCTGTTCGTGGGCTCTCCCGTCAGGATCGCCAAGGTAACCAGAAGGGCAAGAAAGTTCGTCAAGAAGCTCGACGCCGAAGCCTGGAGGAACAAGCCCGTCGCGATATTCGTGACGGTCCTGCCGTCGAGCCCCAACGAAACGGATCCGAAGAAGAAGGCGCAAGCGGAGAAGTGGGTGCTCATGCCGGGCCCCAAATTCAGGGACATGGCCAGGGCGAGGGGGCTCAACGTCGTGGACAAGGTGCTGATGGCCGGCGTCAAGGACATGAAGGGGCCGCTTGCAGACAACGCCGTCGAAATGGCCAAGCAGTACGCCCACGAGTTCATGGAGACGCTCAAGAAGTGATTCGGGACCCGGCGCGCAGCGCGCGCCCTGACAACGGTTCGCAATCGGAAGGTACATAACAGTTGCCTACAAAGGGCTATTTTATGCGCTGAGGTAAATGATAATAGGGCCGATATTGATACGAAAATCGCACATCACCCACAAAAAGGTTGAAATCCGAGCAAGTGTTATATACCCGAAGCGACTACACGCCCTGCTAACGCAGCCTAGGGTATCCGCGCCGCCCAGGGCCCGTAGCTCAGCTAGGTAGGAGTACCATGCATTTTCGGAATAGCAGACTCCCTAGAAAGAGCATCTGCCTTTTAAGCAGGTGGCCCGGGGTTCGAATGACTATGCCTAACAGACTAGTCTCGGAAATCCCCGCGGGCCCGCCAGCGGCCGGACTCGGCTTGCAGAGCGGGGCGAAACGGGGCAAAGGGCGCTCGATGACCTGTGACGTGGTTGCGGGGTGAATGCAGATGGCCGAAGAATTTAACGTCTTGGAGCATGAGCTCGTTCCCGAGCATCATCTCCTGTCGGAGAAGGAGGCCGAGAAGGTCCTTAAGGAGCAGAAGCTGACGAAGGACCAGCTTCCGAAGATCAGGTTGGGGGATCCCGCGATTCGCGCATTGGACGCAATCAAGGGCCCGGTCGAAGAAGGTATGGTAGTCAAGATCGTCAGGCGGAGCTCGACCAGCGGTGTCAGCGTCTGCTACAGATTGGTGATTAGGGGGTAAGCCAGTGAGGGAACTTGTTGAAACCTATTTCAGGGAGAGGAGCATAGTCAACCATCACACTGCGTCGTACAACGACTTCCTCCCGACGATAGATCATCCGAACAGCAGAATGCAGAAGATCGTGGACAACGTCCGAGCGTCCCCCGACGAGGCCGAGCGCGGCCTCATCAGGCTTGACCCCGACAGGACCGAGGGGAAGATCATCGAGATCTTCATCGGTCGCAGGAGGGATCCGAAGACGGGGCAGATAGATACGAACGCGAGGCCCACGATCTCGGTCGGCAGGCCAATCATCAAGGAGGCCAACGGGGCGACGCACGACCTCTACCCGATGGAGGCCAGGCTCAGGAACCTGAACTACTCTGCCCCGATTTACCTCGAGTTCACGGTCATTGAGGACGGCATCGAGAGGGAGCCGGAGAAGGTGCACATCGGCGACCTCCCTGTCATGATCAAGTCCAAGAAGTGCAACCTGCACAAGGACAACATCGAGATGGAGCGCGAGCCGACGGACGAGGAGGTCACGCACTTCCTGGTCGAGCAGGGCGAGGACCTGTGCGACCCTGGCGGATACTTCATCATAGGGGGCACTGAGAGGGCGCTGATATCGCTCGAGGACCTCGCACCTAACAGAGTCATGGTCGAGCTCAACGAGCGCTACGGCACGAGCCTTCACGTCGCCAAGGTGTTCTCGCAGAAGGAAGGTTACCGCGCATTGACGCTGATGGAGAAGAAGAAGGACGGCATGCTCGTCGTCTCCGTACCCGCGGCGTCCGGCCAGATACCGCTAATGATACTCATGAAGGCTCTCGGGATGGAGAGCGACGAGGCCATTTTCAAGGCCATCGTCTCCGACCCGCAGATGGCCAACATCGTGTACGCGAATATCGAAGAGTGTCAGAACAAGAAGCTCTACCCGCCGAACGGGATATACACCACCGAGGACGCGATACTGTTCCTCGAGAGGAAGTTCGCGACGGGCCAGGCGAAGGAGTACAGGGCGAAGAAGGTCGAGAGCATAATCGACCGCTCGCTGCTTCCGCACTTGGGCGACACATCCGACGCGCGTCTGAAGAAATCCATCTTCCTGGGCAGGATGGCGATGACCATCCTCGAGCTGGAACTCGGTCACAGGAAGGAGGACGACAAGGACCACTACGCGAACAAGAGGCTGAAGCTCGCAGGCGACCTCATGGAGGACCTGTTCAGGGTCGCGTTCACGAACCTGATCAAGGACCTGAAGTACCAGCTCGAGAGGGGGTACACGAGGAAGAAGGGCCTGAAGATCTCATCGGCGATCAGGCCAGACCTGCTCACACACCGGCTGCTCCACGCGTTCGCCACGGGCAACTGGGTCGGTGGCAGGGCGGGCGTGTCGCAGCTGCTCGACAGGACCTCGAACATGAGCGCATTGTCCCACCTGAGGCGCGTCACATCCCCGCTCACGAGGAGCCAGCCGCACTTCGAGGCGAGGGATTTGCACCCCACGCAGTGGGGCAGGCTCTGCCCGAACGAGACACCTGAGGGCCAGAACTGCGGTCTCGTCAAGAACTGCGCGCTGATCATCGATATTTCCGAGGGCTACGACGACCGCGAGGTCATCTGGCTGCTCAAGGACCTCGGCGTCAAGGAGGTCGGGGAGCAGTACACGCAGGAGACCAGGGTCTACGTCAACGGAGACCTGATCGGCCTGCACGACAAGCCCAAGGAACTCGTCGAGGAGGTCAGGCAGAGGAGGCGCTCGGGCCTGCTGTCGCACGAGGTCAACGTGCGCTTCGACGACAACATGAACGAGATCATAATCAACTGCGACGAGGGCAGGCTGAGGAGGCCGCTGCTCGTCGTCAGGCACGGCAAGACGATGCTCACCAGGAAGCACGTCGAGGACATGCGCGCCCAGAAGATACGCTGGGGCGACCTCATCCGCGAGGGTGTCGTCGAGTGGATCGACGCCGAAGAGGAGGAGGACACGTACATCGCGGTCTTCGGCCACAAGACTCCACAGAAGTGTGACCACTGCGGCAAATTCCTGTCCGAGATAGATGTCGAGTGGCGCAACCCAGGCGAAGAGGGCAAGGTGCTGCTCGAGTGCAAGAGCTGCAGCGGCACGATGCATGTGGAATCGCTGCTCTTGGAGCAGCACACCCACCTGGAGATCGACCCGATGGTCATACTCGGCGTGTGCTCGGCGTTGGTTCCGTACCCGGAGCACAACTCGAGCCCGAGGGTCACCATGGGTTCAGGTATGGCGAAGCAGTCGCTGGGCCTCAGCTCGTCCAACTACAGGATAAGGCCCGACACGAGGAGCCATATACTGCACTATCCGCAGGCACCGCTGGTGACGACGAAGTCCATGGACTTCGTCTACTTCAACAAGAGGCCCGCGGGCCAGAACTTCGTCGTGGCCATCATGTCCTACCACGGATACAACATGGAAGATGCCGTGGTCATGAACAAGGCCTCGGTGGAGAGGGCGCTCGGCCGCTCGACCTTCATGAGGACCTACCGGGCGGAGGAGCGCAGGTATCCAGGAGGTCAGGAGGACCACTTCGAGATACCGAGCCCGGACGTCAGGGGCGCGCGAGCGGACCTGTCGTACAGCAACCTGGGCGAGGACGGGCTCATCAGCCCTGAGACGGGGGTCCAGGGCGGGGACGTGCTCATAGGCAAGACGTCACCTCCGAGGTTCCTCGAGGAAGAGGCGGACTTCCTGACGCCGCAGAAGCGCAGGGAGACGTCCGTGACATGCAGGCCCGGAGAGACAGGCTATGTGGACAACGTCATGCTCACCGAGTCCGAGAACGGCTCAAGGCTCGTCAAGGTCAAGGTCAGGGACGAACGTGTGCCCGAGCTGGGGGACAAGTTCGCGTCCAGGCACGGCCAGAAGGGCGTCATCGGACTGCTCGTCCCACAGGAGGACATGCCGTTCACAGAGGACGGGCTCATCCCGGACCTGCTGATCAACCCGCACGCCATCCCGTCGCGTATGACGGTCGCGCACGTGCTCGAGATGATCGGCGGCAAGGTCGGGTCCATGGAGGGCAGGTACATCGACGGCACCCCCTTCAGCGGCGAGAGGGAAGAGGCCCTCAGGGACGCGCTCATCAGGAACGGTTTCAAGCACAACGGGAACGAGGTCATGTACGACGGCGTCACGGGCAGGCAGATCGAAGCCGAGGTCTTCATCGGCGTCATCTACTACCAGAAGCTGCACCACATGGTCTCGGGCAAGCTGCATGTCAGGAGCAGGGGCCCGGTGCAGATACTCACGAGGCAGCCGACCGAAGGGCGGTCCAGGCAGGGCGGCCTGAGGTTCGGTGAGATGGAGAGGGACTGTCTCATAGGCCACGGCGCGGCGATGGTCATCAAAGACAGGCTGCTCGACGAGTCAGACGGGACACTGCAGTATGTCTGCGGCAACCCGAACTGCGGCCACATCGCGATACTCGACCGGCGGGGCACACTGAGGTGCCCGGTCTGCGGCAACAACTCGAAGATATACCAGGTGCAGACCTCGTACGCGTTCAAGCTGTTGCTTGACGAGCTGCTCTCGCTCGGGGTTGCGATGCGCCTACAGCTGGAGGACTTGAAATGAACGTCACCGGCGTAACCAAGCGCATATCGGCCATCAAGTTCGCTCACCTGTCGCCTGACGAGATCAGGAAGATGAGCGCCACCAAGATCATCACGGCAGACACGTACGACGACGACGGCTTCCCGATAGACATGGGCCTGATGGACCCCCACCTGGGAGTCATCGAGCCTGGCCTGAGGTGCAAGACCTGCGGGAAGAAGGTCGATGAGTGCCCCGGCCACTTCGGCCACATCGACCTCGCGATGCCAGTCATACACGTCGGGTACGTGAAGGAGATCAAGAAGCTCCTGCAGTCCACCTGCAGGTCCTGCGGCAGGCTCCTGCTCACGGGCGAGCAGGCCGAGGAGTACAGGAAGCAGAGGGACAAGATGGAAGAGCTCGGCGCCGACACCTTGGAGGCGTCGACCGTCGCGCGCGACACCGCGAGGGACGCGGCCGCGCGCACTACATGTCCGCACTGCACGACGGTGCAGCTGAAGATCACACTCGACAAGCCCACGACATTCAGGGAGGAAGGGCACAAGCTCACTCCGAAGGAGGTCAGGGAGAGGCTCGAGAGGATCCCGGACGAGGACCTGATATCTCTGGGCATAGACCCAACGGTCTCGAGGCCCGAGTGGATGATCCTGACGGCGCTGCCTGTGCCGCCTGTGACAGTCAGGCCATCGATCACGCTCGACTCGGGCGACAGGTCCGAGGACGACGTCACGCACAAGCTCGTCGACGTCCTGAGGATCAACCAGAGGCTACGCGAGAACAGGGACGCGGGCGCGCCCCAGCTGATCGTCGAGGACCTCTGGGAACTTCTTCAGTACCACGTAACGACATACTTCGACAACCAGACCTCCGGGATACCGCCCGCGAGGCACAGGTCGGGCAGGCCACTGAAGACGCTGGTCCAGAGGCTGAAGGGCAAGGAGGGCAGGTTCAGGTCGAACCTGTCTGGTAAGCGTGTCAACTTCTCCGCGAGGACGGTCATATCCCCCGACCCGATGCTGTCCATAAACGAGGTCGGCGTGCCCGTCGAGGCCGCGAGGGAACTCACAGTGCCGATACACGTCACGGAGAGGAACCTCGAGCGCGCGAAGGAAATGAGCAAGCGCGGACCGACCCCGGCAGGGCCCGAGTACCAGCCGGGCGTGAACTACATCATCAGGTCGGACGGCAGGAGGATCAAGGTCACGGACAAGAACGCCGAGACCGTCGCAGAGACCATCGAGCCAGGATACGTCGTCGAGAGGCACCTGCTGGACGGGGACATCGTTCTGTTCAACAGGCAGCCGTCCCTGCACAGGATGTCAATCATGGCGCACGAGGTGCGCGTGATGCCCTATAAGACATTCAGGTTCAACCTCTGCGTCTGCCCGCCATACAACGCGGACTTCGACGGGGACGAGATGAACCTGCACGTACTCCAGAGCGAGGAGGCCAGGGCGGAGGCGAAGGTACTGATGCGCGTCCAGGAGCACATCCTGTCGCCGAGGATGGGCGCGCCTGTCATAGGCTCGATCCACGACCACATCACGGGCTCTTTCCTGCTGACTCACAAGGACTCGAGGTTCACGAGGGATGAGACGCTCAAGATCGTCGAGAAGGTCGGCGATGTGAAGATGCCGAAGGCGAAGGGCACCGCGGGACATGAGCACTGGACGGGCAAGCAGCTGTTCAGCCTCATCCTGCCCCCAGACCTGCACATGACGTTCAAGGCGAGCATATGCCAGAAGTGCTCGACATGCAAGAAGGAGAAGTGCGAGCACGACGGGTTCGTCGTCATCAGGCACGGCAAGCTCCTCATGGGCACCATCGACGAGAAGGCCGTTGGGGCCTTCAAGGGGAAGATCGTGGACAAGCTCGCGAGGGATTACGGCCCCGACGTGGCCCGGCATTTCATAGACAAGGCGACCAAGCTCGCGATTGGCGCAATCATGGTCCGCGGGTTCACGACTGGCATAGGCGACGAGGACATCCCCGACCAGGCCAAGCGCGAGATAGACGACGCTATGACGCAGGCGAGGATGAAGGTCGAGGAACATGTCCAGGCGTACAGGCGCGGAGAGCTCGAGCAGATGCCCGGCAGGTCCCTTGAGGAGACGCTCGAGGTCGAGATCATGAAGGTCCTGGGAAAGGCAAGAGACACCGCGGGTCAGATCGCGGGCAGGCACCTCGGTCTCGAGAACTCGGCCGTCATCATGGCCCGTTCGGGTGCGAGGGGCTCGATGCTGAACCTGTCGCAGATGGCCGGTGCAATCGGCCAGCAGGCAGTCAGGGGCGAGCGTCTGTCCAGAGGTTACTGGAACAGGACTCTGCCGCACTTCCAGAAGGGCGACCTGGGTTCCGAGGCAAGGGGCTTCGTCAGGAACTGCTACAAGAGCGGGCTGACCCCGACCGAGTATTTCTTCCACTCTATGGGTGGCAGGGAAGGACTCGTCGATACCGCGGTCAGGACGTCCAGGTCAGGTTACATGCAGCGGAGGCTCATCAACGCGCTCGAGGACCTGAAGGTCATGCAGGACGGGAGCGTAAGGAACACCGCAGGGACGATCATACAGTTCAAGTACGGCGAGGACGGGATCGACCCGATGAAGAGCGTCGGGGGCGACCCAGTCGATGTGGATGACATCATCCTCAACGTCTTGGGCGACCAGGGCGAGCTGATCGCCAAGGTCCAGGAGAAGGGCGCTCTGAGCTACGGTATCCAGGACAGGGACCTGCTCGAACCTTCCGAAGAGGCCGAGACCGAGACGGAGGAGCCCGACTTCGAGAGCGGCGGCAGCGGGGAGGAGATGTGATCACCATGACCGCGAAGAATGCAACTGAGGTGTTCGTCCGCAAGGGAGTGGACGAGAAGACCGCCCAGAAGCTCGTCGAGAGCGGGTTCACTTTCACGAAGGTCGCCCGGGCGAGCGACAAGGTCAAGCGCGACCTGGAGAAGATGCTCGGCGAGAAGAAGCTGAAGCAGGTTCTCGAGGCCGTCAAGACCAAGGACCGCATGCCCAGGAAGAAGAAGGAGAAGCCGCTCAAGAAGCCGGTCTTCAAAAAGGCCGAGCTGCCCGTCAAGGTGGTGCCGCCGTCACCGCTCGAGCAGAAGATGGTCAAGATGCTCGAGAAGAAGGGCAAGCACCTGCCGATGGCGGTCCTGACGGAGCTGGCGTCGAGGCTGGGGGGCGTCGAGATACCGGACAAGCTCATCGACAAGATGCTCGACCTGACTTGCGAGAGGTTCGACACGCACATGGTCGACCCCAACGAATCGGTGGGCATCATCGCAGCTCAGAGCATAGGCGAGCCCGGCACGCAGATGACCATGAGAACATTCCACTACGCGGGTGTCGCCGAGATGAACGTCACGCTCGGCCTGCCCAGGCTGA
>ERZ1649853.265-NODE-265-length-22081-cov-10.207709_pt1 | contig 22081 bp, 19 predicted proteins | sample MGYA00575353_ERZ1649853 | MGnify/ENA primary metagenome ERZ1649853 (study PRJEB40853, sample SAMN11349654) | freshwater sediment metagenome | isolation source: river sediment | host: Sediment | place: India: Okhla Barrage, New Delhi | collected 2017-02-21 ...
CGGTGCGTGGTCACGGCCAAGACACAATACGACCTCAAGAACGCGCAAAGGGCGGGGCGTTCAAGATTCGCGGCGTGCTGAATTGTTGAGGGGGCATCTGAAGTCGCGCCTGCATGATGTGCGCCCGAAACGCGCTTGGCCACAGGTCGCCTTCTCAGCCGAAGAACCATGGACGGAGGCCGCTACTCGTGCCGGAGGGCCTCAATCGGATCAAGGCTGGCCGCTTTGCGGGCCGGCACATAACCAAAAATGACACCCACGACAGCCGAAAATGCAAAGCCGATTAGGACAATCGGCGCGTTGAAGACGAAGGGGACTTGCAGCAAGCCCGCCAGCGAGGCGGACGCCAGCAAGGCAAGGACAATGCCAATGAGTCCACCTAGGGAGGAAATCACCACTGACTCCACCAAAAACTGGAGGAGAACTTCGCGCTCCAATGCGCCAATCGCCAGCCGAGTGCCGATCTCCCGCGTCCGCTCGGTCACCGAGACCAGCATGATGTTCATGATGCCAATGCCACCCACCAGCAGGCTGACCGCCGCCACGGCGCCCAGGAGCATGGTCATCATGGTGGTGGTGCCTGAGAGCATGGAGGCGATTTCCTTCATGTCCATCACGTTGAAGTTGTCGTCCTGAGTGGTGGAAAGATGACGCCGCACGCGCATCAAACGAGTGATCTCCCGGCGGACGCGATCAGTGGAGACTCCATCCTGCACGGAGACTTGAATCATGCTGACGTCCTCGTTGCCGGCGATGCGGCGTTGAAACGTGCGCAGGGGAACGACAATCACGTCATCCTGGTCCTGCCCCATGGTGTTCTGGCCCTTGGCTTCTAACAAACCAATGACCTCGCAGGAGAGTTTTTGCAGGCGGATGCGGCTGCCGATGGGATTCTGGCTCCCAAAAAGCTTCGTGCGAACGGTCTCGCCGATGACACAGACCGCCGCGCCCAGCCGGACCTCGCTGGCCGTGAAGGCGCGGCCGTCCTTCATCCGGCGGTTGCTGAGAGGGAAGTATTGCTCGGTGGTGCCGGTGACGCTCGTGGCCCAGTTTTCGTTGGCGTAAATGGCCGTGGTGGAACGGCTCGAAATGGGCGCGACCGCCGCCAGTAACGGCACATCGCGCGCAATCGCTTCGGCATCCGCCAGCTTGAACGGGGCTGCGCCGGAACTCTGTCCGGGTCCCATGCGTTTGCCCGGGCTGAGCATGAGCAGGTTGCTGCCGAGGCTGGCGATCTGTTGCGTCACCTTTTTGGTCGCACCACTGCCGAGGGTCACCAGGATGATGACGGAAGCCACGCCGATGATGATGCCCAGCATAGTAAGGATGGAGCGCATGACGTTGCGTCGCAGTTCGCGCAAGGCCAACCGAAGGGCGTTCAAAGTCATCGCGAGCATGTTTCCTCCTTTCGCGCTTCGTCGCGCTCAATTAAACCGTCCTTGAAGTGGACAATGCGCTTGGCGTAGGCGGCCATGTCCGGCTCATGTGTGACCATGACGATAGTGATCCCCTGGTCGCGATTCAGCGAGGTGAGCAACTCCATGATCTCGACGCTGCGGGCGGAATCGAGGTTGCCGGTGGGTTCGTCCGCCAGTAACACGACGGGCTGGGTGACGATGGCGCGGGCGATGGCCACACGCTGCTGTTGTCCGCCGGAAAGTTCGCCGGGGGTGTGATCTTCCCAGCCAGTGAGACCCACTTGCTGCAATGCCTGCATGGCCTGGGCATGTCGCCCCGCGCCGGTGTGGCGATAGATCAACGGCAACTCGACGTTCTCAGCAGCCGAGGTGCGTTTGAGCAGGTTGAAGCTTTGAAAGACGAATCCCAGGTAGTGCCGCCGCAACAACGCCCGCTGATTGCGCGTCAGAGAGCCAACCTCGATGCCTTGGAACCAATACTCGCCGCCGGTCGGAGTGTCGAGACAGCCCAGGATGTTCATGCACGTGCTTTTGCCCGAGCCGCTCGCGCCCATCACAGCGACGAACTCGCCTCGGTCAATGTGCAGATCAACTCCCCGCAACGCGGCCATCGCGGCGGTGCCGGAGCCATAAACCTTGGTCACGCCGCGCAACTCAATGAGCGGGGCGCTGCGTTCAGGCTGGGTCACAGTCGCGTTCATCGGGTGGCGCTGATTTCCTCCGTGACCAATTCCATGTCGCTCTCGACTTGGCCGCTGGCAACTTCGGTGTGAAGGCCATCGCTCAGGCCCTTGGTGAACGGGATGGTGGCGAGTTGCCCATCCCGCACCGTCCAGACGCGCTGCTCTTTGCTCTTGGTGTCCGGCTCCTCAACCTTCTCGTCATTCATCCCCGGCGGACGAGGAAGGAGCATTGCGACGAGACCTCCGCTGCGCGCAGAGCCGGTCGCAGCTTTCGTGGACGGCGCGAATCGCAGCGCGGCATTGGGCACGAGGACGACGTTGTCCCGTTTGTTCACGGTGATGACGGCGGTGGCCGTCATGCCAGGGCGCAAAGCGAGGCTGGAGTTGTCCACCTTGAGCACGGTCTTGTAGGTCACCACACCCTCGACGGTCTGCGAGCCGTAGCGCACTTGCGTGATGCGCGCCGGGAAAGTCCGGTCGGGATAAGCGTCCACGGTGAAGGTAGCGTCCTGCCCTTCCTTGACCTGGCCGACGTCGGCCTCATCCACGTCCACCTGCAATTCCATCTGGGTGAGGTCCTCAGCAAGGGTGAAGAGCGTCGGCGACTGGAACTGCGCCGCCACGGTCTGGCCAGGCTCGACTGCGCGTTTCAGGACCATGCCGTTGATGGGCGACTTGACGACCGCTTTGGTGATGTCCGTGCGAACCACATCCAGCGCGGCCTGGGCCTGTGCCACCGAAGCTTTGGCGCTGGCCTCGTCCGCCTTGGAGCGGGCGAGGTTGGCCTTGGCGGTGTCGAGATCGTTTTGCGATGGCATCTTGCCACCGCTCAGCTCACGGACGCGGTTGAGGCGGCCGAGTTGCGCCTCTGCCTCCTGCACGCTGGCCTGGGCCTGGAGGACCTTGGAGCGGGCCGCTTCGAGGGCGGCCTCGTTCTGCTTGGCCTGCGCCTCCAGGCGAGTGGTGTCGAGTGTTGCCATCACCTGACCCACCTTGACTGCGGAGTTGTAGTCCGCGTCCACCGACTTGATGGTGCCGGAAACCTCGATGCCTACATCCACTTTCTTGAGCGGCTCCAAGGTGCCGGTGGCACTGACGGTGACGACGAGGTTGCCGCGTTTGGCAGGCTGGGTGGCATACTTCACCGGCTGGGGCTTTCGGCCCAGCACGGGAAAAACCAGCACTGCGATCAGCAGCGCGGCCAAGGCCAAGATCCACCAGCGGCGGCGGCGAGGTTTCGCGTCGGAGACACCGAGCGTTTTGGCGACCTGTTCGGTTTGAAGTGTGGGCGTGTTGCTCATGGCTATTTCGATGAGGCGGTTTGTGTCGCGGCCACGGGGACGGCGTTGCTGGAGGTCCAGCCGCCTCCGAGGGCTTTGTAGAGACTAATCAAGTTGGAGGTAACTTTGGCCTGGCTGACGGCGAGTTGGTCCTGCGTGGACAGCAATGACTGCTGCGTGTCGAGCACGGTCTGAAAACTGACCAGCCCGGAATTGTATTGGAATCGGGCCAGTTCGAAAGCGCCTCGGCCGGCCGTCATCGCTGCGGCGAGCGAGGCCCGACGCGTCTGCTCGTTGGCATAAGCCACCAAGGCGCTTTCGACATCCTTCAGGGCGGTCAAGACCGTGCTTTCGTAGTAACTGAGCGCCTCTTCCTGTTTCGCGGTTTGTAGTTTGATGTTCTGCCGGATGCTGCCGCCATCGAAGATCGTCCAAGCGGCCTTGGCCAGGCCTTGGGCGGCGCGGGCGCTGGCGGAGTAGAGGTTGGCGTATTCGAGAGACTCCAGCCCAAGCGTGCCAGTTAGCGAAAAGCTTGGATAAAGCTGCGCCTTGGCGACGCCAATCTGGGCCGTTTGCGCGGCGAGCTGCCGCTCGGCAGTGCGGACATCGGGGCGGCGCCGCAGCAAATCGGCGGGCACCCCAACGGCCACTTCGGCCAGTGTGCCTGGGACGGGTTTCTGCTCCGCCAGCAGCTCCTTCAGTGCGCCTGGCGGTTGACCCAGCAGGACGGCCAGCCGGTATTTCGCCTGCTCCAGGCTGGTGCGCAGCGTGGGCACCTGAGCCCGGACCTGCTCCAAACTCTGCTTGGCTTGGTCCTCGTCCAACTGCGTGGTCAAACCGGCCTCGCGCCGCCAGCGCGTGATGTCATACGTCTCGGTGCGAGTGAGCACGTTGGACTCGGTGATCGAAAGCAACTCCTGATACGACCGCACCTCGACGTAGTTGAGCGCCACCTCCGCCACGAGGCTGACCAGCACATCACGCAGACTCTCTTGAGAGGCTTGCCAGGTAGCGGTGGCCGACTCCAGTGAGCGGCGTTTGCCCCCGAAGATGTCCAGTTCCCAACTCGCATCCAGGCTGGTGGCGTAGAAGTCCGTGGTTTGACCGTTTCCGGCTTCCTTGCTGGCCGTGGTCCGACTGGCGGAGGCATTCGCGCCCACGGTGGGGAAGAGAGCTGCTTTGGCCATGCCCCGTTGGAACCGAGCCTCCCGCACGCGGGCCTCGGTCTGGCGGAGATCCAAGTTGCCCGCTCGCGCCCGCTCCACCAAATCAGAGAGGATCGGGTCGTTGAACACAGTCCACCAACGATCGAGAAGGTTGGTATCGGCGTCGGCACTGGTTAGGCCACCCTGAAGTTGGCTGGTCCAGTTGGTGGGCGTTACCGTTTGTGGCGCCTTGTAGTCGGGTCCTACGGTTTTGCAGCCTGAGAGGCTGAGCAAGCTGGCGGCGAGGAGGACCGCAAGGCCGGTGAATTGGGCGGCTTTATGTTGCATAGCGTTAGTCCTTGGGGAGCGGCGCCCGGAAGGCCGCGGCGGCGAAGGCGACAAAGCGCCGGACGTAGTCCTCGGCATCAAGGTTTAACACGGGGGCTCCGGGTGGCGGCTTCCGGCCCAGGAGCAGCAACGATTGATGCAGCCCACCCATGAGCAGGTGCATCCGCCAGAAAACGTCGCCGGGGTCAAGGCTGGGCATGGCGCGCATTAAGGCTGAATCAAAGCGCTTGACCACTGCTGCAAAGTCGCTGTGCATCACCTTCTCCATGACCGGGTTCGGATCCACCAGGCACCGGGCCATCAGCTTGCCAAACGTGGCTCCGCCGCGTTTGGGGTCCATCGCTTCTTCGATCACCGGGCGAAAGATGGCTTCGAGGACGGCTTCCAGTTTGGGAGGACGCGCGCCGGCCGCCCTTTCGACGACTTCAAGCGCGCGCAGCCGTTCCTGGGTGCTCGGGATCAGTCGCCGCTCGAACACCGCCTCGATGAGTCGGTCCTTGGTGCCGAAGTGGTAGTTGATAGCTCCGAGATTGGCTCCGGCGGCGGCGATGATGTCGCGGATGGACACGGCATCGAGGCCACGCTGGGCAAACAGGCGTTCGGCCACTTCGAGCACCCTTTCCCGGGTCTCGGCGGGCGCCCTTTTCGGCGGTGCTGCGGTTGCTGCGCGTCTTTTCATAATCATACGACCGTATGAATCATACGACCGTATGACCGTGTGTCAACCCCCTTTTTCTGAAAAGCACAAGGTCGCATCGTCGTGCGGCATTTACAGAAGCCAGACGGTGGTCCCCGGAAAAGCGTTGTGGCAGCACTAGCGTCTGAGGGCCGCTGGACGCGGGGGCGAAGTGCTCGCCGTCCTTGTTTAGCATCTGAATGGTGGTTCAGGCAGCATTCCGGCGCGTTGTGCTTCCTCGGGAGTCACTGGATGCGCCCACGGTTCACTGAAGCCGAGTCGCGCGAAGGTTTGCTCGGCGGCGAGTTTGGATGGGGTTTCGACAACTGTGCGGAGTGGATCAACCCATCAAGCGGGCATACTCACGGTCGGTATGGTAAATGCCCCACAGTTGACTGCTCGGTTTCAGAGCCGCGGTCGTGCTAATGGTGGTAGTTGAGCACCGTCCGACCGCGTGATGGTGTAGCTGCTACACAGGATGCGCGCACAGTCCGTGTAGTGTCCGTCGCGTGGTGACAGCGAAAACGCAATACAACCTCAAGAACGCCCGCGAATACTTCGAGGAGCATCTCTGCGTCGGCGATTACTACAATGAGGGGCAGCGCGTCGTCGGCGAATGGATCGGATCGGGCGCGGAACGTCTCGGCTTGTCCGGCAAAGTTCGCGCCGATGACTTTCTGCGGCTTTGCGAGAACCAACACCCGGCCACAGGCGAGACGCTGACGCAGCGGTTGAACACCACGCGGACTGAGGACACCGAGAACGCGGCCAATCGGAGAATATTCTTTGACTTCACCTTTTCTCCGCCGAAATCGGTTTCCATCGCGGGATTCCTGGGCCAAGACGAACGGATTCTTGAAGCACATGCGCGAGCCGTGAACACGGCAGTCCTGGAATTTGAGGCTTTCGCAGCGACTCGGGTTCGGACCGGCGGCGCGCAAAACGATCGTCTCACGGGCAACTTCGCGGCGGCGCTGTTCACTCACGACACTTCACGCGCCCTCGACCCGCACTTGCACACGCATTGCATCGTCTTTAATGCGACCTTCGATTCTGTGGAGAACCGTTGGAAGGCGCTGCAAAACTACGAACTATTGCGGGCGAGGAAGTTTGCCGAGAACGCCTACTACCATGAACTCGCCCGCGAGTTGCGAGCGTTTGCCTATCGCATCCGCAATTTGTCGCGTGGTGATTTTCTTGTTGAGGGAATCCCAAACGAATTGTGCGACAGATTCTCCAAGCGGGACGCGGAGATAGACAAGGCGCTGGCGAAACTGCTGGCGGAGAAGCCCGAGTTGGCTGGCTCAAACATCGCGGACCTGCGGGCACGTCTCGCGACTGAAAGGCGGACTCGCAAGCAGAAGGATTTGAGCCGAGACGAACTGCGGATGCTGTGGGACGCGCAATTGAGCCAGGCTGAGCGAGAGCTTCTGCGCGGATTGGCGAAGAGCGTTAGTAATGATGAAAAGCAACTGGCGTCCGTTTCGGTCGCCGAGGCGGTTCAGTGGGCGGAGGAGCATCTATTTGACCGGAACTCCGTCGTGCTGGAATGCCAGGTGTGGCAGGAGGCCTTGGGGCGAGCGCGCGGGGAGAACTTCTCCGTTGCCGACCTCAAGGGGTTCACCGAACGGCGCGGATACGTCCGGGATACCGAGCGGCCCGGCGAAGTGACCAAGCGCGACGTGCTGATGCGGGAATGGGAAATCGTTCAGACCGCCAAAGAGGGTGTCGGGGATTGCTGGCCATTGGTGGCTAATCCGCTTCCGACGAATCCGAAGCTCGACGACGAGCAACGCAAGGCGCTCGAAGGGTTGCTCGCTTCGACAAATCTTGTTTCGATTTTTCGCGGTGGCGCTGGAACAGGTAAGAGCTTCGTCCTGCATGAACTTGTCGGGCAACTTCGTTTGGCTGGGCGACCGGTTGCCGTTCTTGCCCCGCAACGCCAGCAAGTCGTGGACATGGAGAAGGCGGGTTTTCCCTTCCCGGCCACGATTGCCAGTTTTCTCACCAAAGGCGAATTGGCTGAACGCGCAGTCCTCGTCGTGGACGAGGCCGGTCAGCTAGGTGGTCGGCAAATGCTGGAACTGCTCCGCTTAGCTAGGAATCGGAGTGCGCGGGTAGTCCTTTCGGGTGATACCCGGCAGCATGGAGCGGTTGAAGCCTCGGATGCGCTGCTGGCCATCGAACGCCATGCCGGAGTCACGCCGGTAGAACTACACAAGATTCGTCGGCAAGATCCCGCTCTTGGTCACGACGCGGAGGAACGCACGCGCATCAAGCGGTATCGAAAAGCGGTCGAGTTGGCAGCCGCTGGAAAGATGGGCGAATCGTTCGAGCGTCTCGACAAGATGGGGGCGGTTATCGCGTGTGGAGTGGGTGAACAGGCCGAGAAACTTGCCGATGAATATCTCCGGTTCGCGGAGCAGAATGCTTCAGCCGTGGTCGTCTCGCAGACGTGGGGTGAAGTCCATCGCGTCAATTCGTGTGTGCGTGCTGCCCTCAAAGCTAAGGGGCTGCTTGGCACAACCGATTCCACGGTTCAGGTGCTGGAACGAGTGGACCTCACCAACGCGCAAAAGCGGGACGAGCGATTCTTCCCACAGGATGCCGTCATTGTCTTCAACCAAAAGGTGCGTGAAGCCGAAGCTGGTGCGAATGGCAAGTTATCGGGAATTCTCAAGTCCGGTCTGTTGGTCGAAGTCGGCGGGCGATTCGTCACCGTGTCCAACAAGATGCTCGACCGCATTTCGGTCTGCCAGATGCGCGAAGTTGAGATTGCCTCCGGCGACCGGCTGCATCTGAAAGCCAATCGCAAGCTGGATTCGGGCGGTCGTGTCACGAACGGGGAACTCGTGTCCGTGAAGCTGGTTCGCGCGGATGGTGGCATTGAACTCACCGATGGCCGGGTCTTGGACGCGAGCTTCCGCGAGTTCCTGCCCGGTTACGCGGTCACGTCTTACGGCTCGCAAGGCAAGACCGTTGATTACGTCCTGTTCTCCGATTCCACCATCAAGGCCGCAACCAGCGCACAGCAATGGTATGTGACCATCTCGCGCGGTCGTCGCGGCATCCGCATCTTCACGCCGGACAAGCAGCAGCTTCGCGAGAATGTAACGTGCGCCGGTCATCGCCCGCTCGCCCTGGAACTCGCCGCTGGCTTCGCGCCTAGTCGCGGCGTTCGCCTTTGGGATCGGCTGCACAGGTATCTGTTGCGGTTCGGTCGCCGCGCGGCGGACAATTTCTGCCGCCTCAAACTCTCTCGTCGCTATCGCCATCAACCCATTGAAACCCATGAGCACAAAATCACCCGAATGTTGGGCGAGCGATCCAAACGCTCGCGCGGTCAAAATCGAAGTGTCGGCTGAACAAAGCCTGCTGCTCCCGTTCGACCAGTTCGCCTTCGCTGAACTGACGAGCGAGGAGAAGGAGCAGTGCCTCCGTCTGGTCTTTGCCACGCATGAGGTTTTACTCCGCGGTCACTCCCTGCGCCGCATCGAAACCGCCATGCAGCGAATGGAATTGTCACTCCTCATGACACTGCCGACCAATCAACGCACTCTTGTTTCCGACGGCCAACCTGTTGTTCGGGAAATCTCGGTTACCGAAGTGCGGAACTCTGAACGGTTTGGTCAGCAGAAGGCAGACTGACTCCTGCTGTAAGCTGCTGAGGTTAATCCGCGTCCCATCCACTGCCTAGCTGAACTCCTCCAAGTGTAGCAGGCGGTGCAGTGGGCACTGCTGCGCTCACTGGACGGCAGCGACATTTCTCGAAACGATATGATCCAAACCGTGATGGCGGCCCGGCCCGCCAAGGATTTACCGGCCCGGATGGAGGCTGAAGGCGGTAGGAGCGGCGAAAGTTGTTGGGTTCGCTGAATACGATGTTCAGAAGAAGTAGCTGACGGTGAGTGAGCCGAACTTCGAGTATTCCTGCTGCCCCTCGAACTCCTTGCCCCAAAAAATGTAGGTGAATGAAGCCTGAAAGCGCCTGTTGCCCACACTCATGCCGACCCCGGCGGCGGGGACGAAAAACTCTTTGTCCACACTGGGGCTATCTTTGAAGGTGTTGCCGTCAAGCGCGATGTCTCTGAGCACAAAGTTGGCCAAGCCACCGCCGTAGATGGAGAACCCCCAATCGGGCTTCGATAGCCGCTGCGCATCTCGCCGCGGCGCCGGCATGAAATCCATGCCGCGCACCAGGGCCGGTCCGAAGTCGTCGGGCATGTTGTAGCCGAAACGCGCGATCCCGCCAATCTGTCCCTGAGTGAGCATATTTCCCAGCCAAGCGCTGGCGAGGGGGAGAGCTTCCAGCGACCATTGTTCACGCCGACCGGCCAGTTGGAATTTGTGACGATATTCGTAGGCGAAGTTGAAAATGGGCTCGTTGTGCAACTGGTAATCCCAGCCCTGCGCCTTATCCCAACCTCCGAGGTCATGCACGGCGTTCTGGGTGCCCTCCGCGCCGGACCAAGGGCCGACGACGCCCGTGATGAACTTCAGCCCATGATAATCATGAGGCTTCTCCACATGCAACGTCAGCCCAAACGCGAGAACCCCGGCGTATGGACGATCGTTTGGATCGGGGATACTGCGATCCTTGTCTGACGGGGTGAACATGGCTTGAGCCACGTCGTAACTCACCGTGCGGCGACCCTCACCCCACGGCAACCAGTTCGCTACGGGGTCCATCCAACTGGGGCCGGTGTGAGATATCCCCAATGAGACGCCATCGGTGTAGAACCTGTCTGTTCCGCCGAATGTATCATTTTCCCAGCGCACGGAAGCGGTCCACTGGCGGCTGGGGACAAACAGGCCGTTCGTGCCGTGTGGCTCAACGTCCGCGGCGAGAGCCTGGGATTGGTCGAGCATCCCAAACACTCCTACAATTGCGCCGCGGACTATGGTTCCAATGAGGCGCACAATGTCAGGAAAGCGTCAACGCGGTTCAACGTCGGATGCAGAACCATCGCTGCTGATGCGTAGTGCGATACGGGTGACGTGCCGGGCGAGATTGGTGCGGCTCCACATCGTCCGGTTACGCTTGGGGAAGAGGCGGGGAAGCGAGGTGCGGGCAGCGGAGAGAAAGACGCACTGGCTCAACAGGGTTACGGCGGTGAGACCGACCGTGTTCTGGTCGGCGGTGGGACCGAGCGCCTGGCGGAGAGCGAGTTGGATAAGCACTAAGTGCTGGCTCAACCCGGCGCCCACCATGCCCGAGCCGACCTTGGGCTGGTCCAGCGATTCCCGGACGGCGAGCCGCGCGACCCATTCACCTTCGCCGCCCAGTCTTTCCAGAAGGGACCGAAGGGCCGCGCAGAGCCTGCGCTCTGGCGTAGGGGCGGAGGTCAAGGAAGAGAGGCGTTCCGGCGGAAGCAGCAGACACAGGCGTGCTTCCTCTTTCACGGCCTCGTAGAGCTTCTCCTTCCCGTGGAAGTGGTAACAGACGGTGGCAATGTTGACACGGGCACGCTGGCAAATCTCCCGGATGTGGGTGCCCTGGAAACCCTTTTCCGAGAAGAGACGGCAGGCTGCGTCTAAGACCCGTTGCTTGCTGTCTGGTGGTCTGTTGCGCGTTCGTGTCTTCATACTTGTAGCGATGCTGTCTCTGGCCTCGATGGCTTCTTCGCGGCTGCACCGTTCTCAAGGGGCGCACTTTGGTGGAGCCGATCGGCCTCGGAATCGGCTGATTGGCAGTGCCACCTCCACCCGAACCACACGATGCATACTGCGAGGAGGACAAGGCCCAACGGTGCTGTCATGGCGTGAGATCGGATTGAGGGTGAGTGATGGCGAAGACTGCGCGCGACTCAGCCGATGCGGTGGGGACTGGCGGGTGGGTTGCCAGCGGGAGCGCATGGCTGCGCGCGCAAATTCCGGAGTGTTCCTGTCTTGCGGAGAGGGGCTGGCTTCAGGGCCGAGACGACGATTCTCTCTCCTTGTTCTGTCGGTTGGAGTTGGCCTTTTCATGGGCACCTCTCCGTTTTGGACCATTGGGGCGAAACGACCTGGCGTTCGCCGCTGCTGGTGGCAGCCGGTTCGTTAATGTCTGCCCCATGCCATATCTCGATACCAAGCCGGGGCAATGTGCCTTGCACCCAAGCTGTGGCTTTTTGAGCGTCGAGGAAATACGTCAGAAAGACGGTGTCGTTGCGGGCAAGTTTCTCGACCAGTCTCGCGTGTTTTGCCTGGTCTGGGCGAATCACAAGCGCAATACGAACTTTCAAGCTGAAAACGGAGGAAAGCTCATTCGCGAAGTGGAACAGTTCGGACGCTGTGGGAACGGATCGCCACCCTGTTGCGTCCACGACAACGCGGTGCCACTCCTTTGCGACCAGGACAGCTTTCACTTTCGAACGGGCGGCAACAGCTTCGTCGGCTGTGATTTCACCCTCATAGGTCAGAAACACGCATCGGTCTTGTTCGGCAGGGTTTATGACGTATGACATGGAATATGTTCGTTCCCTGATGTTCTCTGGCTCTGATATGAGGCGTCACCGTCGTGACGCTCAAAATGGGCCACCGCGAAGACAATCTTGACCCCTACCCAACGGAGAAGGCGACCGATCCAACATTCCAGGCATTGAGCAATGATCCTTCCCGTCTGCCGCAGTCCTTGCTCCACCCGGCCCCGCGCAGGGGGAGCAGGCACCAGGGCCGGCGCGACCTTGCCGGTGGAAACACGGAAAGGCTGATGTTCGAATATTGATGGCCCGCGCAACAGGTGCGAGCTTGCGGCCCGAAAAAGTCCTCGGCTTGCCCGCATGGAGCGACTGCGGTGGAATGTGATTCTCATGGGGACTGGGTTTCCTGTTTCAGTTCACGCTCGGCCTGAAGCCAGTCGTCCAACTCGCGGCCGGGAGCGCCGCCATGTGCTTGATGTATCTCATAGGCACGTTGGCGGACTTCAGCATCGGTTGGGTGTGTCTTAAGGCCCAGGATGGTTTCGACCCTGTTATCGTGCTGCGGGAGGGTAATTCTGGTGGTTTTGCTGCGCTTCTTCATGACGTTCATGGTATTTGAATAGTTCGAATTGCAGAGGCTGGATCTTCAATGAGAGCCAGCGGAGATCTTGACCCAAAGCAGATAACCGGCGGCCACACTGGCGACCAAGATGCCGGCAAGAAAAAGCCACAAGGCAATGTTCTCCCATAAAGCGCGCTTGGGTTTGCCGTCCTGCGTGTTGGGCTCGGGGGCCGCAGGTGGATGTGGGTCGGTCATAAGCTTCCTCCAAGTCGGATCAGTTGTGGCGTTGCCCGACAGAATCGCCAGACGCCGCGGTGAGATGCGGTTCCGGCGCGGGCGCCCCGCCTCCGAGGACCGCGTAAAGGCGCACCTGGCTGGTGAGTTGTTCCAAGCGGAGCAGGACGAGCACCTGCTGGGCAGCGAAAAGGGAACGTTGCGCGTCGAGGACGCCGAGATAACTGTCGATTCCCTTGTCAAAACGGGAATTGGCGAGGCGATAGGTTTCAGACAGGGCGTTGACAAGGGATTGCTGCGCGGAAACCTGCTGATTCACGGTGCCGCGGACGGCCAGGGCGTCCGCCACGTCGCGGAAGGCGCTTTGGATGACCTTCTCGTATTGGACCACGGCGATTTCACGCTGAACCTTGGCGGCCTTTGCCGCGGACCAGGTGCGGGCGTCAAAGATAGGCATCACGATCTGCGGCGCGTAGCTCCATGCGCCGGAGCCGGACTTGAAAAGCCCGGAGAGGTCGCTGCTGGCGGTGCCGATAGCGGTGGACAGGGAGATGCGCGGAAAGAACGCCGCGCGCGCTGCGCCGATATCGGCATTGGCCGCTTTGAGGAGATCCTCGGCCTGCACCACATCCGGCCGGCCTAGCAGCACCTCGGAGGACACACCGGCACTGATGTCCGCAGGCGGAGTCACGACGCTCAAGGCTGCGGGCAGCAGGTCTGGTGGCGTCGGAGTGCCCAGCAAAAGATCAAGGGCGTTTTGGTCTTGCGCCACTCGCTGCGTGTAACTGGCGACGTCTCTCCTGGCCACCTCCAATGGAGTCTGCGCGCGAAACGCTTCCAATTCCGGGACCAGGCCGAGATCGAACCGGCGTTTGACCAGGTCATAGGCTGCTTGCTGGGCCTTGAGGGTGGTTTCTGCCAACGTCAGGTTTTCCTGGTCCGCGGCGAGCGCCAAATACGCCTGGGCTACTGAGGAGACGAGGAGGATTTGCGCGCTACGGCGGGCTTGATCCGTAGCCAGGTATTCCTGGAGGGCACGGTCCTTCAGACTGCGGATGCGACCGAAGAAATCAATCTCCCAGGACGCGACGCCAAGGTTGACCCCGTAGGATTCCACGGTGTGGCGGGTTCCCGTGCTGGAGAGGTCAGCGGGAACGCGCGCTTTGCTGCCACTGCCCGTGGCGTTCACGACGGGGAACAGATCGGAGCGGGCTATGCCGTAGTAGGCCCGGGCGCGTTCGACGTTGAGCGCGGCGATACGCAGGTCGCGGTTGTTGGTCAGGGCGGTGCCGATGAACTGGAGGAGCTTCTCGTCGGTGAAAAACTCTCGCCAATCCATGTCCGGGGCCGTCAGGGCAGTCGGCGCCGGCGCCGGGGCATAAGCTGGCCCAGAAGGCCAGCTCGCGGGCACCGGAGTTGCAGGCCGGGCATACTTCGGAGCCATCGTGCAGCCCGCCTGGGCAATGAGGATTCCCGCCAATAGGAGAGAGAATGGTGTCTTCATGTTAGTGGCTGGCAGGTGAAGTGGTTGCGGTGGTTTGGAGGACGGGACTTCTCTTCTTGCCGAAGGTCTTCTCAATCACCACGAAGAAGAGCGGCGAGAACAGAATCACCAGCAGCGTGCCGGTGACCATGCCGCCAAGCACCGACGTGCCGATGGCGTTCATGGCGCCCGCGCCCGCACCCGTGGCCAGGGCCAGCGGCAATACGCCGAACCCAAAGGCCAGCGAAGTCATGACAATGGGCCGAAAACGCAACAGCGTGGCCTCCAGCGTGGCTTCGATTAAGCCCAGGCCCTGCTCGACACGGGCCTTGGCGAATTGCACGATGAGGATGGCGTTCTTCGTCGTCAGCCCCAGCGTGGTCAGCAGACCGATCTGGAAATAGACGTCGTTGGGCAAGCCGCGCAGCGAGGAGGCGATGACACCACCGAGCGCGCCGAGTGGCAACACCAGCAAAATCGAGATGGGAACAGGCCAGCTTTCGTAGAGCGCCGCCAGGCAGAGAAAGATGACGAGGACGGAAAAGGCGTAGAGCGGGGCGGTCTGCGTGCTGGCCATCCGTTCCTGGTAGGACACGCCGGTGTAATCGTGGCCGATGCCTTGGGGGAGCTTGGTGACGATTTGCTCGAAAGCGTCCATGGCCTCGCCCGTGCTGCGGCCCAGCGCCGGCTCGCCTTGGATGTTCAGGCTTGGAAAGCCGTTGAAGCGCTCCAGGCGCGGTGAACCCTTGGTCCAGCGCGTGGCGGCGAACGAAGCGAAAGGCACCATCTTGCCGGTGGTGTTGCGCACGTAGAGCTTGTCCAGGTCGCTGGGCAACTGGCGATAAGGGGCGTCAGCTTGCACATAGACGCGCTTGACGCGACCGGATTGGATGAAGTTGTTGATGTAGGCGCTGCCGAATGCCGCCGAGAGCGTGTTGTGGATCGAGTTAATGGGCGCGCCCAACGTGCCCGCCTTTTCCCAGTCCACATCCACGCGGAACTGCGGCACGTCTTCCATGCCGTTGGGGCGGACGTTGACCAGCCGCCTGTCCTGGGCGGCCATGCCGAGGAGTTGATTGCGCGCGTTCATGAGCGCGTCGTGGCCCAGACCGCCACGGTCCACCAACTGGAAGTCCACGCCCCGGGCGGTGCCCAACTCGATGACGGGCGGTGGCGGAAACGCGAAGACCATCGCGCTACGCATCCCGGCAAAGGCCCTCATCGCCCGGCCGGCGATGGCTTTCACGCGCAGGTCGGTCCGGTCGCGCAGTCCCCAGTCCTTCAGTTTCACAAACGCCATGCCGCTGTTCTGACCGCGTCCGGCGAAACTCATGCCGGCGATGGTCAAGCAGGATTCCACCGCCTCTTTCTCCTTTTCCAGGAAGTGCATCTTGACCTCATCGGCCACGGCCTGGGTCTGTTCCAGGGTGGCGCCGGTGGGCAAGACGATCTGGCACATCAAAATGCCCTGGTCTTCATCCGGCAGAAACGAGGACGGCATCCGCATGAATAGGAAACCCAGTCCGGCGACGATCACCACGAAGGCCAGCACGTAACGCAGTCGCCGCGCCAGCGCGTGGCCCACCAGGTTCACCACCCCGGCCCGCACCCGGAAGAAGACGCGGTCAAACCAGAGGAAGAACGGGCGCAGGAACCAGACCGCGCCTTCGGCCGCCTCATGGCCCTTGGGTACGGGCTTGAGCATCGTGGCGCACAACACCGGTGTCAGGATCAAGGCCACCAGCACCGACAGCAGCATGGCCGAGGCGATGGTGATGGAGAACTGCCGGTAAATGACGCCCGTTGAGCCACCAAAAAACGCCATCGGCCCGAACACCGCCGCCAGCACTAGGCCGATGCCGATCAACGCCGGCGTGATCTGGTCCATGGATTTGGCGGTGGCTTCGCGCGGCGAAAGCCCTTCCTCGGTCATGATGCGCTCGACGTTTTCCACCACCACGATGGCGTCGTCCACGAGCAAGCCGATGGCCAGCACCATGGCGAACATCGTCAGCATGTTGATCGTGAACCCGAACAATCCCAGCACGGCGAAGGTGCCCAGGAGCACCACCGGCACGGCGATCGTTGGAATGAGCGTGGCGCGGAGGTTGCCCATGAACAGCCACATGACCAGAAAAACCAGGAGGACGGCCTCGAAGAGCGTCTTGACCACTTCGTGGATGGCGACTTTGACGAACGGCGTGGTGTCGTAGGGATAAACGACATTCATTCCTTGCGGGAAGAAGCGGCTCATCTCGGCCAGCTTGGATTTGATGGCGTTGGCGGTATCGAGGGCGTTGGCCCCTGGCGCCTGGCGGATGGCCATCGCCGCGGATGGTCTGCCGTTGTGAAACACTTCAACATCGTAGGATTCGGTTCCCAATTCGGTCCGTCCCACGTCGCTCACACGCACGACCGAGCCGTCCGGATTGGTGCGTAGCGGAATGGCGGCGAACTCGGCCGGAGTCTGGAGCAGGTTTTGCACGATGATCGAGACGTTCAGCCGCTGGCCCTTCTTGGCGGGCGCCCCGCCGAATTGTCCGGCGGACACCTCGACGTTGTAGGACTTCAACCCCGCCACCACGTCCTCCACAGTCAAATGGTAGTCGGTGAGTCTGTCCGGATTGAGCCAGACCCGCATGGCGTATTGCGAGCCGAAGGTTGTCACTTCCCCCACGCCGGGCACGCGGGCCAGGATTTTCTCAAGATTGGAGGCGGCGTAGTCGCGCAGGTCGTTGCCGTCCATGCTGCCGTCCTCGGAGACGAGTCCCACGATGATCAGGTAGTTGCGGGTGGATTTGCTGACCATGACGCCGGAGCGTTGGACGGTTTCCGGCAGGCTGGTCATGGCGAGTTGAAGTTTGTTCTGCACCTTGGCCCAGGCCAGGTCCGGATCGGTGCCCGGCTTGAACGTCAATTCGATGCGGGAAGCGCCCGCCGAATCGCTCGTGCCGGATAAATACAGCATGTCGTCGAAACCCGTCATCTTTTGCTCGATGATCTGGGTGACGCTGTTCTCGACCGTCTCAGCCGACGCACCGGGGTAAAACGCTTCGATGGCGATGGACGGCGGCGCGATGGGGGGGTATTGCGCGATGGGCAGGCTGTGAATGGCCAATCCGCCCAGCACCATCATCACGATAGCGACGACCCAGGCGAAGACAGGACGCTTCAGGAAGAATCGGGATAGCATGGTGGGTCTCCTTTACTTGAGGTTGGAGAGCGTGGCGGATTGCGCGGGAGCCGAGGCTTTCGCCGCCGGATCAAAGGGTACCGCTTTTACAGTCGCGCCAGGCCGCGCCTTTTGGAGGCCTTCGACAACCACTTGGTCGCCAACGGCCAGATTCGAAGAGACAAGCCATTGGTCCCCAAACGCGCGGTCAATGCCGATCATCCGCTGTTCCACCTTGCCGTTCGGGTCCACCAGCAGCACCAGGGGATTGCCTTTGGGGTCCCGCGAGACAGCTTGCTGCGGAATCAAGACGGCCCGGGCATTGGATCCTTCCTTGACCACTGCCCGGATAAACATGCCCGGCAAAAGAACCCCATTGGGGTTCGGAAAGACCATGCGCAGAATCACTGACGCCGTGGTCGGGTCCACGGAGACATCGCGGAATTGGAGCGTGCCCTCCAAGGGGTACTTCGTGCCGTCGGCGAGGATGATCTGCACTTGGTTGCCGTTCGTGCCGTCGCGGACGAGTCGTCCCTCTTCCAGCCGGCCCTGCAAGCGCAGAAGTTCGGTGGCAGATTGGGGTACATCCACGTAGATGGGGTCGAGTTGCTGGATTGCGGTCAGGGCGAGGGGTTGGAAGGCGGTGACGATGGCGCCATCCGTCACGGCGGACTTGCCGATGCGCCCGGAGATCGGGGAGACAACGTGGGCGTAGTTCAGATTGATGCGCGCTGTTTCCACCATCGCCTTGTAGTAGTTGATGTCGGCCTCAGCCTGGCGCAGTGCGGCGGACGCATCATCGAAGTCCTGCTGGCTGACGGCCTTATCAACCAGGGCTTGTTTGTAGCGGCCCACCCTCAATTGAATGGCGGGCAGATTGGCCTCCGCTCGCCCCAGAGCGGCTTTGGCATTATCGAGGGCCGCCTGAAACGGCGCGGGATCAATCTGGTAAAGCTCCTGGCCCTCCTTCACATCGGCGCCCTCCGTGAACAAGCGTTTCAGGATGAGCCCGTTGACTTGCGGCCGAATCTCCGCGATGCGAAACGGCGTCGTGCGACCGGGCAGTTCGGTCGTCAGCAGGACCGACTTCTGAACGACGGTGATCGTCGCGACTTCCGGCACGGCGGCTGGCGGCGGAGCTTGAGGCTTTGAACAAGAGGTCAGCACCGCGGCTGCGGCGACTATGGGGAGTGAATTTAGTGGAGTCTTCATGTGTGAGGGTCAACTGACAGCGATCAGAGAAACGCGTTGGCCACGGTCGTTGTGACCGATGCCGGTAGCGCCTGGGTCCAGCATCGGTTCGCCATCCACGACGAACAGATAGTGATGATGGCCGTGGGTGAGTTCCAGGCTGGCCATCCAACGCCCGTCAGGCATCCGCCGCATCGGGTTCGCTACTGCGTCCCAACCATTGAAATCCCCGACGAGGCTGACGATTTCGGCCTTCGGAGCATCGCAGAAAAAGTCCACGTGGTGGCGCGTGCGCTTGGCAGAGTACCGCGTCGGCGAGATGCCGAGCCCAGTTTCACAGATGGCGGTGTTCATGTTCCTGGTCTCCTAACGGAGGGAAGGGCTTGGGGACGTCCCCTTGGTTGATTGCTTGGATTTTTGCCAAAATGGCTTGCCGGCTGACGGTCCCGACCAGTTTGGCGTGCAGCGCGCCGTGCAAGAAGAAGAGCAGCGCAGGGATGGATTCGATTCCATACCAAAGGCTGAGTTCGGGATTATCGTCCGCGTTGATTGCGACGATCTTTACGTTCCCGGCACAAAGGTCGATCACCTCGTTCAGCACAGCTCCCAGGACGCCACATGGGCGGCTCCATGGCGCCCAGAAGGCGACGAGGACAAGGTTCTTGGAATGAAGAACCTCCGGCTCGAAGTTTGCCTGTCCGACTTCGATCATGCGCCATTTTTCCAATTTCTCGTTCATTTGTTCGGCGATATTGCGCTCGCAATCCAAGTAACGCACTGACCGTGCCAGGTAATGTGCATATGCGTATCATCCTTATGTGAACTAACTTGTGTATGTTTATTTGAGAATGTAAATGCGTCGGATAATTGGACTGTCCGAATAATCGGACGTTTCTAGTTGGAAATGTCGCCAGCCTTTGGCAGAGTCAGTCCGATTATGGAATCATCCACTGACTCGCGTTTTGATCCGAATGCAGCGCTCAGGATGCTCCTGGAGATCGCGCATGAGCACTCGTTAGAGCAATTGCTACAGAAACTCGTGAGGCTCGCCATTGAGCAGTCCCACCTGGTGTGCGTTCAAACCTGGCTGATTGAGGCAGGGGATCGTTGTGCCGTTTGCCCACATCGCTCGGAATGTCGCGACCAGACTCGCTGTCTGCATCTGGTTGCGGGCAAAGGCGTCTCTCTGGCCACATCGTCCGCCGGGTCTCCGCGTTTTGATGATCCGAATGCGCGAATCCCGCTGGGGCTCGGCATTGTCGGCAAGGCTGCCGCCACCGCCGAGCAAATACTCCTGCACGACTTGCCCCCGCGCCGCGAGGAATTGGCGGGATTTGACTGGCTGGAGCAGGAACAGATTCGCGGCTGCGGAGCGACGCCGATCACCTACAAAGGTGAAACCTTGGGCGTCATCATCGGCTTCTCGCGGGCGGTGCCCTCCGAGGAAGGCCGGCCTTGGGGGCGGGTGTTTGCCGATCACATCGGCTCGGCGATAGCCAACGCGCGCGCTTTTGAAGAAATCCAGCGGCTTAAAGCGCAGCTCGAACGGCAGAACGCGTATCTCCAGGAGGAAGTTGTTGAAGCCCGGGCCTTCGGCGACCTCGTAGGCCAAAGCGGGGCGCTGCGACAAACTGTCAGCCAGATAGATTTGGTGGCCCCCACCGAGGCGTCGGTGCTTATCCTGGGTGAAACCGGGACCGGGAAAGAACTGGTCGCGCGCGAAATTCACCGGCGCAGCCGGCGCAAGGACGGGCCGCTGGTGCGCGTGAATTGCGCTTCAATTCCAAAGGACCTATTCGAGAGCGAATTTTTTGGGCACGTCCGCGGCTCATTCACGGGCGCGATCAAGGACCGCGCCGGACGATTTGAAACCGCGGAAGGCGGGACGATCTTCCTGGACGAAATTGGAGAAGTGCCGTTGGAAATGCAGAGCAAACTGCTGCGCGTCTTGCAGGAAAAGCGTTACGAGCGCGTGGGCGACGACCGAACCCGCCAGGCAAACGCGCGCATCATCGCCGCCACGAACCGGGACTTGAAGAAGGCCGTCGCCGCAGGTCGTTTTCGCGAAGACCTCTATTACCGGTTGCACGTATTTCCAATCCAGGTCGCGCCTCTCCGGGAGCGGCGGGAAGACATTCCACTACTGGCGAAGCACTTTGTGGACGTGTCGGCCCGGGAACTGAAATGCGCCGGCCCTCAGCTGACGCGTGCCGCGGTTTCGGAGCTGGCCGGCTACGATTGGCCGGGGAACGTCAGGGAGTTGCGGAATGTGATCGAGCGAGCGGTAATCCTCGCGCGTGGCGGCCCATTGAGGTTCGATCTTCCCGTAAGCGGCGTCCTTGCTGGCAGCCCTCGCCCGGCGCCCCTGGCAAGGCTCCAGGAAGACCCAAATGCTTGCTCCAAGTTGCTGACCGAGGCGGAACTTCGGCGGCTCGAACGCGACAACCTCCTAGGGACCCTCCAAGCCGCTCAATGGAAAATCAGAGGTCCTGACGGCGCGGCGGAAATGCTAGGTGTCAGGCCCACGACTCTTTACTCCCGCATAGAGAAGCTGGGCATTAAGCCGCCAGAGTCAAAAGCCACCTAATTTGCTGTGCGAGGGGTCGTATTTCGCAACGCGCTAACGTGGTGCTGTCCTGTCGCTATACAGCAAGTGAATTGGTTGAGCAGAATTCCTGTTTTCGAAGCTAGCTAATGAATACCGCGACGATCACGAGCGGGTGTCTGGCCTTTCCGACGGTTTGCGCGGTAACGGCGGGCTACAAGGTTTACGCCGTTGTGGACGCTTCCGGCAACTGGACTAAGATGGCGACGGAGTTGCCCCTTGCGCGCATCGTGTAAGTGGGCGCGATCCCGAATGATACCGTCGCAGTGATCTCTGAATTTCAGCAGACGTTGAATCATCCGGACGCGATGGAATTCGCGAATCTCGATGCCGACTACGCGATGCCTACATGCCTGCTCTTGATTGATAGCTACGGCAAGGCGCAGGAAGTCGCCACGAAAGGCCGCCAAGGGAAACTGGACGCCATGAGAAGTTGAAAGCCGTTTTCTGTGGAGCTATGCGCTGCTTCGATGCGTGCCGCTCCAATCACGCGTGTTGAGTTTTGAGCAAACGCCGCAGGTATGCTGACCGAACAAACAAGGCATTTCGAGGGGCGAACAAAAGGCGTTACGATGTTGGCATCAAAACAAATGCCGTATTAGAAACTGTTTACGCCCGGCTTAATAGAAATAACCCAGACTGCGGAGACTGGTGTGATTAGGATTACCGACCACGATGTGGTCGAGAACTTCGATTTTGAGAAGTTGCCCGGCTCGAATGAGGTCACGGGTGATTTTGATGTCGGCTTCGGATGGTGTTGCTTCACCGCTCGGATGGTTGTGTGCGATGATGATTGCGGCGGCACTCGCCATGATGGCTAAACGGAAGACCTCCCTGGGATGACAGAGAATGGTATCCATCGTTCCAATGGACACCAGGTAGT
>ERZ1649853.266-NODE-266-length-22062-cov-8.291907_pt1 | contig 22062 bp, 19 predicted proteins | sample MGYA00575353_ERZ1649853 | MGnify/ENA primary metagenome ERZ1649853 (study PRJEB40853, sample SAMN11349654) | freshwater sediment metagenome | isolation source: river sediment | host: Sediment | place: India: Okhla Barrage, New Delhi | collected 2017-02-21 ...
CATCTCCCCGAACGCCACGATCAACATCATCAGGGACTATAACGTGGCCGAGAAGTTCGTGGTTGAGGTCCCCAACGTGATAAAGGGGATCATGAAGTGCCCGAACCCAGGCTGCATCACGAACAAGGACGAGCCCGTGGAGACGGAGTTCGTGGTCGAGTCCAAGAAGCCAATCACGCTCAGGTGCATCTACTGCGACAGAGTCGCCACAGACGTCTCCGAGAGCATTCGGTAGGACCTCAGCCAAGGGTGGTGTTCTGCAGCTCAGGATAGAACCTCTCAAGTGCATCTGCTGTGGTCTCTGCGAGGTCGCCTGCAGCCTCAACAGGGACTCTGTTGTCACCCCGATGAGCTCCAGCATCATCCTCCACATCGAGGACAAGGCGAACTACTTCGGGCTCGTGCTGAAGACGAAATCCGAGGGCCTCGTCATGGCCAGGCCAGAGGGCGTGTCCGCGGGGCAGCAGTCCTCCGGGTCCGGTGGCCCGGGCGCGAAGCCGATCCTACTGAGAGAGCCATGCGACCTCTGCGGGGGCGATCCCAAGTGCGTCAAGGTGTGCCCTGCGAAGTGCATCACCTCGGAGGGCTGACATGTACCTGAGGAACGGACGGGTGGGGATATTCGACCTGTCGAACATGGATTCCTCGGAGGAGGAGCTGGTCGAGGCAAGCACCTTGGAGGGCATATCCGCGGTCAACGTCTCCAAGCAGTTGCTCGACAGGCACGGGCCGGAGAGCCTCGTCCTCGCCACGGGCCCGCTGACCGCGAGTTTCGCGCCGGCGTCGTGCTGCGGTTTCATCAGGACGGGGGGCGCGTCGCCCAAGATAGCTCCAGTGCTGGGCTTCGCGGCGGTCGAGCTCAAACTCTCCGGGTTCGATTTCTTGGTGGTCAAGGGCAAGGCCGAGGAGCCAGGATACCTCTGGGTCAGGGACGGCATCGTCGAGTTCTCAGAGTCTGAGGAGATGCGTTCCATGAACTCGTGGGCGCGCACGGACAGGGTCAGGGCTGACCAGGGCGATTCCAAGATACAGGTTATTGCTGCCGGCCCTTGGGGGGACGCCGGGAGTCCCGCGTCTCAGCTCGTCAACTGCTACTGGGGCGGAGAGGACAAGGTGGGCATGGCCGCGGAGTTCGGGAGGATGGGCATGCTCGCAGCCGCGTTCAGGGGGATGGGTGAGCTGGAGCTCGCGGAGCCGGAAGGGCACTTCGATGAGGCGCTCCTGCTGATGCGGGAGCAGATCGCCAGGCTCGGGGACAACAAGGGCCTCGCCTCGTACTTCGAGGGCGCGACCAGAAAGGATTTGGAGGTGCTCGTGCACAGGCACATCGGCTGCTACGGCTGCCCGTTCCCGTGCCGCACATACGTCAAGATCGACGAGGACCCGAGCGAACTCCGGCTCGAGTCGAGGGAGCCTGGGTATCTCCATTACGACGTGCCCGCTCTCGAGAAGGCTTTCGAGATCGGGCTGGACGCCAGGGCGGCGACAGTGCTGCTCAGGGACTGCGCGAAGGCGGGCGTCGAGCCTGTCGCGGCCATGCAGGGGATGGAGCGAGCCGGCAAGCTGGCCGGCGGGTTCGCCCCGTCACAGTCAGGGACCACGGTCGAGCACCTTCCGTCAGCAGGCGCCAAGAACTTCGAGCGCGCGCTGTCAAAGGACGATGACTACCTCGCAGCCCTCGGGCTCGGCCTCTGCCCGAGGTACTGGTCGAAGGCCGGCTGGGACATGATGAGCATCGCCCCGTTCGCAGAGTCGACCTTCGGCTGGAAGCGCGACTGACCACTAGCCGGAAAGCTTTTTGTAACCGCTCGCTGGTAGTGAACCGGATACGATGAAGATACTCGTGACCACGGGGATGCCAGGTTCGGGCAAGGAGGAGTTCCTCAAGTGCTGTCAGGCCAGAGGAGCGAAGGTCGTCCGCATGGGAGACATTGTCCGCGAGAAGGCCAAGGAATTCGGCCTCGAACCGTCCGATTCGAGCATCGGCACCCTCGCGAACGAGGAGAGGAAACGCTACGGGATGGACATCTGGGCGAAGAGGACCATACCGTACGTCGGCGGGGACTTCGTTGCCATAGACGGCACGCGCGGCCTCGACGAGATCAGGGCCTTCAAGCACGCGTTCGGCGAGAACCTGCTGATAGTCGCCATCCACTCTTCAGCGAAGACGCGTTTTGAGAGGCTCAAGGCGCGCTCGAGGCAGGACTCTCCAACTACGCGCGCCGAGTTCGACCAGCGGGACAGGAGAGAGCTAGAGTGGGGCCTCGGAGAGGCGATTGCGCTGGCGGACCACATGATAGTCAACGAGTCCTCGCTCGAAGAGCTCAAGCGGGAAGTGGACAAGGTCCTAGACGTTATTCTGAGAGACAAGTGAGCACGATGGACTTCCTCGCGGTCAAGCCCTGCAGGTACGACGCCTTCGAGGCCGTCCCTAAGGGAAAAGTATCCCTCGACCTCGAGGACTGCGAGACCAGGCTGAAGGAGAACGGCTATGAAGTGCTCGAGAACCCCGGGGTGATGCTCGTGGTGAAGAAGGGGATCGAGATAACCGTGTACCCGCGCGGGAGGTTGCTCATACACCCCGTCAAGGACAGGGACGAGGCCCTCAGGCACGCCCGGGAGCTGTACGCCGCGCTCGGGAAATAGGCTTATGAGCGTTTTCGCAGGCGTTCCACAGTGACGTATATGTACGTTTCAGCAAATCGCCATAGCCGCCGGTATCGCTTCTCCTGGGAGGGGAGCCCTTGATCGAGATACAGAACCTGACCAAGACATTCGGCCCGATAAGGGCGGTCGACGACCTCACGCTCAAGGTCCCAGAGGGCGTCACCGTGGGCTTCCTTGGTCCCAATGGCGCCGGCAAGACCACCACTATCAAGATCCTGACTCACCTGATCTCCGCTACCAGCGGGAAGGCGTACCTGCACGGCGTGGACGTCCTGCGCTCCCCAAAGGAGGCGATGAGCCACGTCGGCGCGGTCGTCGAGACCCCCGAGTTCTATCCGTACCTCACGCCTACCGAGACGCTCGCATACCTCGGAAGGGTCAGGGGGATGCATACCGCGGAGATCAAGCGCAAGACGGACGAGTTGCTCCAGATGGTCAAGATGGAGCAGTGGCGGTCGACCAGGATAGGCAAGTTCTCGAAGGGCATGAAACAGAGACTGGCAATCGCCCAGGCCCTCATCCACGAGCCCGACATACTCATACTCGACGAGCCCACGAGTGGCCTGGACCCGAGGGGCATGGTCGAGGTCAGGGAGCTCATCAGGAGCCTGAAGAAGCAGCACTACACGATATTCATGAGCTCTCACCTGTTGCTCGAGGTGCAGGAGGTCTGCGACAGCGCGGCCCTGATCGACAAGGGCAAGTTGCTGGTTTACGACTCAATCGACAACCTCAAGAAGCTGACGAAGTTCGCGAAGATAGAGGTATCTGTCGTTGGCTCCGCGGAGGACGCGCTGCTGGCGAAGATACGAGGTATGAACAATGTGCGGTCAGTCGACCGTGCAACGGGAAACGTCTTCATAGTGACCTACGAGGGTCCCACGGATGAAAGGGCGGACCTCCTCAGCGGCATTCAGGGACTGGGCGTTCGGATCTCGGGCTTCAGCCCGGTCGGACTGCCGCTGGAGATGATGTACATGGACCTGGTAAAGGAGTCGAGGTGATCCGAGATGTCCGGTGAATCGATCCCTCACAGGAAGCTCCCGGGCGACATATTCCAGATCCCCATAGTCTGGAGCTACGAGCTGCTTAAGTACCTCAGGTCCTGGAGGCTCATCGCGTCTGTCGCGATAGTCGTCGCGATGCTGGCGATGCTCTACATCCTGCCTCCCGCACTCGGCATGCCCTACAGTGGCACTGACAACCAGGTGTATGTCCAGGTCCAGGACTTCAGCGCTCTCAACATAACGCTGCCAGGTCTGCCGACGCCGTACGGCATTGGTGCGATCAACAAGAGCGTCATCTCGGCGGAGTCCCTCAGGGTATACCTCGACGGAATCGAGTACCCGTCGGCCGGCGGGATGAACTGGACTTACATACAGGTGAGCTTCGCAGAGGAAGTCCCTTCGTTCATGGGAGGCCTTCCCAAGGCGAATGTGCTCCTGTTCATGCAGAACATCTCGGGCAGAGTTGTCACCGCAACATACGACTGGTCTGTCTCGACCGAGGATTTCAGCAGCCTGTTCCTCTCCTTCGCAAGCATCCTCATAATCTTGGCGGCCACGTTCTTCGCGGCCGACGCGATCGTCGGGGAGTTCCAGAACAGGACCGGGTATCTGGTCTTCCCAACCCCTCTGAAGCGCTGGGTGCTCTTCATGGGGAAGTTCGTCGCGAGCATGACCGCGGGACTGCTGGTGATAGTGCTGTTCTATGCGGGCACGGCCGTCCTCTCGTATGCTGCCGTCGGAGATGTAGATGACGACTTCGTGCTGTCCTTCCTGTTCTCCGTGGAGTTCCTGTGGGCCGCGACAGCGGTCGCCTACCTGATAAGCTCGATCCTCAAGGGGAGCACGGGCGCTACGGTCCTGACATTCCTGATGTTCATGGTCATCTTGCCGATAGTCGACAGCGTCTCCATGTTCGCAGGGGTGAAGATAGAGGCGTCGCTGACCTTTGCGGCCTCTGTGATAGGTTACGTCGTGATCGATCCGTACCCCATTGACACTCACTACGACGAATACGGCATCAGCATGTACATGTTCTACCCGGAGCCGTGGATGGCAGCCCTGGTATGCCTGGCCTATGCCGTCCTAGCTATGGCCTTGAGCATGGTCCTGTTCAACAGGAAGCAGCTGACAGGGTAGGACTAGACCGGGGGCATCAGGTGCTCCTCTGGCGGTCATCGTGCGCTACGAATGACCACGCGATATTCAACGATTTGACTGACCGGGGATTGTTCGAGGCCAGTCCGTTTCTTCCGAAAGCATCTTATCGAGGTAAGACTACTCCAGATTGCTGGATGGGTGCCACTTGACTCGGTTGGTCTGTGCGGCGATAGCGGTTGCGATAGTCGCGTCGCTCCTGCTCCCCGTAGCACCTTTCGGGGGCGCGACCGGTGCCTCGTCAGCGACTTCCATTCAACTGTCGGAGGACCCTGCACCGTTGACCGCGGTCGAGTTCCCGGTTCCGGTCGACACATCGATGGTCGTGCCAGAGTACACCATGGTGTCGAGGGCGCTCATGGTGCCTGGCGGCTCGAGCGATGTCGTCCTATACGACGTCAACGACGATGGATTGACAGACTTGATAGTGTCAGTCTACGACGCTCTTAGGATCTCAATCTTCTATAGGCAGGTCGACGGAACCTTCCTTTCGTATCCGAGTCGGAATGTGACTACTGCGTACAGTCCAATCGCTGTCACAACTGCGAACCTATTTGAGATTCCAGGAGACCATCAACTGATTACGCTGGAGGAGGATGAAGCGTTCCCAGACGGGAGATTGGCGATATACGATTACAATGAGACCGACGAAACGTATTCGCGTTGGCCTGACAAGACGACCGTGGCGAATGCGGTGACCATGGTAATCGGCCACTTCTCCTCGGATTCGTATCAAGACGTCGCTGTGGTGTCCTCAGGGTTGAGCCCGGAGAGCACTCCTGGTCGCATGAGGGTCTTCTTCGGGCCGGATTTCACGATGTCTAATGACATCGACGTCGGCCTGGGCCCAACGGCTATCACAGCTGCAGACATTGATGACGATTCTGAGCTTGAGATTGCCGTTGCGAACTACTACTCGAAGGACGTCATGATCTTTGAAAGACCATTCTCTCTCGGTGCAATGCCTTCAGCCGTCATTCCTGTAACTGGCTCCCCCACAGGACTTGTCTGCGGGAATCTTGACGGCGACCTCCTCGAAGATATGGCCGTCGCCACTGAATCCCCAACTGCGGTCAGGTTCTTCTTCCAGTCACTGGGCAGCCTCCCAGCCATCGAGGACTACAACATATCTCTTCCCCATTCCGCCTCCGACGCGGTCGCCGCTGACCTCAGTGGCGACGGAAGGCAGGACCTCATCCTGCTGTCGCGGGAGGCCAATGTGACCTTCGGGTTCTATCAAGGTACCTCTGCACCGATTTGGAGTTCGGACACGGACTTCCTCTTTCCGACCGGAGGCGTCCCGCGGGCTGCTATCGCGGGAGACCTTGATGGTCAGGGCTCTTCTGACCTCGCTGTCGCCAGCGCCGACATCGACTGGTCTGGCGCGAGCATTGCCATCTATCCATCGGTGCTTCCGGAGTTCTCCAATTCAAACGCCACGACCTGGACGAGGGCCGGGGTGAGTGCCGCCAGCCTGGCCTGGGGAGACATCGACGGAGACGACGTCGTCGATCTTGTGCTGGCCAATCCTGCAGATTCATCGATTGACTGTCATCCGAGCTTCAGCGATGGCGTCCTGTCCGTCTCGACCGGATTCGCGCCCGGAGAGATCATGGTGGAAGACTTCAACGGCGACGGTCGCGCTGAAGTTCTGGTTTCTGCTGAGGCGGGATCAGAGCTCAAGCTGATAATGGGAGCTTCCGCGTACCCGGGTGCGATCATGAGCTTCTTCGCAGGGGGCTCGGTGACTGATCTGGGGGTCGGGGACTTCAATGACGATTCCCTGCTTGACTTCGTCGTCTCGACTGAAGACGGCAGGATCGACATATTCTTCAACGACGGATCTCCCGCTGCATTCGGCACTCCTCACGAGCTCTCTCCATCCGGAGGTGCCGGAATCTGGGCCATCGCAGTCGGCGACTTCAACTCGGACGACCTGGACGACATCGCGTATACGAGGCCGATTCGGAAGGTGGCGATCCTCCTCCAGGACCCGGACATCCCGTTCGGCGCCTCATCTCCAACACTCACGCTTTCTCACAGTGTCGGGACGGACTTCACGATGATATGGGGCGGTGACCTTAACGGTGATGGCAAGACGGATGTCGCAGCCATGCGCCCGTACGATCCGGCACTGTATCTGTTCGACCAGAATGACTTCGTCCTCTCACCTCACCCTTACGCGACTCTGCTTCTGGCGGAGTCACCCGAGTTCGTTTCGGTCCTTGATGCGACCGATGACGGCCCCGCAGACGTTCTGGCGGTTTTCGAGTCCGCGGACCTCCTGTTCCTATACAGACAAGACTCCGGATTGCTGCCGGCGACGCCATCCATGGTGTTCGTGACGGGCTCCGAACCTGTCTATGCGACGATAGGGGATGGCACAGGTGACCACAGGGGAGATATGCTGATCTACAGCAGGGGCTCGCACAGCGTCTCGATATGGGAACAGATCAATTTCCCACCAGTCGCTGATGCCGGGGGCCCGTATCTGTCCCGACAAGGCGACTCGTTGCTCTTCAATGGCAGCGCCCAGACGGGCACATCGGAGATACCGTTCATGGAATACTCATGGAGTTTCGGAGACGGAGACTCCACTGGGTGGGTCAGAGACCCGAGCCCGGAACACACCTACTTCGATGTCGGGAACTACACTGTGACCGTCGATGTCAGAGACCCCGCGGGCCTCCTCTCATCGGATGCGTCCTCTGTCGAGGTCCTCGATAGCTACCCTCATGTCAGATTCTCCTGGGCCGCTGAGGAGATACGGGAGGGCCAGCTCGTCACATTCACAGACGAGACAGTGTCCTACGACCCCATCGTCTCGCGCGAATGGTTCGTGGACGGGGTTCCTTCGGGAAGTGGGTCCACGCTCAGTATCTCGTTCCAGAATGGGACCCATGTCGTGGCGTTGAACGTGTCCGACTCCGACGGCACGAATGTGTTCGCATCCGAGTCTCTGGAAGTCCTCTCGATGTATCCTGAGCTGCGCATATCCGGTCCCGCGACGGCCGTCGAGGGTGCGGAGGTCGGATTCTCTGTCGTGGTCGACGAGTGGTACGGTGGCCCGATCGACCCGATAGTCCTCTACGAATGGGACTTTTCGTTCGTCGACGGTAGTTTCGTCCCTGACCCCTTGGCTCCGAACGGGGACTACGCGTCGCACGTGTTCGCCACTGCCTCGTACTGGAAGATGTGCAGGGTGGCGGCCCGTGTGACGGACTCTGACGGCATGGTGAACCTGACGACATGGGACGTCCAGGTGTTCGATGTGGGCCCTAATGCTAGCCTCGTTGTCAACCCCGAATCACCGCAAGAGGGCACCCCGACGTACTTCGTGAGCTCCACGACCTCGTTCGACGGCATCGTCAACTGGACTTGGACTCTGCGCCACCCGGACGGGCACGACGAAGTGTTCTATGACACTGACTCGGACATGGCCGAGCGCAGTTTCGACGACCTCAACAATGGGAGCTACACGATCTCCCTGACGGTGATGGAGGCAGACGGGAACACCAGCTACTCAGAAGTCCAGTTCGATGTCAACGAGGCCCCGCCCGAAGTCGAGCTGTCGGCATTCTGCGGTCCTGGTGGCCCCGACGAATTCGAGGAGTTCGCTGAGGTCTGCTTCCTGGCGAACACGAGCAGTTTCGACGAATTGGTGACGTTCGAATGGGACTTCGACTCGCCGGATGTCGGCTTCGTCCCAGATGAGACCGGCAACTCGTCCTCTTCGAACTACACGTATTCTCAGATAGGGACCTACTTGGTGAAGGTGAGGGTCACCGACACCGACGGCTCTGCGACGACATCCTCGTACGTCATCGAGATATCTAACAAGCCGTTCTCGGGGTCCTTCTACAGCCTGGTCAGAGTGGTCCGGGACCCATGGAACACCAACAACGTATCCTTCGACCTCGTCGACCTTGTCCGTCAGTTCCCCGATGTCGCGAGCGCCGGACTCGATTTCGGGGACGAGACGTCCTGGAACTATGTTGGCTCCGGGGTCACCCGCGTCTACCACGTGTTCGCAACGGGCTTCGACTACATCGTGAACCTCTCTGTCGTCGACGACGACGGATACAGCTACTATGTCTCTCAGGCCGTCTGGAATGACCCGCCATCGATTGACCTCATAAGCCCGCATCCCAACGCAGTGGTCAGGAGCGGGACACCGATAGTGTTCCTGATAATACCCGGCTCGACGACCATGTACTCCACGATCTTCAGCGTCGACGGGAGCGGATTCATCGGGTTCGGGGAGATGTACAGGATCGACACGACACACTGGGTCGCTTGGAACCATTCCATCCAGGTCGTCGCCATGGACTACGGCGGCAACATAGTGAGGTACAACACGACCATCACGATAGATGATACGAATCCCTTCGCCGTTCTGTCGATCTCGGGACCGAGAGTTTTCGGCGGTGACAAGCTCAATGTCTCGGTCATGGTCGACGACCGGAACATGGACGCGTCAGGCCTCGAGCTGTTTGTCATGTTCCAGGGCGAGTCCGCGTACTCGAAGTTCAGCGTCGATGATGGCAATGACCCGTTCTACTTCCGGGTGCTCGACATCCCCGAGAGGGAAGGCGTCATCCAGATGTATGCCAACGTAACGGACAAGGCCGGCAACTCGTTCGTCACGCAGGTCTACTACTTCGACGTCTCTCTGCACTTCATCGACCAGGCATGGCCTTACCTGCTGGTCTGCTTCGGGGCCGCTGCTCTCTCTGTCCCCGTGTATCTCCTCCGGGAGCACAGGATTGCAGTCGACGAGGCCTTTGTCATATTCAGGGACGGGAGGATGATATCGCACTCCACCCGGAGGCTCAAGCCCGGCATGGACGACCATGTGCTGGGGGCGATGCTCGTGGCCATACAGGACTTCGTGAAGGACTCGTTCAAGGACGTCACGAGCTTCGCGCTGAGGCGACTTGACTTCGGGGACAAGAGCGTCTTGGTGGAGAGAGGGCAGCACATCTTCCTGGCGGTCGTCCTCCATGGCCAGGCCTCCAAGAAGGTGGTGATGAGGATGGAAAAGGTTGTCGGGGAGATAGAAGAAGAGTACTCCCAACACCTCGAGAAGTGGGACGGAGACCTCGACAAGATGAGGGGCATCGGGGACATCACCAGGAACCTGTACTCGAGGATGCCGATGTTCCCAGGGCATAGATCGCGGGAGTCCTAGGTGATCTGTTGGACTTACCTCTTCCTGACATAGTCACAATCGCAGGTGTCGCACTATTCTGCACCATCCTGGCAATAGGGACTTACAGGAAACGCATATTCAACCTGTCAGGGTCGGTGTCCGCGTTCATCGTCGGCATGGTCATAGGTGTCTGCGGGGACGTGCTCTGGCTCATCGTCCTCCTGGTCTTCCTCCTGTCCAGCTTCGGCATGACGAAGTACAAGTTCGACTGGAAGAAGGCCGAGGGCTTCCAGGAGGGCGTGAGGGGCGAGAGGAGCTGGCGGAACGTCCTCGCCAACGGCGCAGTCCCCACCGGGATCGCCGCACTCAGCTTCTTCGCGGAGGCAGTCGAGCCGGGCGGGGGCATGTTCTCGAAGGACATCGCGAGCTACCTGTTCGTGTCCGCCATCGCGGTCGCGGCCTCGGACACAGCCGCAAGCGAGATAGGCATAGTCGACCCGAGGGTCTACCTGATAACCACGTTCAAGAGGACCAAGAGGGGAGTAGACGGGGGAGTGTCCCTCACGGGGCAGCTGGCCGCGTTCGTGGCTGCGGCCTTCACCTCTGTCGCGGCATATGTCGTGTTCGCGTTCTTCAACGACTCGCTCCTGGCCGGGCCTGCCACCCTGTTCATACCGATGCTCTGCGGGTTCCTGGGCTGCCAGATCGACAGCGTCATAGGGGCCACTTGGGAAACGCGCGGCAAGATAGGCAAGCTGGGCAATAATTTCCTGTCCATCCTCGCGGGCACGCTGATCGCCTTCGGCCTCGCGCTCATGTAACGCCGCGGGAACAGGCAGTCCCCTACAACTTCTCGATCAGGTCGCAGACGCCTGCCAACGATTCGGTGTGCCTGTCAGCCGTGTCCGCTCTGCGGTCATGCGCATGCACGATCTGGATCGCCTTCATGCCCGCCTTCTTGGCCCCCATCACGTCGCTCTCTGGGTCGTCCCCGATGTGCACCGCGGCTTTCGGGACAGTCCTGAGCCGCTCGAGCGTTATCCTGAAGGCGCCCTCCGCGGGTTTCCGGATCAGTATCTCGTTCGAGAACGTGGTTGCGTCGAAGTGCCTGAGTATGCCCATCCTGTCCATCAGCACTCTGAGCGTCGACCCCGGGGTCCTCCCAGTGTTGGATATGAGGCCCAGCTTGTACCCCTTGGCCTTGACGTCAGCCAGAGCGTCCTTCGCGCCGGGCAAGAGCATCGGTGGGTTCTCGAGCAAACCCTCCGTGTAGGCCTTCTCTATCTCGTCGAGGTCGTGCTCGGAAAGCTTCCCCGCCAGCTTGCCGTCCACGGAGCTGAGCAGGAACAGGACCTGGTCCCTCACGGACATGTCCCGCCTCTTTGACCAAACGAGCTGGAGGAACTGGCCGGTCTTCTCGTGGGCGGCGAGTATCTCGTCCTCCGCGTGCGTCAGCCCTTTGGATGAAAGAATGGTCCCTATCCTGTCCACCCTGATGTCTGCGACCCTGGATGAACCACCTGGCTTCTCCTGTATCAGCGTGTCCCACAGGTCGAATGTGACTGCGGCGATATTCCTCATCTCGGTTCGTCCCGGCTACGGGCCGGGACGTATTCAAACCCACCTCTTCAAACCGGACTTCCGTGGGTGCCAAGAGGGGATTTGTCGCTCGGGAGGTGTCTTCAACAACCCTTAAATAGGGCTTCGTATTTAGTCGGCTCAACAGAGAGGTTTGACGGCCAAAGTGGCGGGGTCACACCTGGTCTCATTCCGAACCCAGAAGTTAAGCCCGCCTACGTTCTTCCTGGTACTGAGGTGCGCGAGCCCTCGGGAAGGGTAAGGCCCTTCGGGGCCTCCTGGCCGCAGCGGCTAGATGCACTAGCCAGGTACCTTCGGGTACAGGGTGAACTGCATTGCTTGAAACCGCTGCGGGCTTGGTAAGCCGTCAGCCACTCTGTCTTAGGTTTTAATTCCCAACTTTCGCTTGGTACCCACCACGAAGGGTTTATAAGAACCCAGATAGCTTGACGAGCCGGAGCTGGCCCCCGTGGCTCTGACAGAACAGGAGAAGCTCATTCTGGTCGCTGTGCTCGCGGTGATCATGATTTTCGTGGTGTTCTTCGAGCTCAAGGTGATGAGGAGCAAGTCGAAGGAGGTCAGGCGGGCGTCACAGAGGAAGGACGAGGCGTTCAACGCGATCCTCACGACCCGGTCGGTCATCAACGTGATGAAGAGGAACGGGGCCGACACATCCAACCCCGAGACGCTGATAACATCCGCCAAGAAGTCACTTGAGCGCGGGGAATACGACCGCTGCATGGACCTGTGCGAACAGGCGAGGTCGGAGCTCACGAACCCGACCAAGGCCAGGGCCGATTCCCCCTCCCCGTCCGCGGGGACAGGCGACAAGGACAGGCTGGAGAGGGTTGCAGAGAGCATACTGTCTACCAGGTCGACGCCTTCCTCTGCCGATTCGTACAAGGGCACGAAGCTCTCGTCGGAGCAGGACGGGAACTACCTGAGCGCCAAGTTCGAGCTGAACACGGCGAAGTCGGACTTCGAGAAGGCCATGAACAGAGGGGTCGACGTCTCTCAGGCTCAGGTCATGCTCACCGAAGCCGAGACCGCATTCACCACAGGCAACTACACAAAGGCGCTCTCGCTCGCCATCAAGGTCAGGAAGGCCGTGAGCTCGGAGGCCGCGTGTGAGACGATACGACTCAAGGCTTCCGAGAGCGCCTTCGAGCCGGAGGCGGAGCCTACCGCTGAGGAGATGTCCGCACCCTCGGAGATCCTGTGCGGCAAATGCAGCGCCTCCCTTGACGAGGACGACGAGTTCTGCGCGAAGTGCGGCACGAAGGTGTTGAGGGAGAGGACCTGCGGAGTCTGCGGCACGAAGCCGAAGCCCACGGACCTGTTCTGCAGGAAGTGCGGTGCGAGGATAGACTAGGCCTTGGCGTGCTTGTTCTTGACGATCGTCGCAGCCAATGCCCCTGCGCCGTAGCCATTGTCTATGTTGACGACGCCGATGCCAGCCGAGCAGCTCGAGAGCATGCCCAGGAGCGCCGCGATCCCGCCGAAGCTGGAACCGTAGCCGACGCTGGTCGGTACGGCTATGACGGGCCGGCTGGTCAGGCCCGCGACGACGCTCGGCAGCGCACCCTCCATACCCGCGAGGACGATTATCGCATCTGACTTCTCGAACTCCTTCATGTTCGATGTGAGCCTGTGTATCCCCGCGACTCCGACATCGTAGAGCCGTTTCACCCTGCACCCGAGGAGCTCGCAGGTGACCGCGGCCTCCTCCGCGACAGGTATGTCGGACGTGCCGGCGGTGATTACGAGGACGTTGCCCACCTTGCTCCTGGGCCGCACATTGACCGCCGCGATGCGCGCCTCCGGGTAGAATCTGGCCTTGATGCCTAGGCGCGCCCGGAGCTTCTTGAACAGCTCGGGCGAGACTCTAGTGAAGACCGCCTCGTCGTCCCTGGAGACAGCGCGCTCGCCGATGTGCACGACCTGCCTGACGGTCTTCCCGGGCGTGTAGATCGCTTCGGGGATGCCCTTCCTGAGCTCCCTGTGCCGGTCGAGCTTCGCGAAGTGCATGTCGTCGTACGGGAGCGTCCGTAGCTCCTCGAGCGCCTCGGGGACCGTGATTCGGCCCTCCGAGAGCATGCGGAGTATCTTCTCGATTTTCTTCGGGGTCACAGCTTCAGCACCTCGTCCATGCTGCCCGTCCTGTATCCCTCCAGGTCCAGGGTGATGTACGTGAATCCCAAGGACCTCAGCCTCTTCGCTATCGCGGTCCTCGTGCCGGGCGAAGTGAGCCTCGCGATGTCCTTTGGCTGTACCTCTATCCTCGCCATGAGCCCGTGAAGGCGCACTCGGACTCCGTCGAATCCCTTCGTGCTCAGGAACTCCTCGGCCTCCTGTATCATGGCCAACTTCTCCTCGGTGATGGTCTCGCCGTAAGGTATCCGCGAGGCCAGGCAGGGGCTCGAGCTCTTCTTCGCCGTGCTGAGCCGGAGCGCCTTCGAGAGCTCCCGGACTTCCAGCTTCGTCAGGCCGGCCTCCGCCAATGGGCTCCTCACGCCCAGCTCTTCCTTCGCCTTCATGCCGGGCCTGTAGTCGCAGCCGTCGTCAGCGTTGGTCCCGTCCATTACTTCCTTGAGACGCCGGCTGTCCGCGAATTCCCTGATCCGTCTCAGGTCTTCGAGCTTGCATATGTAGCACCTCTCGACGGGGTTGGAGACGAACCTGCGGTCTTTCAGGGGGTTGGTCCGTATCACGATGTGCTCGATGCCAATCGCGCCTGCGACCTTCTTGGCCCCCCTGAGCTCGGACGCCGGATAAAGCGGGGAGTCTATCGTGACGGCGACGGCCTTGGGGCCCAGCTCGTCCTTGGCGACCTTTGCGACCAAGGTCGAGTCCACGCCGCCGGAGAAGGCGACCGCGGCGGACGATGCCGACCTCGCGAGCTTCCTCAGCTTCTCTGCCTTTCGCTCCAGCGTCTTCATGACGCCGCTGCTATCGGATGGCGGTTATTTCAAACTTGGTGGGCGAGGACGGCCCTCAGCCTCGGGAGCTCATGGGTGTGGCAAGAATCCGAGTCCTTCCTGCGCGCCCTGGAATACTAATATATAGCGACCGTGACGCTGTATTTGGGCCCAGCCGAGCTTTGGAGGAAACCATGGCAGAAGAGAGCACTATCTACATCGGCAAGAAGGCAACAATGAACTATGTGCTCGCGGTGGTGTCGCAGGTCAACTCGGGCTGCGACGCTGTCTGCATCAAGGCAAGAGGGCGAGCAATCAGCAGGGCTGTGGACGTCGCGGAGATCGTCAGGAACAGGTTTGTCCAGGGGCTGAACTACAGGGATGTGAAGATAGCCACCGAGTCCCTCCCTGGCCAGGACGGCGGGAGCGCGAACGTCTCTTCAATCGAGATATACCTGTCCAAGTAGACGGGTACCCGACCACGGACGGTCGTCCAAGCTCAGGCATGTCCAGGAGGCACCCTAGAGCCCGCGATTCCACCGGACGATGACGTGTCCTCCGTGCAGTTTATGACTGGAGACCGCAATCGGCCAACGGCAAAAGCACAATGCCCCAGGTGGCCCGATGATACTTGTGAAACTCGGAGGGAGCGTCATCACGGACAAGTCCAAGCTCAGGACTTTCAGGCGGCCCGCGTGCGAGAGGCTCGCGCGCGAGCTTAAGGTGGCGAGCGCCGACCTGATGCTCGTCCACGGCGCGGGCTCCTTCGGACACATCGAGGCGAAGAAACACTCCCTCCACAAAGGCTTGAGATCAGAATCACAGCTGGCGCACGTCGCGTCTGTCCAGAGGGACGTGAGGGAGCTCAACCTCAAGGTCCTCGAGGCGCTCATAGATGGCGGGATACGCGCGGTCTCTATACCGCCCGCGGCCGCGACCACTTTCCGGGCAGCTGAAGTAAACACCTTCGACAGGTCCATGTTCCAGAAGGTATCCGACATCGGCCTGACGCCCGTGACCTTCGGAGACGTCGTCCCCGACGAGTCGATGGGGTTCTCCATATGTTCCGGTGACCTGATGATGGCCGAGTTGGCCAAGGCCTTCCGGCCGAAGACGGTCGTCTTCTGCGCGGATGTGGACGGAGTCTTCGACAGGGATCCGAAGCGGGGCAGGGGCGCGAAGCTGCTGCCGGTCTTGGACAGGGCAGGCCTCCGCAGCCTCAGGCGCACCTCCGCGAAGAGCGCCGATGTGACGGGGAGCATGCACGGCAAACTCGAGCGTATGCTGGCCATCGCCGAGCACTGCGAAAAGTGTATGATAGTGAACGGCAATGTGCCGGGAAGACTGGAGAGGGCAGTGTCGGGGAAGGAAGTTGTCTCGACCGTCGTTTCCCCCGGTTAGGTGTTCGGATGTCCCAGCAAGGCAGCGGGTCTGAAAGGCTCATCGAGAGGCGCAAGGGCGACCATGTCGAGATATGCGCGAAGGAAGACCTCAGCCAGGACTACGTCTACTGGGACGACATCAAGCTCGTGCACAACCCTCTGCCGGAGGTCGACCTTGACGAGGTCGACACTTCGATCACTCTCTTCGGACGGAAGCTGAAAGCCCCACTCATCATATCTGCGATGACGGGGGGGTACGGCAAGGCGGAGGAGATTAACAGGACCCTGGCCTCAGTGGCCGAGGAGTTCGGGATAGGCATGGGGGTGGGGAGCCAGAGAGCTGCCCTTGAGAATCCCGAGGTGGCCAGGACCTATTCGGTCATCAGGGAATATGAGATACCCCTCAGGATAGGGAACCTCGGCGTGCCCCAGCTCATCAGGCAAGGCGAGGGTGCCCCGCTGGACATAGAGCACGGGAAGGCCGCGATGGAGATGGTGGACGCTCACATACTCGCGGTCCATATGAACTACCTGCAGGAGATCGTGCAGCCCGAGGGGGACACCAAGAGCAAGGGGGGCCTGAGGGCGCTCGAGAGGTTCGCCTCAGCGCTCCCGATCCTCGCAAAGGAGACCGGCGCGGGCATACCGAGGGACGCGGCACTGAAGCTGAAGAAGGCCAAGGTCAAAGGGCTCGATGTCGGAGGCTTGGGAGGAACCAGCTTCGCCGCTGTGGAATACTACCGCGCGAAGTCAGCAGGAGACCGCGCCCGGGTCAACATCGGCAAGACCTTCTGGGACTGGGGCATCCCGACCCCTGTGGCTGTCGTGGTCGCAAACGTCGGCCTGCCGGTGGTCGCCACGGGTGGCATCAGGAGCGGCCTGGATGTCGCGAGGGCTGTCGCCATAGGCGCGAGCGGGGCGGGTATGGCAGGCAGGCTGTTGCCCGCTGCGCTGGAGGGCAAGGAGGCCCTCGAGCACGAGCTCAGGGTGCTCATCGACGAGCTGAAGGCCGCGATGTTCCTCGTCGGTGCGAAGGACATGAAGGACCTGGCCGCGTCGAAGGCCATTGTCACGGGCAGGTCAAAGGATTGGCTGGACCAGCTGGTGGAGTGATCACTTTGGCTTTCCCGGACGAGTACAAGGACAGGGTCAAGAAGATCAACGAGTACCTTATGCGCTCGTTGGACATCATCGAGAACAAGAACCTCAAGGCCGCGATGGCCCACTATCCCGCCGCAGGGGGGAAACGACTCAGGCCGCTGCTGGCGACGATAGTGTCCGAGGCGGTCGGGGGCAAGCCGGAGGCCGCAGTCCCGTTCGGTGCCTCCCTTGAGATCATACACAATTTCACGCTCGTCCATGACGACGTCATGGACGAAGACGACACGAGGCGCGGGATCAAGACGGTCCATGCGACCTACGGCATCCCCGAGGCGATACTGTCGGGGGACGCCCTCTTCGCGAGGGCCTTCGAGGTCGCGCTGGACTCCGATGCGGATGACACCGACCTCGTCAGGCTCGTCGACATCCTCGCCCGTTCGGTCCGACTGCTCGCCGAGGGTCAGCAGATGGACATAGATTTCGAGGACGCGAAGACGGTCACATCAGCGGACTACATGAAGATGGTCGAGCTCAAGACCGCGGTCCTGTACTCCGCCGCCGCGAGGGGCGGGGCTGTGATCGGCCGAGGGACGGATGTGCAGGAGGAGGCCCTCGCCGAGTACGGGAGGCTGATAGGCCTCGGGTTCCAGATCTGGGACGACGTCCTGGACCTGACGTCAGACCAGGCGACCTTCGGGAAGCCCGTCCTGAACGACATCAGGAACGGTAAGAAGACGCTCATAGTCGTGCAGGCGCTCGAGGACCTCCGCGGTCCAGATCGGGAGGAGTTCTTGCATGTGCTCGGCAAGAAGAGCGCGAAGCAGCAGGAGCTCGAGCGCGCGCGCGATATCCTGGAGAACGTTGGCGCGATAGACCATGCGACGAAGGTCGCGGACGGGCTGATAGCAGAGGCGAAGAAGGCCCTCAAGGTCGTGAAGAACCAGGCCCACAAGAAGGCCCTCTCGGAGTTCGCGGACTACATGGTGAAGAGGAAGACCTAGGGGATCCCTGACTTCGTTATCTTGAACTCGGCCCTCCGGCCCTCCTCGAGATGTCTGTGCTTGACTATCACCGCGCGGCGCGTGCCCGTGCTCACCTTGTCGAGCCTGATGATCGCCTTCGCGTTGTGGAGCAGGACATGGCCCCCGAGAGGTTCGAATGTGCCCTTCTCGATGTCCGTGTAGACCTGTGATGTGACCAGGATCGGGATGTCCTTGATTCTTCCCACGCCGAGCAGCTTTGCGAGCTGAGGGCTGAGGCTCTTCCTGGTGCCCTTCTCCTCGTCGTTCCTCGTTAGACGGTAGTGTATCGTTGCCGAGTCGACAATGATGGCGCCAATTTCGAGTGAGCTGTCGGCGAGCTTGACTGCTTTCTCGACGAACTTCTCCTGCTCCTCGAACGAGTGCGGTTCAAAGAACAGTATGTTCTTCATCACGTCCTCGTACTTGTCCCCTGCGATCTGCTGTAGCCGTTCGAGCGAGACGCCCTCGGTGTCTATGTAGATGACCTTCTTGCCCGAGATCGCCACGTTCCTCGCGACCTGGAGACAGATGTTGGTCTTGCCGGAGCCCGCCTCGCCGAACAGGAGAGTTATGGCTCCGCCTTCTAGGCCTCCTTCGAGGAGGCCATCCAACACCTGGGAGCCTATCGGCAGATGGGACACGCGCCTCGATTGGGCTGGGTGGTGATAAGGATTGCCCATGCAGGCAACGCCGTCTGAGGGGACCTGCAGGCCCGCGAATGGCTTATTACCGAGCAGTGCTGTGTCGCACCCGTGGCTGTGCACAGGGTAGGCGCCGAGGCCCGTCTGGACTCGGCGGAATGGATGGGCCGGAAGGTCGTCCACAAGCAGCGCGTTGTCAAGTCGTACAGGCACGCGGCGCTGGACAAGTCCCTGCAGACGTTCAGGATCAAGAACGAAGTGCGGCTCATGTTCGAGGCCCGGAGGGCGGGCATCGCCGTGCCGGTCATCTACTCGGTCGACCTGCACGAGAGCAGGATTGTGATGGAGGAGATCGAGGGGGAGCGCGTCAAGGACGCGCTCGAGAGCCTGCCCAGGGACGGCGCTGAGGCCGTCGCGAAGAAGATAGGCGAGATCGCCGCGAAGCTCCACGCGAACGACATCGTCCACGGAGACCTGACGACGAGCAACATGCTCCTGGACGGTGACAGGATAGTCGTCATCGACTTCTCGCTGGGGTCGAAGACCTCGGAGCTCGAGGACAAGGGAGTCGACATGCACCTGCTCGAGGAGGCTTTCCACTCGGCGCACTATCGGAGGAGTGAGCTTTACGAGCTCGTCAAGAGCTCGTATGTCCAAGCATATCCCGGGGGCGCAGCCGTGCTGAAGAAGGTCCAGGAGATAGAGAAGAGGGGGCGCTACACACGAAAAGAATAGCGTTCGTCACGAGCAACGACGGCAAGTTCAGGGAGATCTCGGCCCAGATGAGGGAGCACGGATACGAGCTCGAGCACATCAAGATCTCGTATCCGGAGATACAGGCGGACTTGCTGGAGGACACCATCGTGCCCGGCCTGCAGTGGCTGATGGAGCGCTACAAGAAGCCCCTCATGATGGACGACTCCGGCCTGTTCATCGACGCCCTCAAAGGCTTCCCAGGGGTCTACTCGGCGTACGTGTTCAGGACTCTGGGATGCGACGGGATACTCAAGCTCATGCAGGGCATGGCAGACAGGTCTGCGCGGTTCGAGTGCTGCATCGGGTTCATGGCCCCAGGGGGCGGACCTCACATCTCGAAGGGAGTCGCCAAGGGATCCATATCCAAAGAGAAGGCGGGCTCGGGAGGTTTCGGGTACGACCCCGTGTTCGTCCCCGAGGGATACTCTAAGACGTACGCGCAGATTGAGATCTCCGAGAAGAACAGGATGTCCCACAGGGGCAGAGCGATCGAGGCGTTCGTCAAGGAGCTCCCCAGGCTTCTCCCGTGAGCCGACAGAATCCTTTTATCAGGGCGGGCGATAATCCCGTCTCTAGGCCGACCATGGGGTAGTGGTCTAGCTTGGAATGATACGTGCTTTGGGAGCATGAGGTCATCGGTTCAAATCCGATCTACCCCACTTTCGACTCTCCATTCTTCATGCTGTCACGCGGGAGTGTCATGTCTGCATGCTGAGGTCTTTGTTCCTGCCTTCCCGTCTTGGCTTGCGGGCGTGCATCCGCTTGGCTCGAGAATCGGCGTGGCACTCAGTGACAAGGCGCAGAACTCCGTCATTGTCGCCGACGGCAACTCGAAAAGGTATCCTCGGGATGTAAGTATTGGGGGCCGTGGTTCCAGACCGAAGCTTCGGACGCGGTATCTCAGCAGAACGTAGGGAGCCCATCTCCCAGTCGACCGGGCCTCAATCCGTTGTACAAATGAGGTCATTCGCGTGGTACTGACTCCCCCCAAAGAATATGAGGGATGCCGCGAATAGATTCCCTTCGTGTCGCCTCGGCCCGCGAGCGGGCCGACTGATTCATCGTCCGGGCGGCAGAGGAAGAGAATAGAGGGGGAGACAGGGGAGGAACTGCATTAGGAGGAAGAGGTTAGTAGCGAGTTCGACGGCTCTCGCCGCATTTCTGCTGTGTGCCGCCTTCAGCATGACGGTAGCTGCAGACGATGAGATTCGGCCTGGGACCGCAGGGGGCGGAGGCCGGTTCGAGTACGCTGGCGAGAAGATCACCTTCGGCTTCAACGTGGACAAGGACGACCCGTCCAAGGACAGCCTCGTGTTCCAGGGAAGGAACAGGGACATGACCGTTCACACGCTGGAAATCACGAAGGTGTGGTTCAAGCCCTGCAAGAACGGAGGCTATCCGTCCGTTCACATGAAGGGCAAAGCGCTCGTCAACGGGACCGACGAATACCGCTTCCACTTCAAGGCGACAGACAAAGGCGCAGGGTTGTACGACGCCTGCTGGTTGAAGCTCTGGCCGGTCCACCACGATGGAGGCGACGAGCACGACGACGGAGGCGACGACTGCAGCTGCTCCGAAGACAGCGAGTCCGGGGACGGCGTGGACAGCTGTGACGGAGGAGAGGAGAGTTCGTGCCAGGGCGGCGGGTGCTCAGGCGGAGGCGGCTCCGGAGGCGGATGCTCCGGGGACGAGGGCGGATGCTCCGGCGGAGGAGGAGATGGCGGCCACGGGAAGATGATCAAGTTTGTCACCCACAGCCTTGACGGCGGGAACATCTGGGTCGTGATGCCCGAAAGCGGCTCCTGCGACTGCGGCGGAGAGCACTGAAAGGACAAACCATGGGGGCTGAGCCCCCGTTCGCTTTTTCTCGGACTGTGTTATCGGATCGGTTTCATCGGGCCGAGTGCTCTAGTCTAAATAGGAGAAGCCTATACCATTTTTCATAAGTGGCCTTTTCTGGGGCTTGACAGAAATGAGAAGATGGAAGGACATCCCGCTTTGGAAGGACGTCAGCACCAAGGAATGGACTGACTGGAAGTGGCAGGTCAGGAACCGCATCATGGACGTCGACACGCTCGCGCAGGTGATCAACCTCACCGACGAGGAGGAGAAGGAGATCAAGGACTCCATGAAGTATCTGCGAATGGCGATCACGCCGTACTACGCCTCACTGATGGACCCGAACGACCCGCACGACCCCGTCAGGAGGCAGGCAGTGCCCACCTCGAACGAGATCTCGTTCAGGAAGTACGAGATGGAGGACACCGTCTGGGAGACGGTGGACTCGCCGCACGAGGGCCTGACGCACAGGTACCCCGACCGCGTGTTGCTCCTGCTGACGGACCAGTGCAGCATGTACTGCAGGCACTGTTGCCGCAGGAGGATCGTGGGCCAGACGGACCACCAGAGGTCCTGGGACGAGATCAAGGCGGGCATCGACTATATCCGCGAGACGAAGGAGGTCAGGGACGTGCTCCTGTCCGGAGGCGACCCGCTAATGGTCTCGGACGAGTTCCTCGAGAAGGTCATCCGGGAGATCCGGAAGATCAAGCATGTGCAGATCGTCAGGCTCGGCTCGAGGACCCCGGTCGTTCTTCCCTACAGGATCACGCCCAAGCTCGTGAGGATGCTGCGCAAGTACCACCCGGTCTGGCTCAACACGCACTTCAACCACCCGAAGGAG
>ERZ1649853.269-NODE-269-length-21782-cov-5.638238_pt1 | contig 21782 bp, 12 predicted proteins | sample MGYA00575353_ERZ1649853 | MGnify/ENA primary metagenome ERZ1649853 (study PRJEB40853, sample SAMN11349654) | freshwater sediment metagenome | isolation source: river sediment | host: Sediment | place: India: Okhla Barrage, New Delhi | collected 2017-02-21 ...
GATAGCTACAGATATTTGGTCTGAGAGAATTTGGAGGATAGCAATCTCCTCTTCAGTAAAAGCATTGGGTTCACGTGCTTGAAGGTCAATCGCACCGATAACCTTACCGCTGATTTTAAGTGGTAATCCCAATTCAGATTGAGTATCTGGTAATAGAGGATTTGGGAAAAAGATATCGCTATGGGCTGAATCATTGACGATCACAGTTTCGCCTATTGCTGAACATTTACCGATTACAGATTTTGAGCCGACACCTAGTCGATAATTTCTTTTTTTCAGTTCTTGTCCAGCACTTCCAGTCGCTTCCTGGATGAGAGCATATTCATTGGTGTCATCCAATAAGTAAATTGAAACATGATAAAGATTGAATCGTTCTTTAACAAGGTTAACGATTCGGTTAAGGAGAATTTCCAATGAAAGGGTGCTTGTCGTATCGCGGGCAATTTCTGCAGCGGTTTGGAGCTCAAGAGCTCGTCTTTGGGCTTCAAAGAGTAGTCGTTGTCTTTCAATAGCAACTGCGATACTGTTGGAAACGATTTGGAGGGTGTGGATGTTTTCAGGTGTGATTTCGCCTGAACGTTTTGAACTTGAAATCAAGAGACCTACAGGATTACCACCTGATTGTAACGGGAATATGGCACCTGATTTAATTCCGAGGTTTTTAAAGAGACCTTGTGTATTTGCAGGAATATCAGATTCTCCAAGATCAACAAATACTTTGGGTTCTGCAGATCGAAAATCGATAAACGATACCATGCTTGGATCTAATTTGATACCAGATTCTTGATATGCACCGCCAACAGAATAAGAACCAATGATCTCTGTATCGATCTCTTTAGTCGATGCATTCTGAGCACTTGTGCATAGCCATAAAGTATCAGAGGTTTCTGGCAAGACACTTTCACCTACAAGGCGTATCAGTTCTTCCATGCTTTTGGACTTCGAAATACCACTGGAAATCTTATAAAGCAATTCAGTTTCCGAAAGTGCCGATTGGGTTTCTTCAAAAAGCATTAAGTTCTGAATGGATGTTGACATTTGACCAGCCAGAGGAGGATAAGTACGCATTTCCTGAGGAGTGAAGGTATGCTTTTGTGATGTTTGCAGTAATACAACACCCAGTTGCTTATTAGCAGACCACAGGGGTAAAACTGCCATGGAGCGTATGTTCTGTCTCGTAAGAATATCCTGTAAGGATTTCTCAAGCTGGATTTCAAGCAAATCATCATAGAATACTGGATTTTCAGTAATAAAAATCGAGCGGTAAAGTGAGACAAGATATTCAGTCCCGCGAGCTGGAGGAGGTGTCCCTTTACCTGAATGATAGTTGGCATCCACTGACATCCGGGAAATTTGATTCTGATCGTCATATTCAAATCGGACCAGAACCCCTCGGTTTATCGCTGGGATATTTACCCCTTCTACTATGGCAGCCAGCATTCCCTGCATTTCTTCAGCAAGTGCAAGGTTATGGGAGGCAGTATATAGACTTTCAGTTTCGGTTAATGAATCCTGTACTTTGTTTAGTAGGTTTTCACGAATCAGGGTACTATTAAAAGAGTCTGTGGCAATACTGAGAATTTCTATCTGTTCAGATTTCCAGTCGATCTCATTTTTAATGCTTATAAGCCCGATGATGCTGGTTGGTTGATCCATTATCCTTAAGGGAAATAAAAGGATGGCTTTAATATTATTTTCAGTCAAGAAAGCCCGTTCCGGTTCGGGACAGGATGAAATTGTAAAAACTTCCGAAGCAGACTTCTCCATTTTTTCAACCCAATTAGGGAATTTATCCAAAGCCATGAATGGCAACGTTAGTGTTGACCCTTTTTCAATATAAATTGCCTGGGGAGACCAGCCTTTTCCAACTTTAGGATCATCTACGGCTGGGGCATAGAAAACGGCTTCACAAGTGGATGCTTTTGCTAACGCTTCCAGAAGGGCATTGACTTGTGAAGAACCTTTTTCGCTGAGTTTTGCAACTGCATTAGTTACATTGGATTGATATCGCTCCCTTACCTCAATTAAAGCGAGTGCATCTCGAATTTCAGTAAACAGATTGGTATTTTCAAGGGCGGTTGCAGCTTGTGAAGCGATCGTAGAAAGCAGTTCGACCTGTACCTGGTTAAATGAATCTTCCTTTGTAAAATCATATACAGAAATGACACCTATTGCTTTGTCGGCAACTAGTAATGGGACTGCTATCATCGATAATGGTTTGTTCTTTGGATGATCAAACAGGGGATCTTTGACTTTTTCACTTAGAGATTTGTTTATAAGGAGTGGTTTTTTCTCCTCGATCATTTTTTCCTGATAACCATTCTGGTATCTTCGTGGATCTAAGTTCTGTTTTTCACCATCAACCATGCAGACTGGGAACATAAGAGTCTTATTATCAGTGTTAGCAAGGGATACCAACATATTACTTTGATTTAAGACTTCTTGCGACATTGAGGTAATAATTTCAAAAATTTCTTCCTGGCCTACCAATTTGGTTAACCGCTGACCGATTTGATTGAGGATAGCCAACTCTTTATTCCGGCGAAGTGTTTCTTCCTCAGCCCTAACTCTTTCATGAAGCTCCTTTTGGATCGTCGAATACAGTTGGGCATTTTCAAGCGCAAGACCTAATTGAGTTGATACCTCTTGAAGTAACAGGCGATCTTCCTGAGTCCACTTCCTGGATGATGAATCGTGAATGATCTCAATAACAGCAGATTGCTGGTCACGCATTTTTAGTGGTGTAACAATTACGGCGGGTGCATCACTACTGCCTGATTGTGAAATCGTTTCATTGTGGAGAAGACTTAATTCAGACTGCTTTGACCAGACAGTTCCTGAGGGTTTAAATTCTCCATCAGTTAATGCTAATCCGGCAAAATTTTCAGCCAAGCCTTTGATTTCACTTACCGGGGCAGGTGGAATGGAAGAAAATATGGGGGGTAATGGCGCTGTTTGGATCGCTTTTAATGGGGATGTTGTAACATTAGGTTTTTTGGTAGTCTTCGGTTTGACTTCCCGTTTTTTTCCAGTAGCTCGGACGACTGGTGTTGTTTTTTCCACATCCTTTTGATCTTCCAATTCAATTTCTGGAAGCATTCCTGTTTGAACCTCTGATTGAGAAGAATCCATCTCTACAATTGGTTCATCTGGTTTCGTCGGCATTTCAATGGGCTTTTCTATTGTTGGTTCGATGAGTTCGCCCGTTTGGATTGGTTTGTCTAAGAACAGCACAACACCTTTGTATCCAGTTAGTTGATTTTTGTTATCTAAGAGCTTAAAAAGATTCCACCGTGTCTTAAGATTTTTCCGATTTTTGGTGGTCAAAACTAATTCAACATCACAAGGAAATGTTTCAGATAATAAGGCTGAACGAAGTTTGGATTGTTCTGAAACAGGTAAACCAATCGAAAGTAATGGATTGCCGATAATATCGTTTAGAGAAAAACCGAGGAGGTCAATAACCTCATTTGAGCAGAATGTGTATAAACCATTAGCATCACATTCCCAACTATAGCTGAGATTGCTCACCGCAGTTTCTAGAGGATTGAGGAGACTATTATCCTCCTGGATCCCTGAGAGTAATTTGCTGATCTTATTTGAATATTCAGGCTTTGGCATAATTCAGTATCTCCTGCGCTAAAAATCGATATTGGAGAGCTCCACGGCTTTTAGCAGCGTGATAGACGATTGGAAGTCCGGTTAGCGGACTTTCTCTCAAGCGCGTGTCTATTTCAATAACAGTATCCAAAACCCCGGTATTAAACGAGGTTCTTAAATGTTCAGCAAGGCTACGGTGAATACCATTTCTCTTGTCAAACATTGTCAGGAGAAGCCGATATCGAAGTTCCGAATTTCCCATAGCTCTTACTTGCCGGACCATCGCCATCATGTTTTTCAACGCAAAAACGGAATAATATTCAGCTTGAGTAGGCAAAACTAGGAGATTGGAAGCCATTAGTGCGTTTAAAGTTATTGCACCCAGGAAAGGAGGGCAATCCATGAGGATAAAATCATAGTTACCCGCAAGTGGTTGGATGAGATTTTTTAACAGAAGATGATACTCAGATTCCATCGGTAGTAATCGTTCCGCCATGCGTATATCCGAATTTGAAGGAAATAATGATAGATTATTTACTTGCGTTGGAAGAAGAGCGTCAACTACTTGTTTCTTGTCCAGAATCAAATTCACCAATGATTTGACATTCTGATCAGGTTCTACCCCAAGGGAAAGTGTCAAATTCGCCTGCGGGTCAAGATCAACCACCATCACTTTTTTCCCCATTTCAACAAGGGCGCCCCCAAGAGACAGAGTAGTAGTGGTTTTTGCGACACCACCTTTTTCATTTGCAATGGAAATGATATAGCTCATCTAATCCTCAGACCCTATTTCACCTTGTGGGGTGGTATCGATTTCACTCTCGTCATTCTGGATGGAATAACTATTACCTAAATTTCCGACATTAAATACAATTTGAGCTTTACTCGCACCAAGATTCTTTTTCAACTCATCCAGGGTGATTTCCAACATGTGTTGTGGATCGTTGGTGGACCGAATTTTGCTGGTTATTTCAAGCACTTTTCGTTCACGATCAGCGCGACGGATGGTTTCTTCAAACAACCGGGCGTTTTCAAGAGATTGCGATACCTGATTCGCGACTTCCTGAACCGTTATCAGATCGTTTTGACTCCAGGATAACGGTTTTGAATCGGAGTCTTGCAGGTGAATTACACCTATGGGTTCACCATACAAAAGGATTGGAACAGTTAAAGTTGAATTGTACTGGCTCATCGATGATGGATCTTTTTGTGTTTTGAAAACTGGTCTTGACGTTTCCAATACCATGTTCACTTCAGGTAATTCTTCAGAAAAGACCTGGAGACCATCGTTTGAGTAGCGGATACTACTCACATTCGCTTCACTCGATTGCCTTGTCCATTCCTGATTTAAGTATTGTCGATGAATTCGTTCAGCTTCAATAAGGGCTTGCGCCGTATCTTCATTCAATTTATTGTTATTGATAGCGATAGCCACCTGGTCAGCCAAGGTTGTAAACAATTCAACATCTTCTACGGAAAAAGCATTTGATTCTGTGGATTGAACATCCAAAGCTCCAATTGTTTTTTCACCAACTTTTAGTGGCAACGCCATTTCTGATTTGGTATCAGGGAGGTCTGGGTTATTGAAGAACACAGCATCCTGACCTACATCAGTGGCGATACGAGGTTGACCAGATCCAGTCACAAAACCTACAATACCGACTTGTCCAACCTGTAATTTGTGCCCCCGAGCAAGCATTTTTCTTCCTCCAGCAGAGTTGGCAGCACGAAGAACCGCATTCTCATTATTTGCATCATTTAAGAAAATACCTACATGATAGAAATTAAAACGTTCACTAATCAGGTTGGTAACTGTGGAAAGCAGTGTTTCCAAATCTCGAGTGGAAACAACACCGCGAGCTACATCAGAAACAGTCTGAAGTTGCCTTGATCGAAATTGGAGGGTTTCGTATTGCTGTGCCAACTGCTGGGTACGCTCTTGGACCCGGTTTTCTAGTGAATCGATGAAATCCTTCAACTGGCGTGTCATTGAATTGAAAGAAGTACTAAGGACGCCAATTTCATCGCTAGAAGTAACGGGTGCTTGAACAGCAAGATCTCCTTCAGAGATTCTTTCAGCGGCTTTTGTAAGATCAATAATTGGTCTGGAGAATGAATTTGCCACAATCGTGATAAAAATTGCTACAAGTGCAGCAATTAGGGTTGAGATAATAGCTGATAGTCGATTCTGATTAGAAATAGACGCTGCCAAACTGGACTGATCTTGGAGGAAAACTACCTGCCACGGTTCATTTGATAGCTGTTTCCTTACTCCTAATTGCGTATAAGTGGTGCTTCCAACGGTTGAGGATGTTGAGAAAAAGTTAGTATCCCCGCCCATTTGAAGGCTATTAGCTATATCCAATTGGTTTGAGTGAAGTAATGATTGAGGAATATATGTCGGAAGAAGGTTTTGATTCACCAATTCGTTATATTTTGCTGTTGGAAGTTGATTAATAGTACGGTATATCAAATTTGGTGAGGACCCATCCGCTAAACGTAGCCCGTTTTCGTCAATAAGAATTGGATATGATCTTGTGCCGATGAAACCCACATAGGATTCGATCATCGTTTGTAGAATTCGAGCATCATATCGAACTCGCAAATAACCCAGAAGTTGATTGGATTGATTAAGTACAGGAGCAATAAAGTTAATATAAGCTTCACGGGTTCCAGGTATGAATTCTACAGATGAAACAATCGAAGTACCTGTATTCGCTGATTTCTGATAATAAGAAGTAGATCTTTCGGATTTTCCAATATTTGTTGAATTTGTGTCTAAAAGGTTAGTACCAGTCGAATTTAGGATCGCATACGATGGCAAATAGACTTTCTGTTTCGATTGAAGGGATTTAAAAGCAATTAAAACTTGTTGTTCTTCTTCCGAGCTCAATCTATTTTGGGGATCAAGTGTCAGATAATCAATGATGGAGGTTAAACCTGCTTCACTGGTTGTTGAATCAAGGTTTTGCTTAATAAAGCCATCGATATCAGAAATCACCTGGTTAGCTGCCACCAACAAAGTATCATTAGATTGTTGTTCAATCGAAGTACGTAAGTATTGATTGTTGATCAAGGCAAGCGCTAAAATCGGTATCAACGAAAGGGCGAGTGCCCCTAAAATTAGCTTGACACGAAGATTGACTGTAATTGAGCGACTAATAAACATTAAAACAATAGCCACAAATACAAAAACAGCAGATGCCAAAATTACATACCTGATGATAGGGTCAATTATCTGAGGAAACGGTGCAAGAATACTCAAAAGAATGGAGCCAATTGCTCCTAAAAGACCAGTCCAAATTACCCAATCTGTGTACGTTGTGCTTGGAAATGCAGCAGTGATAGCAAATGCTACTGAGAGCGCAAGAATTGCGTACGGAAATCCTGAAAATACTGGGAAGATTGAGGAAGCTAATGCAATGGAAATTTCAAGAACCAAAGCGAACAATAGTAACTTGTTAGTTACCGGGGTCAGCCAGTAATTTGTTATTGCCAAAATTCCAACAATTGTTGTAATTGAAAACGCCGCTGCAAGAATTAAAATGCTGGATTGATTTGTGTATATAGCTGCAGCAATTAATAATATTGAACTGATTCCAAGTATTCCTATCAATGCTCTCAGGAATAATCGGACAGGATTATCCACCCTCAACCATTTTGGTAATTTCTCAGAAATCGTGTTTTGTCGCTGTTTTGCCATTAATAATACCCTCCACTGATTATTCCTGCTCAGTGTTCGCGATCGTTTTTAGTTGAATACTGACCTCATTAACTCCCAATGTTCGTCCAAGCTCCGCCGCAGCTGTTTGAAGAATGTTTTCAACTGTTTGTGCAGATCGCACTTTGGAAGAGATTTCTCCAACCTTATGCTCCCGTTCAGCCCTTTCCTGAATTGTTTCGAGCAAGCGAGCGTTTTCCAAAGCTACAGATAACCGTTCTGTAGCCGTGGTAACTAAGTTGATTAGCTTCGGCGGAACTTTTTTTCCGTTGTAGTTTAATTTAATCACTCCAAGGATTTGTTCGCGTAATTTAATCGGAATGGTCAGAATTGATCCCTCTCCTGCCGTTTCAACTGAAGGTTTTTGGCTTTGGGCATCTCCTGATTCAAGCAAGGGAACAGATTCGTCCTCAATTAATTGATTATTTGCGAATTTATACGCTAAGGTTTTCTTCGAACCTTGCAAGTGTGATCGCCATACACCGCGAACGGATTCACCAATTCCAAAACGAAGATCATTCATCTCAGATTCCAGAGAATTGATCTGTTGTGTTTTCGCAATTATTAAAGCCAACTGATCAGCCAATGATTGAAGCAGATCAACATCATCTTGAGAAAAGGCTGATTCTTTTTCGGATTGAATATCCAGCGCACCAAACACTTTATTGGCCGTTTTTAACGGAATACCAATTTCAGATCGGGTATCTGGAAGGAGAGGATTCAATTTATGGACGGAATCTACTCCAACGTCCAATGCCAAACGGGTCTCTCCGCGTGATACTACATAGCCAACGATACCTTCTTCTCGAATTCTAAGACGATGCCCTTGCTCAACCATCTGTTTTCCAACTTGCCCACTGCCCGCTACTAAATCAGCATATTCATATTTTTCATCAGCGAGGAAAATTCCAGCATAACTGAAACCGAATTGGTTACATATTAAATCTGCTGCTTCAATTAACATAACTTGTAAGTTTGTTTGCTGAGTAATATCTCGGGTTATTTGTCTGATCGCAATCAATTTGGATCTTTGTTTGTCAGACTCATTCTCTAAGATTTCCACTTTTTCAGATAAACCTTTGTTTGCCTCAAGGAAAACATCTGCTTTGTTCAGAATCTCATTTTTTTCTATTTGAATTTTTTTAAGATATTGAACAAGTGGGGCAACTAAAACAAAAGACGCGAATAAGGTAATCGTAATAGTTGTAAACCAGTTGATCAATGTATTTGCAGTTGCAAAGAATGTATCTAGTTGGATGATATCAAATTGGATGAAAAATCCGAGTAAGGAAACCAGCAAGCCCTCAAAAATCAGGCCAAATATCCAGGCGGAACCTGGTAAAAGAATTCCAAGTAATAATATCGATATGAAAAAGTAGAGAATTGCATTCGCATTAATACCTGACGAAATGAGGCTGATAACTCCTACCGCTATATATAGGCTCGCTAGCAATATGCTTCTAATGGAAAACCGGATCGACCTTGTAAACGTGATGACGAAAAGGATAAGAAAAAGTAAGGATGATAAAATCCCAACGGTCAAGTCTTTTTGTTGAATCGCAATAAAGAGGTTTATAAAGAATATTGCTGTACCTAATATGATCGAACCGCTCAAATAATTTTGGAGTAAAGTTGATTTATTTTCATCAAAACCAACCTGGTGACCAGAACGAGACAATTTTTGCTGATTCGATAGGCTAGGATTTATCATTTTACTTCCTTCTCAGAGGATAAAAGTTGATCCTGAGGGGTCACTTCCTCCGGAGGTATGAGCGCTATAGATGCAGCTTGAATTTGCGGTAATTTACCAAGCTCCATGACTGCTGTACGAAGGATTTCTTCGATGGAAGCAGCCCGAGAGAACTGAGCTGTCAATGCATTAAGTTGTTGTTCCTGTAAGGCTGCCATGTGCGATTCTTCGATTAAGCGTGCATTTTCAAGTGCAACTGTTGTTTGAACTGAAATGGAATCCAGGAACTCTTTCGTTTCCTTGGAGAGCTCAGAATTTTCTACCTCAAGGTTGATTTTTCCGATAACTTCATCTCTCAGAAGGAGAGGAATCTCAACTGATTTCGGTTTGCTAGGTATGTCGGCAGCAAGGGGGTTTTCAAAATCCACTTTAAGATTGCGATCAACATCAAGAGGGTCCCACCAAGCCTGTTTAATATATGCACGATTTAACACACGGATATCCTCAAGTGCTTTTTGGTTCTTTTGGAATGTGGTTGCGTTTTCCAGGGATATCGCAAGACTATCTGCAACACTTTGAAGGATAAGCACGTCATTTTCATCAAAGGCATTTACATCGCGGGATTGGACGGTTATTGCACCATGTACTGTAGATGCGCTAACAATTGGTAGTGCTAATTCTGAACGCGTTTCGGGTAATAACGGATTGTCGAAGTGAACCGCTTCTTCACCAACATCCAGCGCAATTCTAGATTTTCTAGTCTGCGTTGCCCAACCGATCATAGAATAACCACCCACTGCCAGTTTATGTTTGGCAGCCATCATTCTTCGACCCGCATCACCTGTTCCATAGCGCAAGACCGCATACTCACGTGCTTCATCAATGATGAAAATGCCAACGTAATAAAGGTCAAATCGTTCCTTAACAAGGTCTGCGACTCGTTGAATGAGAACTTGAGTATCAAAAATTGTTGAAGTTGTCTGAGTAATTTCTGAAGCTGTACGAAGCTGAAAAACTCGTTTTTCAAGTGACTCCCGTTGAAGGGATATTTGATCTTTTAGTTCATTGTTTGTGTTTTCAATAGAGATTAGCTTGAAATGCTCATCAATGAATTTCTTTTTTAAAGCTGCAATTGCGAAGTTACCAACTATTCCAATGAAAAAAACTAAAACGATATCAACAATTAGGTTTACAAGAATTGCTGATTGTTCAATACCCGGAACAAGATTAGCTCTTCTCAATACAGCCCAAAAAAGCAATGTACCAATACTTAAACCGATACCTACTCTGGATGGTTTGTGATAAAGAAATACTGTTGCCAGAAGTGAAAATGAAAGAAGAAGTAATAATGCAACACCGCCCCATCCATTTCTAATAAAGACAATCGTTGAAAAAATGTAGAATATGGACAATGCCGCAATGGACCTAATTCGATAAGTGATCTTCCTTATCAGAAATAGAACTAAAGATGTGCCTGCAAGGAATAGACAACCAAAAAAGTATGTCCAGTTGCCTGATGCGACAGATGTTCTGATTAGTAACAATGCAATGATCCACGAGATCAGGAAAAATCCGATGAGCAAGTAGTGCAGAGATCTTTCCTGCCACTGTCTTAATTCATCCTTTTGGTCAATATTAGCAGGGACTTGATTGGGTAGTAATGATCGCAAGTATTCCATAATTATTTACCCTTTTTGCTAACAGGCTCTTCTGAATACTCCTGTTGTTGCAGCAATTCAATTGATGCTTTTCGAATGTTTAATGCTGTACAAATCTCTGCAAGAGAAGTGCGCATGATCGTTTCAACATCAGTGGAGCGTCTGATTTTGCTGGAAATTTCGTATAGTTGGCGTTGTCTTTCAACTTGCAGTTTGATCTGATCCACCAATTCGATATTTGCAATCATGGATGCAAGATTACTTGCGAGGGTCAAAACAATCTCCTGATCGTTTTCATCATAAATCCCTGGCTCATCATTTTCCAGATCGATAACACCTAAAAGACGTTCTCCATAAACCACTGGAACAGCCAAATATGAACGGGATTGAGTGAACATCAAACCGGAGGCTGTCTCTGTAGACACATCGATAGAGTATTGTGGTTTCTTTTCTGTGCCTATCTTTCCGAGTAAGCCTTCTCCTAATATTTTTTCATCCTTCGCAATATCTGTAGCTGAATAGCCTGCATAGGAACTAATTTTCAATGTGTTCGATGCAGTTGGAATTAGTAGAGAAATTTTTTCTTTCGGGAATATCCTCTGTAACGTTTGAACGGAATTACGAATCGCGTCCTCAAGAGTAAGATTTTGCCCGGATGCAGTAGTTACTTGCTGGAGAATTCGATGCCGTTCCAATGTTTGTTGGGTTTTGGTGTACAAATTAGCATTCTGAATTGTCACAGTAAGTTGATCTGCCAGGATGCGGAGGATGTTGATATCTTCTGGGGAAAAGGCATCAACTTCTTCTGATTGGACATCAAGTGCACCGAATATGCGATCACCAATTTTCAACGGGATGCCCAGTTCCGATTTTGTATTTGGAAGCAGGGGGTTGGGATAGTAGTTTAGTTCTTTGGTTACGTCCCCCACCACAACCGGTTCACCTTTTGAAGTCGTTTGTCCAATGATCGAAGCCGAACCAACAGCAAGTTTATGCCCTTTTGCTTTTAGCTCTGCACCAGCCTCACCGGTCGATTCTCTTAGAATTGCGAATTGGCCAAGCGCATCTAGTAGAAAAATTGACGAGTGGTAAAAACCAAATCGTTCCTTAACAAGCTCCACAAGTCTCTTTAATGTCTCATTGATATCGAGGTTTCCTGTAGTAGCCTCACGGGCAATTTCACTTGTAGTGACCAACTGATTAGCCCGACGTTTGGCAATATTCTGGGTCTGAACTAATTCAGTCACATCTCGTGAAATCTTTAATAGAGCGGCAACTTCTCCAGTTTGTGATTGAAGTGGAATTTTGCTGGATAACGACCAGCCTTTATTGCCATCGATTTTTTCAACTTCCTCAATTATTCCGACTATTGGTGTGTTCGTCTCGATAACTGCATTATCAGATTCTGTTTCGTTTTCACCGGATTCGACACTCACCCCTGAATTGTCAATCATTTCCTTAAGGCTTAAGCGCCGGGAGGCGGAATCGGACATCCTGATTACATCACCATGAGTATTTTTGAAAACGATTTCATCTGGAATGTTAGAAAGTAATGAGTTAAGAAGGAATTTTTCTTGTTCGAAGGCTTTTAGTGCAATTTGCTGAGATTGTAATAATCTTGCATTTTGAATTGAGGAAGATATCTGGGGGAGAAGAGTATTGATTAACGATATATCCGTTTCGCTGAATTGGTTAGATAATTCTGAATTAAATAACGCGATAGCTCCTAATGATTTTCCACCAAATATTAGTGGGAAACCAAGGAATGATTTGGTAGTTAATGAAACCTCTCCATTGTCTATTGTTCTCAATCCAAGAACCGATACATCCTTATGCAAGAGCGGAGTCTCAAGTTTTACGATAGAGGATGCAAGATCATCAGTTAGGGGATAGGAAGAAATAGTACTGGAGTCTTTTTCCTTGTAATATGGAATATCAATGCTATTTTTCTCTTGATTCAATAACGCAACAAAAAAACCAATCTCTTTTCCATATGTCGCATTTAATTCGGAGTGCAACCGATCGAAAAGGTCATCAAGGGTAGAGGCATTCGTCGCTGATTGACTGATGGCAGTTAAGGTACTTAATTCCTTAACACGTTGATTCAAATTGGATAACAATGATAAACGTTCGATGGTAGTGCCAGCGACTTGAGAAAGGCTAAGATAAGGTTGCATCTGAATTGTAGTAATAGGTTGAGGTTCTCGGGAGCCGATAGCCAGCACGTAACCCAATTCTTTTGAAATAATAATTGGTAATAAGGCGATAGATGTGCAGCCTCTTCTATCAAAATAGACAGTCAGGTTGCTAAAATCTGAATCGATTTTTAAATCATCCAGAATCAACATTCCTGTGGACGATAATCTTGATAACCCTTTGGCAAGTGGAATATTGAAACCTTTGAGGGTCTGGTCAAGACGCGTGCCTTTGGGATCAGTAATATTAATTAGGTGGACCTGTTCTCCAAGAACACTGAAGAAGAAAGAGACATAATTTGTTTGGCTAAAAACTGTAGCCAGATGCCTGTCTACCTCGTCAAGTGATTGTGCAATAGTTATCTGGCGGCTCCCTGAATAAAGAGCATTGGACTCTTTAAGACCAACCTGGGCTGATTCAATTACCTGTACATTGCGCAGCCCATTGGCTAATTGGTTGACAAGGGAAGAATAAACCGTGATTGATTCGTTATCAAATTCATTCGCTTTTTGGCTCTGAAGATCCAGAATAGCGACCACAGAATCCTCTATGGTAATTGGAATTGCAATTTGGCTTAGGGCTGATTCTATGAGTCCCATAGTATTCGTGAGATTCTCTTCAGATAGAATATTTCCGGTTAGGCGGTGCTGATTATTTATGGCTACCCATCCCACCATTGATTCAGAATCCATAGGGATGGAGGTATCAATTTCTGGCACAGAACCAAGAACCTTTGTACCTTGCTCTATCAATGTCAGCGTCTTCCCTATTGGGTCAACAGAATAGAATGCGTGGTATGGAAGATTTAACTTTTCAGATATCAATTCGGACGCTTTGTGGAAAATATCCCTTTGGTTAAGACCTACACTAGCAGTCTGAGCAATTTCGGCAACCTCGCGTAGTCGTTGGGTACGAACTTCAACTTTTTCCTCCAGCGACCGGTAATAGCCTGTTAGCTGATCCACCATGTTGTTAAATGAATATGCCAATAGACCAATTTCATCATCTCGATTGATTTTTGCTCGATAGGACCAGTCACCCGCCGCAAAAGTCTGAGCATTTTTCGCTAGTTCAGTTAATGGTCTAACCATCCTTCTTGAGGATAGATATACCAATAGACCTGAAACTAACATCAACGCGGACAGGACGATAAGCGTGAATGGAACCATACTTCTAATCTGACCAAGAATAGCTTCGCGAGGAACTTCAATGATGAGATCAGATTTCGCAAATTTTAGGGCTTTATAATATCCGTAAACAGGTGTGGAATCGAAGCTCAGATACTGGTAATCCTGTCCTTCTCCACTGGAAGCTAACCTGGTTTTAATTGTATCTAACGTGTCTTGTGAGATTTCATTAACAATCGGTAGACCGGAAACAGGATCTGCAGACACAAGCTTGTTGTCAGCGGTCAATAAGTATCCTTTGCTTGCGCTGAAAAAAGATTGTGATGTGTTTAATAAGGACAAAGGCAATGATGAGGATGAAAACCCAATTAGCGTTAACCCAGGTGCCCCCAAAGGATTCTTGTATATTTTTGTTGTAACCAATACCAGCTGACCGGGAAAAAGACCACCTGGATCATAACTGAAGACCGAAGAATTGGATTGATAGAGCGATCGCAAGAAAAAACTATCAGTTAGATTTTTACCTGTAAGATCCTGGTTTGAAGAAACCAAGACTAAACCTGCAGAATCTACAATTGAAACCTGATCGAATATTTTTTCAGTTGGCGTCTGAATGTATTGATTAAAGTAATTCGTAATGGATGATAAAGCCAGATAATAAGAGGATGCTGATTTTCCTTGATACAAAGTAAGAATATTCGTGTCAAATCCAGCAGATTGGTTTATTTGGTCGAGAGCTTGCCGGCGGGTGGCTGAATATTGTTCCACCTGTTGAGAATAAGATGTAGATAGGGAGGACAGCTGACTAATAGCCTGAGTCTGTAAAACATTCTGAGTTCTGAGAAAATTTAAGACTGAAATGACGAGTATTGGGATAAGCGCAATAAACAGCAGACCACTGAGCACCCGTCGCACGAGAACATTTCGGAAAACAGGTGGCTTGGTCAGAGGAGTTGATGTTGACACTTGATCAATCATAAATTCTCCTTAGTTGTACTCCCACACAGGTGACCCTGATAAAACACGTTTCACCTGGTCTGGAAATCGATCTGGATTAAGTGGTTTACCAATAAACCCATTGAAACCAGCCATTTGAGCACTATGCATTTGTTTTACGCCAGTATCTGCCGTGACAGCAACTATGGGTATCCCTTTGAGGGCATCCGATTGTCTGATTTTCCTCATGGCAGCGTAGCCGTCTTCGTATGGCAAGTGTATATCCATCAATACAAGATCAAGTTTTTGCAATGTTGAAGCAAATTCAACAACCTCATATCCTGAGGTTTTCCATTCACAACGGGCACCGAAATTAGCCAGCATCCGAGCAATTAACATGAAATTACCCATGTTATCTTCCACGATCAGGATGGTTTTTTCTGAAAGAAATGAAGTAATATCGCCTGGAGCAGAAGAGGAATTTATCTCTGAAGGCATTAGAATCCTTGAGCTGCCTGCAAACCAAGGTAGGAGTTCACCTGGTTTAAAAAATTATCGATATCGATAGGTTTTTCGATATACCCATCGCATCCAGCATGAAGAGTCTTTTCACGATCTCCACGCATTGCATTAGCCGTAATAGCGATGATTGGAATATTCTGGACACCAGGAACAGATTTCAATTTGGTGGTTAATGTATAACCATCGACATCCGGTATGTTGATATCCATAAGGATGAGATCAGGGCGATATTTGCATAAGCTAAGGATCGCACTATATGCGTTAACTGCCTCTATTACTTTGTAAGAGTGAGATTCCAACAATCTTCGAACAAGAATGCGATTATCAATATTATCTTCTACATGCAGAATTAACTTGTTCATCTAGGATATACCTCGCGATATAAAATTCTAGCATTAAATCTTTAGATATTTGCTTTATAGATTTGCAAACTCCGATAGGTGTAATGAGGGCAAATATTTTGTGTTGCAAGATGTATGCAATTTGTGGGAAGAGCGGGTGATGGGATTCGAACCCACGGAGTGGTACCTTGGGAAGGTACTGCCTTACCACTTGGCGACACCCGCATTGTGGTTTCTATTCTATTGACGATAGGTGGTTTTGTCAATGCCGGATCATGACAAGGTTGTGAATGATGCATAGGTTTTATTGACAAAACCCCTATGGTATAATTTTTTTTTACTGGATATTGATTTGACAGGAGTGTCTTTTGGCAGCCAATCTCTTAAGTTGGTTGATGGGTTTCTTTTCACTAGATATTGGAATAGATTTGGGAACAGCGAATACGCTTGTTAATGTTAAAGGCAAGGGCATTGTCATTAATGAGCCTTCCTGGGTTGTAATCAATAAAAAAACGAAAGAAACCATTGCGGTTGGATCTGCAGCCAAAGAAATGGTCGGTAGAACGCCGGCAAATTTTGTAGCAATCCGCCCCTTACGTGATGGTGTAATTTCTGAGTTTGAGATCACAAAATCGATGCTTGAATATTTCATCGGCAAGGTCCATCAGCAAACAATCGTACCGATGCCGCGTCCGAGAGTATGCATCGGAATTCCTTCAGGAGCTACTGAAGTAGAAAAACGGGCTGTGTATGATGCTTCTATGGCTGCAGGAGCTCGTGAGACCTACCTGATAGAGGAACCCAGAGCTGCAGCTTTAGGCGCAGGATTACCTGTAAATGACGTCAAAGGTACGATGATCGTTGATATCGGTGGTGGGACAACTGAGGTTGCTGTCATTTCGATGGGCGGTGTCGTAATTTCCCGTTCGTTACGGGTGGCAGGGGATGAACTCGATGAAGATATACTTCAGTATATTCGAAAGAAATACAATTTGCTTATCGGTGAAAGATTAGCTGAGCAAGTAAAAGTCAATATCGGATCTGCCTATCCCCTTCAAACTGAACTAACCTATACCGTTAGAGGAAGAAATCTGATAACTGGATTACCGGGATCAATGGAAGTATCCTCTGTTGAAATTCGGGAAGCTATTTCCAGCTCGATACAGGTTATTATCGATACCATTAAAGATGCTCTTGATGAAGTTCCTCCCGAATTAATATCGGATCTTCTCGATAATGGAATATGCCTTGCTGGCGGAGGCGCACAGATCCTTGGCTTAGTTCCACGTTTGAAAGATGAATTAAATCTACGGGTTTGGATTGCTGACGATCCAATGACTTGTGTAGCCAGAGGAGCCGGCTTGGTATTAGAGAACCTTACAGCTCACGAGAGATTCCTGGTAGGTATGGATCGCACTAGAAATTCTGGATGAAATCAATATCATGAAAAAAGGCAGCTTTAAAAATTGGCAGCCTATTGTTATAGGATTAGCAATACTAGGGGTGACGATACTTGCTATTAGCGGCTTACTTGGAAGAATTATTGGATCAGTAGCCTCACCGCTTGTAGATACTCAAACCTGGGTATCTAAAAGAATTCAAGCTTTTGAGGATTTCTTAACTGTCCCCCGGGATGTTACGATCCTCCAACAAGAAAATGCAAACTTGAAAAATGAAATTTCACAGCTTCAAGCTGAGGTTTTGATCCTTAAGCAGCAAGTTTCTGAAACCGAAATACTATATGCGTTACTCGATTTTGCGCGATCTCGCCCGGAAAACAAATACATTGCTGCCTCTGTAATAGGACGGGATCCAAGTCCATTTTTAAATTACATTATTATTGATCATGGATCAGACGATGGAATCTTTAAAGGAATGCCAGTCGTTACCCAACAGGGATTAGTTGGAAGGGTTGATGCGGTAATTACCACTGCAGCCAGAGTTCAATTAATTACTGATCCAAACTCGACAGTTAATGTGAGACTTGAAAAAGCCAAGACGGATGCTCAGGTTAGCGGCACGATTTCTGGCGATTTATCATTAGAAATGATAAATCTTGACGTGAACTTAGAGCAAGGTGATCTGGTATTAACGTCCGGATTGGGTGGATCATTTCCCGCTGATGTTTTGTTAGGCCAGGTATTAAGCATTGTCCGTGATAACAAATCTCTTTTTCAACAAGCGACTATTCAACCAGTAGTAGATTTCACAACACTTAGGGCAGTGCTTGTTATCACAAATTTCAAACCTGTTGATTTTTCTGTTTTAACGGACAATTAATCAAATGTCCCAATTGATTTCAATCCCAGTACTTTTAATACTATTAAGCTTTCAAATAGGAGTGATCAGTAAATTCACGATACTAAATGGTTTCGGTGATATTCTAATCGTGTGGTTGGCGGCGTTGGTAATATTCGAGAAGAAAAGTCAAAGCTGGATTTGGTTTCTTGTATCAATTCTGTTTACAGTTTACATCTCAGGTTTACCCTGGTACGCAACGGTCATAGGTTTTTCACAAATTTTTATTCTTGGAAATTTCATAAGAAAACGGCTTTGGCAATCGCCACTTCTATCTTTTTACCTGGTTCTTACAATCGGAAGTCTACTCTTTTATTTGATAAGTTTTTTTTCAGTTCTGACTTCCAGAGTTCCGATGATCTTTCAAGAATCCATGGTTAAGATAATTATGCCGTCACTATTAATTAATTTACTTTTATCATTACCAGTCTATCTCATAGTAAAAGACATGGTTTATTGGTTGTATCCACAAGAAGAAATTCCATGAAACAAGAAAATCAACCTAATTTCACTTTAAGCAGGAAGCGGTTTCTTCTACTATATGGGATTATTGGCAGTATCTTCCTGATATACATCTTCAGGCTTTTCTCATTACAAATAGTTCAAGGTGCAGATTACCAAGCCCAAGCCGAAGAGAATCGTATCAAGAATATAAGTGTACAGACAACCAGAGGTTCAATCATCGACCGTAATGGGTATATTTTGGCAGAAAATGTCCCTTCCTTCGACGTATCTATCACACCTGCAAACTTGCCAGTGGACATAGGAACTACAGAGGAAATCTATAGGGAATTATCAGAATTGATCAATATTCCTGTAACCAACGGTGTGATCAATGACCAATCTGTGACAACTTTTTCTGAGTGTGAATCCGATTTTGGGATTAAGGAAATTGTCTTAATCGGTGTTACGAATGCACCTTACCAAAGCATAAAAATCAAATGTAATATTGATCAAAAGACCGCATTAGTAATCAAGGAGAAGAAAACAGAGTGGCCGGGTGTCAATATTGATATTGATTATGTAAGACATTATCCAACCGGTTCCTTAACCTCAGAATTTATCGGGTTTTTAGGTCCAATTACTGCTGAACAGAAAGAGTTTTATGAAGAAAAGGGGTATGTAGCTGGAAGGGATAAAATCGGATTCGCTGGCATAGAATTATCGATGAACGATTTACTGATGGGAACTAATGGCACCCGAGTAGTTGAAGTCGATAATGCAGGAAAAGAGATTAAGGATATTGAAGCTCCAATTGACGCTATACCTGGGTATACTGTCAAGCTCACAATTGATACACGGCTGCAATCGGCTGCAAAAACCATTTTGCAGGATGAACTGGATTACTGGAATACCTGGTTTGGAAGGATCAAGTCGCAAAATGGTGTCGTGATTGCGATGAATCCAAAAACCGGGGAGATCCTGGCTATGGTCTCCGAGCCAACATATGAAAACAACCGGTTGGAAAGAATTATTCCTGCCTATTATTATTACCAGTTATCCGAGGATCCACTGTATCCGTTGTTAAACCATGCGGTTTCGGCAGCTCATTCGCCTGGATCAGTGTATAAAATGGTTGCTGGTATCGGTGCTCTGAATGAGGGAGTTGTAACTCCTGAACAGGAAATTCAGACACCAGCTTCAATTATTGTTATGCAAAAATACAGCGAAAATGAAGCAGGCATCCCCCGTGAATACATCAATTATCAAAGAGTAGACCATGGCCAATGTAATTTCGTAAGAGCGGTTGCACTATCAAACGATATTTATTTTTATAAGATCGGTGGCGGGTTTGAAAATGAAGTCCCTAATGGTGGTTTAGGGGTTTGGCGTGCAAAAGAGTATGCGGAAGCACTTGGGTACGGACGACCTACCGGTATTGAGTTACCTGGAGAGGTAAAAGGGATCGTTCCAGATCCAACTTACAAACGCATTAATAAAGCAGAAAACTGGTCCACTGGAGACACTTACATCACTACCATTGGCCAGGGATATGTGTTAGCAACACCACTTCAGGTTTTACAATCATTTGCCATCCTGGCTAATGATGGAAAGTATATGCAGCCGACAATTATTAAAGAAGTTCGGGATTCAAATGGAAATGTCGTGAATGATATTCGGGATTCCGAGGGAAATATCATCATGGAATTTGGACCTAAAATGATTTGGGATATCACAAAGGACCCGTTAATCGATATTTTTGATGCTGACAATAAACCTACAGGTGAGAAAAAAGTAGTTGAACCATGGGTAATTGAATACGCTCAGCAGGGAATGCGGGCTGTCGTAGAATATGGAACTGCTTCTAAATCTTCAACGCTAGGATTTTATGATGTACCATCCGCCGGGAAAACCGGAAGTGCAGAATATTGTGATGATGTAGCTCAAAAGAAAAATTTGTGCCAGCCGGAAGCCTGGCCTTCACATGCATGGTATGTTGGATATGCACCATATGATGATCCGGAAATTGCCATTATTGCCTTTGTCTATAATGGCACTGAAGGAGCTGCAGTGGCAGCGCCTATTGTTGGCAAAGTTATGGAAGCCTATTTTGAGCTCAAGGCAATTGATTCAGCGAGTGGAGTTGAGCTGGAGAATCTCCCTTAGCCAGGAAGAATATGTTTAATCGCGAATTATGGAAACACTTTGATTTCTGGCTTTTCGGTGCTGTGGTGTTATTAAGCCTTTTTGGTGTCTTAATGATTCAATCCGCTATCGCTGGAAACACTGAATTGGCTGGATTTGTGAGACGCCAGGCAATCTATTTGGGGGCAGGATTAGTGGTAATGCTAATCTCGGCATTAATTAATTATCGCTATTGGAAAAACCTCTCCAAGCTATTCTACATTGTTACGATTATCCTGCTAGCTGTTATCCTGATTGCAGGTACCGTGAGTTTTGGAGCTCAACGATGGTTGGAAGTGGGGTTGGTAAATGTACAGCCGGCCGAAATTGCCAAAATCGTATTGATTTTAGTACTTGCCGATTATTTCTCCCGGAACGCAGATAGACCAAAAAACGTCAGATGGGTGCTAATCAGTTTCATCATTGTTGCTGGGGTAGTCGTTCAGATATTGTTACAACCAAATCTCAGTTCATCGATTATGTTATTCGTTATTTGGTTTGCAATGCTTTGGATTAGCGGATTACCTAATAAGTATCTCGTCATTCTTTTCATTTCGGTTGTAGTTTTATCAATAGCTGCTTTTCCCTTTCTCCAGGATTATCAACAGCAAAGAATTATCTCGTTTATAAATCCTGACCCTAATGCCCGGCATGGAAATGATTACAATGTGCAACAAGCGTTAATCACAATAGGGAATGGGGGATGGCTCGGAAAAGGTTATGGTAACGGTACCCAGGTCCAGCTTCGATTTTTGAAAGTCAGGCACACCGACTTTATCTTTTCGGCTATTGCCGAGGAATTTGGTTTTATAGGTACGGTATCAATCATTGGACTCCTGGTTTTTATTATCATTCGCTGTTTTAGAGCTGCAAGATTGGCAAGCGATAATTATGGAGCGATGATCGCATTTGGTTTTTCGACACTCATATTTTTCCAAACGGCGGTGAATATTGGAGTAAACCTGCGGGTCATCCCGGTTACCGGACAAACGTTACCTTTTATCAGTTATGGTGGGAGTTCACTGTTATCATTGATGCTGGGTATTGGCCTAATTGAAAGTGTATTGA
>ERZ1649853.273-NODE-273-length-21745-cov-6.257077_pt1 | contig 21745 bp, 17 predicted proteins | sample MGYA00575353_ERZ1649853 | MGnify/ENA primary metagenome ERZ1649853 (study PRJEB40853, sample SAMN11349654) | freshwater sediment metagenome | isolation source: river sediment | host: Sediment | place: India: Okhla Barrage, New Delhi | collected 2017-02-21 ...
AGTGGGCCCAGTAGGGATCGAACCTACGACCAAACGGTTATGCATCCCACTACGGCTTTCGCCGCCCCTTTCGAGTTCGTGGGCTGGACTGTCCCTTCACCCCAATGGGGTGCCTGCCGTCCAGTCTCTACACCTTCCTGATCGCTCAGGCTTGGCTCGGGATTACCAAATTGAATGTCTTAGGCTTCCCCGAATTTGACAGGATTCATCTGCAACTTGCGTTCCAGATGGCCCTTCACAGTTCATCATATCCTGATTAAAATGCAGTTATGAATAAAACATCTAACTGTTCCGTTTGCGGAGCCCTACTAAAAGGGCGTCAGACCAAATTCTGTTCGGCGAAATGTAAGAACAAAGATCTGCAAAGCTACGCCGCACAAAAACGCCGGGGTCTGAGCCGAAAACTTGAATTGGTCAAAACAGCTGGCGGTCGATGCACAATTTGTGGCTACCAAAAAAATCTGGCAGCAATGGTGTTTCATCATACTGATTCGGATGAGAAGGATTTTAAGCTAGATATGCGTTCGCTGTCCAATCGCAAGCTTGAACCAGTTTTACAGGAAATTGAAAAATGCATCCTGGTGTGTGCAAACTGCCATGCCGAACTTCATAATCCGCATTTGGAATTAGATGAACTGACTTAAGCCGTCCGCTCTGCCGCTGAGCTATGGGCCCATTTTAAGGTGCACAATCCCAGGTAGCGACACCAGACCCTAAAGGTTTTTGGAAACCTTTAGGGTTTCCAGGTTGGGATTGAAGAGCGGGCGACCGGATTCGGACCGGCGAATGTCAGCTTGGAAGGCTGATGCCTTACCACTTGGCGACGCCCGCATATGCTCTTTTGGGTGGGGTGAATTTTACCACAAATCAGGCGATGAGCGTTAAAGCACCTTGCTCAAGTCGATGCCACGCGCCGCGGCTCGTTGCCGGCGCCACTCGTCCATATCTACAGGCAGGTGCTCGCTGGCGCTTTCCGGGCGGCGCACCAGGCTCATGGCACCTTCCGGGCAGAGCGGCACGCACAACCCGCAGCCCACGCAGTGCAGCGCATCCACCGTCATCACCAGCTCCAAATGTAGCGCATCGAACTGGCAGCCCGAGATACAGCTTTCGCAGGCGTTGCACAGGTCGCCATCTACGGTGTTGATGAATGCCGAGTGTGCCACCGCGTTCAGCACGCCCAGCTCGGCGATGCCGCGCAGCACGCCGCAGCCGCAGGTGCAGCAATTGCAGATATAGCTGAGCCCATGCAGGCTATTGCTGACCGAGTGCACCAGGCCCGCCTTGGCAGCGCGCTGCAGCGTCTCCATCGCTTCTGCTTCGGTGAGAGCGCGCACTTCGCCGGCCTGGTCGAAGGCGCCGGGCTGCTGGCTGAAGGCCATGCATATTTCGATGGGGTGACCGCACGGCTCGCCGATCAGCGCTTTTTGCTTGCGGCAGACGCACTCCAACACGCCCCAGGCTTTGGCGGCGTGCACGATCTGCGCCGCGCTTTCATAGGGGTGGATTTCGATATCACTCTTCACGCTTTCTTCGATCGGGATGACCCGGTGAACGGAAGGCTGCACTGCGAATACAAAACCGAATGCCTCGTGGTAATAGTTTTCAATGAGTTGTGCCATCTCGGCGTCTAGGCTGGCAACCTGGTTCTCGTAGATGCCTACCACGAACGGCAGCAGACCATATCCCAATCCCTGCTCTGTCCGCCCGATGTTGATCAACCCCCGGCGTGCCATGCTTTTCAGGCTGGCGCGAATTGTCACCGGGTCGCCGCCCAGGCGCGCAGCTACTTCTGCCGCGGTCTCCAGCGTCAGGCGCAATTTGGATGCCAGCTCAGCTTCTTCTGGCGTGAACAAGATTGCCAGGATTTTCAGCTCCACGCCGCTGGAGGTGGCAGGGAAGCCATTCGGCAGCTCGTCCAGGCGTTGTGCCAGGTTTTGGTAAGAGTTTTCGCTCATTTTGGCTCCTTTGGCATATCGCTAAAAAGTGAACGTAAATAAAATTTTACCACGTCTGGAATATGTGCTCATGATATACTTTTTTCGTCTTTACACTCATGAATACAGTAGGTGAAATAGCAGGAGGTTTTTATGGAATACCGCAACTTGGGCAATACCGGGGTGAAAGTCTCTCCCCTTTGTATCGGAGCAATGAACTTTGGCGGCGTGACAAACGAAGCGGATTCTATTGACATTATTCACGCTGCGCTGGATGTAGGTATCAACTTCATCGATACGGCGAATGTATATAACGCCGGGCAGTCGGAAGTGGCGGTAGGCAAGGCGCTGGTGGGGAAAAGGCAGCAGGTCATCCTGGCGACTAAGGTACATGGGAGGATGGGAGAAGGGCCTAATGACGAGGGCAATTCGCGCCTGCATATCCTTCACGCCTGCGAGGACTCACTGCGACGCTTGAACACCGACTATATCGACATATACCAAATCCACCGTCCCAGTTGGGATATCCCGCAAGAGGAAACACTCAGTGCACTGACCGACCTGGTGCGCGCCGGGAAAGCACGCTATATCGGCTGCTCCACACACCCCGCCTGGCTGGTGATGGAGGCGTTAGCACTCAGCGAAAAATATAACCTGGTGCGCTATGTCTCCGAGCAGCCACCCTACAACCTGCTTGACCGGCGCATTGAGAATGAATTGGTGCCGCTGGCACTGCGCCATCATCTGGCGTTGATGCCCTGGGCGCCCCTGGCACAAGGTTTGCTGGCAGGGCGTTACAACGTCGGTCAGGCTTTACCGTCCGATTCGCGCGCCTCTCGCCTGCCCGGCTCCATTTACGCCGACCGTGTCACTTCCAGGGGCATCGAAGCTGGCGCACATTTTAACGAGCTTGCACGTCAGTTTGGCAAAGTGCCTGGCCAGCTTGGGCTGTTGTGGTGCAAAGATCAGCCTGGCATCACCGCACCCATCTACGGTCCGCGCACCCTCGAACAGCTCCAGGAACTGCTACCGGTGCTGGAAATGAAGTTGAGCGAGGAAGAGCGGGCTGCCTGCGACCAGATCAACCCGCCAGGTGGCTGGCTGGTCAACTTCCATAATACCTCCGGATGGATGAAAACGCCGTCAGGATAGATGTCGTGATTACAATCTTGTAACTATTGGATGGGGATTGTGGCAATTGGATAAATATGATAAAATATATCTTAATTAGGTTGTTCGATTATGCATCCAATAATTTACCTGATAATTTTATGAGGCAAAAATGTCATCTATGAAAGCTGTTCGTATCCATTCCTACGGCGGTCCAGACGTTCTCATTTATGAAGATGCGCCGCGGCCAATGCCCGCTCAAGGGGAGGTGCTTATCCGTGTACTAGCCACCTCAGTCAATCCCTTCGACTGCGCCGTGCGCGCCGGTTATATGGCAGGCTATTTCAACTATACCTTCCCCCTTATTATTGGGACAGATGTATCAGGCGTCATTGAAGAACTAGGCGCTGGCGTCACTGACTTATCGGTCGGAGACGAGGTTTATACGCGGGCAGGTGTTATGCGGGATGGGGCAAATGCAGAATTTGTGGTCATGCCGGCTGCGGATGTGGTCGCTAAGCCTAAATCTCTCGATCACATCCATGCAGCAGCTCTCCCCCATGTAGCCCTGACAGCCTGGCAAGCGCTCTATGAGCTGGCCAATCTTCAAAAAGACCAGACTGTCTTGATCCACGGTGCGGGTGGTGGGGTGGGGCATATCGCAGTCCAACTGGCTAAAGCGCGTGGCGCCAGGGTGATTGGAACCGCCTCCGAAAATATTGGTCTGCTGAAAGAACTGGATGTGGACCAGGCCATTAATTACACCACAACCCCCTTTGAAGAGATCGTACACGATGTGGACGTTGTATTGGATACTGTTGGGGGTGAGACCCAGGAACGCTCCTGGCAAACTCTCAAACCTGGCGGGATCCTTATTTCCACAATCCAGGCACCGTCAGAAGAGCTTGCTAAAGCACATGGTGTACGCCAGGCTATGGTCTTTTCTTCACCACCGATTGGCCCCACATTGGCTAGGGTGGCAGAGATGGTAGATGCAGGGCAAATAAAACCGATTGCTTGCAATGTTTTTCCATTGCAGGATATCCAAAAAGCACATCAGCTCATCGAGTCCAAACATTCTGGCGGCAAGGTCGTTTTGCAGGTAAACTGAGCCGATCTACAGGTTTATTGTCAATGGAGGAGTATAACCACCCTCCGGTAAACACCGGGTGGTGGTTTTTTATTTTTCAAGCGGGGCTATAATTAGCGTGTAGTCCCCATCCATACAAAATAGATGTCTGATCGATAGGAGGCACTTCTCATGTCCGGATCTCGCATGAAATCTTTCAACTACGCCATTGGCATGTTCGGCACATCTATTCCCATCAACATGCTCAAAACTTATGCAGCCATCTTCTACGTCGATAAGTTAGGACTGAAGACGGTGCAATTTGCACTCATCCTGTCCATCTACACGTTCATTGATGCCATCGACAATCCGGTCTACGGCTTCCTGTCCGACCGGACGCGCACCCGCTGGGGCAGGCGTCGCCCGTGGCTGGTGATCGGCACCATTTTGCTGGTGCTGTTTTTCGTCGGCTTTTACAGCCCGCCAACCAGCCTGGCTGCCAACATGCTTTTCGGTTACTGCATGCTTTTCTACTATTTGACTGGCACGCTCGATTCAGTGATCAATGCCAACTACGGGGCGCTTTTCCCAGAGCTATTCCGTACGGACGCTGAGCGCGCTTCTACCAACGCCTTGCGGCAGGCATTCCAGCTGGTGGCGATGATCATCAGTATCGCATTGACTCCCATGGTCACCGGAGCGATTGGCTACCAGCTCACCTCCATTGTTTATGGCTTATTGGGAGGCGCAGTCATCCTGTACATGGCGCTGACCAGCCGGGAAGTCCAGATCTCTGAGGCAGAGGAAAAGCCCCAATTGTGGGATAGTATTAAAAGCCTGCTGACCAACCGCAAATTTTGGGTGGCGGGTTTCGCTGGTGCCTTTTACAGCGCAGCCATGTCATTGGTATTGGTTTCCATGCCTTTCTTTGTCAAATATACGCTGGCCATCCCGGATAACCAGGCGACCTTCCTGTTTGCGGCCGTGCTGCTCATCGCCATTGGCTGCGTAGCCATCTGGGCAAGGTTGGTGCGCAAATTCTCATTAATCCCCATCTGGCGCGTTGCACTGGCTACGTTGGCGGTTGCCTTTGTCCCACTTTATTTTGCCAATTCCCTGGTGACCGCACTCTTTGCCAGCGCCCTGGTGGGCTTTGGATTTGCCGGGGTGATTACTACCATGGACCTGATCGGCGCGAAGATCATGGATGAGGACACGCAAAAACATAACCTGCGGCGCGAAGGCATCATCTCCAATGCGATGGGCTTCATGAACCGCTTGAACGGCTTGTTCACCGGTGCGGCGTTTTACCTGGTGGCTGTCTTGTTCAGCTTCGAGAGCGGCACAAACCCAGGTCCGCATCCCGATAACGCAGCCCGCTTCTTGCTGAGTGTCTTTCCACCGATCTTAATGGTGATCAGCTTTATCTTTTCTTTCTTTATTGATTTTCATGAAGTTGAAAAAATAGCCTCTGGCTCCGACATTTCATAGATTGGAGGCTAACAATGGCGCTCATCCGTATGGATCACGTCCCCGAAACCGTACAGGTCAACCTGCCCTTGTATATTATCCTGCCTGATCCTGGCAAGATGGGCAAAGCGCCAATGCGCAAGCGTAAGGTTTTGTATCTGTTGCATGGCTTGACCAATGATGCCAGTGCCTGGCAGCGCTATACAAGCATAGAGACCCTGGCGGTGAAGTATGGTCTGGTGGTGGTAATGCCCTCAGTGGGGCGAAGTTTCTATGCCGACCAGCCCAATGGGCAGCGTTACTTCACATATCTGACCGAAGAGTTGCCGCACTATTTGTCGGATGTTTTCGGACTCAAGCCAAGGCGTGAGGATACGCTCATCGCCGGCAACTCGATGGGCGGGTATGGCGCCTTCAAGGTCGCTTTTGCATACCCGGAACGCTTTGCCGCCGCAGCGAGTTTTTCAGGCGTCCTGTCCCTCGAATTCTTGCATCTCATGCCGGATGACCCGCGCAAAGCCGAGTTTGCCTGTATGTTCGGTGACCTTGAGAAGCTATCCGGCAGCCCACATGACCCTGCGGTATGGTTTCAAAAAGCCGCTCAAGACCCAACGCACCTGCCGCGTCTTTACATGTCCTGCGGGCGGCAAGAAGACCTCTACCCGATCAACCTGATGGCTTATGCCGCCTTGCAGCAACTGGGCATTCCCGTGGACTATTACGAGGAAGACGCCCGCCACGACTGGTTCTTTTGGGACGCTCAGATCCGGCGCTTCCTGGCTGAGGTGCTTGGCCCTATTCCCCACAAATGAAAGGAACATACCCATATGCGTTCAATCGCCGAAGGGCAAACCCACATTTACCTTGAACATTTCGTCGAACACAGCCAGGAAGGGCAATATCTCTTTCTGCCTTTTCTCGTGGATGACGCTATGGAATCGCTCAGTATCCACTACGATTATGACCGCCAGGATCGGGGCGAGCTGGAAATCGACAATGGGATGTTCATCTCCCAGCCGGAGATCAATACCATCGACCTGGGGCTGATCGCGCCCGACGGCAGGCAGGTGGGCGCCTCAGGCTCGGATAAAAGCGAGATCACCGTCAGCGAGGTCGCGGCGACACCCGGTTATCGCGCCTGCCCAATCGTTCCCGGCGAGTGGCAAATCCTCATCGGCGCGTATAAGGTAGCGCCCGAAGGGGTCCACATCTCTTACCGGGTGACGCTGACCCACAAACGTCTTCGCCTGTTGAAGGGCGATCTGCACGCCCATACCTGGGGTTCGGACGGCGTCATGACCGCCGAAGAGCTTGGCTGGCGCGCGGTGCGCAATGGGCTGGACTTCCTGGCGATCACCGACCACAACCAGGCGACCTCTCAAGATGCGTTGCCGCAAATCCCCGGCTTGACATTGATCCCCGGCCAGGAGTGGACGCACTACCAGGGGCACGCCAATTTCCTGGGCGTGGAGAGTCCTTACGATGGGTGTTTTGCCACGCATACAGAGGCGGAGTTTCGTGAGCGTTTTGCCACCGCTCGGGAGCGCGGAGCTTTTATTTCGATCAACCATCCTTTCGATGAGGTCTGCGGCTTTTATTTCGACTGGCGCACCTTGCCTTATGATTGCCTGGAGGTGTGGAACGGCCCGATGCGCGAATCAAACCTGAAGGCGATCGGGCTGTGGCAGCAGATGCTATGTGCAGGGCAGAAGATCCCCGTTTGCGGTGGCAGCGACTACCACCGCGATACCCCCTTCATCTTCCTGGGCGGTCCGACCACCTGTGTCTATGCCATGTCCGCAGGGCCGAGCGATATCCTGGCGGCGCTGAAAAATGGGAATGCCTATATCACCTTTGCACCCAACGGCCCCTGGCTGGAGCTCATCGCGGGTGAGGCGATCCTGGGCGATACGGTGAAATTTTCGGAGGTGAATCGCCTCGATATCCAGGCTGGCGGTTTGCTGGCAGGGGACGTGCTGCGTGTGGTCACCGGCAGGGGCAGCGAAGTGCTCTTGCAAGCGACCGCGTCGGGTGAGGTCAGCGTTTCGTATACCATGCCGGCGCCGGGTTTTGCCAGGCTGGAAGTCTTGCGTGCTTTTTTGCCAGCCCTGCCGGTGTTACCCGCATTGATCACGAATCCGGTCTACTTTGAAGGTTGATTGCGTTGAGCGACCGGCAAAGGGTATAGGCGGTGACCCACATTCACCCATTGATGTGTGGCTTTGGATATGCGTTCTTGCTCGAGGATGCGCAAGGTTTGTTCTTGATTGACAGCGGCTCTCCAGGACAGGAGAACGTCGTGCTTAAGAAAATGAAACAGCTAAGGCGCACTGACCTGAAGCTGATCTGGATCACGCACGCCCATTATGACCATTATGGCAGCGCGGCTGCCTTGCGAACACTGACCGGTGCGCAGATCGGTGTCCACCCGGCGGATGCCAGCAGCCTGAGTTTAGGGCAATCCCCTTTGGGCGCCACCCGCCATCAAGGTTTTATCTTTTCCCTCGTTCTACCTTTGTTGGAGCGAATCTGGCCGCTGCCTGCCACCTCACCGGATTTTTCCCTCGAAGACGGTGAGACGCTGGAGCGTTTTGGGCTGAATGCTTCCGTTCACCATACACCCGGTCACACCCCCGGTCATACCTGCATCTTGCTGCCGGATGGTACAGCCTTTGCTGGCGACTTGATTGGGCGGTCTCCTTGGCTGGGGCTGCAGTGCCTGGTCGCAACTGATTGGAGCCAGCTCCCGGATAGTTTGACGCGTTTTCAAGCTATCCATCCCCAGCGGGCCTATACTGGTCATTCGCCGCGTCCAATTTCTGGTATGACTTTGCAGAAAATTAGTCAGCAGAACTAAGTCTGAGATGAAGCGATTACCCGCCTATCCTGTTTACCTGGCGTTGAGCAGCGCGACTGCTTTTCTATTTTCGATGATCTTCACCGCCACTTCGTTATACGAGGTCACGATTGCACAGCTCAATCCACTGCAGCTTGTCCTGGTGGGGACGATGCTGGAAGCGTCGATCTTTTTGTGCGAGGTGCCCACCGGCGTCGTTGCCGATGTGTACAGCCGCAGGCTCTCCATCATTATCGGCTACTTCCTGATCGGAGCTGGGTTCATACTGGAAGGTTCGCTTCCATTATTTGGAACGATCTTGCTGGCGCAGGTACTTTGGGGTCTGGGCTACACCTTCACCTCCGGTGCGACCCAGGCATGGATCACGGATGAGATCGGCGAAGAAGCCGCCACGCAGGCTTTCCTGCGCGGCAGCCAGTTCAGCAATGTGGGAGGCTTGCTGGGCATGTTGGCAGGCATCGGGCTGGGCAATGTGCAGATCAATCTACCTATCCTCCTGGGAGGTGCACTCTTGTGTTTTGTCGGAGTAGCGCTGGTAGTGTGGATGCCGGAAGACGGTTTCAAGCCCACACCGCGTGAAGACCGCAATTCCTGGCAGCATATGTTGTATACTTTCCGCGGCGGGCTCGGTATGCTCCAACAGCGCCCGGCGCTGCTCAATATCTTTTTAATTGGCCTGTTCTACGGCTTATACAGCGAGGGGTTCGATCGGCTGTGGGTCAAGCACGTGGTCGAAGATTTCACTTTACCAGCCCTGCCCGGCGTTACTGAAGTGGTCTGGATCGGGCTGATCCGTATAACCGGCGCGCTTGCCTCGCTGCTGGCTGTTGAGTTCGTGCGCCGCAAGCTAGAAGGCAGCCAACCGGGTAAGATGATCCGCGTCCTGTTTGCCTTGAGCGCGCTGCTGGTTGCCGGGTTGGGGACGCTGGCAGTGTTGCAGGGCAGCTTCTGGTGGGTGTTGCTGCCACTGTGGTGCATCAATATCGCCCGCAGCGCCATCGAACCACTCTACACCGCCTGGGTGAACCAGCGTCTGGACTCCAACGTACGGGCAACGGTGATCTCAATGAGCAGCCAGGTGGATGCAATCGGACAGACGGTTGCCGGGCCGCTGATGGGGGTGGTCGGAAAACTGGTCTCGGTGCGCGCCGCCCTGGGGCTTTCGACCCTGATCCTTTCCCCCATCCTGGGATTGTACCAACGTGTATTGAATAAACCTGATCAGGCAGAGCAGAGCTAGAATTCTCCCCAAAAATTATCGCTTCAGGCTTGATATAGAACGTCGTACGAGGTAATCTGGGAACTCGCTGTAATATTTGGGCGTTAATTGAGTATATATTATTGATGGTTCAATCGGAGGTGAAATATGATTGTCCATAAAAGACTGACTGCCCTGCTCGTCGGGGTTTTTGTCTTGAGTACCTACCTCCCCGCAGCGGCAAGCATTTTACCCGCCCTGGGTGTATCCGGCGAAGAGCGGGTCTCGAGCGCTGCCAATTTGATTTCGACCCCTATATCGACGGCTGTGCCTCCCACACAAACAACACCGGTATCAACGGCCGAACCTCCCGAAGGGTCTCCGATCTCAACTGCTGTGCCTACACCTACCCCAAATTGGTTATCAAATCCCACCTATCTGGATGACCGTAGCACCGCCACTGGCCTGATCTATTCCTACTTCAATGCCATTAACCGCAAGGAATACTTGCGCGCCTATAATTACTGGCGCACTCCCGCGGCTTCGCTGGGAAAATATGAGAACTTTGCTGCCGGGTTCAGCCAGACTGCTTGGGCGAAGGTGCGCCTGGGACAGATCACGGAAGGCATTGCCGCCGGTCAAATCTACTACTCTGTGCCAGTACTGATCAAGGCATTTACCACCACAGGCGTGCATCAACGCTTCATATCATGCTTTGTCTTACAGCTTTCTCAGCCCGCCGCGCAGGGCGTTCCGCCTTTTGTGCCGATGGGTATTGACCATGCCAAAACAAGATATGTGACGACACCTGGGAATGGTAGGGAATTACTGGCCTCGGCTTGCTCGGGCCCCGACAAGATGGGCATTCCCGTCAACCCTGCTCCGGTGACCGACCGGGACGATACTATCGCCAATAATTACCTGGACGACCGCTCTGATCCCACTCAGGTGCTGCGCTCACTGGTGAATGCCATCAACCGCAAGGAATATGTCCGCGCTTACTCCTATTGGGAACATGCCGATGGGCTGGCGAATGTGCCGCCATATGAGCAGTTCGCCAAAGGTTATGCCGAAACCGAGAAGGTTCAGGTGATGGTAGGCGTCGTTCGCAGCGATGCCGGCGCGGGGCAATTCTATTATTCGGCGCCCGTGGTATTGATTGCCCGGACCAGCCGCGGCGCGATCCAGACCTTCGCAGGCTGCTATACCCTGCACATCTCAAACCCCGCGCTGCAGGCTCAACCGCCTTTCATGCCCTTAGCCATCCATTCGGCGGACGTCCGGCAATATGAAAATGTAACCGATCCTACCGGCCTCCTCTCCAGGGCATGCAAGCCGTAAATTGACATCTGGTTAACCGACTGATCCAGGATATCCGGAGGTAAACTCCGGATATTCATCGCGTTAAGGGGCATTACAGGTTGCTCACTGTACGAAGAGTATGATAACATTTGATCGATGATGAGCACGGCGTCAAAGAACATGGAGGATCCGCATTGAAAGCATTTACTGGGAAAGTGCTCTGGATCGATCTTACCAGTGGTACTTGGTCTGAAGAAATCATTCCCGATTCTATCTATCAAAAATATCTTGCTGGTATTGGCCTGGGTGCTTGGCTATTATATAGGGAGATACCCAAAGGGGCCGACCCGCTTGGACCCCAGAATGTACTGGGATTCATGTCTGGCTTGCTGACCGGTACTGGCAGTTTGTTCACCGGGCGTTGGATGGCGGTCGCCAAGTCGCCGCTTACCGGTACTTGGGGAGATGCTAACTGTGGTGGAACACTGGCGTATGCGATCAAACAATGCGGTTATGATGGCATCCTGTTCAAAGGGCAAAGTGCCAAACCAGTCTACCTGTATGTCGACTCGCATGGTCCACAGCTGTGCGATGCCTCCCACCTATGGGGCAAAGATGCCGTTGAGACCGAAGACCTGCTGCTATCGGAATATCATGGCAAGAAAAGGCCGGCGATTGCTACCATCGGCACAGCAGGTGAGAACCTCTCCTTGATTTCCGGTATCGTTAACGACCGCGGGCGACTGGCAGCGCGTTCTGGTTTAGGGGCGGTGATGGGTTCGAAGAGACTCAAGGCAATCGTCCTGGCCGGCGCACAGCGAGTGGTTGCTCACGATCCGGTTAAGACCAAGCTACTCGCCTGGCAGTGCACTCGGGCGGTGGTTCTACCCACAAAATATCTACCCGCCAAAATACTCGCCCTCTTGGGCAGAGTGCTGGGTAAGCTGCCGGTTGCCATGACCCAGTCAGGCGCCTTATTTGCGCGGGTGCTGGCTACCTGGGGTACGGTAGGCACTTTCCAGGTTTCCGTAGGTATGGGCGACACGCCTTTCAAGAATTGGACCGGCAGTGAGCGCGATATGCCCCAGGTCTATGACGCAATCGAACCCGACCGTGTGCGTGCTATCGAAAAGCGCAAATATCATTGCCGGGGGTGCCCCATCGGGTGCGGGGGGATTGTTAAGCTGCAAAATGTCCTACCGGGTGACAAATTGCCGGATGAGAAACCGCTCGATAGTCATAAACCCGAATATGAGACTATCGCCTCATTTACCTCTCTTCTCTTGAATGATGATCTTGAGCTGGTTTATGAGATTAATGAGATGCTCAACCGCGCCGGGATGGATACCATCTCTGCCGGGGGTACAGTGGCTTTTGCACTGGAATGTTACGAGAGGGGCTGGATCACAAAAGAGGATACCGGAGGACTCGAACTGACCTGGGGAAATAGCTCTGCCATCCGCGCAGTCGTGCAGCAGATGATCACCCGCCAGGGGTTTGGTGCCTGGCTGAGCGATGGGGTCAAGAAGGCGGCTGAGAAGCTGCCTCCAGTCGCCCAAGAAGCGGCTGTGCATGCCGGAGGTCAGGAAGTCGCCTATCACGACCCACGGCTCGATCCCGGATTGGGACTGCATGCCAGCGTTGAGCCTAATCCGGGCCATCATACGAACGGCGGCAATTTGAATTATGAAATGTACCGCCTGTGGACGCGTCTGCCCAACCTGCCGCCTGCTCCGCCTGTTTATTCCCGTGTGATACGCTACACGCCCAGCGATTGGTTGATCGAAAGCGCCGTGGCTGCCAGTAATTTTGCCCAATTTTACAGTTCAGCGGGAGCCTGTTACTTGGGCATGATGTTTGGAGTGGATCGTGTGCCGATTTTTGAGTGGACCAACGCCATAACGGGCTGGAAGCTCAGTCCGGAAGAGTATTTGCGCATCGGTTGTCGCATTCAAACGCTGCGGCAGATGTTCAATATTCGTGAGGGTATCGACCCGCGCACGCTCAAGATCAGCCCTCGGTTGACTGGTAATCCACCGCTGGAACACGGACCCAACCGGGGTTACAGCTTCGATCTACAAGCTTTCATGCAGGCTTACTGGAAAAGCATTGGCTGGGGTGAAGAGACTGGCATTCCCACGGATCAGACGCTCCGAATGCTTGATCTGCTTGATGTGGTGCGAGCGGAGCGGCGGGAGGTGCTGCTATGAGCTACGCTATCATATCTACCTGTACTGGCTGTACCGCCTGTGTGAAAATATGCCCGGTGAATGCCATCACCGGGGTAAGAAAAGGGTATCATACGATCGATCGTGCTATTTGTATTGACTGCGGCGCTTGCGGGCGAATCTGCCCTGCCCAGGCAGTTCTGGATGCCTCTGGCGAGCTATGCCAGACGCTGAAGCGCAGCTTGTGGTTACAACCGATCATTCTGGCAGATAAATGCATATCCTGCGGGATTTGCCTGGAGGTTTGCCCCACCAGCGCGCTGGATTTCGCAGCGCTGACTGATCACCGCGTGCGCGCAATAGCCTGGTTAAAAGATGGGCGAGGCTGCATCGGCTGTTCGTTCTGTGCGATCGCCTGCCCGGTGGATGCGATGGTGATGGAAACCCTAAAAACTGATTGAACGCTAATGGACACTGAAAAGAGTGTGGTAGTCATTGGTCACCTGCCGCCAGGGCTTGATCTGCGCCGTGATTATGTTGCCCTGCCAGGCAACTACGGTTCACCAGCTTATTTTGCCCGCCCAGATATTTGTGCTATTCAACAACTGGTGAATGAGAGCCTCAGTAAACTGGATGAGCGAATACATTTCTCAGAGCGTCTGGCCGGCAGGCGCGTGCTCATTAAGCCCAACCTGGTGACCGTTTATCACCAGATGGGGCTGATGGAGGAAGATTATCCCGAGACCACCGATCCGCGCCTGTTAGATGCGGTGCTGGCTTTCTTCAAACACTTTACCGACCACATTACCATCCTCGAATCATCCGGGCGCGGCGTGCCGACGCGGGGCTCGTTTGCCGTAGCGGGCATAGACCGGTTGGCGCGCTATCGGGGAGCCGAGTTGATTGCCCTGGAAGAACAGCCCACCTTGCGCTATTTTCTGCCACGGGCAAACCTGCAAAAAGAAGTGATTGTGCCGGAAATCTTTGGCGAGGTGATTGCTGGTGACGCCTTCTATGTATCAGTGCCAAAGATGAAGACTAATCTTTACACGAGTGTCACCCTCGGATTCAAAAATGCTATGGGCATCCTGCCCTATAACTTGCGACAGCGCCAGCATCATTATGCTCTCGATCAAAAACTGGTCGAGTTGCTGTACCTGTTCAAGCCTGTCTTGACCATTATTGATGGGTTGGTCGGCGGCGAAGGCAATTGCCCGGCGCCGGTCGACCCAGTGGATAGCCGAGTGATTGTGTGTGGAAATAACTGCGTCGAGACCGACCGCATTGCCACCCGTATCATGGGTTTCGACCCCAACACGATCCAATTAATGCGCGCCGCGGACGCGGCTGGTTTCAATGACCCGCAAGTGGAGATTGTAGGCGAAGAGAAGATCATCCCCTTCCGCCCTGCCGATCCTTCGATGTTGAATGCGGCATTTCACCAGAATTTTCCAAACGTGACCTTGCTGGTGGGGCACGAGCTACCGCACGCGCCGCGGGTGATTGGTATTGAGGCGTGCAGCCCAGAATTGGCTGAGAAGATGGAAATGGCTTGCCGCGGCGGCTGCCTGGCAACGACCCATTTCGCCTTTGATATGTTCTTACGCGAAGGACAACCGCGTGATTTTACCCTGGTGTTGATCATTGGCTCGGGGTTCGAGCTTCAAGGCAAGCGATGTTATCTGGATCGTTACGGTCGTCCTTATTCTTTGGAAGAGATTGCCCGGATGCCGGGCAAGAAGCTGGCAGTAGGCAGCTGTGTGCGCCAGGCAGCGAACTTTGTAGATCGCTTCATCGACGGATGTATGCCTTTTCCCAATTCTCCACACGCTGCATTGCATCAGCTAACTGGCACGCATTGTGCAGTAACTTCACTTAAGAACCGTCACCTGATCCCTCTTCTGCTGGCAACACTGCGCACGTGTGAGAAACGTAAACGACTCTACCGATCCGGTCACCGCCTCGACTGCGCTTTGCCAGATGCGCCGTTATTGATAGAGAATCACTCTTTAACACCCGAAGAGCGAAAACTACCCGCGGTGCTTTTGGATTGGCCGCCGATGAGTGACGTTGAGATCAAGGCTGCCTGTGCGGCTGAAAACCAGGCTGTTTTGGCGACTTTCACTGGGTAAGAATTGGATCAGTTTGCCGAAATGTATGGAAAGAAGTTCTCTGATTGTGATATGATTCTAAATGCATCGCCGATAATTGCACAAAAGGATGGATATGCTTAATAACATATTACAAAAAGCAAGAGCAGGTGGGTTTTTATACAACTGGGGGATCGGCATTCTGGTAATCTTTGTTGGAATAGTGACCGGACTACTGGGGCAGTGGGTTCTGGGCGGCTTATTAATTGGTATTGGCATCGGCTGGGGAGTAAATACCTGGTTGGTACACAGATCAGTCACTCGCCCGCTAGACCAGCTCATCTCGCAAGGCGAGACAAGCCTGGTCCCGGACAGCCTGACATTTACCGATGCTCTGGTTGCCCTGGGCCAGGGTGATCTTACGACTCAGGTAAAGCTTGAGTCCCAACCGGTCGCCACGTCCGCCTCAACCGAACTGAATCGTTTGAGAGACTTGTTCAACACGATCATCGCATCCTGGCAAGGCAGCGCCAAAGAATTTAACGCTGTGACGGATGAGCCCTGCCAGCGGTTATTCTATGTAGGAGCGGATCCATACATGGAAGGTCGCACCTGTGGCGAGATCATGGGCGAAGCGCTTCATGGGCGAGGCAAAGTAGCCATTATCGTTGGTTTCTCTACCCAGGCTTCACAAGAATTACGGCGTAAAGGTTTCGCAAGTTTACTGCGGGAAAAGTACCCCAGCATCCATATTATGGAGACGTTGGAAGCATTTAGCAGGGGTGATCTTGCCTATAAGCTCACACAAGAACTGCTGAAAGAAGTGCATATTCCTGATGGCATTTATGTCATCGATGGCGGTCCGCCTGCAAATGTTGCCCAGGCGGTGGTGGATGCGGGTTTGTCGGAAAAGGTCAAGATCGTGAGTCATGACCTGGTGGATGAAACGATGGAATATGTCACCAAAGGCGTGATCACTGCCACGCTGGGACAGGACCCCTTTGCCCAGGGGTACGACACGGTGATCCATCTCTTCAACCACCTGATCACCGGCTGGCGTCCGGCAATCCCTCGCTTATTGACGGTCAGAGATGTGGTGACACAGGCTAATTACCGGCAATTTTGGAAGGCTGGGCATGGAATCATCGAATCACAAGCCACCCAAGATCGGCGCGCCAAACCGTTCAAGCCTTCGCCTCGCCCGATACGGATTGCCGTGGTGGGGCGCGAAGAATGCGATTTTTGGGAGCCGGTAAAGGCGGGGGTGCTTGCAGCCGACCAGCTCTTGCACCAGTACAATGCCCGGGTAGATTGGATCGTTCCTGAGGCCGACAAAGCACCGAATATCGATATCCGTGGCCCGCTTCTGGAGCAATTGGTTGAGCAGGGCTACCAGGCAATCGCCCTGGATATCCCGCAACAAGGTCTGATCCCCTATGTCAACAAAGTCATTAGCCGGGGGATACCGGTAGCGACGTTCAATGGTGAGCCGAGCAGCCTGCGCGGGCTGATGAGCACGCTTGACAACCGGGCGAAGATGCTGCTGTCGGTGAGCCAGGACATGGCAGACTCAGCGCAGAAGCTAGGAGGCGCCGGGCAGGTAGATGAGCTGGCGAAGGATAGTATTGTGCAGGCGATCAGCATGGCGATCCGGGAAGTGGCACGCGATGCACAAGAGCAAGCGCAGGCGGCTGGGATGGTGACCACGGCGATCGAGCAGATCACGCATGCGATCGATGAGGTGATCTACCGGATCAACGATGTGTCCGGAGCAGCCAACCTGTCGGTGCAGACGGCGAGAGATGGGGCGGCTTCAGTGAACGAGACCTTGCAGCAAATGCAGAAGATCAACCAGGCAGTAGGGATCACAGCCAAGACGATCCAGGAGATGAACACCTATTCAGAGCAGATCGGGAAGATCCTGTACACATTGGAAGACTTTGCCAACCAATCCAATCTTTTGGCATTGAATGCCTCGATCGTGGCGGCAGGAGATAGTGAAGCGGGGCAGGGGTTCTCGGTAGTGGCAAAAGAGATGCGCGAGTTGGCGGAGAAATCGGGTTTGGCGACGAAGGAAGTGGGAGGCATCGTGAAGACGGTGCAGAAGAGCATCGGGACGGCGACGGAATCGATGCTGACCACGATCGACCTGGTGAGGGAGAGCAGTGAGCTGGCGTCGTCGTCAGGGCAAGCCATCAACCAGTTGCTGGCCTCGGCAGTGGCGATGCAGCAGCAGACGGTGCCACTGGTAGCGACGAATGCAGTAGTGCGGAATGCGATCGTGCAGCTGAATGAAGCGAATGCACGCGTATCGCAGGTGATCTCAGAGAACCTGGCAGCCACGAAGCAGATCTCATCGACGACGAATGATCTGGTATCGCAGACAGAGGCAGTGAGCGGATCGGCGGCTTCGCTGGCAGAGATTGCCCGCGAATTGGAAGGCGCTACAGCCATGTTCAAGATCGAAAAGAGCCATTGATTGAAATACACCTTCTATCAGATTGTGTCATAAATAAAACCGCCGGTAAGCACCGGCGGTTTTTGTCAATTGTCGTGAAAATTAAGATAGATGTTACGGTCTAGAACATCTATTTCTTCTTCAAGATGATACGGGCATCGACGACCTTCAAGCCTTTGCCTTCCTCATACACCAGCACCGGGTTGGCGTCGGTCTCAGCCACCTCGTCCCGCAGATCATAGATCATGCTGGCGTATCTGCAGATCAATTCCGCCAATGCCTCGCGGTCACGTGGCGCTTCGCCGCGGGCGCCTGCCAGGATGGCAACGCTGCGGATCTCGTTGATCATGTGCGTAACCTGGCCCATGTTCACAGGCGCCACACGGAAGGTGACGTCCTTGAGCACTTCGACGAAGATACCGCCCAGACCGAACATGACGGTGGGGCCAAAGGTCGGGTCGTTGATCGAGCCGATGATCACTTCGGTGCCCAGGGGCGCCATTTCTTGCACGGCGATACCGCGAATATCGGCATCCGGCTTGTAAAGGCGACAGTTAGCAAGGATGGTCTGGTAGGCAGCCCTGACGCCAGCCTCGTCCTTGATGTTGACTTTTACACCACCTGCATCGGATTTATGGATGATGTCAGGCGAAACAATCTTCATCACGATCGGGAAACCGGTCTTGGTTGCCAAAGCGACGGCTTCTTCTTCCGTCCTGGCGAGGTTGATCTGCGTGACGGGCAGCTTGTAAGCTGCGAAGAGCTTCTTGGCCTCGATCTCGGTCAGTGCGGTGCGTCCATCCGCGCGTGCCCTGGCAATGATCTCGCGAGCGGTTGTGGCACTCTCGGGAACACATCCTTCGTCATCGCCATTAAGGTTCGTACGGATGTCGTGATACTCGCGCAAAGCTGCCATGCTGTTCATCGCCTGGTCGGGAGCGGGATAAGCCGGGATGCCGTTTTCGACCAGCCACTGCATGGCCTGGTCGCAGCGTGTTCCACCGACCATCGAAACCAACACAGGACGATCTGTTATACCCGATTCATCGACGGCTTTCTTGATTGCCTGTGCAATCTCCACCGGGTTGGTCATGGCAGTCTCGCAGTAGAGCACTACCAACCCATCCACCCAGGGATGTGCATAAGCGAACTTGACCGATTTGTAATACCAGTCGTTACCTGCCATGCCGGTCAGGTCAACCGGATTCTTGGCACTGCCAAACTCGGGCATGTGCTTCTTGAGCTCTTCCTGCACATCCTGCGGAGCAAACTTCAGCGGGACGCCGTAGCGCTCGGCTGCATCGGTAGCCAAAACACCTACACCACCGCCGTTGGTGATGACTAGCAGGTTCTCTTTACGCAGCGGGGGTTGCAGAGAGAGCGCCAGGGTGCGGTCGAACAGGTTGTTCAGGTCGGATGCCTGGACGACACCCGCTTGCTGGAAGGCTGCACCGTACACTTTCACCGCGCCAGCCAGTGAGCCGGTGTGGGATGCGGCGGCAGCAGCGCCATGCGCTGAAACGCCCGCCTTGAGGGCAATGATCGGTTTCTTGGTTTTGCGACTGGCATCGATGAACTTGCGCCCGTCCTTGAAGCCTTCGATGTAGAGGCAAATGCAGGAGGTGTTTTCATCTGTATCTAGCCAGGTGATCAGGTCGGCAAAGTCCACATCAGCCATGTTGCCAATGGAGATCATTTTGTCGAATCCCACTTTGCGGGTATAGGTAATGGCATCCATGGCGATCAGCAAAGCACCGCTCTGGGTGATCAGCGTCGCCTTGCCAGGGAAGGGCAGGAAGGGAGCGAAAGAAGCATTCAGCTTGTCTGAATTGGAGAGCGTGCCCACGATATTCGGACCCAAGATGCACATCCCGTGCTTGTGGGCAATGTTGATCAGCTCGTCTTCGAGATCCTTGCGACCAACCTCGCTGAAGCCGGAGGTGATCACGCTCAATGCCTTGATGCCTTTTTGGCCGCATTCTTCCGCGACCTGTGCGACCAGCTTGACCGGCACCGTGATGACCGCCAGCTCTGCCACCTCTGGGATAGCGCTGATGGATGGGTAAACCTGCAAGCCGAGGATTTCGGTGGCGGTTGGGTTGATCGGATAGATCTTCCCATTGTAAGCGCCTTTGATCAGGTTTTCGATGACCGTGTAGCCGATCTTTCCGGGTGTGGCAGATGCGCCGACCACCGCTACAGATTTCGGCCGCAAGAGATGATTGAGTATCGTTTGATCCATGTTTTCTCCTAATGGTAGTGCTGTTTGGTTTTCACTGCTTGAAAAATTTATGATTCCAGGGATTGACCCCGAGAATTATATATTTGAACGATCCTGTCTCCTAACCACCCGATAAGAAAGGGGATGTCCTACCAGAAAAGGCGAGACATCCCATTGATCATCTAGCTGTGCATTAGAAGAGCTAACATTCTGACATTTTGGTCCTGAACAAAGAAATAGGGCATTTACGCCCCAACTCGTGAAGATTATAACATATAGATTTGTCTGGAAGTCCAGGAAGAAAATTGTATGATTCCTAAACTAATGTCACATCATTTAAGGTAGTTTTGCAAAGTCGCCATCTACCAATGCGAACACCATTAATCCGCCCGATGATCTTCAAATGAAGTTTTTTACATAAAGCCAGTGAAGGCACGTTTTTAAACTTGACCACGTGATACCCCGTCTCATAACCAAGCTGTCGCATGAGGTCCGCATGATAAGAGGAGACGCTGGCACTCACCCCGCCACGCCGGTATTCGGGCATGGTATAGGCGCCCCAAAAATAGACATCTTTTGGGCCGAGTTTGATAGGTGACTCGGCGGCAGTAGGTTGTCCTGCGATGGAAGCCCAGGCATAATAAATCACATCACCGTTCAACAGCCCAATCGCGCAGCGCTCGCCGGCTTCCATTTTCTGCATGAAACGACGGATGCGAAACATGGGAAGGATCTTTTGGAAGCGTGGAGCATCTGCTGGTGTGGCCTCGCGTATCTCCAGCGCCAATTTGGGCGGCACGGGTGGGATGGTATTGCTCAGATCGCTAAGCATGATATAACCGGAGATTCCTTCATAGAAGGGATGAAACAAATAACGTGGGATGGCTTTCCATCCCTCAGTCCTTTGGATGAATTTGGTTGATTCGATGATCTCTTTGATGAGCGGCATGCTTGCTCTCCTGACTAGAGCTTCGACGTCCCTTCAGCGGGGTTAGCCGGACGCTGCATGAAAGGCGTCCCTACCGGGTAGCGCCACCAGAGCAGCATGCCGATCAAATCTTGAAAGATCAGCGAGGCCAGGATGAGCATAGAAAAGCTCAAGGCTTTCTCCGCGGATACACCTACCAGACCGAATAAATATACCATGGTAACATCCCGGGTGCCGATGCCCAGGACGTTGCTGATCGGGATGAGTTGGACAAGTGAAGCCAGCCCCATACTGGCTGCCAGGAATGCCAGGGAGATATCCATGTCGAGTGCCAAAACCAGCATGTAAACGCGCAGGATCAGAATGACCAATGAAAACAGGCTGACCCCCATGATGACGCCAATTCTCGCAGGTGTAAAAATAAAATTGCGCTCATGGCTGCCCTTCATCAGGGTGATAAAAGAAGATTGCCAGCGCTGAGGAACCCATTTACTGAAGAAAGCGAGCAACTCTTTCGAGCGTTTCCGCGCCGCAACCAGGCCCACAGCACCGACGATCATGACCAGCATGAAGACGCCCAGGACCCATTCTACGGACCCTAATTCTTGCCGGGTTGAACTGCCGATAAATACCAGCCCGCCAACGGCCAGGATTGCCATCCAAAACAGGTCGAATAGCCGGTCAAGTACCAGGGCCAGGGTAGGATCGCCCAGTCCATATCCAAGCTTGTTCAGGTAGGCGACCGAGACCAGCTCGCCCGTCCGTCCCGGTAGCAGGTCCCCGGCAGCCGTGCCTACCCAACGGATGAGCAACGCCTGGCTGTATTTCAGAGGCACATCAAAACTTTGCAAGACCAGACGCAGCCGCCAGGCGCGTGCCATAATGAGCGGGACGACGATGACCACAAAACCCGAAAGCCAAAACAGGTTGACCTGGC
>ERZ1649853.275-NODE-275-length-21675-cov-5.261702_pt1 | contig 21675 bp, 19 predicted proteins | sample MGYA00575353_ERZ1649853 | MGnify/ENA primary metagenome ERZ1649853 (study PRJEB40853, sample SAMN11349654) | freshwater sediment metagenome | isolation source: river sediment | host: Sediment | place: India: Okhla Barrage, New Delhi | collected 2017-02-21 ...
AATAGGAGAAATAGCGTTAGAACCCTCCCAGACCATTGCAATCACAGGTGAACTGGTTATGTATTTTACTAAACCTTCGTAAAAGGGTTTTCCAATATGAGCTTTGTAATGATCCCTGGCCAATGATTCAGGAACCAGGATAAATTTTCCGGCAATAATCCGTAACCCGCGGTTTTCGAGCCTTTTAATGATTTCCCCGCATAATCCTCGTTGGATTCCGTCAGGTTTAATCAGGACTAGCGATCTTTCCACATAGACTCCTATTTTCCAGTAAGTAGATTTTCAGCTTTAGTATAGATTTCCATGGCTTGTTCAAAATGATTGAATTCAGCAAGAGAATCCCCTAGGAATTGCAAGAACTCAAAATTATTGAATTTGCCTTCATCGACAGAGGTGATGATTTCAAGTATTTTTTCATTATCAAAACCCGCAGCATTCATTGAGGAAAACAATAATCTTGCTTCTTGATAATCATCATTGGATAATAACTGTTCAAAATTTTCGGAAATCGTTTGTTCTACTGGGATTTCAGCATTGACCACGCCTGAGGATGGAGTTGTAATAATTTCCGACACTTCAGTATCGGTAATTTCAGAGTTTTCAGTAGTAATTCCTTCTTTGACAGGAAGGTTTTCCGTGCCAATACCTGTGATGGAAGGTAACTCCTCATCCAACGTAACTCCGGTAGTTGATGTTTTTTCCGGTTCAGATTGGCTAAAGGCATCAAAGGACGGAACAACCTCCTTTTGATCAATTTCTGAAGTCTGAAATGCCTCTTCAGGTTTGGAACTACCAATTGACTCATCAGTAAATTGATCAATTTCGGGAATTCCCTCAGGATTAACATTTGGGGCAAGGACACTCTCTTCACTTGATTGGATATTTATTATCGGTTCCAAATCGGGTCTCGAAAAATCGTCTATAGTCAGATCTGGTCTTTCGGTTTTATCAGTGCTTACCTCGCTCAACCATTGAAGAAGTTCTTCACCAGTTTCTTTGGAGATGGCTCCTTCATTCATTTCACTTTTTTGTTCAGCAATAGGCTCAGCGGTTGACGTGACAGTTGTTTCATCTTCTTGTACTAAGGTAATCTTTTCAGTTATAGGTTGGGATTCCACCACTTGATTCTGCTCATCTGAAGCAGGGGAAATCACTTCTTCTGGAGATGACAAAACCGATTTTACCCAATCCGGTAAACCACTTTCGTTGTTATCATTTGATTCTAGTTCGTATTTTGTGCCTTCTGTGCCTTGATTAACATTGCTGCCTGATTCACTAAATGAAGAAGTCGAAAGTAAATCATCCAAAGAAAGAGAAGGTTCTTCCAGCGCCTCATTCGAGAAGATGAGTTCGTCTGATTTCGTTTGGATATTATCTTCCTGATCCTTCCTCTCTGAAAAATCTATTTGTTGAGTTACTTCCTCGATTGGTGGAATTATTTCCTCAGATATGTAAGGAGTGTCGATTGCAGGAGTTGGTTTTTCATCCTGAGTGTTAGTAATAATTTGAGAATCAAGATTTTTTAACCAATCTGGTACTTCGTCATCTGGGGAGTTTTCTGAAATTGAATCTTGCTGATCAATTGTTTTTAGCCAATCAGGTAAAGATTTCTCTTCTTCAGGTTCAGATACTGACTTATTTGCCTCTTCAAAGAATTGCGACATCCAATCAGAAGAATCATCTTTTTGAGCGCTATTTTCTGGATTATCTGTAGTCATGGCAACCTCACTAAGTGAAGAAGTGAACTCTTTTGGCGTTTCCTCAATATTGGAAATTACCTCATCAATTGAATCATTTTCATCTATTATACTCACGGGTTTATCATTTGAAGGAAAAGAAAGTGGTGAGTCTTCAATAAAATTACTCGAAGGTTGAAAATTCTTCAACCATTCTGGAAGTTCAGAATTTTTCTGTGGCTCGCCAGAGTATTCGGAATCTGAGTAATCGACAGGTTCTGGGGGGTCATTGTTTGGATTGTCGGATTTTTCCCACCCTGCAGATGAGAGAAAATCTGGAATTTGAGCATCTGGACCAATGTTCTCGGGTAGTTTATCTCCAACGATAACTTTTTCATTTGGAATGTTATCAATAGTCGAATGCAATGGCGCATCTTTAAGGGGAGGTGAAAAGAAATCTTGAAAACCTGCAGAAAAGGCAGAAGTATAATCTAGTTTCTCTAACTCTATTTTTGAGTCTGGAACATCCTCAACTTTTATTGTTGAATTATTAACATATTTGTAGTAAGGATTAATTGTTGCTAATCGATCCAAAACTTGTGATGATTGATTTTTTAATCCTTTTTCAGTAAATATCTCAAAAAGAATTCTGTTGGCTTCTAGGCAATATGGGAATTTTTCTACAATTTGATTACAAGTTTCTGCTGCCCGCACTTTATCGTTAGAATTCCCAAAAACAAGTGCCTTTAAAACTAACAAATCCAGGCGATCAGGATTTTCTATCATGGCGGCAGAAATCTCATTAAGAGCCTGCTGATGTAAGTCGCCCTTTATGTACATTCGTATTAATGAACCACGAGATAGGTTAATTTTTGAGGGTCTTTCACCGTCTCGTTTCTCTAAAAGCCTTTTCAATTCATCTTGAACTATGACATTTGATGGTTGGGTATCATATGCTAATTCCATATGAAAAATTGCTGAATCGAGGTCAAATTGTTCTTCCTTGATTGCGCTCATTCCAACATGCGAGATAAAATCATCTGGCACAATAGTCAAGATTTTTTCAAATATAGCTGCAGATTCTTTGTATTTTTTCTCCTCAAGATATGCTTGAGCTAAGAATCGCATCGCTTCATATGAATTTGGAAATACTTTTAAAATATGCGTAGAATGGGCAACAACTTGGTCGAGCAAATTCTGGTCAATAAAATTCTCGATTTCATCAAAATAAGTTCTAAGTGTGATCACTTGATAATTCCTCGTATACGATAGTATGCATCAAATGAGGGTAAATGGCAAGATTACAAAAAAGCAACGTTGAAACGTTGCTTTTTTGTTCTATTCACCTAAATAATCCCTTAATTTCCGTCTAATCGTTGGGTGGCGCAATCTACTCAATGCTTGAGCTTCGATTTGGCGTACTCTTTCACGCGTAACGCCCATTTTTCTGCCTACCTCTTCAAGGGTATAGGCTTGGCCATCCAATAATCCATATCGTAATTGAAGTATTCTAACTTCACGAGGAGGTAGCCCATTTAAAACTTCTTCTAGGTGTTCCCGCAGTAAATTGTATGTAGCAGATTCATCCGGGGGTAATGCTTCTTCATCCTCAATAAAATCTCCCAGGACAGAATCTTCTTCGTCGTCAGTAGGAGTTTCTAGAGATAAGGGACGACGGGCAACCTGAATCATATTCTCCACTTTTTTGGGTGGCACATCCAAGGATACCGCCAATTCTTCAACCGTTGGTTCACGTCCTAGACGCTGAGTTAACTGATGTTGAATTCGGAGAAGTTTGTTGATTTGATCACCCATATGGACTGGAACGCGGATTGTTCTACCCTGGTCCGCAATTGCCCTGGTGACAGCTTGACGGATCCACCAGGTGGCATAAGTACTGAACTTATGTCCACGACGATAATCGAATTTCTTGGTAGCGCGGATAAGGCCAATATTGCCTTCCTGAATGAGATCTAGAAACGGTACACCACGCCCCATGTATTTTTTTGCAACACTAATCACCAGTCTTGAGTTGGCAGTTATTAGGTGTTCTCGGGCAGCCCAACCATCTTCAATTAGCTTTCTCAGCTGAAGCCTACGATGGTTATTGACATTTCCTCGGGCAAGTTCTTCACGAGCCATCCTGCCGCGTTCAATTCGTTGTGCCAGTTCAACTTCTTCTTCAGCATTAAGTAATGGGACGCGGCTGACTTCCTTGAGATATAAACCGATTGTGTCATCTGTATCGATATTTTCAAGATCATCAGTTAGAAGAACTCGAGGTTCTTCAGCTTCTTCTGTTATTGTTAATTCATCATCTGATGGTTCATCGTGAACTGATTCATCCTCTATATAAGGAATTCCAGCGCTCATCAACGCCGCAAAGGTTTCTTCCAGCTGCTCTACATCGGTTTCAGCTTCGGGAAAAAATTGAAGGATATCATCAATTGTTACGTATTTTTTCTGACGACCAACTTCAATTAACCTGGCTATCGCAGGGTATTCTTCATCATCTTCCTCAACAAGATTAATAATTGGATTATCCATAAATTATCCGATCTGTTCTATAACAAGACAGAACACTAATCTAACCTATTTATCCCTACTTCAGAATACACAAAAATTATATAAATTACAATAGAAAATTTTCAGAGGCGCAAAAAAACGGAAGTAGCCTTCCGCAATAAATGGTATTCCCGAAAATCGCCAGATAATAATATACAACAAATGGACTACAAAAGTCAACTATCAGGATATTTTCTAATATAATATTAATCTATTGCCGAGTAATTTGGCGAAATATTATATTAAGGAAATTTATTAGGAGGACGGAAGATGGACATTTTTAGCATGGCTTCAAGACATGGCTTAAATTCCTTTGAGCAAATTGCCATTTTGGCAGTATTGGTCGTTGCATTCATAAGCCTGATCTATGCCTGGCTTCTTAAGAACTCAGTCTTAAAGAAAGATAAGGGTTCTGAAAAAATGCAGGAGGTCTGGGACGCGATCAAAGTGGGAGCAAATAGTTACTTGCAGAAGCAATTAAAAACCGTTCTTCCAGCGGTTGCAATCCTGTTTGTCGCACTTTTTCTATCGGTTTATGTTGTTCCACCTAGCGCCGAAGCACTAGAGGAATTTCCAACAGATCAATATAATACTCAATTGATCATATCGTTGGGTCGAGCAATTGCTTTTGTTCTGGGAGCAACATTTTCTCTAACTGTTGGTCAACTGGGTATGAGAATGGCGATTCAAGCCAGCGTGCGGTCTGCATCAGCTGCCCGACGTGATTTCAATGAATCATTATCCATAGCATATTATGCTGGCACAATTACCGGTATGCTAACTGATGGTTTAGGACTTCTCGGTGGCACTGTAATTTTTATGGTTTTTGGTAAGGCTGCTCCTGATGCGCTTTTAGGATTCGGTTTCGGTGGAACATTATTAGCCTTATTCATGCGAGTTGGTGGTGGAATCTACACAAAAGCTGCAGACGTTGGCGCTGACCTGGTTGGAAAAGTCGAGAAAGATATTCCTGAAGATGATCCTCGTAATGCTGCTGTAATCGCAGACTTGGTTGGAGATAACGTTGGTGATTGTGCTGGCATGGCTGCGGATATATTTGAGAGCTATGAAGTCACGATCGTTTCAGCATTAATCCTTGGTTTGGCTCTAATGAGCCAGGATCCCACAACCGGTCTAAAATGGATTGTTTATCCGTTGATCATCCGAGGTATTGGTGTAATCAGCTCAATTCTTGGTACATTTACTGTTCCCATCTGGGAAAAGTTCCCAATCAAGTTTTTAAGGGCGCATGATGCCGAAGAGTCAATGTTCAGATCATATGAAGTTTCCAGTATTAATACAGTCATTTGGTCATTTGTAGTTGCGATCTATTATGCACATGACTGGAAACTCGCTGCATTAACTACGATTGGCGTAGGGTTGGCAGTTGCATTTAATCCATTAACCTCACATTTTACATCTACTAAGTCTAGTGCCGTCAAAGAGGTCGTAGAATCGACAAAAACGGGACCTGCAACGACGATTCTTTCAGGTCTTTCGTTAGGTATGGAATCAAGCGTTTGGGCATTAATTGTAATTGCAGTTAGCTTTATTTGCGCCTTGTTACTGTATCAAGGTGATTCTGCTTTATTAGTCCTATATGGCGTAGCAATGGTTGGTATTGGAATGCTGAGCCATACGGGGAATAATGTAGCTATGGATTCCTTTGGACCTATTTCAGACAACGCCAACGGAATTGGTGAAATGGCCTGGCATGACCAAAAAGATGATGTAACCAAAAAAGCGCGACAGACCATGGCTGATTTGGATGCAGTTGGAAATACGACGAAAGCTATCACAAAAGGCGTGGCTATTGCCTCTGCAGTCATAGCGGCCGTCAGCCTGTTTTCATCGTATATAACTGACGTTAGTCGTGTACAAAATGATCTTGTGAATAATTACGGTTACACCATACAAGTTCTTGATTCAATTCGCGTCAATGACACAAAAGTGTTCATTGGATTCCTTTTAGGCGGCGCTCTTCCCTGGCTGTTTAGTTCATTATCTATACGCGCCGTTAGCAGGGCAGCAGAAAAAATCGTTGTTGAGGTACGCCGGCAATTCAAAATTCCTGGAATTATGGAAGGGACTAAAAAGCCGGATAATGCTCAAGTTGTGGCTATCTCGACAGCTTCTGCTCAAAAGGAGTTAATCCCTTTGGCGACAATTGCTGTGCTAATGCCTCTTGCAGTTGGCCTCGTGCTTCAGGTTGAGGCGTTAGGCGGTTTCCTTGCTGGTGTTATCCTCAGTGGACAGTTATTGGCAGTATTCATGGCTAACGCTGGTGGAGCTTGGGATAATGCTAAAAAGATGGTTGAGGATCAACCAAGGGACCTGGAAGCAAATACGGGAAAAGGGAGTGAACGTCATAAAGCAGCAGTTGTAGGCGATACTGTCGGAGATCCCTTGAAAGATACTGCAGGACCAGCGCTTAATCCTATGATAAAAGTGGTTAATTTGGTTAGCCTGTTAGCTGCTCCGGTTATTGTAAAATACCAGGATTTAGGTGTTGTTGGTTGGGTAGTTGTTGCTCTTCTTGGTGCTGCCATGATTTGGGCTCTTGCAGTTAGCAAGAAACCAACAAAAGCATAACTAAAAAGAACCCGGGGATTACCCGGGTTCTTTTTTACCTTTTGGTAAAAAAATCTGGAACAGGCGAGTCAAAACTCACTACAGTTCTCAAAACTGGATGGGTAAATTCTATTGATTGCGAATGCAGCGCCATTCGAGGAACGTCTGGGAGCGTCTTAGAATTAATCATTTTTGATAAGCCAATGTAAAGATTATCACCAATAATAGGGTGATTAATATATGAGAGATGAGAACGAATTTGATGAGTGTAACCTGTTAATGGCTCTGCCTGAACCATGCTATAAGTCTTGAATCGTTCAACAACTCGGAAGTTTGTTAAAGCAGATTTACCATTAATTAGATCAATACGTGTTCGATGATGCCTATCTGCATTCATACGCAAAGGAAGATCAACGCAAAAACTGGCTTCTTGTGGTTCACCGTTTACTAACGCTAAATAACGTTTTGATATTTTCCTGGTCTCAAAAAGAATTGATAAATCTCTATGAATTTCTTTGGATCGTGCCAGGATCAGAGTGCCGCTGGTTTCCTTATCGAGTCGGTGGACAACCCAACATCGTCCATAAGTGTCTTCAAGCAATTGTCTGACATAAGGGATGTTTTTATTATATCCATCAGGAATGCTCAATATACCAGCTGGCTTATTGATAACAATAATCCACTGGTCAATATATAGAATGTCCATAAGAGATTACTGAGTAAAAAAGGAAACTGCAACTACCCCTGGTCCTGCATGTACGACGATTGCCGGGGGAAGATTGGTAATTTCAATCCCTGAAACTTTCGAAAATTCCGCAAACTCCTTACGGAGAGCTTCTGCATCCTCAATTGCGTCAGCCTGGAATATTGACAGGTTGCATCCAGGTGTTTGGGGGCATTCCTGTTTAACAAGCTCGACGATTCTTGCAAGAGCTTTCTTCTTGGTTCTTTGGTTCTCAAACGGATTTACCTGACCATCTTTGAATAGGAGAATTGGTTTTATTTGGAGCACACTTCCGAGGAGAGCCTTGGCAAGACCAATTCTTCCACCTTTTTGAAGATATTCCAATGTATCAACATAGAAATAAATCACCAAGGATTTACTTTTTTTTGAAATCCATTCTGCAATTTGACTTGATGACATACCTAGTTGAATTTTCGATAATGTCTCGCGAACCAAGTGTCCAAGGGCGGGTCCAATGATCTGAGTATCAATGATTGATATTTTTTCAGAAGGAAAATCTTGTGCAGCAACAGTAGCGCTTCTATATGTTCCGCTGACTTTTGCAGATGGACAAAGCACCATCGCAGTATCACCATCGGATAAGATCTTTTGATATATCGGAGTATATAGAGCTGGTGAAGGTGCGGCTGTATGAGGAAGTGTAGAATTTGACCTGAGTTTTTTTAGAAATTCATCAGATGTAATTTCAAAATCATCACGATATTCCTTATCGCCAAAAATTATCATCTGGGGCATTAAAAAGATATCTAAGTTTTTAGCATCCTCAGTATTTAAAGTGGAGGTAGTATCAGCAATCAACCTTATCATCGCTATCTCCTTTTCTGGCTAAATGGACTTCCCACAATTCATACAATGTGATTCATTCTTATATACGATATACCCACAATTTTTACAGGTTTTTGGCTGAATATCTCCAAGCGGCGCACCGCAAGCAATACACCTTGGTTCACCTGGTGGATTCGGCGTAGTGCAGTAATCACAGATATATCGGTTTAGCCTTTCGGACAGTTCAAAACCTGAACCAAGCGATTTTGCAGTAATGTCCAGAATACGCCAAATGTTTTCTGTGAGTTGAACATATTCAATATCCTGCGCAATATCATCCAAGCGATTTAGTAAATTCCAGGGATTGCTGAGTGTTGCTACTGTGGAAACGCCAAGACTTGCTGCTATTCCCAACCATGCTTGTTTCCCAACCTCAATCGAAACGCCATCTGCTACCTTCTGAAGGTGAACAGCAAGCGCGGTTGTACCGCCTGATCTTGCGTAAGGGGACGTGGCAATTTGGATTACCATATTGACATCATTCCCGTATTTTGTAACTTTTAGATTCCCCCTACCAAAATGCGCAATCAATGCATCGGCTAAAGCAGAACAAGAAAATTCTCCATGGTAAATTCGTTGAGGCATATTTGAATTATAATCATATTTGCATTTTTGAGGAATTTAATGAAAATACAAAAAAGCATTTCAATCGTTTCAATAATTATTTTTACAGTTGGATATTTGTTCCTATCACTTTTTCGAAATACTAGCGCTGTCTTTGCGCAACAAGCTACTGGCTCAATACCAACCGTTACCGGAACCCCCAAAGGTCCAATGGCATCAATTAAACCAGGAATTACCGAAAATTTCGTTAATGTACGGTCGGGACCAAGTAGCGTTCAGTTTGATATCATTGGAATAATCTATATTGGTGACACTGTTCCAGTAAAAGGGAAATCCATTGGCGGCGATTGGTTACTAATAGAGTATCCTGGGGTTGCAAATGGGGAAGGGTGGATATGGGCGTTGTACATGGATGTGAGTCCGGGTGAAATTCCGGTTGTAGAAATGCCTCCTACTCCACAACCAAAGGTTACATTTACCATTGACCCAACAATGGCATCGCAATTTATCTCAACGCAATTAGCCACAAGGCTTCCTACATTTACTCCTCCTGCCAACCTTGTTATTCCGACCTATGAAAATTCCAAAACGCAGCTTTTTGCTGGCGTTCCGATTGGTTTTATCATAATCATTCTTCTTGGTGTTGGAATCATTTCCAGTCTTTTTACATATTTTCAATCGAGATGACAAAAAACGAAGAATATAAAAGCCTCTCAAAAAACCGTAAAGCCGAATTTGAGTATTACTTACTTGAACGGTTTGAAGCTGGGATAGTTTTACATGGCAGCGAAATCAAATCTGTTAGGGCAGGTCAGATGAGTCTTCAAGAAGCCTATGTATCGGTTTCTGAAAATGAAGCATGGTTGAGGGACGCCCACATTGCGCCCTATAATCCTGCGAGTTATGCAAATCACGATCCTTTGAGGGCGCGACAATTGCTTTTAAACAAAAATGAAATTAAAGAGTTGTTTGTGGCAGTTCGGCAAAAGGGGGTTAGCGTTATTCCAGTAAAACTATATATTAAAGGTGGTAGAGCAAAATTAGAAATTGCTATTGCCAGAGGCAAAAAAACTTATGATAAACGACAAGTTATGGAAAAACGGGATACAGAGCGTGATATTGCTCGATCACTTAAAAATAAGGAATAAATTTTATGCTAACCATTGGAGATAAACCGCTTACGATTGAAGAGATTGCGAAAGTCTCATACGAAAAAGAAATATGTAAGATCGGTGTGAAAAGTATCGAAAACATAAACCTATCTAACGATAGATTAAACAAAATTTTACTTAATGACAAGCCAGTTTATGGGATCAATACGGGATTTGGTGTATTTGCCAATAAAAGTATTAAAGATAATCAACTGAAGAAACTAAATCGAAACCTTATCCTGAGTCACGCTGTTGGAACAGGCGAGCCCATTAGTGAAGAGATAGTTCGGGCTGCGATGCTTGTTCGCGTAAACACCTTGGCGAAAGGTTTTTCAGGTATCAGGTTAGAAGTAATCAATGCTATTGTTGAGGCGCTTAATAAAAAAGTTAGACCGGTCATTCCAAGTCAGGGATCTTTGGGATCATCCGGGGACTTATGTCCACTCTCTCATCTTGCACTTGTTTTTTCTACAGATGAAGAAGACCTGGAGAGCGAGTCGGGATTTGTAGTCCTTGATGGACAGTTAATGTCCGGAAAACAAGCTATGCACATTACCGGTATCCCACGAGTAATTTTGGAGCCAAAGGAAGGGCTTGCATTAAACAATGGGGCAACATTTTCAGTTGCAATAATGGCCCTTGCTGTGTACGAAGCGAAATACCTATTAGGGGTAGCTAACAAAGCCATTAGCTTAACCCTTGAAGCGCTTCAAGGGTGTCCAGATGCGTTTGATGATAGGATACATGCTGCACGTGGTTTGGATGGGCAAATCAATGTTGCCAGGGAAATTTCAATGTTGTTTGCCGGCAGCACATTTGTGGGGTCAACCAATAGAGTACAAGATGCATATTCACTGCGTTGTGCCCCGCAAATCCACGGTAGTGTACTTGATACGATCGGGTTCGTTGAATCCATAGTGGAAAAAGAAATAAATGCTGCCACAGATAACCCATTAATTTTTGAACCCGCAGACGCAAAATCCGGAGGTAATTTTCATGGTGAACCTGTCGCCTTGGTTGCGGATTATTTGGGAATTGCCTTAGCTGAGTTGGGAGCGGTTTCCGAACGAAGAATTTATCGGATGACTGACGAAAAAATGAATAACGGTTTGCCCTCAATGCTGGTTGGCTCAAGTGAGTTTGAGGGATTGAATTCTGGAATAATGATCCTGCAATACACTGCTGCGTCACTTGTCCTTGAAAATCAGACACTTGCAACACCTGATTCTATTCACTCTTTGCCAACCTCGGGAGGACAAGAAGACCATAATGCGAATGCGATGACGGCTGCAAAACACACTCTGCTAATTGTTAACAATCTTCGGCATATTTTATCGATCGAGCTTTACGCAGCTGCGAGAGGTATTGATCTCAGAAAAAGAATATTGAATGGAAATTTGGGGAATGGGAACTTAATAACCTATAATACCATTCGCTCTAATGTAGCATTCATTGAGGATGATTGTTTATGGGGAAGTGAAGTAGATAAAATTAAAGAGTTATTGGTAAAACATTCTCTATAAGTGGATAAGAATATGAAATTAATATCACGCCGGAGCTTTATTAAATCACTTTCAGTTGGAGGATTAGCTTTAGCTTTTAATTTTGACACGTCAATTGCCAACAGCTCTTTATTACCTGAAGTCAATGACTCGTACAGGTTAGGCAGAGTATTACCCTGGTACGGGAAAGTTGAGATTAAAAGCGAACCAGATCCTGATAGTAGTACGGTCGATACCAGATTTGAAGACGAAGTACTAATTTGCGATAACGAAATAATCGGCAAAGCTTATTCAATTTATCCACGGAATACTTTGTGGTATGTGACCACAAATGGTTATGTCCCCGCATTTAAATTACAACCTGTCCGAATGATCAAAAATATTCCGATAAATGAACTCCCTGTTTATGGGGAGAAGCCGGGGATGTGGGCGGAAGTTACTGTGCCTTATGTTGATCTCTATCAGGATAATCTTCCACCAAAATCGCCCATTCTAAAGGAAACCACTAATCCAAGATTCTATTACAGCCAGGTTTTATGGATAGATGGAATAAAAGAGAACCAAGATGGCAAAGTGTTATATCACGTTAGCGAGAGATTCGGATCCTATGGCGATACCTTCTGGGCTGAAGCCGAAGCATTCAAACCTCTATTTCCAGAGGATCTAAACCCAATAAGACCTGAGATAAAAAATAAAAAGGTCATTGTTGACGTAAATCATCAGACTTTGAGGTGCTTTGAAAATGATAGTGAGATCCTATATTCGAGAGTATCTACAGGTGCTCTCTGGACAAATGATGGAACTCAGACCAAGGCATATTCGACTCCTATAGGAGATTATCATTTGGTATCAAGAAAGTATATTTCGCTGCATATGGCGGGTGGTTCAAAAGCATCAGGCTGGGAAACTCCTGCAGTTGCCTGGTCGTCAATTTTTGCGACTGATGGTGTCGCAATCCACTCAACCTACTGGCATAATAACTACGGGTATCCAATGTCCCACGGTTGCGTAAATGTACCACCAGAAATTGCAAAATTTATTTTCCGGTGGTCATCTCCTGTATGCGGATACGATCCAGGCGTCATCGAAGTCTCTGATTATTCTGGGACGAATGTAAAAGTTATTACTTACTAAAAATATATATGTTCATATTTATGATGGAATTTATTACATGAGACGCGCAATATTATACTTTCGAGAGTCAGACACGGATATCGAAAAAATTAAAATCGCAGTAGAAGAATCATCAAAAAGAAATGATCTGGAATATTTGTTGATCGATATGGAAAGTATACCGGATAAGGAAAACTTTCCAATAAAATCAACACCTTGTTTAGTTGTTGGTCCATATACACTCAAAACTCCAATTAATATAAGAGATATTGATATCGCTATAACGACTGCAGCAAGGAACCAGGAAAAGAATCAACGGGTTTCTCTAAAAGAAGCGATAATTAAGAATCTCGCGGGGATTTTTCTTTCTAATTATTATCCAACGATAATTGCATTCGTCCTTATTGCTTTTATTTCAGGAGCGTTTATCGCGCCCTACAGGATGAGTATGGGGAAAGAACTTCAAGCCGTTCGTATCTATGATTTCTACCGAATTTTTTGCCACCAATTGGCTTTCCGATCTTACTTCATATCAGGCGAACAACTGTATTATCCCAGAGCATTGGCAGGTATAGACGGAGCAATCACGTATGAAGATGAATTTAATGATCCAGTTGACGACATAGAAATAGCCAGTGAGATTACTGGTAATTCAGTATCGGGGTACAAGGTTGCTTTATGTCAACGAGATATAGCCATTTATACCTCCCTCGCAATCTCTGCAATATTATTCCAGTTTCTTAAAAAAAGAATCAAACCAGTTCGCTGGTATTTTTGGTTTCTTGTGGCTCTTATTCCAATTGGATTGGATGGTTTCAGTCAAATTCCCGGATTGTCGTCAGGATGGCCAAGTTGGTTTCCGATTCGCGAGAGTACACCTCTTCTTCGATCGATCACCGGTTTTCTTTTTGGAGGGATGACTGGATTGTACATGTTTCCTCTTATGGAAGAATCTATGGCTGAGACAAATCAACAGCTAAAGATGAATCGAGTGATTATTGGTGCACTAGCCAAAAGTAGAAATAGAAATGGATAAACGATCAGGCAACAGCCTAGAGTATTATAGTTTTGACCAAGGAGGTATTTCTTCGATACCCCATGGTTTTTTTACAAGAAACGGTGGTGTTAGCCCAAAACCCTGGGCTAGTCTAAACTTAAGTACTACCGGGGGGGATAGCAAAGATAACGTAGTCGAAAATCGAAGAAGGATATTTGAAACCATATCAAAACCTGTAGAGACTTTATATGATACCTGGCAAGTTCATGGAACAAAAATTATTAATGCAAAAAAACCGCGCGGCCTTGAAAATGCTCCCCAGAGAGCCGATGGAATCATAACTCAACAAAAGAATGTTACGCTTTTCATGCGATTTGCAGATTGCGTTCCTATTTTGTTTTTTGATCCAAAGAAAATGGTAATAGGAATTGCTCATGCAGGCTGGCGAGGGACAGTCAATCGAATTGCTGAAAAGTTAGTATTAAAAATGGTTAAAGAATATGGATGTGAAGTCGGAGCAATTAGCGCAGGTATTGGACCATGTATCTGTAGTACGCATTATGTTGTAAAGGAGGATGTGCTAGGTGTTATTCAAAAAAAGTTTCCAATAGATTGGAAAAAACTTGTTTCTAGGGAAAAAGAACAGATTCACTTTGATCTGCAAAAAACGAACAAACTTATCCTGGAAAAATTAGGACTTACTGATATTTCGTCATCAGAATTATGCACGGCTTGCAACACAACAGAATGGTATAGTCACCGGGCTGAAAATGGTGCAACGGGCAGGTTTGGTGTGTATATAGGATTCTAAAAAAGGTTATGAGCGCTATATCAAGACGTTATATTGAAACTTATGAGAAAATCAACACTCTTTCAAATAGTCGATTTTGGCAAAAGGGGAAGGTTACACTAGTGGTTGTCACTAAAAATCAACCGGTTGAAAAATGTCTGGAAGTGATCTCTGCCGGTGCAACCAGCCTGGGAGAAAACTATCCAGAGGAAGCAGTTCAGAAGTATACGACAAATGTACTAAATAAGATCCAATTACATTTTATCGGGCATCTGCAGAGCAGAAAGATTAGCCTACTCGAAAGAGTGTTTTCCTATTGGCATACCATTGATGAATACAGTTCAGCAAAAAAAGTAAGTAATCGATTTTATGAAAATGGTCGGGTTTTACCTTCCTTATTGGAGGTGAATTTAAGTAATGAAAACACTAAAAATGGAATAAAAATTGGATGCGATAGTCAGGAACAGCATTTCCTTGAAAGTATTCAAGAATATTTAGAATTGCCAGGAATAAAATTGTGTGGATTAATGACGATGGGTTTTTATCCGGAAACTCCTGAGACAAACAAAAATATCTACAAAAAATGTAGAGTTCTTCAGCAAAAAATTCAGGACCGTTACAAGTTAGATAGTTTTACAGAACTTTCGATGGGGACCAGTTTTGATTATGGAACAGCGATCATGGAAGGTGCCACTTTTGTCAGGATTGGAGAGCTGATAATGGGAAAACGAAATGTGAAGGATAAAAAATAATGATTGCACAGGTAATTCGACTCTTATTCAGTATATTAAACGTGATCATTTTAGTTGACATTGTTATTTCATATTTTATGTCACCTTATCATCCATTTAGAGAGTTCTTAGATAGAATAGTAAACCCGCTTTTATCACCAATAAGAAAAATTATGCCGCAAACAGGAATGATCGATTTCAGTCCAATTATATTAATAATTCTCCTTCAGGTACTTGAATATATAATATTAATACCTTTCAATTAAGCGGGAGCCGAATTGAAGTTCAAAGATGGTAAATCAGGCGCAGTAATTAGAGTCAACGTAAGACCAAGGTCATCTGTTGCTTCGATAAATGGAATCATGGAAGACGGTTCCATAAAAATTCGCTTGACATCAGCTCCTGTGGAAGGTCAAGCTAACGATGAATTATTAAGCCTGCTTGCAAAATCATTGGGTGTAAAAAAAGGTAATCTAGAAATAATACTCGGACAATCGAGTAAGAAAAAAATGATTGCTGTATATGGTTTGGATGCTGATAAAGTCAATCAAATAATACACTCCATTGTTGAAGAGAAATCATAGATTGACAATTTCCTGGCTTGATAATTCATTCAGGTAAAAATAAACCTGATCTCCGCATTCTGAATTTGCCTCAAGCAGTGAATTTAAATAATCTTTGACCTTTGAGTTTGAGAATCGGGAGAGAATAAAAAGGCTGGCATATTTTTCTTGGCTCGAGCCTGTGTTTACAATGTCCATGAGAAGATCTGTGGGCACGATTTTTGGAGCCATAATAAAATTTCGTTTTTTGGCAGATTCTACCAGCCAGTCCATTTTTTCAAAGCCCTGAATAGAAAACTGAGAAATATTTAGAATTTTATGGCTAAGTTCGTCTAGAGCTGCAGCCGCTGAATCTCGAACCAACCATTCAGTATCTTTGATGCTAATTGAGGTGAGAAAATCGGAAACCCAATCCTCATCGATCAATTTGATGCCGTATATTGAACTCTTGCGTATAGCAAGACTTTCATTGGAAGACAATTCTTTTAATTTACTATGCCCATCGATTCTGTCTGTTGAATACATTTCACAAATAATTCTTCTAGTGAGATCGTCACTGGAAAAGAGTAATTTATCTAACTCATTTCTACTTATTTGATTGTCAATTTTAAGTAGAGATAACGCACAAAGAGCTTTTTCGAGAGATTTAGATGATGAAAGGAAAGACGCAATCTTGGAAACACTTTTATCTGAATTGAAAAAGCCATATCCAAGGATTGAGAATATTTTACAATTCGGGAATCGGGAGGGAAGAACATCCAATATTTTTAATGCTGAGTCGCTACCGAGCCTGAGAGTTAATGACAGAGCTTTCAGCTTTACAGGAAGAGGTAAGTTTTCTTGTTGTAGAATATTAATAAAGGCAGCAATAACTTTATTTAATAATAACTGATCGTTTTTAATTTTTTCGATGTGTAAACCCAAAATATCGAAATGGCGATAAAGGGGTTCGTCACCAAGATTTATCCATGTTGTTAGATATTCCATTTCCTTGCTTGAGGCACGTGCATAGTTCTCTGATCGATCATAAAAACACTTTTCCCAAGAAGCACTAGGATGATAATTATTATCAATTCCGAGTAGGTATGAATATACCTGTGGAAATCGAAAACCGAATGTTCCAGGCTGCCTTTCAAGTAGAAAGCCAAGATCAACCAAAGTTTCAAGTAATGATTGATTGTTTCCAGAACCACTATCGAGATCTATCTGATGATCAGAAAATACCGAAGCCATAGAATCTTTTTGCAGTGTATGATAGGGAGTAGCCGACATTTTTATAGCAAGTTTGGATAACACCAAGAGTTGTTTATTATGCAGACAATGACTAAGAATATAGTTGTTTACTAATGCGGTTTTTGATGGTCCGGTACCGGATAAAGAGAACTCATATAAACATGTAAGGGTTAGAGAAAAAACATCATGCATTTCGGAATTCTGCCGATGCCAGTACTCGTATTTTTCTGGGAATACATCACTTGATATATTTCTCAGTAAGGCAAAGCTCCCAAGGTTTTTAATTAGCCTTCCGACTAATTCCTTGCCTATACCCATTGTGATAGGGGAGATATGGTAAGGAACAAATCCATCTTTTAATAGATTACCAATGTATGAGTCATTTAGTGAGATAACTATTCGTATTAATGGATACTTGGATGTAAGAATTCTCAACCATTGGGCACATTTATCTATCATTAAGGGACTTGATTCATCAAGACCATCCAAAAATATACAAGATTTTCCATTTTCAAAATACGGTACTATCGTTTTTGATAACATTGCCCTTGAGCAATTTATTTTCGTAAAAACTCCACATTCCAATACATCGAGAAAAGGTTCATCTTTGCTGATATGGTCAAAATCCATATCAGAAAAATGGATGTAAACTGGAAGGAGTTCATCAATATCGGGATTATTAGTTTTACCTTCAATAATCTTCGAAATTGTAGAATTCATTAAAGTGGTCTTGCCAGTACCTATTTCCCCTTGAATTAGGATCAGGTTTTGATCTCGCAACAACGAAATTAAACTCGCTGACCTATATGGAACTGTTCCAAAAAATTCAGAAAAACCAGGAACAAAGGGTAAGAGGTTCGCGGCTTCAATTGAATCAGCTACGTGACTCGACGGATCAATATACGGGTATGGATAAATTAAAGGAATGGGAGTATAAATTTCTGATAATGGAAATAAGGCACCAAGTAAATGATCAGACTGTGCTCTTTTTAACAGCATTGTCTTATATTGACTTATTATCTTAATAGAAGAGGTTACATATTTATTACGATCTGTTTTCTTTTGCGTGATAGACATTAATCGGATATTTCGATACACCCTTATCCCGACAATGTAAAGGAAAATACCAAGAAAAAGACCAAGGATAAATGATAGGAGGTCAATTGGAGGAAGACGGTTGATGAAATTAGTCAGCATAAAGTATTCTCCCACAAGTAGGGCAGTAAATGATTGATGAATGGCTTTTTGCCTGTTGGCGCTCAGAAGGCGTGAGTGTAGTGCCACATCCCATGCAGCATTCGTCCTCAATCATTGAAATTACAAATCCCTTTTTTGTAATAAATAATCTGTCATAGATCTCTAATAAATCCCGGGAAATTTGCTCTCGAATGCCCCTTTTTTCTATGTTATGTCTATCGATTTCCCTCTGGTTATTTGTCAATTCTTGAGTAGATTTTTCAATAGCAACTTTTTTAGAATCCAGTAAAGATTGCAATTGGGATTCAGTCGAATTGACTACTGACTGACAGCTTTCCAATTCTTCCCATTTTATCAATTGCTCTTCTTCATAATTGGAAATCAAGGATTTGATATTCAAAATTTCGGTTTGCAGGCTCAATAATTCTTTGGAATTATGAACATTTCCACCAAATAATGACGCTGTGAATTGCTCAACCTTATTTCTCAATGCTTTAATTTTCGCATCCAATTCAAGAGATAATTCTTGAACATCTTTCATTTTATTCTTGAGTTGTTGAAGTTTATCCCCAACCTCATTTATGGATGAGTTATCATCAATGTCCAGATGAATTTTTTGATTAAGGTTTAACAACCTGTTTATTTCATTGTCTACTCGTTGAAGCTGCATAAGCAATAGTGTTGATTTCATAAGATATCCATGATTAATTATATCGACTTTCTAACAGACTCATAAACTATTAATTTGTGGATATTATTGTATTATCAATAGATAGTTGCTGGAGGGCAGGTTATGAAAACTGAAATGGATGTCCAGTTATTTTCAGAAAAAATCATTTCAAATCTAGAAAAAGTAATAATAGGCAAACGGCATGTTCTTGAACTTACTGTAATTGCTTTGCTAGGACATGGACACATACTTATAGATGATATCCCTGGTATCGGGAAAACAATGTTGGCAAAAACGATAGCAAAATCTTTAAAATTAGATTTTAAAAGGATTCAATTTACTCCTGATATGCTGCCAAGTGACGTTACAGGTGTCTCAATATTCGATCAAGCAACAAGAAATTTTGAATTTCGTCAAGGTCCAGTATTTACTGATATTCTATTGGCGGATGAAATCAACCGGGCTACTCCAAAAACACAATCCGCTCTACTGGAAGCCATGGAAGAATACCAGGTAACAGTCGACGGATTAACTCACAAGCTATCAGACCCCTTTACAGTGTTAGCGACTCAAAATCCTATCGAATATGAGGGAACCTTTCCACTACCCGAAGCCCAATTGGATAGATTTTTTATGAGCTTTCAAATTGGGTATCCAGCATTATCCGATGAGGTAAAAATTATCGAGGAACAACAATACGAGCATCCATTCGAAAAAATATCCTCCGTCACAAACGATATAGAGTTAAAAGAAATGCAAAAATCAGTAAAAAGCACATATATTTCTGATGATCTAAAAAAATATATTGTACAAATCATAAAAGCAACAAGGGAAAACAAAGATGTGTATCTGGGGGCTAGTCCTCGAGGAAGTCTAATGTTAACTAGAGCAAGTCAAATCTACGCTGCCATATCAGGAAGAAAGTACGTTATCCCAGACGATGTTAAATATGTTGCGGTGTCAATACTTTCGCACCGGATCATATTACAACCTACATCCAGGTTGAAGAATATTACGGCGAAACAAGTAATTGAGGATATCTTGCTTGATGTCGCTGTACCTGGAGGAAAGTTCTCTTTAGATTAATAAAAATGAAAGTAAACAAAAACTTTTGGATACTCCTTTCCTTGCTATTTTTGTTAATAGTAATTAATGCATACCTTAATGATCCGTCAGTTGAAAGAACCGTCTTTTTTGTTGGCACAATAATTTTTTTTTCTGGATTAATGACACTATTTTCAAATAGAAATTTTTCATTAATTAGATCTGTAAAGGAAACCCGGCAACAAGTAGGTCAGTTTTTAAACGAAAAATATGAGATCGAAAACCGAAATAAGATACCTATTTTCTGGATTACGATTGAGGATTACAGTGGGATCTCAAAGAAAAAACAACAAATTATTACGTGGATTCCTGGAAAAACAAAGAGATCTTTTTATAATCTAACGTATCTCACACATCGCGGAGTATTCACACTTGGTCCTACTCAGGTGGTCTACGGAGATCCGTTTGGTCTTTTTTCCCGGGTCTCAATATTCCAATCGACCCAAAAGATTATTATTTTACCCTCCTTCGAGAAGGTTACTTCATTTCCAGAACCTACAGGATCAGATACTGGCGGGGAAGCCAGGAAAGCCAGGAATTTGGAAATAAACCCCTATGCCATTAGTGTACGAGATTATCATTTGGGGGACCCATTAAAACGGATTCATTGGAAATACACAGCAAAAATGGATAAACTCATGGCCAAGGAGTTTGAAGATGATCCACAATCCAAAGTTTGGATATTGTTGGATGGTGATATTAACAATCGAATCCATTCAGTCGAGAAAACAAGTGAAGAAGCAGAATTAAACAGCATTTGGAGGTCTCAGAATCGGATTAATACAAATTATTTTGAGAACTCTTTTGAATTGGGAATTTCTCTTACGGCATCGTTATGTGATTACTATGTCAGCAATAATCAAATTATCGGTTTTTTTTCGAATGGAAAACAAAACATTGTTTTTCCTCCAGAAGGAGGTGTGAGGCAGCTTGATAAAATATTGGAAGTCCTCGCATCATTAAAAAATGATTCTTATCAATCGATTTTGGATGCTGTGATTAACCATAGTGCGGTTACATCAAAAGCCAACACTCTGATTACAATTTCGGCGAACACGAGTGTTTCGTTTATTAACGCTATTCAACAATTAAGTTTAAGGGGTTTCCAAATGATTTTACTTTCTATTGATCCATCCTCATTTGATATATCAGTAGAGGTTGAAGATTTTTACGATAATGTTCAACAGGCAGGGGTTCGCAGTATCAGAATTAGGAATAACATTCCAGCAGTTATACAATTACCGATAAAGTCAATATCCTTATAAGTCATTCCTCGTCTACAAATAAGCGCCATTCTCCATCAATTCCATCTAAAGTAACCCCAAAGAAAAACCTATAATCGCTTCCATTTTTGAGAACAAAGTCATAATGATCATTTTGACCTTGTTTGTACTTAGCCAATAATCCTAAATTACCCTTCCAAATCACATCGCTTTCAAAATTATTTAGGTCGATTGTTTTATATTTGGATATCGCATAGTGCCATAATCTTCTTGCGGAGGCTTGTGTAACATTTTTTACAAGATTTCCATTTCGCAGGTCACGCATGGAGTAAAAAATCTTACCCCCTCTTTCAATTGCCTCGGTAATTTCAACTCCGGTTTTGGGCACAATGCTTATTGTTGGCTTTGGGTTTATCGAAGGATTTTCAAGAACATTGCTAAAAGGTAAATTCGTA
>ERZ1649853.276-NODE-276-length-21673-cov-6.616061_pt1 | contig 21673 bp, 18 predicted proteins | sample MGYA00575353_ERZ1649853 | MGnify/ENA primary metagenome ERZ1649853 (study PRJEB40853, sample SAMN11349654) | freshwater sediment metagenome | isolation source: river sediment | host: Sediment | place: India: Okhla Barrage, New Delhi | collected 2017-02-21 ...
TCGAGGTTCCCGGTCGACTCATCTGCCAGGAGGATGGCTGGATCGTTCACCAGGGCGCGGGCAATTGCCACGCGCTGCTGCTGACCACCGGAAAGCTGGTTGGGATGATGATACATGCGATCAGTCAAACCAACGGTCACCAGCGCTTCTTTTGCCCGTTCCGTACGTTCTTTTGGTCTGGTCCCATCGTAGGTTAACGGCAGCATCACATTTTCAAGGGCACTGGTCCTTGGCAGCAAATTGAATTGCTGGAAGACAAAGCCGATCTTGTGAGCCCGGAGGCTGGCAAGCTGGTTTTCGCGCATTTTTGCGGCATCCTGTTGGTCGATCAGGTATTGACCGGTGGTGGGGATATCCAGACAGCCGAGGATTGCCATGAGGGTGCTTTTACCTGAGCCGGATGGACCCATGATGGAGACCATCTCCCCGTCTTCGATCTTCAGAGTCACACCATCCAAAGCGTGAACTTCCTGATCTCCGACCTTATAAATCTTAGTGACATCAATAACTTCGATCATTGTGTGTCCTTAGTCTGGAATTTTCAAGATCTATGGTTGCCCACCATCACCGGGGGGCATGTTGCCGCCACCTGAGGGCACTTCAGCACCACCACCGAGCATGAAACCGCCGCGGTTATTGGTGGTTTCCTCCGAAGAAGAATAGGATGAGGAATACAATACCACCTGGTCCTTGGCTTTCAGGTCTCCGACTACTACCACTAATTCATCGGTGATAGTTCCACTGATAACGCTGACGCGTTCCTGGCTGCCATCGGCTTTTACCCGGAGGACATATTCGCCCTGGGCATCCGACTGAACTGCTGTAACAGGGACGTAGAGAACCGTGTGAGGTTCACTCGTTTGGATCGAGACATTTGCCGTTTGACCGATCAGGATACGATCGCTCGTCTCATCCAGTTCCACCCTGACGGTGTAATTGACCACTCCGGAGGAAATAACACCAACCGGGTTGATCAGGGTTACCGTGCCGGTCATGGAGAGATCAGGGATGGCATCAAAGGTTATGATGGCGGGGTTTCCAACTTTTATATTGGAGATGGTAGTTTCGTCCATAGCGACCTCCAGGTAAAGAGAGGAACGATTGACCAGGATGGCGGCTTCGGTGTTTGCGTTGACCAGATCACCCACCCGGGGATAGATCACAACTACTTCACCTTCGAAGGGGGCAATGATACTGAGGCTGTCAACTGTCGCCTGCGCGGCATCCACCTTTGCCTGTGCACTGGTGATGGCGTCTGTATTGCTGCCATCTTTCAGTTTGTCAAATGCACGCTGGGCGTCTTCCAGTTTTGCTTTTGCAAGGTTCATTTCAGCAGTGATGGTTTCACTATCCAATGAGTTGGGCGTGTTGGAGTAATACTTGAGTTGTTTTTGCGCGTCTTCAAGATCGAGCTTCGCCTGGGAGAGGGCTGCCAGTGCTGCGATCTTGTTGGCATCAGCATCACTGTATTCTGCATAGGAATTGTATTTTTCCTCGGCTTTGGTCACTTTATCCTGGGCGGAGGTGACTTTCGAAGTAAGAATGTTAATGTAATCTTGAGTTCCGATCTGTTTGTTCAGGGTGTTGTAGTAACCGAGTGCCTGGTAATAATCGCTCTTAGCGGAGGCAAGAGCAACTTCTGCCTGAGCGAGGGCGGTTTTTGAAGTCCTGGCATCTTCCAGTTCCTGTTTCGCAGAGATGAGGTCGGAGATGGCTTCGTTCACTGCAGTGGGAGCAGTGGCTGGATCGATCGTAGCCAGCACCGTACCGGTTGTTACAACCTGGTTGGCTATGGCGTCCACGGTTAGCACCGTACCGCTGGTTTTCCAGTTTAAGGTGGTGATCTGGTAAGGCTCGATCGATCCTGAAGACTCCACGGTATCCGTCTGGGTAGACTCGGTAACATAACCATAGCCTATGGAAGCTATGGAATTCGCGGTTTTTTTACAGCCAGTTAACGTCAGCAGGAAAAACAAAACAAAAAGAATACCCACCCTGGATTTTCGCTTGAAGAAACGCATGGTTCACTCCTTAGATTTGATATTCTATTTTTAACCGTCAGATTTGCAGAAATTATGAAGATTGGAACGAGAAGTATCGAAATCCGGGAGAGGGGTTTTTAAAAGTTCACCCCCGCTTTAATCAAGGCGGGGGTGAATTTCAGGAGAGAGAAGTTCATCATGAGGAGAAGGAAGAACTTTCTGATACTGATGATATCAATGGATTATCGAGAAACTATCAAGAAACTGTCGACAGCAATGGAAAAAGGCTGGCGATGAGCCAGCCTTTGACATCAAAAAAACCAATTCTTATAAAGAGTGTATTCTCTCTTTGAGTGCCACCTGAACTTTTTTCACAGGTATTATTAGCGCTGTACCAATCACAAAACAGATGAGGGCTGCCACAATCATTGATGTCTGATAGGCATCTGCATAATTGATCCCATTCCAGGTGTGAGTTGGGGCCATAAAAATCTGGATGGTGAGGCAGAGTACTCCAACGACGATCGAGGAAACCCCGGCTGTATTTTTCTTCTCTTTGCGAGGGGCTTTGGAATAATCCACACCTTTCCAGATCGGCGGAATCCTGAAAAGCAGGAAAATAACAAGGGTTAAGACTGTTGTGTAAACAACCGCGTCTACCGGCATCGAAGATCCACGCAACATGCGGGAAGTGTAGATGTGTAGAAAACCAATGATGGTACCAGCCAGAAGAGCAATGAGCACAGACTTGTACCCGTCTTTATGACCCTTGACCAGTTTTACTACTGCCCGAATGCCCAACACACCGATGGCGACGGTGACGATCACATACAGGATGTAGAGCCATTGGAATGGAGCGAGGGGTGCCATGCTATCCCATTTGGTGGGAAGCAATGCAGCACAACTTGTGCCTGCGCCGCCTAAGATGGTGAAGCCGGCAGTGAGCGACATAAAGAAGATCCCGATGAAGCGCAAAATCTTAGAAAAAATACTTGTTGGTGACATTATTTCCTCCTAGTAGTTTAAATAGCCAGCAGCAGCATGGCTGCCAGCATGTAGACAGAAGCATATTTGAACAAGCCGAAATTTACCTTACGGGATGGACGCAGGAGCATCAGGATAGTAAGCATCACTAGAATGCCTGAAAGGATACCCAACAGATGCAGGAATCCCTGATGGATCTGGATCAGGATTGCACCTGAGGTGATAAGAGCAGCAGCGATCACCGTGCTAAAAGCGATGATCCTTCTCGTCACATCATTCCCATATGATGACGGGAAGGTTGGAATTCCTGCGGCAGCGTAATCATCAGCATAATGAATGGAAAAAGTAAGAATATGGGTAGGAATCCAGAATAGGATTGATAAAGCCAGAAGAATTCCAATAGGATCGATGTATCCCATGCCAAGAACCCGACCGGCAAGGATCGGCATTCCGCCGGAGATGCCGCCCCATATGATTGACCAGCAGGTGCGGCGTTTGAGCCAAAGTGTGTAAATGACGAAATCGAAGAAAATTCCTAAAAACAGGATCAGGCTGTACAACGGAGAGAGGATAGCCCCAATCCCAACACCCGCGATTGAGAGAACAATACCCAGAATCAAGGCATGCCTGGGTGAAATTTGTCCCTGGGCAAGCGGGCGGTGGTGGGTGCGCTCCATGACATGGTCAATATCGCGGTCGTACCACATGTTCAAAACCGTCGAGCCGGCAATGGCAAAAAGCAGGCTCAGGATCAAGCCGACCATCACGCTCCAATGCCGGATCGGGCAGCGCGCGCTCATAAAGCCGGCAACGCCTGTAATTGTCAATAATAGCGTTTGCAGGCTTTTGAACAGCGGCCAGTAATTTTTTAATGCAGTGATCAGTCTCTTCATTACCTATTCCTGACCGGATCTGGCACAACGAAACCCAACTGCTGGACTGGTGAATGTGGGGGTGGCGTTGTTGGTCACCCACACCCGGAGTGTATTTTCATAAAGGTTTTTACTCCCTCCGCGCATATAACGGTAGTGCTGATCTGGATAAACATTTCCCGTCCATTGCCAGACATTGCCGGCCATATCGTAAAGACCATAAGGGCTGGCGTTGTTCAAGGTCTGATACCCGGCATAGGATTTGCCGTTGTAAAAACCGACGGGGGTGGTATTCGAACCGTACGCACTCATATCCTCAAAGGGATCGCGGCTGAATGTGAAATTAGCAATATTGCGGGTAATCTTTTCTCCCCAGGGGAAAGGCCGTCCGTCGGTGCCACGGGCAGCTTTTTCCCATTCCACCTCGCTGGGAAGCCGCCAGCCATAATATTCACAGTAGGCTCGGGCACCAAACCAGGAGACCATGGTCATTGGATGGTTTTCATACCCAGCTTTCGCTGAGAAAGTATTTCCATCAAAATTCAACCTAAGCGCGGGATCGATGATGTCAATGTACAGATAATTGCCCGCGGGAATCTCTTCTTCATGACGATAGCCATTGAAAGTGTCGCCTGGGTAAGGCCCAACGATCAGTTTATTGTCTTTGATGGCATCATTTGAAGCCAGCGCTTCATTGAGGAATGCTGCATACTGGGCGTTGGTTACATCTGTGACCATCATCTCATAATCATATTCAATAACGGCTTCTTCATTGAACTGCCCCTTCAGGAATTCTCCCGAGGGGATCTTCGCCCAGGATTCCGGGTCGACAGCGGTATCGAATACCGGAACAGCTGCGTTCAGGTCAACCGGCTTGCAGGATGCCAGCAGAAACGATGCTACCAAGCAGAGGAGAAGTTTTTTCATTTTTCCACCTCCGGACTTTCAAGGCGAGCTTGACTGGACTCAACAGACCAGCGTCCTTTCTTTTTGAACAGGTCGGTCAGCCTCCAGACCATGAGAGCCGCCAGGACCAATAAGACGGTAATCAGACCGATATCTCCCAGCAGGGTAGTAGTATTCACCAAAGGTTGTTGGGTAGCTTCTGGAGTGATCAGGCGACGCATTTCATAAATGGTGACAGCCCCAAAAGCCAGGTCAGAGAAAATGATGAGCAGCCATCCAAACCACTGGCGGGCTTTACCTTTGAGCCCTGCCAGATCGGCATAATACATTAGAAGGATGGTCGCTGTTAGGGTGGCAAGAATATGCCAGTGACCGGTGAGAATCGACCGTTCATCCATGAACTGCCATTGGCGGAAGATCTCATCCAGTTTCACAGCAGTGAAGATACCAACTCCGCTGACCGTGAAATTCATAAACACCATCTGCCAGGTTGCACCAAATTTCAACGGGTCCCTGAGAAGCGCGGAAATTTTCTGGGCAAAGCTCCCTTTCTGTATTCCTCCTTGTGCAAGTCCTTCTCGTATCAGTTTGCGCCAGGAGAATATGACCAGGAAAAGAGCGCCAAGCATTGCGATGGTGGAACCACCATAAATAATGGCATGTGCTGCTGTCTCAAAAGGAACTACCAGCCAGGTTCCCATTGCAAGCACGAGCGAGCCAACGATCATCATTGGCATGGCAAGTTTATGCCAGATGCCCTTGAAGTCCATCCATCGACCGATGATAAGGGCGCAGCATATTGCGATGAGCGCCAGCATGATGTGTAAATGTCCGATAATGGACAGGTCTAGGACCGATTTATGAGGTGTGCGGACCACATTTTCGGCAAGGAAAACCGTGAATCCATTGCCAAACGCAGAACCGGGGATTGCGCCAAAAAGCGCTGAAATGATGGTCGCGCTAGCCATTGCAAAGAATGCTGACCGTTCCAGCGGAACGCCCTTTTTGGTGTGTGCATAGGAATTGTCTGTCACCCGGTATTCCTTACGCCAGGGCCAGAGGGCATATAAGAGCACACATCCGGCGAAGAAGACCAGGGATAGACCAGCGATGTAAATGCCATGGAACGCCCAGACATGCCCCCAGTAGGCAAAAGGAAGCCCACCGAATAGAGCAGCCAGATATCCTGCTGTAATGGTGCTGTTGATCAGTACCTTGAGGTTTTCTTTCATCTCCAGAAGCCCGGTGATCATGTAAGTTTCTATGGCGACGACGATCATGGCGATGACATGGTACAAAATGACCAGTCTGCCTTCCCGTTCGGCTTCCACGAGATCGATCCCGAAAATGCGAACAATTACATCCTTGATCCCCCAATCTGCCATTGGTCCTGAAAGCATTCCGAAGAATGCAGAGACTAAAGAAGCCAATGCAATGCCAACCAGGATCAAACCTTTGGTTGACTTGAAAAGGTAATTAAACCGGGCTCTGATCCACTTCATCTATTGCTCCTGAAAACAAATTGTGTATTCAGAATAACAATAAGTGCATGCTTTGTCTGTGACTTTTATCAAATACGAGAGGAGAGTTTACAGTTCAAGTTTCGCCATTTTTTGCAGGCCATCGATATCGTTAATTTTTATGGAAGAACGGCTGCAATCAATGATGCGGCTGTCTTTAAGGAATTTCAAAGTGCGGCTGATGACTTCAGGTGCAGCCACAACCCGGGCAGCCATTTCTCGGATGGGGTGTTGGCTGCGGGTGATGGTATCTTTCCCGTCGTTGCTGATCTCCAGAAGATATTTGGAGATCCGGGCAGGAATGGTCCTGAAAGAAAGGTCAACATAATGCCCGAGCATCAGGCGATTACGTTTGGCCAGGACACTGAGCATACCAATCCCGACCTGCGGATGACGCAATAATAATTGGTGAAACTTATCGCAATTAATGCGCCATAAAAGCGCATTGCGGGTGATATATGCCGAAACCGGATTCGGACCACCATCCAGAACGGGCACCTCATTGAACATGGTTACCGGATCCACTGTGTTCAGGATGGTTTCCTGCCCGTCAGGACCAGTTTTAAGTAGGTTCACCTGCCCCTGTATCAGAACGTACATTCCCGCGCAGGTGTCGTTCTCCATGAACAGGTATGTCCCGGTTTTTGCTTGTTTTACCTCACCGGAAGTAATGATATCGATCACTTCCCTGCCGGAGAGTGTCTTGAAATATGATACTCCGTGAAGTTGTTCTGCCAGTTCTTCGATCTCACTCATACCTAAATTATACCTGAGGGGGTGTTTCGAATTTTCCCGGTCTATGGTTTAATCAATGCATGAATAACTCCCAATACGAACAATTCCTATCTGTGTACCCCGAGTATCTGCAAACAACCGCACTCGACGAGCTCCGCGATGCCGAGTATTCCCGGCTTGACCGCAATCATGAGGTCTACCTGGATTACACTGGTGGCGGGTTATACGCGGAATCGCAGGTAAAAAGACACCAGCAGTTGCTCTTGGACAATGTCTTCGGCAACCCGCATTCAACGAATCCAACCTCCCTGGCATCCACGGATCTTATCGAATCTACCCGGCACACAATCCTTAAGTTCTTTAACGCCTCTCCAATTGAATACGTGGTCATCTTTACTTCCAACGCCAGCGGGGCGCTTAAATTGGTGGGCGAGGCTTACCCATTCGGAGATGGGTGCCGCTACCTGCTGACTTTTGATAACCATAACTCGGTCAATGGGATCCGCGAGTATGCCATGGCAAAAGGTGCAGAGGTCACCTACGTGCCCGTGCTGCCCCCGCGCATGCGCCTGGATGAAACCAGACTTGCAACGATGCTCCAATCTGGAAAAACCGGCTGCAACAACCTGTTCGCTTTTCCGGCGCAATCCAATTTTTCTGCAGTTCAACACCCGCTCAAATGGATAGAAAAAGCTCATGAGGAGGGCTGGGATGTGCTTCTGGATGCTGCGGCTTACGTGCCTTCGAACCGGCTGGATCTGTCAAAAATCCATCCTGATTTTGTGCCCATATCTTTTTATAAGATGTTCGGCTACCCCACCGGCATTGGCGCTTTAATCGCCCGGAAAACTGTGCTTTCAAAATTACAGCGGCCGTGGTTTGCCGGCGGGACGATCACCGTGGCGTCCGTGCAGCCTGAAAAGTATTATCTCGCCGAAGCTCCGGCTGCCTTTGAGGATGGAACCCTGGATTATTTGAACATCCCTGCGGTTGAAATCGGCTTGCAGCATCTTGAAAGCATTGGGATGGAAGTGATTCACGAGCGCGTACGCTGCCTGACAGGCTGGCTTCTGGATAACCTGGTGCAGATCAAGCATGCCAATGGAAAACCCCTGGTAAAAATCTATGGTCCGATCACAACTGAAAAAAGAGGGGGCGCTATTGCATTAAATTTTATTGATCTCTTCGGACGGGTGATCGATCATCGCTCAATCGAAACAAACGCGAACAAAAAGGAGATCTCTTTACGAACCGGATGCTTCTGCAACCCCGGAGCCGGGGAACTGGCACTGGGTATTTCCTCGAGCGAATTGACTTCCTGTTTTAATCGGCCGGATCATGATCAGCGATTGACTTATGATGAGTTCCGCTTGTGCATCGATAACAAGGCATCGGGGGCAGTCCGGATTTCCGTGGGGATGGTGAGTAATTTTGCCGATGTAGAAATGTTTTTGGAATTCGTGCGCACAATGGCGAGATCGTTCACCGGATCGAAATGAAGAAAATCAGCATCGTGCTTTACCGTTTGTCTACAGGATGGTTGGCTCTATTATCAGGATTTGGTCTGCTGATTTTTACCCTCTTTGTCCTGCCGACTTTTAATATTAGAACCGCTGAGTTCGCTGGTGAACTGGGTGTGCCCGACCTTAAATTTCTTTACGCACCATCAATCCTGCAGACGATGGCAGAAGCGTATGGAGAATCCGGGAGAGAAAGTTACATCAACTTGCACTGGACTTTAGACTTGGCTTTTCCTCTGCTCTACACCTTTTTCCTGATGACAAGCACCAGCTGGTTTTTGGCAAAACTTATACCTTCATCATCAAAAGCCCGCTTATTGAATCTTATCCCCTTGATAGGTTTTGTCGGAGACATCGGCGAAAACTTTTTTTCCTCACTATTCATGGCGCGGTTTCCGAACCCCTGTGCTGTAGCCCAGGTTCTTTCTGCAATATTTACTCCGATCAAGTGGCTTGGGTTTCTTGCCTCCATTCTCCTTCTGATATTTGCCGGTTTCTTTTTCTTGAAAACTCTCATCATCAAGCTAAAAGAGAAATCCCTGTAAAAACTGGTCTGAAGAACAGTCATATTTTTGAAAATTAGGGAATGGTAAAGGACTGATTCCCTCATCTCCTGGGGTATCATTGTCAGTATGATGAGCGCTTGGTTCACTGAAAACCGCACCCTGGTTTATTTTGTATACGGGTTAGTTTTCTTTATCCTTGGGATCACAGTTTTACTGCAGACGCGGAATTATTCCCGGTTGCGTTTAGCCCGGAATTTACCATGGCTTGGCTGGTTTGGGGTTCTTCATGGGCTCTACGAATGGGGTGATATCTTTATCCCCATCCAGGTTTCCAATATGGGAGAACATTACTTCTCCATATTCGATTTCCTGCAGCATGGCTTGTTAGCGGTTTCCTTCTGGTGCTTGTTCCAATTTGGAATTGAACTGCTCCGCCCTGGGAGTAAAGCCTGGCGTTTGATCCGCCTCGTCCCCAGCCTGGTCCTGATTTTTTGGTTAATTGGTCCCATGATCCTGGGTTACATTTTTACCCCTGATATTCACCAGTGGCATGGTTTAGCAAACGCATTGACTCGTTACCTCTTGTGCATACCCGGAGCAATCCTCTCGGGGATAGGTCTCATCCGCCAGACGAGACGCCAGATCGAGCCGCTCAAAGTACCGCGCATCGGGAACATGCTCAAGGTGGCAGCAGTCGCGTTATTCGCTTATTCGATATTGGCAGGGTTGATAACACCGCCCGCGAAAATTTTTCCGGCATCAATGGTGAACTCGGATTGGTTTACCGCGACATTTCATATCCCGCCGTCCGTCTTCAGATCGATAGTCGGGCTAGTGTTGCTGATATCTATTACGCTTGCGCTGGAGGTTTTTAATATCGAGACCGACCGGATGATCCGTCACATGGAACAGGGGCAAGTTATCGCCGTCGAAAGACAACGTTTTGCGAGGGATCTTCACGATGGAGCTTTGCAGCAGGTTTATGCCTCAGGGTTGTTGGCACAATCGCTTAGGAAAAAATTGGAAGGAAAGCCCGCCCAACAGGCGGATCAACTGATCGAAACCATCCATCAGGCGATTGAGCAATTGCGCGCTTTCCTGCCTCAGCACAACCCGGAACCCAGCTCGATAGATCTGGCAGGGGCACTCACCCCGATCATCGAAGAAGCGCAGCGCAATCTTACGATATTCACGTATTGGGACACGAAGAAAATCCCTTCCCTTTCCCCAGAACAAACCAGCCATCTGGCAGCATTTGTGAATGAAGCTCTTTCAAATGTAATTCGTCATTCGAGGTCTGATGCGGCAGACATCCGATTATTCTGTAAAGAGCAGCATCTGTGGGTTGAAATATCTGACCAGGGAATCGGGATTCCCGCTGAGGCTGACCCTGGATATGGATTAAAGAATATGCGCGACCGTGCCAGGTTATTAGGTGCTGCACTTTCAATCGAATCTGAAAAAGGAAAGGGAACCACTGTAAAACTGGATTTACCGATGGAGGAAAATGGCAACCATTCGCCTATTGATCGTTGATGATCATGCCGTAGTCCGATTAGGGTTGCAGACCCTGCTTGCTGATGAAGCAGATCTTGAAGTGGTTGCTGAAGCCGGATCCGCGGAAGATGCGATGCTGCAGTTGGAACAGAAAAAGCCGGATATCGCAGTGGTAGATATACAATTACCCGGTCGAAGCGGTATTGAAATCTGCAGGGAGATCCGAAAAAGATTTCCTGAAACGCGAGTGGTGATTCTCACCTCACACGCGGGTGAGGCTTTTGTGGAACAGGCAATGCGGGCAGGGGCATCCGGGTATGTGCTCAAGCAGGTCGGTAATGAAGAATTAATCCGTGCTATCCGGGCAGCTTACCGTGGGGAGGTTGCGCTTGACAGTCAGACATCATCAAAGGTCGTATCTCGCTATCTGGACCTGGAGAAAAAAGCGGACCAGTCTGCTTTTCGTGAATTGTCCCATCGGGAAAAAGAGGTACTCTCCCTGGTCGCGGAAGGCGAAAGCAACAGGGAGATCGGTGAAAAATTGAATCTGACGGAGATCACGGTCAGGAATTATGTGAGTAATATACTCAGTAAACTGCAACTGAGGAACCGAATTGAACTGGCAAAATACGCATTTGAGAATCATCTTAAGGACTACATGGAATAGTGATGAATCATAAGACTCTCCGGTTGGAGAGTCTTATGTCTTGCTACCAATAATGGGGGGAGGGAATTAGTTGGTTACGACTTTCTTTTTGAACCACAACCCGGGCTGCCAGAAGGTTCCAACGTACTTGAGCCAGAGACGGTTGAGACCATAGTACCCGGCTAATTTCCAGGCGACCATGAGCAGCATGGCAAGAACGAGTAAAACCGGACCGGAGCTGTTGCTGCCAGCAAGCAGGAAGTTGAGGTTCATCAGGAAGCTGAAGAAGGCAGCCAGACCAACGAAAATACCGGCGATCAGGGCGATACCAACCAGCAACTCACCAATGGCGATCAATTTGCCAAACCAGACATGGGCGTTGGAATCCAGCAGTCCCTGCAGAAAACCACGATACCAATCGTAATTGATCAAAGGCTTGGCGGGAGCTTCAGGAATGGCTACAGCCCGGGTCCAAAATCCTTTGATGGCTTCGCCGGTCTGCATCCATTTGGGATCGGATAACTTGTGCAGGCTGGCGGTGATCCACTGGTAACCAACATAGATGCGCACGATCAGCCACAACCAGGCGAACTTGGGGCTGTTGAAGATCGCTTTAATCGCGGGAGCATCTTCCAGATTATGGGGACCAAATAAAAAGTTTTTCATTTTTCTCCTTTTTTTTTCGACCGGATCTCTCCTGGTCGGTATCTTTACGGTGTTAGTTTACGAGAGTGCGAGTACATTTCACAGGTGCAGATGACCTTGAAATAATAGGGTATCCTGTCCCTGTTTTTTTCTCCTGAGCAAAATTAAAAAAACCGCAGAGAGAATTCTGCGGCTTTTTTGAACAACATGCCATAATAACTATTAACTCTTAGGCTTATCCTCCGGCTTGGATTCCTCATCCTCACCTTTCAACCCTTCACGGAAAGAGCGGATGCTGGAACCGAGTTCTTTGGCTACCTTGCTGATACGCCCCACACCAAAAACGAGGACGACAATTACCAGGATAAGCAGGATCTCAGTGATGCCAAAATTTTGAAACATAGTATCTCCTTGTCTTTATCAAGACGATCACATTGTATCATCAGCAATGGTTATTTTGCGAATGCAGGGATTTCCAGACTCTGGCCGGCATTCTCGACCAGGTAATAGGGTACCCAGGCAACGCCAAAGGCTTCTGAAAAGATGTCACTCTTGGTGGGGCTGATCGATACTTCGCTTACCTTCGCGATTACGCTTTCCCATTTGGATTCAACCTCTGCAAGGGCGTCAGCCTGCAACTTCTGGAGTTCAGCTAACTGTTCCTTGTATTGGCTCAAGGTCTCTTCTTCAGCGGCGAGCTTATCTTTGGCAGCAGAAGCCATGCGCACTTTTGAAATTGTGCTGTTCAAGCTGCGTTTTCTGCCAGTGAGCATACTCAGGACCGCTGCGCCGCCTGTGGCAAACTGCTCAATATTCCTCTGGTTCACCTGGCTGGAGGCAGCTTTTACGTCCAGTTCCTGACTGTCAATCTTCCGTTCCATGGCCGCGATCTTGGTGGCAAAAGTGGATGTGACCTTAGCTTTTTCAGTTTCGATAGCGGTTTTTGCGGCTTCCCGGCATTTTTCCTGGAATTGGGTATCGGTCATCTCGGGGGTCGAATATACCTTAAGCGCGGTATTGGCTTTGATCCGCTGGGAAGCAGTCCGGTAAAGCCAGTCGGTAAAATCCTTCTGGATATCAGCAGTTTTACGGGAGTCACCGAGCCAACCTGGAGGAGTTCTAAATTGAGAGCGGGGCAGCGGTTGCGTTTCAAGACGTGTGGTGTCGATGCCTTCCCCAACCAGTTTCTCCCATTTAATCAGACCAGTACCGGGATCCTCAAGAAATGCAGAAACCTTGCGCGAACTTTCGATGTTGTACTGACGGGAAAGATAGCGTACCTCAGACTGAAGGAATAAGGCTGTGTGGTACACAAGCCCCTGAGAGGATGCCCCAGCAGGGAGCCCGGCAGCGACAGCCGCCTGGCTGAAACCAAGGTTATTGGGCAAGAAGTATTCAGAAATATTGCCGGGGATTGCCGGACGGCTACTGACGAGCCCGCTTGAGGCAGAAACAGATGCCGCAGGTCTTTCTTCGGCGACTGGTGGCGGTGTACCTTGCGATGCCTGAACAAGTTTTTTACCTGTTTTTGGAGCTGCAGCGCCTACCAATTCATTAGCCATAGGAATTTGATCACGGGTCATTGGGCCGGCGAGGTAATTTAGTGCCCAGCGGGTATTGAAGAGTACCGGACCGGATTTATAGATACTGTGATAAAGGAAAACCCGTTTTCCAAGTCCGCTGATCAACTTATCAAAAGTAGCGACGTCGGTGGTGCCGCCAGCTGAAGATAACCCATCCAGCAGGCGCTGCTTGTCCTGTTCGGTCTGCAGACGACCGATCATCCATGTGCCGGCGTTGGAAAGCGCCTTGTAATCTACATCCACCGGGTTTTGGGTAGCCAGCACCAATCCCACCCCAAAAGCGCGCGCTTGTTTCAACATGCGCAGCATCACGGTTTTTGATGCCGGGTTGGCAACCGGTGGCATATATCCCATGATTTCGTCAAAGTAAACAATCGTCCGCAGGTTGCCCGTGCCGCGCTGACTGCGCATCCAGCTTTCAACAGCTGCAAACAGGAGCGTGACAAAGAACATGCGTTCATTTTCACTGAGATGTGCGAGGTAAAAAATGGAATGGCGCGGCTTGCCCGAATCAGATCTCTGTAGCGCACCAATATCCAACGTTTGCCCCTGCTGCCACACCTGAAAGGAAGGAGATGCAAGAAAATTGTTCAATTGGAGCGCCAGATCGAAGCGGTCTTTTTCCGGGAAGAAAGAATCTATCGGAAATGCCCCAAGCCGATCCATTGGCGGGTTCTGCACCTGGAGAATAAGGTCAGTGAGGGTAAGGTTCTGTTTGTTCATCCAGGCGGTTTCAAGAAGGTTGGAAAGCAGGATATGCTCCCGGGATCGTAGTGGGTCAATATCTGAAAGCCCGATCAAACCGAGCAACGCAGTTACCGTACTGGAGATCCTTTCGCGCAGAACTTCGGAGTTGGATTCCCAGTCCAATTCCGGAGCCTGGAACGAGGAAAGGATATTCACCGGGATGCCCGATGCGGAACCTGGAGTGTATATGGCAAAATCGGCATTATCTCCCAGGGCTTTCAATTGCTCGGTACCCAGTCCCCAGTCGGACAACCCTTTTTTCCAATTTGCTGAAGTAATTTCCGCCAGTTCGACAACGGTTTTTCCCTCTCTTTTGGCGGCTTCCGGGTCGATCCAGGGTTCAAAATCGGAGGAGAGGAGGTTGGGGAAATGTAACACCAGGTTGGTAAGATCACCTTTGGGGTCGATGATAATGGCAGGCAAGCCGTGCAAGGCAGCTTCTTCAAGCAATCCAATGCCTAACCCGGTCTTGCCAGACCCGGTCATGCCGGTGATAACAGCGTGGGTCGTCAGGTTGGCAGGATCCAGTAAAACCGGTTCAGTTGTGGCTGATTTGGTCTTGGGATCAAATACGCGACCGAGAAAATAATTGGGAGATAAGTTTTCCATGTTTTCCACCACCTTTGGAAATTTTTCTTTATTATAGACGAAATCCAACCTGGTTGTTCGAAACTGGCCCTTTTCTTGTATCCATTCCTGCAACGGGACTATCTGGCATTGGTTGTATAATCAAAAATGATTCCCGTTCATGAGGTAACCTGTGGTTGATATCAATTTTTACACCATCCATATAGCGGATAGTCTCGATCGTGACAATCTGCCTGGTCTGATCATCATGAATCCCCCAAAACGGGCTGCCCGGGGGCGGGAGAGCGACCTTCTGGTGGCTTTGATCACCCTCAAGGGTCCTTCCTCGATTAGCTCCGAGAGTTTACGAAGCTGGCTGGAAAAGAAATGCGAAGAATACTTCCAGACTTCGGGCACGGTGACATTCGCCATGCGGACACTGGTGGAGAAGATTAACCAGGAACTGCTGGAGCGGAACCTCAAACGTGCCAAAGGTGGGGCGCAGCTGACGGCTCTGTTGAATATTGCAGTGATCAAGCGTGACCAGCTCTATCTGGCAAATACTGGTGATACCCGGTCATTCTTTATCGATGAACAGGGTTGCACGGAATACCGGGATGATGAACAACCGCGTGATCTTGGATTGGTGGAGGCTTTACCCATCAAGTACGGGCAAAAAGGAATTCATGAAAATGACCTGCTGTTATTTGCCCCGGTTGCTCCGGCAACCTGGACCAGCGCAGCTTTTGATGGGGGTAATGCCCTGACAATTGAGGGATTATCCCGCCGGCTTTTTAACCAATGCGGAACAGATGTACGCGCACTGGCGATCAAGTTCCAACCTGGCAAGGGAAAACAATCCACCAGCCCGTTAAAGCGCAGCCTGACAACAGCTACCGTCCCAGATGCCGCTTATTTCTCTGCTCCAGAGGCAGAGGTAGCAGTTCCGGACAAAGTGGTTTCTAATCCTTTGGTGGAGGAAAAGATTATTGCGAGAGATACTACTGAGGAAAAAGTACCGGAAGAGGGCACCTCGGTTAATGGATCTTCAAGAGCCGGATTGTGGACACGAACCGAAAAAAACCTTCCTGACTTGCTGAGTCCGCAGGCGAAGGTGGCGATCGGGAAAACAACGCGCTCGGCCGTAAATTCCTGGGAAACCATAAAGCATAAAACGAGCGAGTTCCTTGGCAAGCTTTTACCTGGACTCACAGATGGACCTCAGAAGTTGAATGTGCCAGTCCTGATTTTCATCGCGCTGGCTGTACCGTTAGTCATTGGGCTCATTGCCGGCAGCGTGTACTCCAAAAAGGGGAAAGGTCGGGAGTTCGAGGCAGCTTTTCTGCAGGCGCAACAATATTCCGCACAAGCGGATACCTTCCTGAACGACCCACCTTCACGGCTGGCAAGTTTGCAGCAGGCGATGTACTGGATCGAAAAGGCGGAGGAGTACGGAACGTCTGATAATTTCAAATCATTGAAGGCCAATGTGCAAGCCTCTCTCGATCAGTTGCAGGGAGGGCAGCGTTTGGCAATGGCTCCGCTTTTTGCGGAAACCCTGCCTAGGGACACCAGGATAACCCAGATGGTTGCTACTAATACCGAGGTGTACCTGCTGGATGAAACCAGTGGAACGGTGTTGCGTTATTATCGGTCCGGTGATGAATACCTGGCAGATGACGCGTTTGATTGTGGATTGAACCCCAAGAATGTGATCAGCCCGATTGGGAAACTGGTGGATATCGTTCCCATGTCTACTGGCAACTCATTTGGTGCAACGATCATGGGAATCGATGCGTCAGGCGTGATCGAATATTGCATCCCGGGAGAAGCAGGCATTACCGGGTCGATCATTCCGCCAGACGCCGGCTGGGTGTCATTGAGGGCGATGTCAGTTTACCAGGGGTACCTCTATATTCTGGATTCCGGCGGAAATGCGGTTTACCGGTATTATGGAGATGGCATTCAGTTTGATGAAAAGCCAACTCTCTTTTTTGACAGGATCGTGCCTAACCTGGCAGATGCAGTTGATATTGAGGTGAATGGATTTGAGTTGTACATCCTGAAATCTAACAGCCAGATGATCGAGTGCACGTATAGCCCGCTTAAGGATTACAAAGAGACTGAGTGCCTTGACCCTGCACCTTTTGGGGACATGCGCACAGCCCAGGAACCACAACCTGTAAGCTTCCCCAATGCCGGTTTTGTTCAGCTGCACATGACGCCTGCACCGGATTCATCACTATATCTCCTGGACGCTAAGGAAAAATCGATCTATCACTTCAGCCTGCAGCGCAACCTACAGAAGATCCTCTATCCGCGTCTCATTGACGATATGGATGTCGAAAAGCTTACCCCGACCGCGGTTGCGATATCAACCGGAAGGATTGCCTATCTCGCTTTTGGAAACCTGGTCTATTACGCACCTCTTCCGTAACCCATTCGGGATCACAAATGACTTTCCTGGATAGTATTGACCAACCAACCTTACTGATCGATGAAGATATCGCTCGCCAGAATATCAGGCGGATGATGGACCGGGCGCTGAAGAATCGAGTTGCCTTTCGACCGCATTTCAAGACGCATCAATCTCTAGTAGTTGGAGAATGGTTACGCCAGGCCGGGGTTGAGCGCATCACCGTCTCCTCTGTGGAAATGGCGGAGTACTTCGCGCAGCACGGTTGGCATGATATGACCATTGCATTCCCACTCAATATCCGCCAGACCGAACGCCTCCGAAAACTTACTGAACAGACCCGTCTTGGGGTGCTGGTCGAGAATCCTGAAGGTGTTGACTGCCTTTCTGCATTGTCGGATTGCAAGGTAGATGTTTGGGTGAAAGTCGATGTGGGCAACCTCCGGACCGGGCTTGACTGGAAGGATACCCGGGGAATCTCTGATCTTTGTGAGCATATTCAGAAGAATCATGAACTCCAGTTGAATGGGTTGTTGACCCACTCGGGGCATACCTATAAGGCACCAGATGTGGAGGCGGTATGTGCCATATTCCGCGAGGGGATAGATAGGCTGTGCACTTTAAGAGACAACCTCGCCAAACAGGGTTTTTCCGGATTGAAGATTTCAGTTGGAGATACTCCGGGCTGCAGCCTCTGTGAGGATTGGTCAGGCGCGGATGAGGTTCGGCCTGGAAATTTCATATTCTACGACGCCCAACAATTTACCGCCGGTGTGTGCAGGTTCGAGGATATTGCTGCTGCGGTTGCCTGCCCGGTTGTAGCAAAACACGAGGGTCGCCATGAAGTGATCCTTTATGGCGGTGCGATCCATCTATCTAAAGACCATCAATTGATAAATGGCGAGAAGAGCTTCGGTTTGCCTTGTTTTAATGAGGGTGATCGCTGGGGACGGCCGATCGAAGGCGCCGTCGTTAGAGGATTATCGCAGGAGCACGGAGTTGTCAGTGTACCTGGAAAAGCGTTTGATAGGATTATGATCGGCGACCTGTTATTCATCATCCCGGCACATTCCTGCCTGACCGTTCAGGTGCTTCGGAAATACCATACGCTCGACGGCATGGAAATTTCTACGTTGAATCAGTGAAGGGAACTCTAAACCATCACGCTCAACGGAACGGGAATGAAGGTGAGTATGAAAATGACCAGCGCAAGGATGCCCAGCACCTTGCGTTTTTTATCCAGGGGAGTGATCTGATCCAACGGCTCAGCATAGACACGGCCAAAAACCAGCAGCAGCATTGCCCACAGCCACCATCCTGACCAGAGAAAGCCCAGTCCTCCAAGCAGGACCAGCAGGAAGGGGTATATCTTCCGGCTGCCATTGGTGCCGAACAATAAATGAAAGATATGGCCGCCATCCAGTTGACCGACAGGGATAAGATTCAACGAAGTCACCAGTAATCCAGCCCATCCTGCCCATGCCACTGAATGGATCATCACATCTGTTCCTCCCAGCGGGAAGGGACGTCCGGTAAAGAAATACTTGATCCAGTAGGTGAAAGGTGATAAGGACCCGTAATCAGCCGGTTGCGGCAGCCATTGACCAAAATAAAACCATTTCAGAAAAAGGTAGGTAATTGAGTTTCCTTCAATCTGCAAGCCCTGACCTTCAGGGAAGGTGAGCGGAATGGTGTCGAGATGAGAAAGTGACAAACCGATCCAGATGACTACAAGCGAAACCAGGTAACCTGCAATCGGTCCTGCAACCCCGATATCCATCAGGACGCGCTTGTTACGGGGGATTTCTTTCATGTTGATGAATGCTCCCATTGTTCCCAACGGAGAGAAAGGCATGGGGATGAAGAAAGGCAAGCTGACTTTGACACCGTGGGCTCTCCCCGCGAAGTAATGCCCGAATTCATGCACTCCAAGAATTGCGAGGATGCTAACGGCAAAAGGCCAGCCGGTCTTCGCTAAAGCAAGGATTGCCTGCAGCGGCTGGGAGGGGAGCGGTTCAGTCTGGTTGAAATATCCACCGGCAAACAACACGCTCAGGAGTGTCAAGAGGAACATCAGCAGGTTAACGGCTGGCTTTCCTTCTTTGGCAGGGGGAAGTTCCCTGATCAGCAGAATTACTTGCTGACCGTTTTCAATTCGAAATAATGGGGTCAAGTGGAAAGGTTTAAGCACCTGCGATAGTTGATCATAGGCCGAAGCCGAATCCTCTGTAACCAAATGACCACGATAGCGGTAGAGGTAAGGTTGCTGGGTAGTTCCCAGGGTGACATCCTCAATTGAAAAAATGCGCCTGATGAGCGCATCGATTGGATCCTGTTGAGAGATTTGATCAGTCATTCACTCCTCGTTGGTGAAGAAAAGGCGGGAATGCATGGGAGTCGAACCCACCGCGGCCCGCATAGCGACCCGCCATCGATTTTGAAGATCGTGGAACCCACCGGGATCCATCCATTCCCGGTTGTAAGAATACCTTGTGAATGCAAATTTGGCAAGCAGTTAAAAAACGATGGGAAGGGTGGACACAAACCAGGGAACCAGTGCTGAAAAACCGAAACTGTATAGGATACCCAGCAGAATACCTGCTACTACATCTGATACATAGTGAACACTCATCCCGACCCTGGCGAGGCTGACCAGGAGAGCCCAGATGACGAGCAGGATACCTAGCCATGCCGGCCCGAGCAAGAGCATCAGCGTTGCCAACATCATTGTGCGGGCGGCATGCCCGGACGGAAAGGAATGGGGATCGGAATTCCGGTATATGGCACCCCAGGTTCCTTCAGGGCGTTTCCGCCTGATGAGGAACTTAGTAGCCAGGACGATAACTGCCAGCATGACCACAGCGCCTGCCATGAGGGCAGTCAGTCGATGCCAGAATCCTTTGGTGAGGAACCAGACTATCACTAAAAGAAGCAGGATAAACCACGAATCTCCAGAATGGGCGAAGAAGGTTCCCAATGGACGCAGCCATTTTTGGTCATCATGGATACGTAGAGAATCCGTTAATTTCTCATCGAGGATTACAATTTTTTTCCAAAACATGCGCGAATTCTACCCCAGAAGATCAGCTTGCACCATGTCAAATTGGAAAGGTTTATCCACGTCCATTCCAATTTCTGCAAAAGGAACTCGCAATGCTTTGCCGGTTATTCCCATGCGGCGGCAAACACGCTCAGCTGCCTGATCAAGTGTAAGTTGACCGAGTAATAGTAAGAACAAAGTACCAAATCCGATCATGGAGGCTTGCCTGAGCGGATTCTTGCGGAGTTTGATCAAATCTTTCCATAGGGCATTGGGGTCAAGCGCAGCCTTCTTGCTGTAACAATTCAGATCACCACCGCACACTTGGCCATCTTTAATTTTGATGTACGTTCTCTTTGAGCCCGGGAACCGTTTTTCCATCACAAGGCGTTCGACCACGCTGTAATAGATATCGTATTTGAAATCCTTGTATTCTTGAATCATGCTTTCGAGGATATTGCTGGTGATGGCAGGGATGTCCGCTGAGATGGAAAGAACATGGGTTTCTTGGGGATGCAGGTCGAGAAATGTTTGAGCACCCTGCTGGATATTTGCCATCAGGGTTCCGAGATCCGGCAGGAGGATCACAGGTTTACTGCAGGATAATCCTTCCATACCATCCAGCCCGATAAGCGCCACGGTATCTATGGAGGGAGATCCAGATAATGCATCCAAAACCCATTGAACCATGGGTTTTCCGGCTATCTTGATTAACGATTTGGGTTTTCCTCCAGCCAATTCTGCCAGCGGATCATCAGCTGATCTACCACCTGCAAGGACGATCACATCCATATCTAGAGCTCCTTTACCTGTGGTTTTAATGGAATCTCGCTGATCGCTTTTTCCATAATTTCAAAGTAATTCCCGGGCTTTGCATAATTCACTGGTTCTTTTCGCCCGATGGCTGCAATTATTGCAGCTTCAATCATATTGGTACCAAAAGACCTTCCATCCAGGATCGGCGTGGTAGTGATGAGATGCTTAATTCCGGCATTCCTGAAAAAATCCTGGTCGGTGGTTGTGGTTGTATTGGTGACGACAACCCTTCCCGGTAATTTCTCGGGCATGTATTTCCATAAATAATGGCAATCACCAGCCACAACGGTCGCCCATTCAAAGTATTGCTGGTATTTTGGTTCCCGCTCATTTTGCTTTTCACCGGTCGGATAGACCCATTCAAAGGGCAGGCGGCTCATGATTGGAAGCAATGCATTACCCAATGCCCTGATCTGTTTTTCGCTGCGGATGGGTATGCCTAATCCCATGGCAAACATCAGATCGCCAAAGATGACCTCGTAACCATCATCCAGAAAAGCCCGGGCGCTCCCCCAACGATCCAATGCCACGGCTACGAAGGCTCTTTTTTTGGTGACAATTCCAGCTAGGTCCTCATTAATCACTTCAGTAATCTTTTTTTCCAGGGTCATTTTCAAGCCCGTGCCGTCGACGATGGGTGTTTGCTTGACGCCGCTGATCAGGGATTGTACTGAGTGCATGGTGGACCATT
>ERZ1649853.277-NODE-277-length-21664-cov-6.524457_pt1 | contig 21664 bp, 15 predicted proteins | sample MGYA00575353_ERZ1649853 | MGnify/ENA primary metagenome ERZ1649853 (study PRJEB40853, sample SAMN11349654) | freshwater sediment metagenome | isolation source: river sediment | host: Sediment | place: India: Okhla Barrage, New Delhi | collected 2017-02-21 ...
GATTCATCCTTTCAGCGATTCACCCATTCACCGATTCATCCATTCACCGATTCACCCATTCACCGATTCATCCATTCACCCAATCCCCGATTGAATTGCACCCGCCCATCCCCTAGAATAGCGATACCTTTCGCTCGAGGGTACCCCGATGGAACTGGCCACGTCGCAGAAGGAACGCCTCATCGGCATCGTGCGCGCCTGCCGCAACCGGAAGATCATGGTCCTGGGCGACATCATCCTGGATCAGTTCATCTGGGGCGACGTGGAGAGGATCTCGCCGGAGGCGCCGGTCCCCGTGGTGGTGGTCCGCCGCGAGGAATTCCGGATCGGCGGCGCCGGCAACGTCGCCGCCAACATCAAGGCGCTGGGCGGCGAACCGCTCATGGTGGGCGTCATCAACACGGACACTTCCGGCGAGAGGATCCAGCACGAGATGGAGCGTCTGAAGCTGAGCTCCACCGGCCTGCTCATCGACGTGGGCCGACCCACAGTGGTCAAGACGCGGATCATCGCCGCCCATCAGCAGGTCTGCCGGGTGGACCGGGAATCGCCCTCACCCATGTCCATGGAGCTGTTCCGCAAGGCCCACCGCTTTCTCCAGACCGTCCTGCCGCGCACCGAGGCGATCCTGGTATCGGATTACGGCAAGGGGCTGGTCAACCAGCGGCTGCTCAGCAACGTGCTCCCCATGGCCCAGAAGGCGGGGACTATCGTGGCCATCGATCCCAAGTTCCAGAACTTCAGCATCTACCGCCCCGCCACCATCCTGACACCCAACCTGAAGGAGAGCGAGTTCGCCTCGGGCGTCCGGATCACCGACGACAAGTCGCTCCGCCAGGCTGCCGACATCATCCTGAAAAAGACGCGCGCCGAGAATCTCCTCATCACCCGCGGCGAAGGGGGCATGACCCTGTTCCGCCCCACCGGCTACTCCCGCCACATTCCCACCGCCGCCCGCGAGGTGTACGACGTCACCGGCGCCGGCGACACGGTCATCGGCACCCTGACCCTGGCCATGAGCACGGGGGCCAATCCCGAGGAGTCGGCGATCCTGGCCAATGTCGCTGCCGGCCTCGTGGTGGCCAAGCTGGGCACCGCCACGGTCACTCCCGACGAGCTGGTCCAGGCCATCCGGCAGTATTGATTCAACCCGCGAGCGTCATGGATCAGCGCGAGGGTTCGCAGGTTCGCAGGTTCGCAGGTTCGCAAATCGTTGAGCGTTCGTGCTCGTAAGTCGTAATCGTAATTCGTAATCGTGATCGTCATCGATCGGTTTAAAGGTTCAAAGGTTTAAAGGTTCGCAGGTTCATCGGTCCACCGCCTCTCGTCTCTTGCCTCCCGTTTCCCGTCTCCCGTCTCCCGTTTGCCGATACGGTGACCTCCCCGCTCACTCCCGCCTCGCCCCCTTCATCTTTCCATTGACCCAGAATGATTCGTTGCGTCATTGCGCCTTCGCGTGCCTTCTTCCCCCGCCGCTGCGACCGCTGCGGTGAATTTCCGCTCCCCTTTCGTCTTCCGCTCCCCTTCCTTTTGCAGTAAAATCGACCCCATTCCCGACCGCGCGAGGAGACCGCCGTGCGCCTGTTCGTCGCCGTGGAACTGTCCGCATCGATCAAGGAGGCCGTCCGCGCCCTGCAGGAACCGCTGCGCCGATTCGGCGCGTCGGTGAGCTGGAGCCGCCCCGCGGGGATCCACGGCACCCTGAAGTTCCTCGGCGAGGTGGCGCCCGAGCGCGAGGCGGAGATCGGGGCGGCGCTCGCTCCCGTGGAGGCACATGCGCCGTTCGATCTGTCCGTGCGCCGGCTGGGCGTGTTTCCCGGCTGGTCCGGACCCCGCGTGATCTGGCTCGGCCTGGAGCCGGCGGAGCCCCACTTCGCCGCCGTCTATCGCACGATCGAGGATGCCGTGGCGTCTCTGGGTTTCCCCCGTGAGACCCGCCCCTTCCACCCGCACCTGACCCTGGGGCGGGTGCGGGAACGCCGCGGTCTCGATGCATTGATCGAACACCTGCGAGCCCGGGCCGACGGCACCGACCTCGGTGCTTTCGCGGTGCCCGACGTCATTCTGTTCCAGAGCGTGCTCCGTCCCGACGGCGCCGTTTACACCGCGCTCCGCCGATATCCGCTCCGAGGAGGTGCCCGATGACCCTCCCGACCGTGCTGGTCATGGTGGCCGCCTACGTGCTCGGCGCCATCCCCTTCGGCTACATCCTGATCCGCCTGAGCAAGGGAAAGGACGTCCGCTCCGTGGGCAGCGGTTCCACCGGCGCCACGAACGTGCTGCGCGCCGGGGGCAAATGGGTGGGCATCCTGACCCTCCTGCTGGACATCGGCAAGGGCGCGCTGGCGGTGGGCCTCGCGCGTTGGGTGCTGGGCCCCGAGGCCTACGCCGCCTTCCCCGCCGCGGCCACCCTGGCCGTGGTGGGCCACGTCTTCCCCGTGTTCCTCGGCTTCAAGGGGGGCAAGGGCGCGGCCACCGGCTTCGGCGCGTACCTGGCGCTCACGCCGTACGCGGCGCTCATCACCATCTCGGTGTTCATCGTCACCATCCTGCTCACGCGCTATGTGTCGCTGGGCTCCATCCTGGGCACCGGCACCTTCCCCCTGTGGACCTGGCTCCTGGGCTACGGCGATCCGCACATGGTGATCGTCCTGGGGACCATCCCCGGCGTGGCCCTCATCGTGGGGATGCACTACGAGAACATCGGCCGGCTCTTCCGCGGCGAGGAGCGCAAGCTGGGGCAGAAGAAAGCGAGGAGTGAGGAGACAGGAGATGGGAGTGAACGGTGAACGGTGAACAGTAAATCATTGATGGTTCGTGCTCGTGATTCGTAATCGTAATCGTGATCGGACATCGGACTTCGGAACTCGGACATCGGCGGCAATCTTTATAACGGCACAACATCACAAGCTAATAAAAAAATATAATCAATAAACAATAATATATAAGTCAAATGAAAAATTGACAATTGACCAATGATAATGACAAATTTACTCATCTGCATTTCCGTGGTGAACCGGGTCTGAAACGAGCATTGAGCCTCGAGCCTCGGAGAAGAGTACGATTACGAATTACGATTACGAATTACGATTACGAGCACGAGGGAGATAATATGCCGATTTCCAAGGACCTGTTGGACATTCTGGCCTGTCCCGTCTGCAAGACCGAGGTGCGCCTCACCGCCGACGAGTCCGGGCTCAAGTGCATGGCCTGCAAGCGGGTCTATCCCATCCAGGACGACATCCCGGTGATGCTCGTCGACGAGGCCAAGCCCGACCCGGACGATCGCATCTCCCTCAAGTCCTGACGTCCGGAGGCGACCATCGCCCCCTTCGCCTTCGCCGACATCCGGTCCGTCCTCTTCGTGCGCCTCCGCTCGCTGGGCGACGCGGTGCTCATGACGCCGTCGCTGCAGGCGTTGAAGAGCGCCCACCCGCACCTCCGGCTCGCCGTGCTCGTGGAAGCGCCGTTCCGCGACGTCTTCGCCGGCCATCCGGCGGTGGACGAGTTGCTGGTCCTGGAACGCGGCCGCGGCACGCTGGGCACCATCCGCCGCCGCCTGGCCATGGGGCGGGAGCTGCGCCGCCGCCGCTTCGACCTGGTGCTCAACTACCACGGCGGCTCCACCAGCGCCTTCCTGGTGCGCCTGGCCGGGGCGCCGTGGCGCGCCGGCTACCCGCACTACCGCAATCCGCGGCTCTACACCCATCTGGCCGCCGACCCGTCCCGCCACTTCGGCGGCCGCCCCCTGCACACCGTGGAGTATCAGCTGGCGCTCCTGGCCGAGCTGGGGCTGCCCGTGCCGGATCCCGTCCCCCACCCGTTCGTGAACGTCCCGGCGGACGCGGCCGCGCGCACTCGCGCGCGCCTGGCGGACGCAGGGCTCGCCCCCGGCGGCTATGTGCTCGTCCATCCCACGGCGACGCTGGCGACGAAGCAGTGGCCCCCCGAGTCGTTCGCCGCGTTCATCGCCCAGGTGCGCCGGCAGCACCCGGCGCTCCGCGTGGCGCTGAGCGCCGGCCCGCGCGAGGCGCCGGTGCTCGAGGCGGTCTGCGGCGCCCTGGGCGCCGAGCTGCCGCGCTTCACCGACCTCTCCGTCGCCGAGCTGGCCGCCCTCATCGCGGACGCGGCCGCGTTCGTGGGCTGCGACAGCGGCCCCGCCCACATCGCCGCGGCGGTCGGGCAGAAGGTCCTCGTGGTGTGGGGCTCATCCAACGCGGTGGCCTGGCGCCCCTGGGGGACGACCGCGCGGATCGTCCAGCTCCCCTTCCCCTGCAATCCCTGCCCCGGCTACACCTGCGCCGCCTTCCCCCGCCCCCGCTGCATTCTCGACATCCAGCCGGACCAAGTCCTTGAATCTTTCAACGAGTTAATGCAATTCCACGACGAGCGCTGATGGCCGGCCGCCGCCCTGGCCGACCACTTCGCGTCCGCGACATACCGGCTGCAAATCGTGTGAACACGGTTACGTGGCCGCAAAGCGACCGACTCGGATTCGGATCCGGTGGACGGTTGGGGACTTCGAACGTCTTGCTGGTTGCTACGGCTTACGGTCCTTGGGGTCCGGTTGCGGAGATGCGGCTCCGCCGGCGAGCTTCGCGCGGCGCCTGGCCGCCCAGCCCTCGATGGTGCGCTGGTGGGCGCGGCCCACGGCCAGCGCATCGGGCGGGACGTCGGTGGTGATGGCGGAACCGGCGGCGGTGTAGGCGCCGGCGCCGATGGTGAGCGGCGCCACCAGGATGGAGTCGCTGCCGATGAAGGCGCCGTCGCCGATGACGGTGGGATTTTTCCGGACGCCGTCATAGTTGCAGGTGATGGTGCCGGCGCCCACGTTGACGCCGGCGCCGATGGTGGCGTCGCCCAGATAGGCCAGGTGGGCCGCCTTGGTGCCGGCGCCGGTGGTGCTCTTCTTGATCTCGACGAAGTTGCCCACCCGGTTGTCGGGGCCGATGCGGGCGCCGCCCCGGATGTGGGCGTACGGACCCACGGTGGTGCCGTCGGCCACCTCGGCGTCGCGGATCACCGAGTACTCGACGCGGACGCCGGCGCCGAGGCGGGCGTTTTCCAGATGGCTGCCCGGTCCCAGTTCGCAGCGCGGACCCACCCGGGTGGCGCCGGAGACCGTCACGTCCCACCAGAGCGCGGTGTCGGGTTCGAACGTGGCATGGGGGCCGATCCAGACCCGGTCGGGCCGGTGGACGGTCACGCCCGCCAGCATCCAGTGGCGGATGATCCGCCCCTGGAGCACCGCCTCGGCCGCGGCCAGGTCGGCGCGGTGGTTGATGCCCATGACCTCGGCCGGGTCGACGGCGGCCAACCCGTCCACCCGGAGGCCGTCGCCGTGGAGCAGCGCCACGAGGTCGGTGAGGTAGTATTCGCCCTGGGCGTTGTCGGGCTGCAGGCGCGCCAGGCGCGGCCGCAGGGTGTCGAGCGCGAAGATGTAGATGCCGGTGTTGATTTCGCCGATCGCGAGCTCCTCGGGCGTGGCGTCGCGGGCCTCGCGGATGGCGGTGACGCGGCCGTCGGCGCCGCGCAGCACCCGGCCGTAAGCCGCCGGGTCAGCCGGGGTGGCGGTGAGCACGGTGGCGGCGGGGCGGGCGGCGCGATGGGCGTCGGCGAGGCGCCGGAGGGCGGCGGCGGTCAGCAGCGGCACGTCGCCCATCAGGATGAGCAGGTCGCCGGTCCGGTCCGCCAGGGCGGGGAGCGCCTGGGCCACGGCGTGGCCGGAGCCGAGGGGCGGATCCTGGACCGCCCAGCCGGTGCGGCCGCCGAAGGCGGCCCGGACGGCGTCGGCGTCGGCGCCGACGACGGTGGTGACGGAGGCGGGCCGGAGCGCCTCGGCGGCCAGCAGCACCCATTCCAGCATGGGGAGTTCGCAGACGGTGTGGAGCACCTTGGGCTGGGCGGATTTCATCCGCGTCCCTTTGCCGGCGGCGAGAATCAGCACGTGCAGGGCGTCGTCCATGGAACCTCCAGTGGAAGGCGCGCCGCCGGCTCGGGACCGCTCAGGCAGGAGGCCCGAACCCCATCAGGCGGGACGCCTGAGCTGCCGCGGGCGCCGATTCGCCGGCACGCCGTTTCGCCGGCTGGTCCGGCTCAGGCAGGCTGCCTGAGCCACGTCAGGCGGGACGCCTGAGCCACGGTCAGCCGATGAGCCGGCGGAAGTCCTCGAGATGATGGAGCGGTTCCAGGTCCATGTCGTTCCGCGCCTGAAAGCGGATGGCGGGATCCTGGGCCAGCGCTTCGGCCAGCGCCACCATCGCCTTGTCGGTGTTCCGCTCCAGCGTGAACCGCACCGCCTCCAGGTAAGCCACCTGGGCGGACTTGGGATCCTGCTTGCGGGCCTTCTTGAGCAGCTCGGCCGCCTCGGCGGTCTGCCCCAGGTTCAGGTGGCAGGCGATCCGGTCCAGCAGATCGCCGAACTCGGTGGACGCCTTCGGCGGCGGCGCCATGTGGCGGTGACAGGCCCGGAGGTAAACGCCGGCCCGCTGGCTGAGGCCGGGCGGCAGATCGGCGCGGCCCTGCAGCGCCTTGAACACGGGCACCGCCTCCTGGTACTTGCCCTTGTGGATCAACTTGAGACCCTTCTCGAGCTGAACGATCCCCTCGTGCACTTCCGGTTTTCCAGCCATGAATCCTCCTCGCAAACAATCGCGCATTATCCCTCAGGGGGGCGGGATTGTCAAGGCATCCGCTCCGGCGTCGGATCAGACCGGATGGTTCCGGGATCCGATGTTGAGAGTTGATAGTTGATGGTTGATAGTTGATGGGTATCCAATTCGGATGGTTTGATCAACCATCAACCATTAACCATCAACACATTGTTTCTGCCCCGATCCTTTGCCGCCGACTGCCGCTGTGGTACACTGGCAGGCCGTAAGTCCCTGCCCCAGGAGGCCCCATGAGCGAGACCCCGAAGCAGCAAGCCGGATTTCGCTGGCTGGTGCTTGTGGTCATGAGCCTGATCTGCTTCGCCCAGTACTTCATCTACGATTCCATCACCCCGCTGGGGACCATGATCAAGGAGCAGCTCCATTTCACCGGCGCCGATTATGGCCTGCTGTTCTCGGCCTACGCCGCGGCCAACGTCTTCCTGGTGATGCTGCTGCTGGCCGGCGTGCTCGTGGACAAGCTGGGCCTGAAGATATCCGGCATCATCTACGGCTTCCTCTGCTTCCTCGGCGCCTTCCTCACGGCGCTCGGCGCCTGGCAGGGCCTGCCCGACTTGCTGGGGCCCCTGTATCCGTGGCTCCAGACCGCCTTCCTGCCGGAGTGGAGCCCGGAGCTGAAAGTCATGCTCCTGGGGCGCACCATCTACGGTGTGGGCGCGGAGGCGATCCTGGTGGTGAACAACAAGGTGCTGGCCCGCTGGTTCAAAGGCAAGGAGCTGGCCTTCGCCTACGGCCTGAACCTCACCATCATGCGCCTGGGCACCTTCCTGGCGCTCAACGTCCAGGCGCCGGCGGCCGAGGCGTGGGGCCTGCGCGGCGCGCTCTGGTTCGCCGCGGTGGTCATGCTGCTCGGCTTCTTCAGCTTCTTCGTCTATCTGGCCCTGGAGCGCATCGGGCGTCCGCCCCAGCCAGCCGGCGGCGCGGCTCCCGAGGAGGTCTTCCGCCTGCGCGAGGCGTTCTCCTTCAGCCCGTCGTTCTGGTTCATCTCGCTGCTCTGCGTGACCTTCTACTCGGCGGTCTTCCCGTTCCAAGCCTTCGCCCCCGACATCCTGGTCCAGAAATTCGGCTACACCGAGACGGCGGCCGGCCACTACACTTCGGCGCTCATCTTCGGCACCATGATCTTCACCCCCATCCTGGGCTGGTTCGTGGACCACCGGGGGAAGCGCGCCACCCTGATGCTCATCGGCTCGGTGCTGCTCGTCCCGTGCCACCTGCTGCTGGGCTACACCCACTTCCCGCCGGTGGTGCCCATCTTCGTGGTGGGCGTGGCGCTGAGCCTCGTGCCGGCGGCGCTCTGGGCGGCCATCCCCATGATGGTGCCCGAGTCGCGCCTGGGGACGGCCTTCGGCGTGATCGGCTACATTCAGAACGTCGGGCTCATGCTCTTCCCGTGGATCGCCGGCAAGATCGCCGACGCCCACACCGTCACCGGCGCCGACGGCAAGCCGGTGGTGGATTACACCTCGACCATGCTGATGTTCGCGGCGCTGGGGATTGTGGGCTTCGTGTTCGCCCTGCTGCTGAAATGGGCCGACAAGCGGCGCGCCGACGGCCCGTCCATCGAAGCCGTGATGCTGAAGTGAGCAGACCGGGGGAGCGTGCCCGCCGGAACGGTTGATGGTTGATAGTTGATCGTTGATAGTTGGTGGCGTTGTGCCCGCCGGAACGGTTGATGGTTGATGGTTGATCGTTGATAGTTGGTTATTGGACGGACTCTTCTCCTTAGCGATCCGGGCAGTGTCGCAAATATTCGATAAATCGATAGAGCTGTTGGCCGCATTTGTGCGACAGCTGCTGGATCCGGTCAAAATCGGCACCATCGATGTGCCTCGAATCCAATGCCACGTATGCCTGGGCGCGGAGTTCAGCCGCGGATCCTCGTGCCCGGTAGAGGAAGCTGATGAAGAGCATCCGACTCTGGCTCTCGAATCCTTCCGCGATATTGGACATAATTGACACCGCTGCCCGCTGCATCTGATCCCGCAGGCCGAAATCCCGGGCAAATGCGCCTTGTCCAGATAGTTTGTAAACTAATTGCGATAACTGCCGGGCCGTTTGCCACGCCTTGATCTCCTCAAATCGCCGGATAGCTGTCATCTTTCTTTCTCCTTTCCCCACTCATGCTCAATGGCACCCTTTAACTCTATTAACGTCTGATTGTCTTTCTGTTCGAATAATATTTCTAACTATATGTATCTAATCCACTTAACCATCACCTCTCAACTATCAACCATCAACTATCAACCATCAACCATCCCATAGAGGCAAAATCCCCATCTATGCTACACTTTGCCCATGCGCACGCTCCGCATGGAAAAGGACTACCACACCCGCATCCGCCGCGGCCACCGCTGGGCCTGGCGCGGCGACTTCGATCCGGCGGCGCTCGCCGGCGTCGCGCCCGGCGAGGCGGTGCGCCTCGAGACGAGCGCCGGCGCGTTCCTGGGGGTGGGTTACGCCAATCCGCTGTCGCACATCGCCGTGCGGGTGGTGGACGGCGCGGACCGCGAACCCGACGCGGCGCTGGTGCGGCGGCGGCTGGCGGAGGCGCTGGTGTGGCGGGAGCGGGTGCGCCCCGGCGCGGCCGTGGCGCGCCTCGTCTTCGGTGAGAGCGACGGCCTGCCGGGGCTCGTGGCGGACCGCTACGGCCCGGTGCTCGTGATCTCCCAGAGTGTGGCCGGCATGGAGCGGTGGACGGACCTGGTGGCGGAAGAGCTCTCGGCTCGCCTCGGCACGGACACGGTGATCCTGCGCAACACCAACCTGCTCCGCCGTCTCGAGGGGCTCGAGGTGGAGACTCGCTTGCTGGCCGGGCGCTGGGACGGGCCCGTCACCGTGGACCACGACGGCGTCCGCATGGTGGTGGACTGCTGGGCGGGGCGCAAGACCGGCCTCTTTCTGGACCACCGCGAGAACCGGCGGCTCCTCAGCCAACTGGTCCACGAGGGCGAGTTCGTCCTGGACCTGTTCAGCTACTCGGGGCTCTGGGCCCACACGCTGTTCGCCGCCGGCGCCGGCCGCGCCGTGTGCGTGGACAGTGACGCCGCGGCGCTGGAGCTGGCGCGTGCTTCGGCCGCGGCCAACGGCTGGGCGAACCGGCTGGAGACGGTGACGCAGAACGTCGAAGACTACCTGGCCACCGAGACCCGCCGCTTCGACCTCGTGGTGCTGGACCCGCCGGCGTTTGCCAAGAAGAAGCGTTTCCTCGACGACGCCCTGGCGATCTACCGCCGTCACATCGCCCTGGCGCTGGCCCGGGTGGCGCCCGGCGGGGTGCTGGCCGCGGCGTCGTGCTCGTCGTTCACCACCCGCGAGATGCTGCTCCGGGAGGCGATCGCCGCCGCGGCCGAGGCGGGGCGCGCGGTCCAGCTCGTGGCCGAGGGTTGCCAGGCGCTGGACCACCCGGTGCTGCCGGCCATGCCCGAGACGCACTATCTCAAGTGCATGTTTTTCAGGGTGATGGGGCGGTGAATGGGTGAATCGGTAAATCGGTGAGTCGGTGAATCGGTGAATCGTGAAGCGGTTCTCGGTCAGTGTTCAGAACATAAATTGATTCTGTGTCCTGTGCCTGTGGGGTGGGACCTGGAATTTGGAAACAAGGCCCCAGGACCGGGAACTCAGAATCCAACACACAGAACCGAGAACCCAGGACCCAGAACCGAGGTCCCAGGTCCGAAGTCCGATGTCCGCATGCGGGAACGAGCCTCTAGCCTCGAGTCTCGAGCCTCGATTACGATGACGATGACGAGCACGATCACGATGACGATTACGAATTACGATTACGAGTCATGAGCACAACCCATCAACCATCAACAATCAACCATCAACTCTCATCTGGCTAGGAGTATCCCATGACCGGAGGCGGTGACACTTCAGCGGACATCACCTTCCCCGTGGGCTACCACCGGTTCCACCGCCGGCGGTTCTACAATTTCCTGCTCAACCGCTGGCACGCGCTCGGCTACGCGCGGCGCGAGGACATGGCCCGGGCCGGGCGGCGGATCCGGTCGTTCGCCGCCTGGCGGCGCGAGATGCTGCAGCTGGCGGACGAGGCCCTGGCCGACGGCCGGCTCGTGAACGCGGCGTTCTACACCCGGGCGGCGGAGTTTCTCGTCCGCTCCGGCGACCCCGAAAAGCTCGCCCTGTACGACCGCTTCGCCGAGCGGTTCGCGGCGGCCTTCGCCGGCGCCCCGCTGGAACGGCACCACGTCCCCTACCCCGGCGCGCCCCTGCCGGTGGTCCGACTCGCGGCGGAGCCGGGCCCGCCGCGGGGGACCATCATCCTGCACGGCGGATTCGACTCCTTCATCGAGGAGTGGTACTCGATGATGCGCGCTTTCGCCCGCCGGGGCTACACGGTCATCGGGTTCGAGGGCCCCGGTCAGGGCGCCGCACTCCGCCGGGGCGGCCTGCCCCTGATCATTGAGTGGGAAAAGCCCGTGGGCGCCGTTCTGGACCAGTTCGATCTGGATGGCTGCACCCTGGTGGGCTTGTCCATGGGCGGGTGGCTCGCCCTGCGGGCCGCCGCGTTCGAGCCGCGGGTGCGGCGGGTGATTGCGTCGGGCCACGCCATGGACTACATGCGCTGCATGCCCGAGCCGCTGCGCCGGCTGCACCTCTGGTGCCTGGCCCACTGCCGAGGTTTCATGGAGCGGATGGCTGTGCTGAAGTTCGAGGGGCGGGAGGGAGTGGCCCCGTGGGCGGTGGACCATCTGAAGTTCATCACCCGCCGGCCGAAGATCCTCGACGCCCTCGGGATCTACGTGGACATGAACGCCGAGAACCTCCACGCCGAGCGCGTCCGCCAGGACGTGCTGATCATGGCCGGGCGGGAGGACCATCTCGTCCCGTTCCGGATGCACGGCCGGCAGATGCGGGCGCTCACGGGCGCCCGCTCCGTGACGGAGCGGGTGTTCACCCGCGCCGACCAGGCCCCGCACCATTGCCAGACAGGCAACATCGGCCTGGCCGTCGATGTGATGACGGAGTGGCTGGCGCGCATCTCCGCGAATCATGATAAGAGTTGATGGTTGATGGTTGATCGTTCGTTCTGTTCGTCTCCCGTCTCTCCTCTCCCGTTTCCCGATTCGCCCATTCACGCTATTCACCCTTCCCCCGCCATGCCGCCGCCGACGGCGACTACCCCTTCAACTCCGCCCGGAAGATCCAGTTCAGCAGGAACAGCCCGCCCATCACCGCCAGCGGGCCGGAGATGGCGGCGTAGGCGGTCCAGTGGAAGCGTCCCCAGGCCATAACCAGGTACAGCACCGCCAGCCCGAAGAACACCACCGCGCCCACCCACGTCCAACGCCAGGCGGCCACGAGTGTGATCACCACCAGCAACGTCGGGATGAGGTGCATCCCCAGGGCGACGAGGGTCTCGGGAAAGCGGAAGCCGCCTTCGAACACGTCCAGGGCGAAGAGGCTGATGAACGCGGCGAACAGGATGCCCAGCACCCGCGGGGTCCAGTAAAGCGCCAGCCGGGTCGTATGGCTCATGGTTCCTCCGAATCGTCCGGTATCACCGATTCCGCGCGGGCCAGCCCTCGTCCAGGCAGGCCATCCGCCTCGGTGTCCGTCGCTCGCAGCTATCTTCTCAAGTCCGGTGCCAGACGATTTCCGTCGCGCCGCGCCGCCCGGAAACCGCCGCCGGACCGGGCGCGCCGGCGGCGGGCGGCAATCGGCCGCCGGCCGGGACGGGTGCATTCGGGTACAATTCTTGCTGAATGATACTACAATATTTGACGGTCTCGGATATCGGAAATCGGACATCGGATATCGCCCGTCGGACATCGGCGGCATCGCCCGCGGAGCGCCCTGGAGCGAGTGGAGACGATCTTGAACGCAACAATGAGAACGCTCAAGAGATGCCGGATCGGACTACGGTTTGGAGATGTCATCCCGGGCCGCGACTCTCCCATGGGATCAGGCAACACGGCTTGCATCCGCCGCCGAATCAATGTATCTTCGAACCCATCCAGACCACCGGCCCACGGGTTCCGTATATGTCAGAACACCCATCCGATTCCGGCCGCGACGCATCGCCGCCCCGAAGCTCCGACATGACGGGAGCCGACACCCGGCCGCCGGATGGCGCCTGCGCGCCACCGGCGGATGGAATCCCCGCATCCCCGCTCGGCGCTCAAGACCCGGACATTCTCCTGAAGCAGCATCTGCCCGCCCGTTGGGGTCCGTTCGAGGTCATCCGCCTGCTCGGCGAGGGCGGAATGGGGCGGGTCTATCAGGCCTTCGACACCCGGCTCAAGCGGCCGGTCGCCCTGAAGATCCTGCGCACCGAAGATTCGGACCAGGTGGAGCGGTTCCTGCGGGAAGCTCAGCTTCAGGCCCAGGTGACCCATGACCATGTCTGCCGGGTCTACGAGGTGGGCCGGCAGGACGGGCACCACTTCATCGCCATGCAGCTCATCGAGGGCCTGGCCCTGCGGGATGCCTTCCCCGAGATGCCGCTCGAGCAGAAAGTGCTGGTGATCCGGGATGCCGCGCTGGGCCTGCATGCGGCTCACGGACTGGGCCTGACCCACCGGGACGTCAAACCGGGCAATATCATGCTGGAGCGATCCGGGACGGGCGGCTGGAAGGCCTACGTGGTCGATTTCGGCATCGCCCGCTCCATCACCCCCACCGGCCTGACCATCTCCGGCAATCTGCTCGGCTCGCCGCTGTACATGTCGCCGGAACAGGCTCGGGGCGACAACCAGCGGATCGACCGGCGCTCCGACGTGTACAGTCTCGGCGCCTCTTTCTATGAAATCCTGACCGGGCGGGCGGTGTTCGAGGGGGCGTCCCCCATCAATGTCCTGGTCAAAGTGCTGGGCGAAGATCCACGGCCGCTGCGCAAGATCGATCCCAGCCTGCCGGCCGACCTGGAAAAGATCGTCATGCGCTGCCTGGAAAAGGAACCGCAGCAACGGTACGAGTCGGCGCGCCACCTGGCCGAGGATCTCGACCGGTTCCTGGCCGGCGATCCGGTGCTGGCCCGGCCGGTGGGGCCGGTCTATCGGATGCGCAAGTGGGCGCAGAAGCACCGCGCCCTCGTGGCCACGGCGGCCGTCGCCCTGATCGTCGCCGGCGTCCTGGGCGTGATGTGGCTGCAGGAGCGGCGCGTGGCCGCCCGTCAGGTGGAATTGGCCCAGCGCTTCGGGCAGAAAGTGGAACGGGTGGAGAGCCTGTTGTGGCGGAATGTGTCGCTGGAATCCCACGATATCCGGCCGGCCAAGGTCCTGGCGGTCCAGCGACTGGCTGACATCGAACGGGAGATGGTGCGCATCGGCCCGGTCGCCCACGGCCCGGGTCATTCCGCCCTGGGTCGGGGATGGCTGATGCTCAACGACCTGGACCGGGCGCAACGGCATCTGGAGACCGCCTGGCAGAGCGGTTTCCGCACCCCCGAGGTGGCGTATGCCTCGGGACTTGCGCTGGGCCGGCTCTACCAGCGGGAACTGGCGGCCCTGGCCCGCATCCGCGATCCGGAAGAACGGGAGAACCGGCGCCGGCAGATCGAACAGTCCCTGCGCGACCCGGCGCTGGCCTACCTGCGCGCCTGCGGCGGCGTCGATCTGGCCACGCCCGAGTATGTCCAAGCCCTGATCGCGTTCCTGGAAAAGCGATATCCGGAAGCTTTGGTTCAGGCGCGACGGGCCTTCGACCGGGTGCCATGGCTGTACGAGGCCAAGATCCTGGAGGGGGACGTGCTGTCGTCGATGGGACGCGAACAGTCCACGGCCGGCCGGTATGCGGCCGCCCGGGAACAGTACCTGGAGGCCGAGGCCGCCTATCGGACGGCCGGCGGCATCGGCCGGAGCGATATCCGGGTGTATCAGGGCCTGGGCTTGTTGTGGCGGAACATTCTGATCATGGAAGTCTGGATGCAGGGTGCCGGCGATCCACTGACCATGCGCAACGCGGCTGCCGCCTGCCGCCAAGCCCTGGTGGTGGACGCGGACACGCCCGCCGTCCATAACCTGTTGGCCGAGATTCATCTGACTTGGGCCAACCATTTGTCGGTGACCGCCCAAGATCCCACCGGAGACCTGCAGGCCGCGATGGCGGCCGCGGCCACCGCCGTCCGGCTGGAACCCGACAACGACGCGTTCTGGCGAACCCGAGGCCTGGCCGCCTGGGTGCTGGGCAAGTACAAGATCGGCGTGGATGAGGACGCCCGGGCCACACTGCTGGAAGCCGCCGAACATGAACGTCGGGCCGTCAAGCTGAATCCCCGCAACGTTTTCGCCTTGAGCGATTTGGCCCTGATCTACCTCAACCTGGGATTGAACGAATCCCAATGGGGTCGCGATGCCGTATCCAGCTATCAAGAGGCGGTGGCCTTCAGCCGCAAGGTGCAGCGGATCGATCCGAACCTGCTGGAAAACCTGGCCACGCTGGGGCTCGCTTACGGCAACTGGGCGTCCGACCGGAATGCCCAGCGGTTGAACGGCCTCGACCAGGCCGTCGAAGGCATCGCCGTTCTTCGACAGGCCGTGGCCATCAATTCCCAGCATCCGCTCAGCTTGTTTGCGCTGGGTCGATGCCTGACCGAGGCGGCCAGAGCCGAATTCATCGCCGGCGCCGATCCGGCCGGACACCTCGGCGAGGCGGAACGGCAGTTGGCGGAAGCCGAACGCCTGACGCCCAACGACCCGAACATTCACGAAGCACGGATGCTGTTCCATCTGCTGCAAGCGGAAATCGCCGTCCAATCCGGCCGTTCGCCCCGGCCCGAATTCGCCTTGGCGCATCAGGCCCTCAAGCGAATGAAGGCGCTCACTCCCGGCGCATGGAAACAGGATTTGCAGGAGGCCCACCTGCTGTTGCGGGAGGCGGGAGCCGAGGCCGCCCTGGGCCGATCGCCCCTGCCCCTGCTGTCTGCAGCCGAACATAGCCTGGGCCGGATCCGAAAGGTCGGGCGCAATGCGGCGGGCTGGTTGCTGACGCTGGACGCCCGGGACCATGAGATGGAATGGTTGCTCAGACGGGGCCAGGATCCCCGCACCGTTCTGCAGCAGGCGCAAAGGATGCTGGCCGTGCTGGCGAAAATGGACGCCCGGGCCGATGACAAGCTCTTCTGGACAATCCATCTGGACGTATGGGCCGCCCGCCTCTGCCGGCAGGAGCCGGCTCGCCGGGGACTGGTCCGGCAGGCCCGCGAGGCGATCGCCAGGCACCCCGGCCTGAGTCTGCGGCTGGCGGCGGACCAGGCTTGGCTGGACCAGCAACGGCCGTGACCCGACGCCGACGCTCGCCTGGGGCCATTCCCTGATCCCAACCGAGCCGCCTCATCCATCCGGGAGACGGTGAAGTATTTCGGGCGGCGTCCAGAATCCGCTTGTCAAATCACCGGTTCTCCCCTATGTATATTCACAGAAATACAATCGGAGCCAGGCGATCGCCCACTCGAGGATCACCAGTTCCGGCATCATCATTCCAGGGCCGGCTCGGCGCCCCGGCCCTGAAACGGAGACACCCATGCTACATGAACCCGCAGTCCCGTCCGGCAAGGATCCCGCTTCGCCGTACAAGACCCGGATCGGCACCTGGATGTTCTGCCTGTACGCCCTCATCTACGCCGGTTTCGTCGCCATCAACATCGGCCGGCCGGTGCTGATGGAACGAGAGATCATTTGGGGACTGAATCTGGCGGTGGTGTACGGATTCTTCCTGATCATCTTCGCCCTGGTGCTGGCCCTGATCTACAACGGCCTCTGCAACGCCAAGGAACGCGAGTTGAAAGACACCGTCGCCCCCGGTGGGGAGCGCTGACATGGCCGTCGCAATCTTCCTGCTGTTTGTGGGCATGGTCCTGGGCCTCTCCTTCTACTTCGCCAACAAGACCCGCTCCGCCTCGGGATACTACGCCGCCGGCGGCCAGATCCACTGGGGCGTCAACGGCATCGCCTTCGCCGGCGACTACCTGTCGGCGGCGTCCTTCCTGGGAATTTGCGGCATGATCGCCACCAGCGGCTACGACGGGTTCCTGTACTCGATCGGCTACCTGGCGGGCTGGATCGTGGCCCTGTTCGTGGTGGCCGAGCCCATGAAACGGATGGGCAAATACACCTTCACCGACGCGGTCGACGCCAAGTTCAACAGCCGGGGCATCAAGCTCATGGCCGCCATCAGCACCCTGGTGGTCTCATTGTGCTACCTCATCCCCCAGATGGTGGGCGCCGGCGTGCTCGTGGAGCCGCTGCTGGGCATGCCCCACGCCGTGGGCGTCATCCTGGTGGGCGCGGTGGTGATCATCATCGTGGCCACGGCGGGAATGACTTCTACCACTTACGTGCAGTTTCTCAAGGGCGCCCTGCTGATCGTGTTCTCCCTGGTGGTGACCGTCGCCGTGCTGATGCGGGGCCTCTCCACCGCGCCCGACCAGGGGGGGCAGGTGCCCTTCGAGCCCAACGTCCGCCTCGCCGCCCACGCGGCGGCCGGCGGCTTGACGCCCGCCGATCCGGCCTACGCCGTCGTGGAAACCCACGCCATCAAGGCATGGACCTTCTACAAGCTGAGCCGCGACGGACGGATTTCCTGGTGGATCGACGCCAGCCAGGGCGGCCAGGCGATGCTGGAGGAGTGCCAGTGGGAGTCAAGGCGCGCCGGCGCCGAGCCCGTGGTCAACGGGGAGCCGGGCGGCCGGCTCCGCCAGGTGGGCAATCTGGTGAGCATCGAGGGCCGGAGCGGCCCTGAAGCCCGGACCGGTCCGACGAACCCGTTCCGCTTCCTGTCCGCGATCGGGTCCCCGGACACCCAGGTGCTCCAGTGGCGGATGACCCGCATCAAGGACGCCGAGGGCGCCGATGTCACCCTGCACCACACCTACACAACCCCCGGCAACAAGATCCTCCGGCCGGGCACGCGCTTCAAGATCGAAGGCAGCCTGCTGGAGCGCATCGATTTCGTCAGCCTGATGCTGGCCCTGTTCCTGGGCACCGCGGCCCTGCCCCACATCCTCATCCGCTACTACACCGTCCCCAGCCCCGCCGCGGCCCGCAAGTCCACCATCGTGGCCATCGCCGCCATCGGCTTCTTCTACATCCTGACGCTTTACATGGGCCTGGGCGCCATGGTCAACGCCGTCATCAATCCCCTGGACAACAACATGTCGGCGCCGCTGCTGGCCCGGTCGTTCGGCACCTTCCTGTTCGCCGTCATCACGGCCATCGCCTTCGCCACGGTGCTGGGGACCGTCGCCGGGCTGATCGTGGCGGCTTCCGGCGCGGTGGCCCACGACCTGATGGACCGCTTCGCCGGGGTGCAGATGAACGAGAAGCAGAAAGTCCGCGCCGGGCGACTCGCCGCCTTCGCCGTGGGCCTCGTCGCCATCGTGTTGGGCATCCTGTTCAAGGGGCAGAACGTCAGCTTTCTGGTGGGCCTGGCCTTCGCAGTGGCGGCCAGCGCCAACCTGCCCGCCGTGATCATGCTGTTGTTCTGGAGGCGCACCACCGCCAAGGGAGTGGCCGCTTCCATCGCCGTGGGCGTGGTCAGTTCCCTGGCTCTCATCGCCTTCTCACCCAGCCTGTTCAGCCAGTACGGCCTGGACCCGGCCACGGCGCCTATTCCGTTCGACAACCCGGGCATTTTTTCCATCCCCCTGAGTTTCCTGGTGCTGGTGGCCGTTTCGCTGGCCACCCGGCCCAAGGCCTCGCCGGGGGTGGCCTGAATCCGGAGGCGGCACACCCGGCAGTCTGCCCCACGGGCAGCTGCCATCAACTACGGGCATAGCCATGGTTGCCAGTTTGAAGGTGAACCTGCATTGCCATTCCAGCCTGAGCGATGGAGCGCTGGCGCCCGAGGCTCTGGCCGCCCTGCTCGCCCGGGCCGGCGCGCAGGTGGCCGCCCTCACCGACCACGACACCGTCGACGGCCTGCCCCATTTCCAGGCAGCCCTGGAGAACCTGGGCGTGCGGCACATCACCGGTCTGGAGCTCACCGCCGGCGACGAGGGAGCGGTGCACCTGCTGGCCTATGGCTTCGACCCCGAGTCACCGGCGCTGATCCAGGCCATGGCCCTCGCCCGGCAGGCCCCCGAAGGCGGCGGCCTGCCTGTCGCGGACGCCATTGCCCGGATCCACCAGGCCGGCGGGCGGGCCTTCCTGGCACACCCCCTGGTGCTCGACGATGACCTGGCCAGACTGGAGGCCCGGCTGGTCCGGTACCGGCGACACGGCCTGGACGGCATCGAGGCCATCTACGCGCCCTATACGGCGGAGCAAATTCGTGCGCTCACGGAAATGGCCGGCCGGCTGGAACTGGCCGTCTGTGCGGGCTGCGATTACCACGGCGCGCACGTGCCGGGACTGTCGGATGCGGTGGTCGAATTCCCCCTGGACGCCTGGCGGGCGTTCCGGGAGCTGGTCATGGAAACCGCCCCATCCCGGCCCCAGGTGATTCCTCCGCCGCCGCGGCGGCACAAGGCCCAAAAACTGGACTGGCAGAACTTCCTGCTGCGTATCCTGCTGCCCACGCTGCTGGCCATCAGCCTGCTGGTGGGCCCGCTCTTTCTCTACCTGATCCCCGCCTTCGAAGAGGCCCTGCTGGCCCGCAAGCGGGAGATGATCCGGGAACTGACCCGATCCGCGGCCAGCATTCTGGAGGAATACCACCGGGAAGAAATGGACGGTCGCTTCACCCGGGCCGATGCCCAGGCGGCCGCCATCATGCGCATCCAGTACCTCCGCTACGGCAAAGAGGGCAAGGATTACTTCTGGATCACCGACGACCACCCCCGAATGGTGATGCATCCCTACCGCACCGATCTCAACGGACAGGACCTGTCGGAATACCGCGACCCCGCCGGCAACCGAGTCTTCGTCGAAATGGTGCGGTTGGCGCGGCAGGGGCGGGAAGGCTACCTGGAGTACGTGTGGCAGTGGAAGGACGACGTGCAGCGGATGGCGCCCAAGCAGTCGTACGTGCGGCATTTCGAGCCGTGGGGCTGGGTCATCGGGACGGGTTTGTACATCGAGGACGTCCACGCCGAGATCCGGGATTACACGAATCGAATCATCCGCGTCGCCCTGGTCATCGCCCTGGTCATCGCCCTGCTGCTGTTCTTCGTCGCCCTGCAGAGTTTTCGCCTGGAGCGGCAGCGCTCCCGGGCGGAGGAAGCGCTGCACGATTCCCACGAACGTTACCGCGCCCTGGTGGAGAGCGCCAAGGAGGGCACGGTGCTCATCCTGAACGGGCGCAGCACCTGCGCCAACCAGACGTTTCTCGCGCTCACCGGCTACACCGAGGGCCAACTGGCGCTCATGGACATCGACGAGCTGCTCGATGTGCCCGGCGCCGGCCCCATCCAGCGTCTCATGGAGAAGATGGCGGAAGGGGCCCCTCCTCCCGAACCCATGGAAGCCCGGCTGCATTCCCGCGGCGGGGGCAGCCTGGACGTGCTGCTCAGCCTCGAGCCCATCCGGGTGGGGGATCGCCGGGGCTTCTCGGTGGTCGTTCGGGATCTCAGCAGCCATAAGGAAATCCAGGCGGCGCTGGAGGAAAGCCAGGCCCAGTTCCGGGCGGTGGCGGAAAACCTCCGGGTGGGGGTTTTCCGGGCCACGCTGGCGGACGGTTTCCCCCTGATCGAAGCCAATCCGGAAGCCCGCCGCCTGTTCCGGACCGGCGAAGAAGTGGAACTGCCCCGGTTGCGCGACGTGTTGGCGGAACAGGGCGCCCTGGCAGCCGTGATGGAAGAGCTGCTGGCCCGGGGGGAAGTCCGGGACCAGGTGCTGGACCTGCACCCGGGCGTGGGCGGCGGCCAGATCAGCCTGTCGGCCACCCTGGTGAAGGATGAGAACGGCCAACCCCGGTTCTGCGACGCGGTCGCGGAAGACGTCACCGTCCGCCAGCGCGAGGCCCGCGAGCGTGAAGCGCTCATCGCCGACCTCCAATCGGCCCAGTTGTACCTGGGCAAATCGGTGGAGCGGTTCATGCGGCCGGCGGTGTTCGTCGACTGCGCCACATCACTGGAACTTGCCGCCCAACTCATGGTGCGGCACGGGTCGGACGCCCTGATCGTGCAGGGCCCCGCCGGCGAGCCGTTGGGCATGCTCACGGACCGGGATCTGCGGGAACGGGTGGTGGCCCGGGGCGTGGCGCTGTCCACGCCCGCGTACGAAGTCATGAGCGCGCCCATCTTCGGCATCTCCTGCTCGGCCCAAGGCCACGAGGCGCTGGGGATGATGAATGACCGGGGCGTGGGTCACCTGGTGGTGAAGGAGTCCGACGGCACGGTGGTGGGCATACTCCATGCCCGCGACCTCCTGCAAGTGGATCACTATCCCTTGGCCCTACTGGCCCGCGGCATCCGCGAGGCCAGCCGCCCGGAGGAGGTGTTCCAGCGCCGGGGGCGGCTGCCGTCCGTCGTGGGCAGCCTGCTGGACAGCGGCGCCCGGCCCAAGCATATCTGTCGGGCCATCTCGGCCGTCACAGACGCGGTGACGGAGAAACTGGCGGCCTTCGCCCAGGCCCAGTTGGGTCCGCCGCCCGTCCCCTGGGTGTATCTGGCCCTGGGCAGCCAGGGGCGGGGGGAACAGACGCTGTTGGCGGATCAGGACAGCGCCATCCTGTTTAGTCCGCCGGCCGGCGGGGAAGGAGAGGCCGCGATGGTCTACTTCCAGACCTTGGCCGAGAAGGTGACCGGCTGGCTGAAGGAGGCGGGGTATCCGCCGTGCAAGGGGGGCGTGATGGCCAGCAATCCCCGCTGGTGCCAACCCATGGATGAGTGGCAGCGGTACTTCCGCGAATGGATCCGTCACGCCGAGCCGCAGAACCGTCTGGAGTTCACCACCTTTTTCGACTTGCGGGGCGTGTACGGCGACCCCGGCCTGGCTCGGGAGCTGGGTGATTTCGTCGTGCGGGAGCTGGCCGATGCCCCGGCGTTTTTCCCCCTGCTGGCCCGGGACGTGGTGCAGTACAAACCGCCCAAGGGCCTGTTCGGGGGACTGGCCCACGGTGCCGGCGGCATCGACACGAAGGACGCCGCG
>ERZ1649853.278-NODE-278-length-21635-cov-6.996015_pt1 | contig 21635 bp, 35 predicted proteins | sample MGYA00575353_ERZ1649853 | MGnify/ENA primary metagenome ERZ1649853 (study PRJEB40853, sample SAMN11349654) | freshwater sediment metagenome | isolation source: river sediment | host: Sediment | place: India: Okhla Barrage, New Delhi | collected 2017-02-21 ...
ATAAGATCAGGTTCCATGTTCCAGTCGCCGCCACGATTGGCTGTGGGGTAACCAGAACGTGGAATTTTACATGTTTTTTGAATAGGCAGTGTAAGAGATCGCCTGCACGCGAGCGCACACAACAGATAAGCTCCACGGCAGGTTATCTGACTGCACTGTATTCGGGGATGATGCAGCCATGCCCAGGCTGACAGTCCCGCCAAAATTTATAGTAGGAGAAAATCGAGATGTTGAAAGGGCTATTAGGCAAGAAAATCGGCATGACCCAGATTTTCAGCGATGATGGTCGGGCTATCCCGGTCACATTGATTGAAGCTGGGCCTTGCTTCGTAACCCAGGTACGCACGGCTGACAAAGAAGGCTACAGTGCAGTCCAATTGGGTTTCGACGAAATCAAGCCAAAACGTCTCACCGCTGGACAATTAGGGCACCTCAAGCGCAACAATCTCCCCCCGTTGCGCTTTTTGCGTGAGTTTCGCGTGAAGAACCCCGAGGTGTCTGAAGGCGATCAGGTGACTGTCAGCCTGTTTTCCAAGGGTGAGTACGTGGACATTACCGGCACCAGCAAAGGTAAGGGTTTCGCAGGCGCAGTCAAGCGCTATCACTTCGCCGGTCAACCCAAGACCCATGGCGCCTCCGACCGCACTCGCGCCCCTGGTTCGCGCGGTTCGACCACAACTCCCGGTCGTGTCTATAAGGGCTCACGCGGCCCGGGCCACATGGGCGATCATCGCGTTACCACCCAGAATATCGAAGTTGTGCTGGTGGACGCAGAACGCCATTTGATCGGTGTCAATGGCGCCGTGCCTGGATCCAAAGGCAGCCTGGTCGAGATCAAAGCGACCCGGAAGCAGTAGACCTTTGGGCGAATAAGTGGAGCGATACTATGGAAGTTGATGTCTTAAACATGGAAGGGCAGAAGGTTCGCACGGTGGAATTGCCGGCGAATATCTTTGAAGCCCCGGTAAACGTAGATCTGATGCACCAGGCTTATTTGCGCCAGATGGCCAATGCCCGCCTGGGTACGCACAGCACCAAGACCCGCGGTGAGGTATCTGGCGGTGGGCGCAAGCCCTGGCGCCAGAAAGGAACCGGACGCGCCCGCCAGGGCTCGACCCGCGCCCCTCACTTCAAGGGTGGTGGTAAAGTCCATACCCCCAAGCCGCGCGACTATTCCTTCGAAATGCCGCGCAAGATGCGCCAGGCTGCTCTGCGCTCGGCTTTGTCGGTCAAGGCTTCTGAACAGAACATCGTTGTTCTGGACGAGCTTAGTCTTGCCGAGCCGAAGACACGCCTGATGGCGAAAGCGCTGAGCAAGCTGGTCGGTGAGAAATCTGCACTCATTCTCGTCCCGGAAAAATCAGCTGCAGTTGAGCTGGTGGCGCGTTCTACTAACAACATCCCCGACGCCAAGATTTTGCTGGCGAGCTATGTGAACATCCGGGACCTGCTGGGCTTTGACAAAGTCGTCATTCCCCTGCAAACTCTGGATGTCCTGAGCGCACATTTAGGATAACAGGAGGCAGATATGGCAACAATTTATGATGTCCTCCGGCGCCCGATTGTCACGGAGAAATCCAACTTTCAGAATTCCAACCTTCAGCAGTACGTCTTTGAAGTGTCGCGCGACGCCACCAAGGGCCTGGTGAAGGATGCGATTGAAACCTTGTTTGATGTGGACGTTGTACGGGTGAATATAATCAACGCGCCCGCCAAGCGCAGCCTGCGTTGGAAGAATCGCCGTACATCGGTACGCCGCGGCCATTACAAGAAAGCGATCATCACCCTGGCTGAAGGCAACACCATTGATCTCTTTGAAGGGGTAAAGGGCTAATACCATGGCGATCAAGAAATATAAGCCCGTGACTCCCAGCTTACGTGGGATGACCGGCTATAGTTTTGAAGAAGTGACTAAGACCAGCCCAGAACGCTCGCTGATTGCCAAGCGCGGCGAGCATGCCGGTCGTAATTCTTATGGCCGCGTGACTGTGCGCCATCGTGGTGGTGGTAACCGCCATCATATCCGCATCGTCGATTTCAAGCGCAACAAACACGGCATTCCGGCGCGTGTGGCTGCGATCGAATATGACCCGAACCGCACGGCTCGCATTGCTCTGCTGAATTACATCGACGGCGAGAAGCGTTACATCGTGGCTCCGGTCGATCTGCGTGTTGGCGATACGGTCATGTCTGGACCAACGGCTGAGGTTCGCCCTGGCAACCATCTGCCGATCTCGAACATCCCGGTGGGTACCTTACTGCACAACCTCGAGCTGCAGGAAGGCCGCGGCGGACAGCTCGTCCGCTCCGCCGGCACGGCTGCCCAGCTATTGGCAAAAGAAGGCGATTATGCCCAGGTGCGTATGCCCTCGGGTGAGGTGCGCCTGATCCGCCAGGTTTGCTACGCAACCGTGGGCCAGGTGGGTAACCTGGATCACAGCAACATCAAGCTCGGTAAAGCCGGCCGCAAGCGCCATATGGGCATCCGCCCGACGGTACGCGGTACAGCGATGAGCCCGCGCGACCATCCGCATGGTGGTGGCGAAGGCCGTCAGCCCACCGGTATGCCGGGTCCCAAGAGCCCGTGGGGCAGACCCACACGTGGTTACAAGACCCGCCGCAACAAGACTACCGATCAGTATATTGTGCGCCGTCGTGGTAAGACTCGCCGGTAGAAGTAAGTAGGAGTTGAGAATATGGGACGTTCTTTGAAGAAAGGGCCGTTTGTTTCGCCCAAATTACTCAAGAAAATCGAAGCCATGAACGAACGTGGCGATAAGAAAGTCATTCGCACCTGGAGTCGTGCCAGCGTGATTTTCCCCCAGATGGTTGGACATACCATCGCCGTCCATGACGGCCGGCGGCATGTGCCAATCTACGTCACGGAAAACATGGTCGGGCACCGTCTGGGTGAGTTTGCCCCCACCCGAACTTTCCGTGGGCATTTAGCGGAAAAGAAAGTCAAGAAGGGAGAGTAAACGATGCCTGCTCATGATATTCGTGCTGAGGCTCGTTCGGTCTCCGTTTCCGCCCAAAAAGCCCGCCTGGTGGTCGACGCAGTGCGCGGTAAAGCGGTTGTGCAGGCGCTTGACATGCTCAAGTTCATGACCAACGGCGCTGCTCACCCGGTGTCGAAAGTATTAGCTTCGGCAGTGGCCAACGCAGAGGAAAACTTTGGCGTCAGCCGCGATGACCTGATTGTGTACCGGATTTTCGCTGATGAAGCCCGCACACGCCGCTGGCGTCGTTTTGGACCGCGTGGGCGTTTCAAACCAGTGCTGCGCCGGTCCTCACACATCACCGTCGTCCTGCGCGAGAAGGAATAGGAGACTATATGGGTCGTAAAGTTCATCCAATTGGTTACCGTCTTGGGATCAACAAGACCTGGGAAGGTCGCTGGTACGCCGAGGGTAAGGATTACGTCAATCAATTACAGCAGGATTTCCGCCTGCGCGAGCTTGTGCGTGCTGAAGCGCCTCGCGCCGGGGTCTCCCGCATCGAGATTGAGCGCTATCCCGGTAAGGTGAAGGTGGTTGTCCACACTGCCAAACCCGGTGTTTTGATCGGCCGCAAAGGCGAGAGCGTCAAGAAAATGCGCCAGCAGCTCGAAGCTCTGGTGGGCAAGAAGATCGATTTGGAAATCAAAGAGATCAAAGCCCCGGATCTCGACGCTTACCTGGTTGCCACCAACATCGCTGAGCAGCTCGAACGCCGTATCAGCCACCAGCGCGCCATGAAGCGCGCCATGCAGCAGGCCATTCGCCAGGGCGCGGAAGGTATCCGCGTCGAGGTTGGTGGTCGCCTGAGTGGCGCTGAAATGGCTCGTGTGGTGAACATGCGTGAAGGACGTGTCCCACGCGCCACCCTGCGCGCCGATATCGATTACCACCAGACCCAGGCCCTGACCACCTATGGCCGGATTGGCGTCAAAGTCTGGATCTATCGAGGCGTCGTGCTTCCTCAGGTCGAAGAGCAGGTTGAAGCGACCGAGGGTGTATACGTTAGTGAATAATGATGGATAGGTGGGATCAGGCGGTGAGGGTTTCCTTGCCATCTGCCCAAACCACCATCAAGTGAGGTATGTGATTATGTTAATGCCGAAGCGTGTAAAGTACCGCAAGCAGATGCGCGGTCGTATGAAGGGCAAAGCCCAACGCGGCGCCGAAGTGCAATTTGGCGATTACGGCCTGCAGGCTCTTGAGCCTGGTTGGGTGACTGCCCGCCAGATCGAGGCTGCACGGCGCGCCATCGTACGTGCCATGAAGCGTCGTGGGAAAATCTGGATCCGCATCTTCCCCGATAAGCCATATACCCAGAAACCTGCCGAAACCCGCATGGGTAAAGGTAAGGGTAATGTAGAGTACTGGGTGGCAGTTGTCAAGCCAGGTCGTGTGATGTTCGAGCTCGGTGGTGGTCTTCCTGAAGACGTTGCGCACGAAGCTCTGCGCCTGGCGCAATATAAACTGGCGATCAGAACGAAAATCATCGGCCGCCACGACCGTGTTGTTGGAGGTGAGGCATGAAGTTAAGTGAGATCCGTGCTCTCTCCACCGATGCCATTCGGGCGGAGATGAGTGATGCAAAAGAAGAATTAATGAGATTGCGCTTCCAGCAGGCTACTGGCGAGCTGACCGATACGTCACGCCTTCGCCAGATCCGGCGCAATATCGCCCGGTTCTTTACGATCCTGTCCGAGCGTGAGCGCAATCCGGAAAGCGAGGCTCAGAATGAATAACCGCCGACGGATGACTGGTCGCGTCACCAGTAACAAGATGCAAAAGACCGTAGTTGTTGAGGTGTCGCGCACTTTCCGACACCCCCTGTACAAGAAAGTCGTCCACAGCCGCCGCAGCGTCATGGCTCATGACGAACTGGGCTGCCAGATTGGTGACGAGGTATCGATTGTCGAAAGCCAGCCCATCTCGCGCCGCAAGCGCTGGGTGGTGGTAGAGATTTTACACCGTGAAATCGGCGCTGATGAAGCAACTGCAGGAGCATTGCTATGATCCAGCAGGAAAGCATTCTCAAAATTGCCGATAACACTGGTGCACGCAGCATCCTGGTGATCCACATCCAGGGCGGCTCCCGCCGTCGCTACGGTCACATTGGTGATATCGTCGTGGGAGCAGTAAAAGAAGCTACGCCACAAGGCAGCATTAAGAAGAGCGAGATTGTCAAAGCTGTGGTCGTGCGCTGCGCCAAGGAATGGCGTCGTGAAGACGGCTCTTACATCCGCTTTGATGATAACGCCGCCGTGATCCTGGACACCGATGGGCACAATCCCAAAGGAACCCGCATTTTTGGGCCGGTAGCTCGCGAACTGCGTGAAAAAGGTTTCATGAAGATCGTTTCGCTTGCACCAGAGGTGCTCTAGGTAAGGCAAAGGAGCGATAACTGTGAAAGTAAAGATACGTAAAGGTGATACTGTTGAAGTGATCAGCGGTCGCGATGAGGACAAGGGCAAACGCGGCGAAGTGATCAAGGTCCTGCCGGATGAAGGCAGCCTGGTCATCTCTGGCGTCAATGTCCGCAAGAAAGCTCAGCGCGAAGTGCAGTCGCAAGGACGCACCCTCAAGCCCGGTATGATCGAGTTCGAGGCCCCGATCGCTATATCCAATGTAATGTTGATCTGCCCGAAGTGCTCCAAGCCCACTCGCGTGGGTGTGTCGCGCCAGGACGGAGAGAGCCAGCGAGTCTGCAAGGAATGTGGTGCTATTTTTGACTAATAGCTGGTGTGGAGCGAATTTATGACTCATCATTTACATGAACACTACAAAAAAGAGATCGCGCCCGCCTTACAAAAGGCGATAGGCGTTGATAATGTCATGCAGATCCCGCGCATCACCAAGGTCGTCGTCAACATCGGCGTCGGCGAAGCGCTGGATAATGCAAAAGCCCTGGATGCTGCCGTCGGCGATCTTACCAAGATCACCGGTCAGAAGCCGATCATCACCAAAGCCCGCAAGAGCATCGCCAACTTCAAGTTGCGCGAAGGTCGTGCGATTGGCGCCAAAGTTACCCTGCGCGGCGAGCGCATGTGGTCTTTCTTGGACCGCTTGATGAACGTTGCGCTGCCTCGTGTGCGTGACTTTCGCGGTGTGTCTGCGGATGCATTCGACGGTCGGGGTAACTATACCCTGGGTCTACGTGAGCAGCTTGTCTTCCCTGAAATCGAGTATGACAAGATTGACAAACTACGCGGCCTGGAAATCTCGATTGTTACTACGGCACGTACTGATGATGAAGCCCGCCAATTGTTGCGGATGTTTGGCATGCCGTTCAGGAAGGAAGGTGCTTAATGGCTAAGACTTGCATGAAGTATCGTGAAATGCGCCGGAAGTACCCCACCAGGGTACGCAACCGCTGTCAGGTTTGCGGTCGTCCGCGTGGTTATATCCGCCGCTTTGGCCTGTGCCGGATTTGCTTCCGCGAGCTGGCGCTGCAAGGCAAAATCCCCGGTGTAGTCAAGTCATCATGGTAGACCGGGCGGAGGTATAGAGAATGTCATTTTCAGATCCAATCGGAGATATGCTTACACGGGTTCGAAACGCCGTGATGGCGGGTCATGGTAACGTGGCCCTGCCCAGTTCCAACATCAAAGTGGCGATAGCCCAAATCCTCAAGGAAGAAGGCTATATTCAGGGCTTCGAAGTCGTGGAAGACGCGAACCTCCCCACCCACAAGGTGCTGCGGATTCGCTTGAAGTACATAGGTGAGCGGCGTGAACGCAAGCCCGTCATCACCGGCCTGGAACGCATCAGCCGCCCGGGCAGTCGTGTCTATGCTGGCAAACAGGAGATCCCCTGGGTCCTGTCCGGCATGGGTATTGCCATCCTCTCCACGCCCAAAGGCGTTATGACGGGCCAGCGCGCCCGCCAGCTTGGCGTGGGTGGCGAAATCCTCTGCAAAGTGTGGTAAACGGAGGTTCCTATGTCTAGAATTGGTCGTTTACCCATCCATGTACCGCCGCGCGTCGAGGTGGATATCCAAGGCTCGCACATCCGCGTCCAGGGTCCCAAGGGCACCCTGGAGAATGATCTGCCTGCGGATATGAGCGTCAGCCTCGAGAACGGCGTGATCCAGGTCACTCGCCCGTCCGATGAACGCGGCCACCGCTCCCTGCACGGCACAACCCGCGCACTGGTCAACAATATGGTGGTCGGTGTGAGCACGGGCTTCGAGAAGGCGCTGGAGCTCAATGGCGTCGGTTACCGCGCAGAGGTCAATGGAAAGAACCTTGTGTTGAACGTCGGCTATTCTCATCCTGTAGTCGTCGAACCACCGCAAGGAATTTCCTTCGAGGTTGACACAAAGACTCGCCAGATCAAAGTTCTTGGCGTCGACAAGCAACAGGTCGGCCAGATCGCGGCGAACATCCGCAAGATCCGCCCTCCAGAACCCTACCTGGGCAAGGGCATCAAGTACCTCGATGAAAAGATCCGCCGCAAGGCTGGTAAGTCAGGTAAGGCATAAACATTATGGCTAGTGAAAATAAATCTCGTTCTGAAGCACGTATTCGGCGGCATGCCCGCGTTCGCAAGACCGTCAGCGGTACTGCTGAGTGCCCACGCCTGAACGTTTTCCGCAGCACCACTCAGATCTATGCTCAGGTCATCGACGATCTCGCGGGGACCACGCTGGTTTCCGCATCCACGATCGATAACGAGCTGCGCAGCCAACTGGAGGGCAAGAAGCGACTCGAGCAGGCGCGCCTGGTTGGAAAAGCGGTTGCCGAACGGGCAAAAGCCAAAGGGATCGAAGCTGTGGCTTTCGATCGCGGCGGTTACAAGTATATCGGACGCGTTAAAGCTCTCGCCGATGGCGCACGTGAAGGTGGCCTGAAGTTCTAACAGGTGCCAATAATTTCACGTGCCCTAATAAATGGAGATTAGCATGACAGATTATCAGATCGCAGAATTTGAACAACCAGAGTTTGACGAACGCGTGATCGAGATCGGCAGAGTTGCCAAGGTCGTCAAGGGCGGCCGGCGTTTCTCCTTCCGGGTTACCGTCGTCGTTGGTGACAACCACGGCAGTGTTGGCGTCGGTGTTGGCAAAGCGAACGCGGTGCCCGATGCCATGCGCAAGGCTTCCGAGCATGCCCACCGCTCGATGCACAAGGTCAATCTCGCCGGGTCTACCATCCCGCATGAGGTGATCGCGCGTGTCAGTGGCGCTGAAGTGATGCTCAAGCCCGCCTCCCCCGGTACTGGCGTTATTGCCGCCGGTGGTGTGCGCGCCGTCTTGGAAGCAGTCGGGGTCTCGGATATCCTGACCAAGTCGCTCGGTTCCAGCAACATCCTCAATGTGGTGTATGCCACGATGGAGGCGCTGGACTCGCTCAAGTCGCCCAAAGAAGAAGCTGCCCGCCGCGGCAAGGATATCAAGGACGTCACTCCCTTCTGGGAACGGAGGAAGAATGTCCACTAATCCGCAGACCGAAAAAATCGTCCGTGTCACCTTGGTGCGCAGCCCGATCGGCTATTCTAAGCAGCATAAGGCCGCTGTCAAGGCTTTAGGCCTGCGCCGCTTGCACCAGACCGTTGAACATGTCGACTCCCCAACCCTGCGTGGGATGATCTACAAGGTCGCCCACCTGGTTGTGGTAGAGGAATAAAGTTATGAAATTGCATGAACTTACACCCCAAGAAGGTTCGAAAAAGAACCGCATCCGCGTAGGTCGTGGGATTGCTGCCCGGCGTGGTAAAACCGCTGGACGTGGCACCAAAGGCCAGGGCGCTCGCGCCGGTAAACCGTCCCGCCTGTACCATCAGGGCGGCAACCTGCCTTTTTATCGCCGCCTCCCCTTCCGCCGTGGTGAAGGCTTCACCCCTTTGCACCAGGTCGTCTATAACGAAGTCAACCTCGATCAACTGGAAGGCTTCAAGGCTGGCTCAGAGGTGAATCCAGAAAGCCTGGCGGAAGCGCGCCTGCTCCGTGACCCACAAAACCCGGTCGTTATCCTTGGCCGTGGTGACTTAAAAACTGCTCTCAAGGTGCGCATTCACCGCGTTTCCAAGAGCGCACAGGCTAAGATCGAAGCTGCCGGTGGCAGTGTCGAGTTAATCGAAGCATAACAAGGAGCCTATTCTATGAAGCGGTCTGCCTGGCGTTATCTTTGGTCCGCGAAAGACATCCGGCGCAAGCTGTTGATCTCCCTGGCTATTCTGGCGATCTACCGCCTGGTGGCCCATGTACCAGTGCCCGGAGCAAATCCTGACTCGATTAAAGCTTTGCTCTCCTCGGGCGGGGCTGCCGGCACCCTGATCGGTATCCTGGACATGCTTTCGGGCGGCACGGTGTCCAAATTCTCTGTGATGGCAATGGGTGTGTATCCTTACATTACCGCCCAAATCATCATCCAGCTTCTCGTACCCATCGTGCCTGCCTGGCAAAAGCGCATGGAAGATGACCCGCGAGAAGGTCGCAAATGGATGGAGAAATGGACCTACTATCTGGCAGTCCCCATGGCGGCATTACAAGCCATCGGGCAGATCAACATCTTCAACAGTTACGCCGGACAGGTAGGTCTGGAGCCGATCATCGCCAACTTTGGTTGGAGCAACTTCCTTTCCTCCATGACCATCATCGTCAGTATGACGGCGGGTACCATGTTCGGTATCTGGTTGGGTGAGTTGATCTCCGAATACGGCATGCGCAACCAGGGTCTGTCCCTGATCATCTTTGCTGGTATTGTGGCGCGTATCCCGACCACCATCCGCCAGATCCTGGCAGATGAGCAGAATCGTTGGATTGGTCTGATCTTCATGCTGATCTTCACCACCCTGGTCATTTTCGCCATCGTAGTGGTCCAGCAAGGTCGCCGCAATATCCCGGTGATGTACCCGGGGCGTCGTGTTGGGGCGCGCATGTCCATGCCGGTCAAGGGCTCCCTGCCTTTGATGGTCAACATGGCAGGCATGATCCCAATCATCTTTGCCCAGTCGATCCTGACCTTCCCCTCCATCATCGCCAGTTTCTTCACCGGCGTGAGCAACCAGGGCATTGCCAAATTTGCCATGGGTGTGCAGGATTTGTTTGGCGGCACCGGCAATGCTTACTACGTGATGTACTTCCTGGGTGTTGTGCTCTTCACGTTCTTCTATACGGATGTGTTGTTCGCACAGCAGAACTATGGCGAGAACTTGAAGAAAGTCGGCGCCCAGATCCCCGGTGTTGCGCGTGGCGCTCCCACGCAGCGTTATCTGACGCGTGTCCTGCGCCGAATCACCTTCCCGGGCGCGTTCTTCCTGGGTCTGGTGGCCATTCTGCCCTGGCTGGTGGGTCTGATCATCCCCTTCGGCAAATCCACCGGTCTGATGCTGGTCAACTCGTCCGGCTTGCTGATCGTGGTAGGTGTGGTCCGGGATATGTTCTTCAACATCGACGCCGAGCTCAAGCTGCACGGCTATGATGACACCCTGTTGGTTCGCTAGGACAGGAACCAGGGCTTAACAAGAGGTAGATATGGCGACCTATATCGTGTTACTCGGACCTCCCGGCGCTGGCAAAGGCACACAAGCTGAAGCCATTTCCGAGACGCTCGCCCTGCCGCACATTTCGTCTGGCGATATCTTTCGCGAAAACATCAAGGGTCAGACGGAGCTGGGCAAGCTGGCGGCTGAGTACATGAACAAAGGCAATCTGGTGCCCGATGATGTCACCATCGCCATGATCCGCGACCGGCTGTCCCGGCCAGACTGCCAGACTGGCGCCTTGCTGGATGGCTTCCCGCGCACCCCCGCCCAGGCTGAAGCGCTTTCCAAAATGTTGGAAGGCTTGCATGGGCAGGTGAATGCGGTGCCTTACATCAGCGTGCCCGAGGCAGTGCTGATCGAGCGCCTGACGGGTCGCTGGACCTGCCGTTCCGCCGGTCATATCTACCATGAAAAGTTCAATCCCCCGCGCCAGGCTGGCGTCTGTGACGAAGATGGCTCAGAGCTCTACCAGCGCGAGGATGATAAAGCGGAAACCGTCACTCGACGTATCCGCGTGTACCTTGAACAAACTGAACCGCTGATCGCCTACTACCGGCAGCGCGGCCTATTGATCGAGATCGATGGCACCAAGGCAATTGAAGCTGTCACCGTCGATCTGCTGGCTGCCTTGTCTGCCAAGATATAGGGATTGTATGAGTTGGGAACGGAACATCGTATTGAAAAGCCCGCAAGACCTCGCCATCATGCGCGAGGCGGGCCGGATCAATGCCAAAGCCCTGGCTGCGGTGCGTGAATTGGCTCGTCCCGGCGTCACTACCGCCGAATTGGACGCAGCCGCTGAAGAAGTCATCCGCAAGCATGGCGCTATCCCCACCTTCAAGGGATACCCCGGGCCGTATCCGTACCCTGCCTCCATCTGCGTCTCCATCAATGAGCAGTTGGTGCATGGCATCCCTGGAAAGCGGAAACTGGAAACAGGCGATGTTGTCTCAGTGGATTGTGGCACGACCTTCGAGGGCTTTGTGGGTGATTCCGCCATCACGATTGGTGTTGGCGAAATCACCCCCCAGGCCCGACGGCTGATCGAAGTTACCGAACAGGCTCTCTATGAGGGCATTCGGGAAATGCGTGCCGGCAAACATGTGGGCGACATCTCGGCTGCTGTCCAGAAGCACGTGGAAGGCAACGGTTTCCATGTGCCCCGCGAATATACTGGTCACGGAGTGGGGCGGCAGATGCATGAAGGCCCCCAGGTGCCAAACTATGGCTTCTCTGGGCGCGGCATGCTTCTGCAACCCGGCATGACCATCGCCCTCGAACCGATGGTGATGGTTGGCACGCACCGCACCCGTGTCCTGGCGGATCAGTGGACAGTCATCTCAGCGGATAGTTCATTGGCTGCTCATTTTGAGCACTCGGTGGCTGTCACTGAGGCTGAACCGCTCATCTTGACCGAGTTGTAATTTGACCTGGACGAGATGGGCAAGTATATGTATAATCAAGGCTTTGGCTGTACGGATACTGAAGGCCTAACGCCTGAACAAAGGAGTGAGTAATCATGAAAGTAACATCGTCCATTCGGCGGCGCTGTTCGAAGTGCAAAGTGGTCAAGCGTAAAGGCCGACTGTATATCATTTGTGAAAATCCAAAACATAAGCAGCGACAGGGATAGGACCTATGGCTCGTATAGAAGGCGTTGATCTACCCCGCAATAAGCGGATTGAATATGGACTGACTTATATCTTTGGTATCGGGTTGTCTCGCTCACACGAGATTTTGGGCGCCACTGGCGTCAACCCCGATATCCGCGTCAAAGACCTGACGGATGCAGATGTCGCCCTCCTGCGTGACTACATCGGCACGCATTTCAAGGTCGAAGGCGACCTGCGCCGGACGGTGCAGTTAAACATCAAGCGGCTGATCGAGATTGGCTGCTACCGTGGTCTGCGTCACCGCCGCAATTTGCCGGCACGCGGCCAGCGCACGCGCACCAATTCGCGCACCACCAAAGGTCCCAAGAAGACGGTGGCTGGACGCGGTCGGCGCAAGGGCGCAACCAAGAAATAACCGCTTTAGAATATGTGAGGTGTTATGGCACAGACAACATCTGCACGCCGCAAAGTTGCACGCAAGGCCAAGCGCATCCTGTCAGCAGGACAGGTGCATATTTTGGCTACATTCAATAATACGATTGTGACCGTCACGGATATCCAGGGCAACGCCGTCACCAGCGCCAGCGCGGGTGGGGTGGGCTTCAAGGGCTCGCGTAAGAGCACGCCTTTTGCTGCCCGTGTCGCTGCCGAGCTGGCAGTGAAAAATGCCCAGGGGATGGGTATCCAGGAAGTCGAAATCTTCGTTAAGGGCCCCGGTCCGGGTCGTGAAAATGCCATTCGTGCCGTCCAATCAGCCGGCTTGAAGGTTACCTCGATCACGGATGTCACCCCCGTCCCGCATAACGGATGCCGGCCTCCCAAGAAACGCCGCGTCTAATCAATCACGAAAGAAGAAGAGGTAAGAGTTTATGGCGAAATATCGTGGGCCAGTGTGTAAATTGTGCCGGCGAGAAGGCGAAAAATTATTCCTGAAGGGCGCCCGCTGCTATACGCCCAAGTGCGCGTTCGAGCGGCGTGGTTACCCCCCAGGTTTGCACGGCAAGAGCACTCAATTCCGCCGCAAGCGCGAGTCTGACTACAACCGCCAGCTGCGCGCCAAGCAGAAAGCTCGCCGTGTGTACGGTATCCTGGAGCGCCAGTTCCACCGCTATTATGAGGTTTCCCTCAAGCGCCGCGGTATGACTGGTCTGAACCTGCTCCAGATCCTTGAATCCCGCCTGGACAATGTCGTTTATCGTCTGGGTTATGCCGATAGCCGCGCTGCCGCTCGCAGCCTGGTTACGCATGGGCACTTTATTGTCAACGGTCGCAACACGGACGTACCATCGATGCTGGTCTCCACCGGCGATGTGGTTTCGGTGCGCAGCAGCTCCCGCAAGCATCCCTACTTCAGAGAGCTTTCTGCGATGGCAGAAACCCGCAACGTCCCCAACTGGATCAGCCGAGATTTGAAAGAACTTTCTGGCACCGTCATCCGTCTGCCGGAACGCTCTGAGATCGACGCCAACCTTGGCGAACAACTAATCGTTGAGTATTACTCGCGATAACCTGAACGCGGGGAAGAGGTGAACTGTGTTAGGCCTGAGTAACATGGTAACGCCGAAGATCGAGCGCGAAGCTGAAGCTCGAAATTACGGCAAGTTTGTGATCAGTCCGTTGGAACGGGGATATGGAATCACGCTCGGCAATGCCTTGCGGCGAGTCCTGCTCTCTTCCCTGGATGGAGCGGCTGTGACTTCTATCCGCATTGCGGATGTGCAGCACGAGTTTAGCGATATCCCGGGTGTGCGTGACGATGTAATCCGGGTCATGCTTCAAATCAAGCAACTCCGGATCCGGTTGCATGATGTCGAAATGGCGCATATGCACTTGACCGTGCAGGGCGGTGGTACCGTAACCGCAGCCGACATCATCGCACCACCCGAGGTTGAAATCATCAACCCCGATCTGTATCTGTTTTCAGTGGACGACAAAAACGCCAGCCTGGAAATAGATTTCACCGTCGAGCGCGGTCGCGGCTATTCTCCTGCCGATGACCGTACTGGTCGCCTGCCGATTGGCGAGCTACCCGTCGATGCAATCTATACCCCGGTCAAGCGTGTCAATTGGGAAGTCAGCTCTGCCCGTGTCGGGCAAAGCACAAACTACGATAAGCTTATCCTTGAGATCTGGACCGACGGCACCACCTCGCCCGAAAGCTCCTTGAGCATCTCTGCCAAGATTTTGATCGATCACCTGCGCCACCTGGCCGGGATCAGCGAAGAAACCCTGGCAGCGATTACCGTGGAAGCCGGTGAGCAGGACCGCCTGACCAGCGAGATGATCGAAACGCCCATCGAGAACCTGGACCTTTCGGTGCGTGTCTTCAACTCATTGAAGCGCACCGGTATCACCACGGTGGGTGAGGTCATCGAGCTGCTTGAAAAAGGCGACGAAGCGGTCATGTCCATCCGGAATTTTGGAGAGAAGAGCCTGGACGAATTGCGCCTGAAGATGCGCGAGAAGGGCTATCTCAGGGATAACAACGTAAGTGAAGTGGAGTAAGTGAGATATGCGACATAAAGTAGCAGGTTATAAGCTGGGCCGTCAGAAGGATGATCGTATCGCCCTGCGTCGGACTCTCGTCCGCCAGTTGTTCGAACACGAACGCATCGAAACCACCCATACCAAGGCCCTCGCCATCCGTGGTCAGGCTGAACGTCTGATCACCCTGGCGAAGCGTGGCAACAAAGCAGGCGAAGCCGCCATGGTGCATGCTCGCCGTCTGGCAGCCGCCCGCCTGGGCAACAACAAAGCCGTCAACAAGCTCTTTGATGAGATTGCGCCTCGCTTTGAAGATCGCGCCGGTGGTTACACCCGCATCTATAAGCTGGGTCCCCGCCAGGGCGATTCAGCCGAGATGGTCCTTCTCGAGCTTGTCGAACAATAAACGAGCAGGAAAAGAGATTATCAACCCTCAGCGGAAGTTCACTCGCTGAAAGCGGCAGTTACTGCCGGCGGCAAGTATTGCCGATGGAACGTTACCAAGTTATCCTCGCCTACGACGGCTCTGAATTCCAGGGCTTTCAACGGCAGGCCAAAAAACCAACCGTCCAGGGTGTGGTCGAAGATGCGCTGCGGAAACTAGGCTGGCAAGGCCAGGTGCTCTTCGCAGCTGGTCGCACCGACGCCGGTGTGCACGCTGCCGGACAGGTGGTGGCATTTGATCTTGCCTGGGGGCACACGGAACAAGCTCTCCTGCAAGCCCTCAATGCCCACCTTCCACCGGCAGTTGCCGCCCAAAGCGTATGCCGGGTGCCGCCCAGTTTCCACCCTCGCTACACTGCGCAGTGGCGCCGTTATCGCTATCAGATAACTTGCTCGCCGGTGCGCAACCCGCTCCTGGAACGTTACGCCTGGAGAGTTTGGCCTGCGCTTGATCTTCCCCTGCTGCAGCGTTCTGCTGTCGATCTCGCCGGTACGTACGACTTTGCGGCTTTTGGCACCCCGCTCAAGCGTCTCTCCAAAGGGACGCCCCATGCCCGGAGCAGCACCGTGCGCACCGTTTACCAGGCTGGCTGGTCGGAACGATTGCCTTATCTGGTCTTCGAGATTACTGCCAATGCTTTTTTGTACCACATGGTTCGCCGCCTGGTACATGTGCAGGTCATGATTGGACAGGGAATGCTACCGCCGGATGCACTGGTGACCGCCCTTGGGTCACCCGAGCTGGAAGGGGATGCCCCACAGCCGCCTCTTGTGCACGGCCTTGCGCCAGCGCAAGGGTTGACCCTGCTGGATGTGCACTACCCGCCGGAAGCCTTGTTGGTGAAGGATAACAACGAATAAAACTAGTTCTGGTGATGCGCTCTCCGTATCTTGGAGCGCACACTGTAAATAATTTGGAGAGGATGAACGTGCAGAAGACATACATCCCAAAACCTGATGAGATCGATCAGGCATGGGTCTTGGTAGATGCCAAAGACCAATACCTGGGCCGCCTGGCAACACAGGTTGCCAGCGTCTTGCTCGGTAAGAATAAGCCGAATTTCACCCCCGGCGTCGAGACGGGCGACTATGTCGTCGTGATCAATGCCGAGAGCATTCTCGCTACCGGTCGCAAGATGGATGATAAGGTTTACTACCATCATTCGGGCTACCCGAGCGGGATCAAAGCCATCAGCCTGCGACAGCAGCTTGCCAAGCACCCCGAGCGCGTCCTGCGCACTGCAGTCTGGGGCATGCTACCGCACAATAAATTCGGCCGCAAATTGATCAAGAAGCTCAAAGTTTACATCGGCCCAGAGCATCCGCACGCCGCGCAGACCCCCAAGCCTTTGGCGTAACGGTGTGAGTTAAAGAAGGAGTTAATATGGCAGTTCAGTATTACGAAGGTATTGGTCGTCGCAAGGAAGCTACCGCCCGCGTGCGCATTGCAAGTGGAACGGGTGTTTTCACCGTCAACGACAAGCCCGCCGCCGATTATTTCCCCCGCGTTGGGGATATCGATGCGATCATTGCTCCCCTGAAGGCCGCTGGCGAAGAGCCATCCACCCTGGATATCACCGTGGTGGTCAAAGGCGGCGGCGTGACCGGGCAGACGAGCGCGGTGCAGATGGGCGTGGCGCGTGCCCTGCTTCTTATGAACGAAGCGATGCGCTCCACCCTGCGTAAAGGTGGTTACTTGACCCGCGACCCGCGCATCAAAGAGCGCAAGAAACCCGGCCTCAAGCGCGCCCGCAAGGCACCTACCTATACCAAGCGTTAATCCATCAAGACCTATGATAATGCGTAAAAACGTAGCCGCTGGTTACGTTTTACGCATTATTGTTTTAATACACATTTATGCCTGACGATACCCCATCCATTATCCTGCTCGGGCTCGGTCCCGGAGATGCTTCCTTGCTCACCCGCCAAGCCTGGAATCTGCTCGAGAGCCTCCCCGAGATCTACTTGCGCACCAGCCAGCACCCGGCAGTCTCACAGCTACCCTCTCATCTGCAGGTGCATAGCTTCGATAAATTGTATGAAACAGCCGATTCCTTCGAGTCGGTGTATGCCCAGGTCGTCGAGCAGGTGCTTGCCTTGGGACACCGTCCTCAGGGGGTGGTCTATGCGGTGCCGGGTCATCCTTTCGTGGCAGAGTCAACTTGCCCTGAGATTGCCCGCCGAGCAGCCCAGGATGGCTTGCGTGTCAAGGTGGTTGAGGGCTTGAGCTTCATCGAGCCAACCTTCACCGCCCTGGGTCTTGACCCGCTGCCAAACACGGCGCTGCTGGATGCCTTCGCGCTGGCAAGTGTGCATATGCCGACTTTCCCGCCAGATGCGCCCGCACTGATCGCCCAGATCCACTCCGCTGCCATCGCTTCCGAGGTCAAGCTGACCCTCATGGAAGTTTACCCCGACGAGCACCCCGTGACGCTGGTGCATGCCGCCGGGTTGCCCGGGCAAATCGTCGAGCAGTTGCCTCTCTACGAGATCGACCGCAGCCCGCACATCGGTTTGCTTACCACGCTGTACGTCCCACCCCTCGCCGCGGGCACCTCTTTCGAAGCCTTCCAGGACATCATTGCTGCTCTGCGCGCTCCGGATGGTTGCCCCTGGGACCGCGAGCAGACCCACCAGACCCTGCGTAAGCACCTGCTCGAAGAGACCTATGAAGCGCTCGAAGCTCTGGACGCGGACAACCCGCAGGCGATGTGCGAGGAGTTCGGCGACCTGCTCTTGCAGATCGTTTTACATGCCCAGATTGCCAATGAATATGGCGAATTTCGCATGGCGGATGTTATCCAGTACATCCACGACAAGATCGTCCGCCGCCACCCGCACGTGTTCAGCGATTGGCAGGTGGACGGCGTGGGGCGCGTCTTGCAAAATTGGGAGAAGCTCAAGGCTGAGGAGCGCAAAGCCAACGGCTCACCTGAGAAAGGTACGCTGGATGGCGTTTCCGTGGCTCTCCCTGCCCTCACCCAATCCCAGGAGTACCAGGCGCGCGCCGCCCGGGTGGGGTTTGAATGGCCCGATTTGCAGGGCTTCCTGGATAAGATCGGCGAAGAATGCCGCGAATTTGTCCAAGCTGAGACGGCCGAAGAGCGCACGCTGGAAATTGGAGATGTGTTCTTTACCCTGGTCAACCTGGCGCGCCGCTACGATATCGATGCCGAGAGCGCCTTGCGCGAGACGAATGCCCGCTTTCGCAACCGCTTTCAATACATTGAAAAAGCCGCCCGCCTGCAGAACCGTTCCGTCTCGGATATGACCATCGATGAAATGCTGGCCCTCTGGCAAGAGGCTAAGAAAAGCGTGCATTGAGATGTTTTCAACCCTGCGCCTTTACCTCAGCCGGCAAGCTTCCAGCCTATGGCGCTACTGCCTCGAGCAGAGCCTCTATTGCCTGCTGGGTTGGATGCCGGGTGTGGTTGGGATCGCTCTGCGCGGCCTTTTCTACCGCCTGATCCTGCACATGGACGGCATGGCGGGTATCGAAAGCAACGTCCGCCTGCGTTTTGCCGACCAGATTCACCTCGGGCGCGGCGCTTACCTTGACCAGTCTGTCTATTTACACGCCTGTCCCAAAGGCATCCGCATCGGAGAAAACACCCTGGTCATGCATGGGGCTGTACTGCATGTGTATAACTTTCGCAACCTGCCAGATGCGCACATCTACATAGGCAAGGACAGCCTGGTGGGGGAGTACACCGTCATCCGCGGGCAGGGTGGGGTGACCATTGGCGACCGGGTTTACACCTCGCCTCATTCCCAGATTATTGCCGTCGATCATGTTTTCGACGATCCCGAGCGCCCGTTCATCGAGCAGGGCATCACCGCCCAGGGAATATTCATCGAGGATGACGTCTGGATTGGCGCCGCGGCGGTCATCACCGATGGGGTGCGCATAGGCAAAGGGGCTGTCATCGCCGCCGGTGCGGTGGTCACCCAAGACGTCGCCCCGCATAGCGTGGTCGGTGGTGTACCTGCCCGGCTGTTGAAGACCATCTCTGCCGATGAATCCCCGCGCCCAGAGAGGGTCATTTATTAGGAGGTGGGCGTTGACAACCTTATCTGTCGTCATCCCGGCTTACAACGAAGAGAAAGGCATTGCCAATATCTGCCAACGTGTCCTGGCGGTCCAGCCTGCCCTGGCAGGGGTGGGGGTGGAAGGCCTGGAGCTGCTGGTTGTGGATGACGGCTCGCATGATCGCACTGTGGAGATCGTCGCAGCCATCCCGGGTGCGCGTCTCATCCGTCACTCGCACAACAAGGGCTATGGCGGCGCCCTCAAGACCGGCTTTGCCCAGGCTTCCGGCGAGCTGGTTGGCTTCCTGGACGCCGACGGCACTTATCCCCCTGAATATTTCCCGCAGCTTTGCCAGGCAGCGCTGAACGGCGCGGAGCTGGTCATCGGCTCGCGCATGGCGGGCGAAAAGAGCCAGATGCCCTTTGCCAGAAGGGTAGGTAATCTCTTCTTTGCCACTCTGCTCAGCCTGGTCGCCCGGCAGCGTGTTTCCGACAGCGCCAGTGGGATGCGCGTATTCCAACGCCGCATCCTCGAATGTATGTATCCGCTTCCGGACGGTCTCAACCTGACACCTGTTATGAGCACGCGCGCCATCCACGAAGGCGTGCGTGTGGTAGAAGTCCCTATTCCCTATGCCGAGCGCGTGGGACGCTCCAAGCTGAGCATCCTGCGCGACGGGCGCATCTTCTTACAATCTATCCTCTGGACTGCCCTCACCTACAACCCGGTGCGCATCCTTGGCATACTCGGCACATTCGCCCTGCTATTTACCGCCGTGGTCGGTTTGGGCTTTGTTATCGCCCGTTTGACCGGGGTCACCAGCCTGAGCCCATTAGGAGTAACCGCCCTTTATTCCGCGCTGGTGGCAGCCTTGATTGGCGTCAACCTCTTCGCCCTGGGCGTCACCTTCAATTATCTGGTGTCGCTCTTCTACCAGAAACCCATCCGCCAGGGCTTATTTGGCAAGCCGCTTTTCAAGACACCCCTCGACCGCCAGTTCGGCTGGATGGGCCTGCTGAGCATGTTCGTCGGTATGCTGGTCGGCATCGTCAGCCTCGCCCTTGGTTGGACGGGCTGGCAGATCGACCGTCTCTGGCTGTATCTCACCGGCTCGGCATTAATGTTCCTGGTGGGGCTACAGTTGGTTGTATACTATATCTTGTTCCGAGTCCTGGATGAGTTGAGCCAGCGCGAGCTGCTCACCCGCCAGGACCTTGAAGAGATGGGATAAATCTCGGTACATAATTGCACGGAGTGATCATTGCAATCCAACGGTTCCCAAACAACTGATAATGGTAAAAATACTGGTGATGGTTCGACCTGGGTAAACCTGGGCACGCGCCGCCTTGCCCCGCTGCGCCAGACCGATTTCGCCAACGCTGATGACATCGTCCGCCAGGGATTGCTCTCTGCGCCGCGCTCGCCGGAAGCAGTGGATATTTTGCTCGTCAACCCGCCCACTCCCGACGGCGCCCTGTGGATCCGCACCCAACACCGCGTCGGTCGCCGCACGCGCGAGAATATGGTCTGGCCTCAGGTCTCCCTGGCGCAGATGGCGGCTCTGCTGCACCCCACCTACAAGCTCGTCATCATCGACGCCAATGCCGAGCGCATGCGCTGGCCTGAGTTCACCCGCTTGTTGGATCGCTACCAGCCCAGGTATTACTTCTCCCAGCTCACTGGCCCGACCCTGGAAAACGACATGTACGGCGTCTTTTTGGCCAAGGCGCGCGGTGCCCAGACTATCGTCTTCGGCACGCACATCACCCCCATCCCTCTCGAAACCATGCGACCCTACCCGGCTCTCGATTTCGGCTTGTATGGCGAGCCTGACCTGACCATCCGTGACCTGCTCGACCACCTGGAAGGGCGCCTTGACCAGCGTCCGCCCGAGATCCAGTGTCTGTTCGAGAAATCCGACCCGGCGTATCGTCCCGCGCTCAACGCAGATGGCACCGCCGATTTGAGCGGCGTCAAGGGGCTGGTCTGGCGCAAGGATGGCCAGATCATCATGAACCCGCCGCGGCCTTTCGTCAGCGACCTGGACGACTTGCCCATCCCCATGCACGAACTGCTGCCCTTGCGGAAGTATCGCATGCCCATGATGAAAGGCCCCTTTACCTTTATCCTCTCCAGCCGCGGCTGCACCGCCGGTTGCATCTACTGCATCAAGCATGTCAGCTACCAATACAGTGTGCGCCTGCGCTCGCCGCGCCTGATCATGGAGGAGCTGTGGAAGCTCAAAAAGCTGGGCATTAACTACATTAACATGTATTCCGATCTCTTCACCGTCAGTCGCGAGCAGGTCATGGAGCTTTGCCAGCGCATGATCGATGAGAAGATCGACATCCACTGGATGTCCAATAGCCGGGTCGACTACGTTGACGAGGAAATGCTCCAGATGATGGCGAAAGCTGGCTGTTTTATGATCGCCTGGGGCATCGAGTCGGGCGATGAAAGTATCCTGCGCCACGCCCACAAGGGCGCCGACCCCGCCAAAGCCGAGCGCGCCCTGCGTTGGTCGAAACAAGCCGGCATCATGAACTGGGGTTATTTCATCATCGGGCTGCCGGGCGAAACCGAAGC
>ERZ1649853.279-NODE-279-length-21630-cov-17.786049_pt1 | contig 21630 bp, 15 predicted proteins | sample MGYA00575353_ERZ1649853 | MGnify/ENA primary metagenome ERZ1649853 (study PRJEB40853, sample SAMN11349654) | freshwater sediment metagenome | isolation source: river sediment | host: Sediment | place: India: Okhla Barrage, New Delhi | collected 2017-02-21 ...
GCTCGCCGCCGCGGCCCTCCTCGCGGTCGCGGACGCGACGCGCCCCCCGGGTCCGGGCTAGACTGCGGGGGGCCGCGCGCACCCCCTGCCGCGCGCGGAGGAGGGCAAGGCGGCCGTGCTCGACCGTATCGTGGATCTCCTCGCAAGGGGCCTGGACGCGCTCGGTCTCGGGGGGACGCGCCTCCGGTGGCGCTGGAACCGGAGGCGGCGCGACCTCGGCGAGGCGGGGCTCCGCGCGGTGGTGGCCTCCCGCTCCGCGACGGGCCGGTACAAGATGTGCCCGGCCTGCCGCGCGCTCGTCCCGAAGTCCGCCTGGACCTGCACGGAGTGCGGCGCCGGCCTCGCCGGCGTGCGCGCCCCCGGCCTGGGCCGTCTCGTCTCGAACGTCCTTCCCGGGGCCACCGCGGTCACCGGCCTGATCTTCCTCGTCAACGGCCTCCTGTTCCTGCTGGTCCTCCTCGTCCCCGTCGCGGGAGCCGAGGCGGAGGGGCGGCTGATGCGGCTCGACTTCGCCAGCCTCTTGCGCTACGGCGCCGGCTACGGCCCCCTGACGTTCCAGCTCGGCGAGTGGTGGCGGCTCGTGACCCCGATCTTCCTGCACGGCGGCCTGCTGCACATCGTCTTCAACACGATCGTCCTGCTGCAGCTCGGCCCCCTCGTGGAGGAGGAATACGGCACCGAGCGGTTCCTCTTCGTCTACCTGGCGTCCGGCGTGGCCGGGAACCTCGCGAGCCAGTTCCTGGGAAGCCGGCCGACGGTCGGCGCGTCGAGCGCGATCCTGGGCCTCATGGGGCTCCTCCTCGTCTACGGGCTGCGGAGAGGAGGGGTGTTCGGCAGGAACCTCTCGTCGTCGATCGGACGCTGGGCGATCTACATCTTCATCTTCAGCCTCCTGCCGGGCGTGGACTTCCTCTCCCACGCGGGGGGGTTCGTCTGCGGCGGAGCGCTCGGGCTCGTCGTCCCCCCCGGCCCGTTCCGGAACCGTGCGACGGCGCTCCTCTGGGAAGGGCTCGCCCTGGCCGCGACGGTCGTGGTCCTGGCGTCGTTCTACCTGATGGCGAACCGGGGCGCGGACGCCCTCCGGCTCCTCGGCCCCTCCGGGTGAGGCGCCTGCTGCTACACTGCTGGGCGGCATGGGAACGCGTCCGATCCGGGTCCTGGTCGCCGACGACCACCAGATCGTCCGGCAGGGGCTCATCCGGCTCCTCGAGGCCGTGGACGGCCTCGAGGTCGTGGGCGAGGCTGCGGACGGGGAGGAGGCGGTCGGCCGGGTCCTCGACCTCGATCCCGACGTCGCAGTCCTCGACATCGTCATGCCGGCGCTCGACGGGATCGAGGCGACGCGGCGCATCCGTTCCGCCCGACCCAGGACCGAGGTCGTCATCCTGACGGCTCACAAGAGCACCGCCTACCGGCGGCGGGCCTTCGAGGCGGGGGCACGGGGCTACCTCCTGAAGGACTGCGGCCTCGAGCAGCTCGTCCACAGCATCCGCCACGCCGCCCACGGCGATTACTACCTCCCCGGGGACGCGGGCCACGACGTGGTCGCGGGCTACGTGAAGCCGTGGATCCGGAGCCAGCAGCCGGGGGGGATCGTGACCCCTCGGGAGCGGGAGCTGGCGTGCCTCCTGGCGGACGGCTACTCCACGAAGGAGGCCGCCGCGGTGCTCGACATCAGCGTGAAGACGGCGGAGACGCACCGCGCGTCGATCATGCGGAAGCTCGACGCGAAGAACGTCGCCGACATCGTCAAGTACTGCATCCGGAACCGCCTGATCGACCTCTGACCGGGGGCCCCGCCCGGGGGCCCGCCCTACAGGATTTCCCGGAGCGGTCCGGGAAACTCCCGATGTCGGGGAGCCGCGCCCCGCCTCTATAATCCCTCTTCACGTTCCGCGCGCCGCCGGGGCGGCCGGCCGCCCGCAAGGAGAACCCATGAGCGATTACGTTGGGAAATTGATGGCCGACGTCAAGGCCAAGAATCCTTCCGAGCCCGAGTTCCACCAGGCGGTGCAGGAGGTGGCCGAGTCGCTGGTGCTCGTGCTCGACCGGCACCCCGAGTATCGCAGCGCCAGGATCCTCGAGCGGATCATCGAGCCCGAGCGCGTGATCCTGTTCCGCGTGCCGTGGATGGACGATCAGGGCGACGTGCAGGTCAACCGCGGCTTCCGGATCGAGATGAACAGCGCGATCGGGCCCTACAAGGGCGGCCTCCGGTTCCACCCGTCCGTCAACCTCGGGATCCTGAAGTTCCTGGCCTTCGAGCAGGTGTTCAAGAACTCGCTCACGACGCTCCCGATGGGGGGAGGCAAGGGCGGCTCCGACTTCGACCCCAAGGGAAAGAGCGACAACGAGGTGATGCGGTTCTGCCAGTCGTTCATGAGCGAGCTGTTCCGTCACATCGGGCCGGACACCGACGTCCCCGCCGGAGATATCGGAGTGGGCGGCCGCGAGATCGGCTTCCTGTTCGGGATGTACCGGAAGCTCCGGAACGAGTTCACGGGCGTGCTGACGGGCAAAGGGCTCCACTGGGGCGGCTCGCTCATCCGGCCCGAGGCGACGGGGTACGGCGCCGTCTACTTCGCGGCCGAGATGCTGAAGACCCGCGGCGAGGAGCTCAAGGGGAAGGCCTGCCTCGTTTCCGGCAGCGGCAACGTCGCGCAGTACACGGCCGAGAAGCTCCTCCAGCTCGGCGCCAAGCCGGTCACCCTGTCCGACTCCGGCGGCTACATCTACGACGAGGCCGGCATCACGAAGGAGAAGCTCGACTTCGTCATGGACCTCAAGAACGTCCGTCGCGGCCGCATCAAGGAGTACGCGGACAAGTTCAAGGGGGCCGTCTACGCGCCGATCGACCCGAAGCTCGACCACAACCCGCTGTGGGCCCACAAGGCGCAGTGCGCGTTCCCGAGCGCGACCCAGAACGAGATCAACGGGAAGGACGCGGCGAACCTCCTCAAGAACGGCGTGTACGTGGTGTCCGAGGGAGCCAACATGCCGACGACCATCGAGGGGGTCAACCAGTTCCTCGACGCGAAGATCCTCTACGGGCCCGGCAAGGCCGCGAACGCGGGCGGCGTGGCCACGTCCGGCCTCGAGATGTCCCAGAACAGCATGCGCCTGTCCTGGAGCCGCGAGGAGGTGGACCAGCGGCTTCACGGCATCATGGTCAACATCCACAAGAACTGCTTCGAGACCGCCAAGAAGTACGGCACGCCCGGCAACTACGTCAACGGCGCCAACATCGCGGGGTTCCTCAAGGTCGCCAACGCGATGATGGACCAGGGGCTCGTCTAGCCCGACGCGATCCAGGGGACGGCGCGGGGCGGTCCCCGCGCCGTCCCGTTCCGACCCGGCCTGCCGCGTTTTCTGGTACATTCACCCTCCGCTCGCGGAGGGTTCCGTGCCCCGCCGGTACTGGCTGCTGAAATCCGATCCCGAGACCTTCTCCTTCGAGGACCTGAAGTTCAGCCCTCGGAGAACGACGTGCTGGGACGGGGTGCGGAACCCGCAGGCCCGCAACTACCTGCGCGACGAGATCCGCGTCGGGGACGGCGTGCTCTTCTACCACTCCCAGTCCGATCCCCCCGCCGCCGTGGGGACGGCGCGGGTCGTCCGCTCCGGGTACCCGGACCCGGCGCAGTTCGACCGCGGCTCCGGGTCGCACGATCCGGACTCCGACCCCGCCGAGCCGCGCTGGTACGCCGTCGACATCCGGCTCGAGCGCGAGTTCACGAGACCGGTCACGCTCGGGGAGATGCGATGCACCCCCCGGCTCGCCGGGATGGAGCTGCTGCGCCGAGGAAGCCGGCTGTCGGTCCAGCCGGTCCGATCCGAAGAGTGGGCGACCGTCCTGAAGCTGGCCTCGCGCCGCGCCTCGCCGGCGCGCTGACCCGCCGGGTCCCGGAGAGCGTGCGATGGAGCGAAGCGAGCCCGGAGCGGCGACGGCGCGATGGGCGGGCGCGCGCGGGTTCCAGGACCTCATGCGCAAGCGGGTCGAGAACGTCCTCCTCGTATCGAGCCTCTACGACTCGTTCATCCTGGCCGAGGACGGCCGTCTCGACGAAGTCCTGCTCGGCGAGTACCTCGATCTGGGCCTGCGGCACGTGCCGGGGATCCGGAGGGTGTCCTCCGGAGCGGAAGCGCTCGAGCTGGCCCGCGACCCGGGGGCCTTCAACCTGATCCTCTCCTCGATGCACGTGGGCGACATGAGCGCGCTCGATCTCGCCCGCAGGGTCCGCGAGTCCGGCCTCGACACTCCGGTCGTCGTGCTCGCGTACGACAGCCGGGAGATGAGCGACTTCCTGCGCCGCTCCGAGGTCTCGCTCGCGGACCGCGTGTTCCTCTGGCAGGGAGACGTGAGGATCCTGCTCGCGATCGTGAAGTACGTCGAGGATCGCCTCAACGTGGAGCACGACAGCGGCGAGATGGGGGTCCAGGTCATCCTGCTCGTCGAGGACAACATCCGCTTCTACTCCTCCTTCCTGCCCGCGATCTACACGGAGATCGTCCACCAGTCGCACAACCTACTGCCCGAAGGGGTGAACGTCTCGCACAAGCTGATGCGGATCCAGGCGCGCCCGAAGATCCTCCTCGCCTCCACCTACGAGGAGGCCTGGGGCTTCTTCGAGCGTTACGGCGAGAACCTCCTCGGAATCCTCTCCGACGTCGAGTTCCCCCGGGAGGGGCGCCCGTGCCGGGACGCGGGGGCCGAACTGGCGCGGGCCGCGCGCGCGGCGCGTCCGGACCTCCCGATCATGCTCCAGTCGAGCGTCCCCGCCAACGAGTCCCTGGCGAGGTCCTTGGGAGCTTCCTTCCTCGTGAAGGGCTCGCCCACGATGCTCCAGCAGCTGCGCGACTTCATGGTCGGGCATTTCAGCTTCGGCGACTTCGTCTTCCGCCTGCCGGACGGGACCGAGGTGGGCCGGGCACGGGATCTGAAGAGCCTCGAGGAGCGCCTGCGGACCGTTCCGGCCGAGAGCCTCGGTTACCACGGCGAGCGGAACCACTTCTCCAACTGGCTCAAGGCCAGGACCGAGTTCGCCCTCGCCCACCGGCTGCGCCCCCGGAAGGTGTCGGACTTCGCGAGCCTCGAAGACCTGCGCGCCGACCTGATCCTCGCGATCCGGGAGTACCGACGGGAGATGAAGGAGGAGATCGTCGAGGACTTCGACCGGGCGACCTTCGACGGCGCGAGCCCGTTCTGCAGGATCGGAAGGGGATCGCTCGGCGGGAAGGCCCGCGGCCTCGCGTTCGTGAACGTGCTCCTCTCGGAGCACCGGGTGAGGGACCGCTTCCCGGGGGTTCGGATCGCCGTCCCGCCCTCCGTCGTCGTCGCGACGGACGTCTTCGACGCGTTCCTCGAGAAGAACGACCTCCGGGGCTTCGCGATCGCGGCGACCGACGACTACACGATCCGGCGCCGCTTCCTGGAGGCGGAGTTCCCCGAAGGGGCCCGCGAGGACCTGGCCGCCTATCTCGACCGCGTCCGGGAGCCGATCGCGGTGCGGTCCTCGAGCCTCCTCGAGGACTCGCAGTACCAGCCGTTCGCCGGCATCTACGAGACGTACATGCTCCCGAACAACCACCGGAACCGCCGCGTCCGGCTGGAGCAGCTCCTCGACGCGATCAAGCGGGTGTACGCCTCGACCTTCTCGCCGCACGCGAAGGCGTATCTCGCGACGACGCCGTACCGCATCGAGGAGGAGAAGATGGCGGTCGTCCTCCAGAAGGTGGTCGGGTCGGCCCACGGCGAGCGCTTTTACCCGGACTTCTCCGGCGTGGCCCGGTCGCGCAACTTCTACCCGACGCCGCCGATGACGGGCGACGACGGCGTCGCCGCCGTCGCGCTGGGGCTGGGCGAGACCGTTGCGGACGGCGAGGCGTGCATCCGCTTCTGCCCCCGGTATCCGCGGCACCTCGTGCAATTCTCGTCGGTGGACGACATCCTGCAGAACTCCCAGAGGGAGTTCTTCGCCCTCCACCTCGGGGGCGCCGAGCCCGGTGCGCCCGGGCGCCGCGGGTCCGGGCTCCGCCGCTTCGGGCTCGAGGCGGCGGAGGAGGACGGCACGCTCGCCGCCGTCGGGTCCACGTACTCTCCGGAGAACGACGCTGTGTACGACGGGACCTCCCGGCAGGGGATCCGGCTGGTCGATTTCGCGCCCACTCTGAAGCACGGCCTCTTTCCCCTCGCGGAGATCCTGGATCTCCTGCTCGCCCTCGCGAAGGAGGGAACGGGCACGCCGGTCGAGATCGAGTTCGCCGTGGATCTCTCGCCGGAGCCGGGCGCGCCGAGAAGATTCGGGTTCCTCCAGCTGCGTCCGGTCGCGCTCTCGAGCGAGCCGTCGGAGCTGGAGATCGGAGACGAAGACCCCGCGCGCCTCGTCGCCTCGAGCCCCTGCGTCCTCGGGCACGGCCGGGTGGAGGACGTGCGCGACGCGATCGTCGTGGACTACCACCGGTTCGACAGGGCCCGGTCCCGCGACGTCGCGCGGGAGGTCGCGCGCCTGAACGGGATCCTCGCGGCCGAGGGGATCCCCTATCTCCTGATCGGCGTCGGCCGCTGGGGTTCCCAGGACCCGTTCCTCGGCATCCCGGTCACGTGGGACCAGATCTCGGGCGCGCGGGTGATCCTGGAATCCGGGTTCCGGGACTTCAAGGTGACTCCGTCGCAGGGGACCCACTTCTTCCAGAACCTGACGACGTTCCGCGTCGGCTACTTCACCGTGAACCCGGACTCCGGCCAGGGGTTCGTGGACTGGGACTGGCTCGCCGCGCAGCCCGCGGAGTACGAGACGGAGTACGTGCGGCACCTCCGCTTCTCCGGCCCCCTCCTCGTCAAGATGAACGGGAGGAGGAACGAGGGGGTCATCGTGAAGCCCGGGGGATCCTGATGCCCTCGGCTCTCTTCGCCTCGGATCTCCACGGAAGGCGGCGGCGTTACGACGCGCTCTTCGCCGCGATCGAGTCGGAGCGGCCGGAGGCGGTCTTCCTCGGCGGCGATCTCCTCCCCCACGGCCTGGCGAGCCCCGGCGGCGACGTCCCGCCGCACCACGACTTCGTCTCCGACTTCCTCGCCCCCTCCTTCGAGAGGATCCGCCGGGAGGCGGGCCCGTCCGCCCCGCGGGTCTTCCTGATCCTCGGCAACGACGACGCCCGCTACGAGGAGGCGGCCGTGATCGAGGCGGCGGGGCGGGGCATCTGGGAGTACGTGCACGGGCGGCGCGCGAGCTGGAGCGGCCTCGACGTCTTCGGCTACGCGTGCGTCCCCCCGACGCCGTTCCGGCTCAAGGACTGGGACCGCTACGACGTCTCGCGCTTCGTCGACCCTGGATGCTTCCATCCGGAAGAGGGATGGCACACGGTGCCGTTCGACGAGCGGGACCTCAGGCTCGGGACGATCCAAGAGGATCTCGAGAGGCTCGCGGGGGACGGCGACCTGTCCCGCGCGATGTTCCTCCTGCACACGCCTCCGTACGGGACGGCCCTGGACCGCGCCGCGCTCGACGGGAAGTCCGTGGACCACGTCCCGCTCGACGTGCACATCGGGAGCATCGCCGTGAAGCGGTTCATCGAGGCGCGCCAGCCCCTCCTCACGCTGCACGGGCACGTCCACGAGTCGGCCCGAATCACCGGATCGTGGCGGGAGCGGATCGGGAGCACCCACGCTTTCTCCGCGGCGCACGACGGGCCCGAGCTGGCCCTCGTGCGGTTCGACCCCGAGGACCTGGAGTCCGCCACGCGGGAGCTTCTCTGAGCCGGAGCGGATGCGGCGTCCCGAGGACGGCCGCCCGAGGAGCGAAGATGCTTTCCTACGTCACGGAAGACACCCTGGAAGCGAAAACGAGGGAGTGGATCGAGAGGATCCGACCCTGGCGGCAGCACGACCCGGCGCTCCGCGCGGAGGCGTCCGCCCTCCTCGTCGTGGACATGCAGCGCTTCTTCCTGGACCCGGATTCCGCCACGTTCGCCTGCGGCGGCCCGCCGATCCTCCCGACGGTGTCGCGGCTGGTCGAGGGGTTCCGCGCGGCGGGGCGGCCCGTGCTCTTCACGAGGCACGTCCACCACCCGGCCGGCCTCGACTCCGGCATCATGGGGTGGTGGTGGAAGGGGAAGTGCCTGGAGGGGAGCCCGGAGAGCGAGATCCACCCCCTGCTGGCGCCGCTCCCGGACGAGAAGGTCGTCCTCAAGCACCGCTACTCGGCGTTCTACGACACGGACCTCGGGACCGTGCTCCGCTGCCTCGGGATCGAGGATCTCGTCATCGCGGGGGTCATGACGAACCTGTGCTGCGAGTCGACCGCCCGCGACGCCTACTTCCGCGACCTCCGCGTGTTCGTCCCGGCGGACGGGACCGGCACGGTGACCGAGGAAATGCACGTCGCGAGCCTGCTGAACCTCGCGTTCGGCTTCGCGTCGGTGACCACGGCCGGGGCGATCCTCTCGCGGCTCGAGGGCCCCGCGGGAAGCCGGCGCACGCGCGATCGCTGAGGAAGGGACGGCCGCCCGACCTCAGAGCCCCCGTCCCTTCATCCGGAGCGGCCTCGCCGCGTCCGTGACCGCCCCGATCTTCGCCGCGTAGCTCGTCTGGCCCGTGACGTCCTCGTCCGAGATGTAGTGGAGGTCGAGGAGCCCCTCCGCCTTGTAGCCGGTCCGGAGGAAGTTGATCTCCGACAGGCAGAGGCTCCACCCCTCGAACCAGGCGTCGAGGGCGCGCCGCCTCTCCTCGTTCCCCTCGAAGTGAACGAGGAGGTCGATGTCGCTCGAGGGGCCCGCCGTCGCGTTTTTCGTCGAGCCGAAGACGTACAGCCCCTTCACGCCGAACCGCGCCGGGTCGAGCTGCGACGCGATCCGCTCCGCCATCCGGAGGCGCCACCTCCAGTGGCTCTCGTGGGCGGCCTCCGGCTCCCGGGAGCGGCCGGGAGCTCCCTCCGAGAGGACCGTCGGCGTGCCGATCACCCCCACCGCGCGGTCGTGGTCCGCATCGAGGTAGACCTTCAGGACGAGCCCGTCGGTCGCGCGCGGCACGTCGATCACCCGGACCGCGTCGGACAGGCGCTCGTACTCCGGGAGCAGCTTCGGGAGGATGCTGGGGGACCCGGTCAGGAAGGCCTCGTTGAAGACGTTCTCCTCCTCGTCGGGATAGAGCGGAAGGTAGCGGATCGACGCCTCCACGAGATCCTGGAAGAAGTGCGTCCCGAACGAGAGATCGGGAACGTAGTTGCCCGCCTTGCGCGCGATCTCGATCAGGACGGCCGTGTTGTTGATGTCCGAGTAGGTGACGCTCACGCCGAGCTTGATGTCTCCGCGGCTCCCCCACCGCCCCGGCCCCATCAGCACGAACTGGCGCTTGGGCAGCAGCTTGTTCAGCTTGCCCACGCAGCGACCGATCTCCTTGAGCTCCGAGGGCTCCGAAACGTCCCTGTACGCGCGCGGGTCCACGTAGACGACGTGCGTGATGTCGGGCACGCGGCCGTTCGAGACGAACCGGTTGGCCGTGAAGAGGACCCGGTCCCGGGGCAGGTCGGCCGGGATCGCCGCCGAGATGGAGTCCGCGGCGAAGCTCTGCGGCCTGCACTGGAGCAGGTAGAGGTCCTTGCCGTCGTGGGCGAACTCGAGATCCACCGGCACCCCGAGCTTCCCGCGCAGGAGGTTGAGGAGGCTCCGCATGCGCATCACGAAGGGGGTCGCCGAGGCCAGCCCCTCGAACGTGAACACGACCTGGTCCCGGTCGAGATCGACCTGGAACGGGAGCGGCCTCCGGATCGCGTTCCCGTCCACGATCGACGTCGTCTCCCCGAACATCGGGAACTCGCGGCCGCACTCCCTCAGGAACGCGCGGGCCTCGACGGACTCGAAGGCGCGGGTCTCGAGATTGATCAGGTCGATCATCTTCGGCGAGTACCGGACCACCTCGTCCGGCGACACGTTGACGCGAAGGCCGGGCTGCCCCGGCGCGATGAGCACGGGATAGTCGTCCACGAGACGGTCCACGGCGCGCGTTCCGAGCCCCGGCACGAGCCGCAGGAGGCCGTCCTCTCTCCGGATCCGCGGCGACCACCGGAACTCGTTGTTGCTCAACGCGACCCCCGAGAAGGCGGGCAGGAAGTAGCGGCCGACCCTCGTGCCGACGACCTCCTGGATCATGATCCCCATCTCCTCGTGGAGGTCCAGCATCCCGCGCTCCGCGCGGTACTCGAGCGGATCGGGGCCGAAGATCGAGGCGTACACCTCGGCGATCGCGTCCTGCAGCGCCGCGAGCCGCTCCTGCTTCGACCCCTGGTTGGCGAGGAACAGGCTCTTGTACTTCCCCGAGAACGCCGCCCCCATCCGGTCCTCGAGGAGGCTCGAGCTGCGGACGATGAGGGGCCGCTCCTCGAAGTCGTCGAGGGCCATCGAGAGTCCCTTCACGATCTCGGGAGAGAAGTGCGAATTCTTGAATACCTGGACGATGTGCGGGTACTCTCTGCGGATCTGATCGATCTCGAGGTACTTCCGGTTGTACACGTCCTCGAGCTCGTTGAACTGGATGAAGTCCAGGAGACCGTCCGACGTGACGTACCAGGTCTTGGGGACGCGAATGTCCCGGAGGACGTCGGCGTACTCGGAGGACTTCCGGACGATTTGCTCCGCGAGGAACAGGCCGGAGCTCTTCCCGCCCAGCTTCCCGTGGCTGTTCGGAGGGCTGATGATCCGCTGGGAGAGATCGTAGAAGTCCCGGATCTCGACGAAGTTCTTCGCCGTGTTGATGAAGTCCAGGTCGTCCGTGAAGAACCGTCTCACGAGAGCGACGCGGAGCGCGGTGCTGAGCGGCCGCGTCATCTCCTGCTCCTCGATCCCGACGAGGCGGTATCGCTGGATGGCGTCGGAGAGGTCCGCGACCGTCCGGCCCGGGTTCTCCAGCGTCTCGAGCAGGAACGCGGACTTGTCGTCCTTGATCCACTTCTGGATCCTCGAGACGATCTCGTCCTCGCTCAGGTGCTCCGAGGCGATCCGGAAGATCTCGTCCGTGTGCGAGAGGAAGTCCTGTAGCGTCCTCTTGGCCACCGGGCGGTTGTCTTCCAGGGTCGAGGGCCGGGACTCCCCTTCCGGCTCGAACCCCTGCAGCAGGTGCTGGGCCTCCTCGATCCCGTTCCAGCAGAGGTGGTTCAGCATCTTGCGGGAAAGCCGGACCAGGAGGTCCCGGTCGGTGTAGCGGAGGAACTCGATGATCACCCACCAGCTCTGCGGGCGATCGGTGGGGACGCCCTTCACGGCGATCTCCCACTCCTTGAGCGAGCTCTTCAGCCGGCGCTGCATCATGTGGTGGGAGAGCCTCTCGGCGATCGTGTCGATGAGCTTCCGCTCCTCCCTGAGGAACGGTCCCTCGTCGGCCCGCGGCATCGGCTGCACGTAGAACACCTCCACCTTCCCCGCGGCCCGGCCGTCCGCCAGGATCGGGGCGCTCTGCACCCACGGCGTCTCCTGGAACCCCGGGGCGGCGTAGACCGCGTCCTCCCACGCGATCCGCGCCCTGCACACGGCCGGGAACTGGTATCCCGACGGGATCACGTCGAGGAGGCCGCGGAACACCTCCTCCGGAGGCGCATCGAGCCGCGTCAGGCGCTCGTCCACCTGGTACAGGCAGTTGAGCTCCTTGGCCCGCTCCTGAAGCGCCTCGAGAATCTTGTGGATCGGATCATGGCGCAGGTCCATCGGCGTCTCCGGCCCCTCGATGGGGTCAGGCCTCCCGAATCACGACGCCCCGTCCCGACCGCCCGTCGACCTTGACGGTGAGGGGCATCTCGGCGCGGACGTGCCTCACGAACTCGGTCTCCGCCTCCGCTTCCTGCCTCTCGAGCCAGGGCCAGTCCAGCCTGTGGTCTCGGTCGTGCCGGACGCAGAAGTAGCTCACCTCGAAGCTCGAGATGTTGTGGAAGAAGTGCGAGCCCTGGGACAGCTCCACGTTCATCCGGGGAAGCGTCGCCTCGACGATCGCGCGCGCCCCGCAGATCTGCCCCCAGCCGACGGGGATCCCGAGCGAGGGGTCCGACGATCCCCAGCGGCCGAACCCGACGAGGAGATACGGGCGTCCCGCGTCGAGCAGACGGTCGTTGATCGCGGCGATCTCCCCGGCGATCCGGCGGCTGAACCGGCCCTCGAAGCGGTCGGGGCGGACGTACACCACGTCCCGCAGGCCCGGGACCTCCCCGTTCCCCATCACGTCGTCGGACGCCAGCAGGACCTTCTCGGCCTGCAGGTCCGAGGCGGAAACGTCGACGAACGCGTGCGACACGACGAGGGGACGAACCTGCAGGAAGCCGAAGCGGGCCTTTCCCGCGCCGGGGGCGGGAAGCGTCACGGCGAACTCGATCTCGACCTTCTCCCCCAGGGCGGCCTCGCAGTCGGCCATCAGCTTCCGGACGAGGTCGTTGAGCGGGAGCGCGCCGTGCACCAGGATCGGGGAGAAGTTGACGGCGCGCGGCCCCGTCCCGTGGAGCCCCGGCTGGAGCCGGTCCGATCCCGCGTCGTAGGACGACGCGACGAGGCGGAGCGTGCCGTCCTCCTCCGCCTCGGCGAGCCCTCCCTCGACCAGGTACTCGCTCTCGCGGGTCGGATCGTAGGCGGGCGGCTTCCCCATGTTCACGGCCCAGAACCGCGCCTGGGTCTGCTCCAGGAGCTCCGCGACCGATCCGAACGGCGGGGACGCCTTCGGGAACGCCGGCGAGTACGTCCAGACGAGCCCTCCGTCCACGATCGTCTTCCCGAGACCGAGCGCGAGGCTCGCGACTCCGTCCTCCGGCCGCGCGTGTCCCGAGCGGTAGAAGTTGTACGAGCGGGCCACGCCCGACAGGTCCGGATAGAAGCGCTCGCCGCGGCGCCCGCCCACCACCTCCTGGATCACGACCGCCATCTTCTCGTCCCGGATCGAGCGGTCGGTCGTGCGGACGTAGCTCTTCGGGGCGCGGAAGAAGGCGGACGCGTAAACGAACCGGACCGCCTCGGAGAGGCGTCGGAAGCGCGCGTCGGGTTCGAGCTGGTTGTTCGGGATCATCTTGGTCGCGTACACGCCCGCGAACGGCCGGTACAGCGCGTCCTCGAGAAGGCTCGACGAGCGCACGGCGAGCGGCTGCCGGACCTGCTCGACCAGCGCCCGGAGGTCCCCGAGAATCTCCGCCGGGAGGCTGGCCCGCTGGAACGCGTGGGCGATCCTCTCGTCGGGCTCGTCCGAGTACGCGATCCCTCGCAGGTCGTTGCGATCGAGGAAGGCGTCGAAGACGTCGGTCGCGACGACGGTGAGCGTGGGAATGCTCACCTCGAAGTCCGGGAACGCGCCCGGGTCGAGCCGCGACAGCAGGATGTCGTGGATCCGGAGGAGCCCGGCCCCCTTCCCCCCGACGGAGCCTTCGCCGATCCGGGTGAACCGCTCGCTCCCGTCGAAGAAGCGGCGATCGAATCGCGGGACGTCGGGGACTCGGGGCATGCCCATGGGCCTCGCTCCGCGGGAGGGCCGAGACCCGATTCTAGCGCGTGCGGGGCGCCGCGCCCCCTCCGGGGGGGCGCGGCGCTCCGACGGGACCCTGGCGATCAGACCCAGCCGCGCTCGCGGCAGGCCTGGGCGACCCGGCTCACGGAGACCACGTAGGCCGCGTCGCGCATGTAGAGCTTCTGCTTCCGGGCGACCTCGCTCACCGCCTGGTATGCCGAGGTCATCTTGACGTCGAGCTTCCCCAGCACCTCGTCCTTCTCCCAGAAGTAGTTCATGTTGCACTGGACCTGCTCGAAGTAGCTGCACGTGACGCCGCCCGCGTTGGCGAGGAAGTCCGGGACGATGAAGATCCCGCGCTTCTGGATCACCGCGTCGGCCTCGGGGGTGGTCGGGCCGTTGGCGCCCTCGGCGATCAGCTTCACGCGCTTGTGGATCCTCTCCACGTTCTCGCCGGTGATCTGGTGCTCGATCGCGTTCGGCATCAGGATGTCGACTTCCTGCTCGATCCAGACGTCCCCGGGGAGCACCTCGTACCCGAGATCCTTGGCCTTCTTCTTGTCGATGCCGCCGAAGCGGTCCGTGATCGACCGGAGGACCTCCAGATCCACGCCGTCCTTCTTGCGGAACGTGTACGAGGTCTGGTCGGCCTGGTCCCAGCAGGAGACGCAGGCCACCTTCCCGCCCAGCCGCGTGTAGAGCTGGATCGCGTACTGGGCGACGTTCCCGAACCCCTGCACGCTCGCGGTCGTGTTCTTCGGGTCGATGCCCAGCTCCCGCAGGGCCTCGCGGACCGTGAAGACGAGGCCGTAGCCGGTGGCCTCCGTGCGGCCGAGCGACCCGCCGAGCCCCACCGGCTTCCCGGTGATGAAGCCCGGGTAGTGGCCGCCGTGGATCGCCTCGAACTCGTCCAGCATCCAGAGCATGTGCTGTCCGGACGTCATCACGTCGGGCGCCGGGACGTCGCGGACGTGGCCGACGTCGCGCGCGACCTGGCGCACCCAGCCCCGGCAGATCTGCTCCTGCTCCCGCTGGCTCAGGTTGTGCGGGTCGCAGATGACGCCGCCCTTCCCGCCTCCCAGGGGGATGTCCACGACCGAGCACTTCCAGGTCATCCACATCGCGAGGGCGCGGACCGTGTCGATCGTCTCCTGCGGGTGGAAGCGGATCCCGCCCTTGTTCGGGCCCCTCGCGTCGTTGTGCTGGACGCGGAACCCGCGGAAGATCCGGACCGTCCCATCGTCCATCCGGACCGGGATCGAGAAGTGGTACTCGCGCATCGGCTGCCGCAGGAGCTCGCGAGTGCCCTGGTCGAGGCCGAGGATGTCCGCCACCTTGTCGAACTGCGCCTGAGCCATCTCGAACGGGTTGAATGCCTTGTTCTTCATCGGGTTCCCTTTCTCGACGGATGAGTCCGTGGGGCGCGCGGGGGTGCTCTCCCCTCGCGACCGGTTGCCGCACTCTAGCAGTTTTCGGGCGCCGGCTCCAGGGAGGAGTTCCGGTCCCGTCGGGCTACAATCGCGGGGGAGGCTGCCATGACCGTGCAGGCGTTCAACCGTTACCTCGGAGTCGAGGTGGACCGGATGGAGAGCGGCGAGGCCGAGGGCCACCTGGAGCTCGGAGCCCACCACCTGAACAGCAGCGGGGTCGTCCACGGGGGCGTGCTCGCCGCGCTCCTGGACGCGACGCTCGGCGCGGCCGTGATCTCGTCGATCCCGAAGGAATGGTGGTGCGCCACGATCTCGCTCTCGGTGCAGTTCCTCGAGGGCTCTCGCGAGGGCCGTCTCCTGGCCTCGGCGCGGGTTCTCCGGAAGGGGAAGAAGGTCGCGTTCGCCGGGGGGGACGTGCGGGACGCGACGGGACGGGTCGTCGCGGCGGCGCAGGCCTCGTTCCATCTCTGGCCCTACCGCCCCGAGACCGAGCGCCACCGGTCGGAGCCGTTCGTCGTGATGCGCGCGACGGGCGAGCGCATCCGCGTCGGAAAGATCCTCGCGGTCGGCAGGAACTACGCCGAGCACTCCGCGGAGATGGGCTGGGCGGAGTCCTCGCCCCCCGTCCTCTTCCTCAAACCCCCCACGGCGATCGTCCACGACGGAGGGACGGTCCGGATCCCGGCGGGCGCCGGCGCCGTGCACCACGAGGTCGAGATGGTCGTCGTCGTCGGGAGGGACGGCCGGGAGATCCCCGAGGAGCGGGCGCTCGAGCACGTCCTGGGCTACGCCGTGGGCCTCGACATGACGCTTCGGGAGGAGCAGGCGCGAGCGAAGGCGAAGGGGGAGCCCTGGACGCTGTCGAAGGGGTTCGACACGTCGGCGCCGGTCTCGACGGTCGCCCCCCGGGACGAGGTCGGCGACGGCTCCGGGCTGAGGCTGACCCTCGACGTCAACGGAGAGCGCAGGCAGGACGCGAGCACGTCGGCCATGGCCCGCGGGGTCGCCGCGCTGGTCTCGTACGCGTCGCGGCGGATCACGCTCGAGAAAGGGGACCTCCTTTTCACGGGAACCCCCGCGGGGGTCGGCCCCGTGAGGGCGGGCGACGAGCTCGCCGGGACGCTCGAAAAGGTCGGATCGGTGGCGGTGCGCGTCGAGGAAGAGCGCTGACGGCGGGCCCCGGCGTCAGATCCCTCGCAGCTCGAGCAGGTGGAACGCGGCGATCACGAGGGAATGGCGAATCGCGCCCGAGCGGACCAATCCCGGGATCTCCTCGAGCGGAACGGTCGAGACCTCGAAAGCCTCGTCGGGATCGGGCTTCGGCTCGCCCGCGGGCCGTGCCCCGAGCGCCAGGAACGAGTGGCAGCGGTTGGTCTGGATCGCGGGGTTCGGGTGGACCCAGCCGAGGGGGACGATCTCCCGCGCCTCGTAGCCGGTCTCCTCGCGCAGCTCGCGGGCGGCCGCCTCGCCGGGCGGCTCCCGCCCGTCGCACATGCCCCCGGGGATCTCCAGCGTGAACCCCTCGATCCCGTACCGGAACTGCCGGACGAGCACCACGCGGCGGTCGTCCGTGAGCGGGACGACGTTGATCCACTCCGGAGCCTCGACGACCCAGAAGTCCCGGGGCGACGGCCCCTCCGGGGGCTCGAACCGCACCCTGTGCAGGTCGAAGACCGGCGTGCGCTGCAGCCGCTCGGACCCGACGCGGCGCCAGGGCTTCACGGGGAGCGCTACTCCTTCTTCTCGGCCTTCGGTCCGGCGGCGCGCGCGGCGGCCGCCTCCGTCCGGCGCCGCTTGCGCTGGACGCGGCGGATCTTCTTCGCGAGATCGCGGCGCTTCGCCCCTTCCATCGCCGCGCCGCCCTCGACGAGCTTTTTCTTGAGCGCCGCGGCCCTCTTCCGCAGCTGCTCCGTGTTCTTCACGGGCATGCTTCACTCTCCTGGATCGCACCAGGGAACCCGCCCCGCGATCCCGAGGACCCCGCGGATCCCGTCGAACGGCGCATGCTAGCATACGCGGCCCCTCGATCCGTCCCGGGAGGTCCACCGATGAAGCCCCGGCTCGCAGTCCCCCTGCTCCTGACGCTCCTCGTGTGCGGCACGCCGCTCGCCTTCGAGGGCCGGGTCGTCGGCCCGGACGGAGAGCCCCTGGCGGGAGCCCGCGTCGCGGTGCTCGGCGGCCGCGGCTCCGCGGTGGCGGACGCGACGGGGCGGTTCCTCCTCTCGCCGGACCCTCCCGTTCCCTTCTCGCTCCTGGTGAGCCGCCCCGACGGGGTGGCCCTGCGGCCGATCCGTGTCCACGAGCTCCCGGTGACCGGCCCTCTGGAGCTGCGACTCGAGCCGTATCTCACCCAGTCGGTGATGGTCCTGAGCGATGCCCCGGTGGACGTCGAGGTCCCTCCGGCGGCCGCCTTCACCCTCGTCGGCCGGGCCGACCTGGAGCAGCGGCGCCCGCAGACCCTGGCCGACGTGCTCTCCAACGTGCCGGCGGCGAGCCGTCTCGAGGAGGGGGCCTCGGCCGTGCCCGCGCTGCGCGGGCTCCCGCGCTCGAGAACGCTCCTGCTCCTCGACGAGGGGAGGGTCACCGCGGAGCGCCGGGCCGGCCCGTCGGCGACCTTCCTCGATCCGCTGACGATCGAGGAGGTCGAGGTGATCCGCGGACCGGGCGCCGTCGCCTACGGGTCGGACGCCTTCGGAGGCGTCGTGCGGGGCCGGACCCGGATCCCCGACGGCTCCGATCCGTTCGCGATCCGGTTCGGGGCCGACATGGCGACGCTCGGCGAGGACACGTTCGCGGGCGACCTCGAGGTCGCGGGGCCTCTGCTCGGGGGAGGCGCGATGATCGGCGGCAGCGCGAGGAGGCTCGACGATTACGAGAGCTCGGAAGGCGCGGTGGACAACTCCTCGGCGCGATTCTCCGGTGCCCGGGCGGGCTGGCAGGCTCCGGTCCTCGGGGGAAGCCTCCGCGTCCTGTGGCGTGAGGACCGTGGAAGGGACATCGGCAAGCCCTCGATCGACTCCGACGAGGTCCGCTCCTACTACCCCGAGGAGAACTCGAGCCGCGGGAGCGCCCAGTACGAGCGCGGCGGCCTGGGCCCGTGGTCGCGTTTCTCGGTCGCCGTGGCGTGGGACCGGTACACGCTCCTGACGGAGCGCGACCAGTACGAGACGGAGTCGGAGCCGCGGAAGGACACCCTCGCCGACGTCGCGGCCAAGGACTGGGGGCTGCGGTCCGAGGCGGAGCGGGCGATCGGTCCGGCTCGGCTCGTGCTCGGCCTGGACGCGAGCGGCCGGTACGGGCTGCACGCGACCAATCTGACGACGAGCTACACGCTCGACGGCTCGGTCGCGGAGGAAGAGCTCGAGGTCGCCGTGGAGTCGGCGCGGCGGGAGGACCTGGGCGCGTTCGCGAGCGTCGCCGCTCCCGCGGGACGCACCCGGTTGTCGGCGGGGCTCCGTCTCGACCGGGTCGCGAGCCGGAACGAGGGGGGCGTGTTCGGCAACCGAGAGACGTCGGCGACCGAGCCGTCGGGGTTCGCCGCGGTCGGCGCTCCGCTCGGCGGGGGGCTCGACCTGACGCTCCAGGTCGCGCGCGGCTTCCGCGACCCCCTGCTCTCCGACCGTTACTACGTCGGCATCTCCGGGCGCGGTTTCGTCACCGGGAACCCCGATCTGGAGCCGGAGACCAGTCTCCAGATCGACGCGGCCGCCCGCTGGCGCTCGGGGCCCGCGAGAATCGACGCGTACGCCTACCGGTACCGTATCCGCGACCTGATCGAGCGCTACCGCGAGGACGGGGACTACTTCTTCCGGAACCGCGGAGAGGCCGAAATCCGGGGGATCGAGATCGAGGGCGGATACGCGTGGCCTCGCATCGGCGCGATCGAGGCCGGCCTCTCGGCGCTCCGCGGCGAGGTGCTCGACGACGGGACGCCCACGACGGACATCCCGCCCAGGGGAGGGTTCGTCCAGTTCCGCCGGGACGCCGACGGCCGGTGGTGGTGGCTCTCCCGCGTCGCCGCCTACGCGAGGGACGAGCGCCCCGGCCCGACCGAGACGATCGTGCCGGGATATGCCGTCGTGGACGCGGGAGCGGGATTCCGGCTCCGCGACGCGATCGAGATCCGCGTGTACGGGCGCAACCTGCTGGATCACGCCTACCGGGCCACCGCGGACGAGAAGGCCGTCCTCGCGCCCGGACGGACGGTGGAGCTCACGGTTCGCGGCGTCCTGGGGCCGCGGCGCGACGGGTAATCGCACCGTGCGAGCCTCTTCCCTCGGCCGGCCGTGGGTGGTGGGCCACCGGGGAGCGGCGGCGAGGGCGCCGGAGAACACCGCCGCGGCGCTTCGCGCGGGAATGGATGCGGGGGCGGACGCGATCGAGATCGACGTCCGGCTCAGCGCGGACGGGCGGGTCGTCGTCCTCCACGACCCCACCCTCGACCGGACGACCGACGGGCGAGGTCCGGCCGACGAGAGGACGTGGGCGGAGCTCGCGCGCCTCGACGCCGGGTCCTGGTTCTCGAGGCGCTTCCGGGGGGAGCCCCTCCTGGACCTCGATTCCGCGCTCGCCTTGGTCCGCGGCCGCGTTCCGCTCGTCGTCGAGATCAAGGCGTGGGAGCCCGGACGCGGGCGGTCTCTCCATCCGGCCGATCGCCGCCTGCTCGACGCCGTGCTGGCGGCCGTGGCACGAGCCGGCGCTTCCGAGCGCGTCGTGCTGTCCTCGTTCCGCTGGCCGGTCCTCGCCGCCGCGGGCGCGGACGCTCCGTCGATCCGCCTCGCGCTGACCGTCGGCGCCGGGGAGCGCGAGGACCCGGTCGACGCCGCGGGACGGATCGGGGCCACGGCGCTGCACGCGCACCGCCGGCTCTGCACACGCCCCTTCGTGGCCCGCGCCCATGCCGCCGGTCTCGGCGTGCTCGCCTTCGTCGCGAACCGCGCCCGCGAGGTCGAGCGCCTCCTGGCCGCGGGCGTCGACGGAGTGTTCACCGACAGCCCGGGCAGGATCGCGCCGATCGTAGCCCGGCTGCGGCCCGGGAGCCCTCCCCGTCCGCCCCGGGGGAGCGGCGCGAACCCCGAGGCGGACGGCCCGCTCCCAGGCGCGCCGCCGCGACGCCTCCGCGCGAGGCTCCTCCTGTGGTACCGCCGCAACCGGCGGGACCTCCCCTGGAGGCGGCTCGGGGACCCGTATGCGGTCTGGGTCTCCGAGATCATGCTGCAGCAGACGCGGGCCGCAGCCGTGGCTCCCCGATTCGATCGCTTCCTGAGGGCGTTCCCGGACGTCGCGGCCCTGGCGTCGGCACCCGAGGAGGCGGTTCTCGCCGCGTGGAGCGGTCTCGGGTACTACCGCCGGGCGCGGGCGCTGCGGGACGGCGCGCGCGCGGTCATGGAGCGCTTCGGGGGCGAGGTGCCCGCCGACGCCGCGGCCCTCCGCTCGCTGCCGGGGGTCGGGCGCTACACCGCGGGCGCGATCGCGAGCATCGCCTTCGGCCTCGAGCGGCCGGCGCTCGACGGGAACGTCCGCCGCGTCCTCTCGAGGATCCTCGGCAGGGGCGCGGGCGAGCGCCAACTCTGGAAGGCGGCGGGCGAGCTGGTGCGCGGGCCGGACCCGGGCGATCTCAACCAGGCGCTGATGGAGCTGGGGGCCACAGTGTGTCTCCCCCGGACGCCGCGCTGCCGGGACTGCCCGCTCCGCCGTGCGTGCGAGGCGCGCGCGGCCGGCCGCCCGGAGGATCTTCCTGCGCCGCGTCCTCGCAAGCCTCCCGTCGCGATCCGCGTGGCCGTCGGCATCGTCGAGAGGCGAGGCCTCGTGCTTCTCGAGCGGCGAGGCAACGGCAGCCCGTTCTGCGGAGACTGGGACCTGCCGGCCGTCGAGATCGGGCCCGAGGAGGACGCGGGACTGCGACTCCGCGCGGAGATGGAATCGCGACACGGCCTCGCGGTGCGGCCCGGGAGAGACCCGGCGCGCGCCCGCCATGCGATCCTCGATCGCCGTCTCGCGATCGAGGCGTTCCGATGCCGGCTGGTCGCCGGTCCGAAGGCGCCCGCAGCGGCGTCCCGCTGGGTGCCGGTCGCGGAGCTCGACGGCGTCGCCGTCTCGGGAGCCACCCGGAAGATCCTCCGCGCGGCGAGTCAGGGCCGCTCCCAGGGCGGAACCCAGCGATCGTCCGGCTCCGCGAGGCGCCGCAGGGTGTCGGGCTCGGGGTCGAGCGGACGCTCGAACCGGTAGGAGCGCCCTTCCATCATCGGGACGGCGCCGAACGCGAGGTCGAGCCCCGCCCAGTACGCAAGGAAGCCGGTCACGACGACCCCGATGCTTCCACGTCCGCCCAGCACGCTCAGGGCGACCAGGGCCGCGGCGGTCAGGACTGCGGGAGGGTAGAGGAGATACCGGACGAACCTTGCGTGCGTGCGGCCCGGCGCGGCGAGCGCCGCCTCCCGTCCGAGCCGGCCGACCGCGAACCCGATCGAGAGCGCGGAGAGCAGGACGACGTACTCCAGCCAGCGCACGCGCTCGTCCTCGATCCCGCCGAGGTCGCGCCAGGGAGCGGCCACCAGATACAGGAGGGAGATCCACGCCGAGAGCCACGCGAAGCCGAGGACGCGCCGCTTCCAGAACGGAGGGAGCCGAAGCCGGTGACGCATGGGGCACACCTTCGGAGGCACCGGGGCCGGGATCAAGATGGGCCCGGACGGGCGCGCTGGCGACCGGCCGGGTTCCGGGGCGGCAACAAAC
>ERZ1649853.280-NODE-280-length-21593-cov-5.609202_pt1 | contig 21593 bp, 20 predicted proteins | sample MGYA00575353_ERZ1649853 | MGnify/ENA primary metagenome ERZ1649853 (study PRJEB40853, sample SAMN11349654) | freshwater sediment metagenome | isolation source: river sediment | host: Sediment | place: India: Okhla Barrage, New Delhi | collected 2017-02-21 ...
GTAACGCTCAACATGAAGTGGGCCAATGTCGGCGTCGGGAAGCTTTACCGGCCGTATGTCCTGCGATTTGAGTTGATCGATGCCGAGGGCAAGGCCGTGGTTACTGTTGATGGAAAGGCCGCCCTGCGGGGCGTGGGGTGGGCGCCCCCCGCCAACCGCAACCACGACTCCCCCCAGCCGAAGAAGGGCTCCCCCCCCACGGCACGCCTCAAGGGTGTCGACCTCGTCACCGAGGGCATCCTCACCCTAGGCCTCGCCGCCGAGATCCTCAGGTCGTCGAAGACCGTCTACGACCTGCCCCACGACACGGACGCCTCCACCCAGCTCGCCCGGTCGCTGCTCCTGGCAGACGAGATCCACCTCATCGTGGGCACCGCCATCAACCCCAACCAGGTGGCGGACATCATCCGGGGCGAGCCCATGCGCATGGTCTATGTCCGGGAGCTCGTGCAGGTGCTCTCCGAGCGCGGGAAATACGTCGAAGTGGAAAAGATCTGACCAGCGCCTGCGGCTGGTGCCGACAGTTGCTGCAGGCCTTCCGGCCTCTGCTGGCCGCGACCGTTAACTTGAAGCCCGGATCATGACCAGGGCTCATCGCCGCAGGCCTTCCGGCCCCTGTTGCGCCGCGGCGGAGAAAACCTCGCCGGCTCCTGCGGCCGGTGCCCTCCCATGGCCCTGGCGCCTCCCTTCCCTTTTTCCCCGGGCAACAAATTTGCTCTGGAGGATTCGCCCGTTTTATGCAATGAAACATTCCTGTCACAGAGACTATACGAACATGCATGCCGACAGGCCGTTCCCCATACCCGAATGGTACGTTTCCGTCGTGTACCGGGATACTCGCGGGGCGGGCCTGTGAGGGGAAAGCGGGGAGGGAGAGGGATGAAGCGCGCCATAGGGTTCGACAACGAACGGTACATCAGGGAGCAGACGAAGGAGATCCTCGAGCGGGTCGAACGGTTCGACAGCAAGCTGTACCTCGAGTTTGGCGGCAAGCTCATGTACGACTACCACGCCGCGCGCGTCCTGCCGGGGTACGACCCCAACGTCAAGATGCGCCTCCTCTCCGAGCTCAAGGACAAGGCCGACATCATCCTGTGCATCTACGCGGGCGACATCGAGCGCAAGAAGATCCGGGCGGACTTCGGCATCACGTATGACTCCGACGCCATGAAGCTCATCGACGACCTCAAGGCCTGGGGCATCGACGTCCTGGGCGTGGTGATCACCCGCTTCGAAGGCCAGCCCGCGGCGAGCCTGTTCAAGAACAAGCTCGAGCGCAGGGGCATCCGGGTCTACACGCACCGGTTCACCAAGGGCTACCCCACCGACCTGGACCTCATCGTGTCCGACGAGGGCTACGGCGCGAACGACTACATCGAGTCGAAGAAGCCCCTGGTCATCGTCACCGGCCCGGGGCCGGGCAGCGGCAAGCTCGCCACGAGCCTGTCCCAGTTCTACCACGACTACCGCAGGGGCATAAAAGCGGGCTACGCAAAATTCGAGACCTTTCCCATCTGGAACCTGCCCCTCATGCACCCGGTGAACATCGCCTACGAGGCGGCCACCGCCGACATCCGGGACTTCAACCTCATCGACCCCTTCCACCTCGAGGCCTACGGGAAGACCGCGGTGAACTACAACCGCGACGTGGACGCCTTCCCGGTGCTCAAGCGCATCATCGAGAAGATCACCGGGGGGGAGTCCTTCTACCGGTCCCCCACGGACATGGGGGTGAACCGGGCGGGGTTTGCCATCGTCGACGACGAGGTGGTGAAGGAGGCCTCGCGCCAGGAGGTGATCCGCCGCTTCTTCCGCTACCAGTGCGAATACGTCATGGGCTTCACGGACCGGGAGACCGTGCAGCGGGTCGAGCTGCTCATCAACGACTTCGGGCTGAACCCCGAGCACCGCAGCGTCGTGGGGCCTGCGCGGGAAGCCGCCCGGGAGGCGCAGTGCGACGCGGAGAAAGGGAACGAAGGGATCTACTGCGGTGCCGCCCTGGAGCTCAGGGACGGCACCATCGTCACCGGCAGCAACTCGCCCATGATGCACGCCGCGTCGAGCCTCGTCCTCAAGGCCATCAAGAGCCTCGCGGAGATCCCCGGGAAGCTCGACCTCCTGCCGCCCAACATCATCGAATCCATCGCGAGCTTCAAAACGGAGATCCTGGGTGAAAAGTCGGTGAGCCTGGACCTCGAGGAGACCCTCGTCTCCCTGAGCATCAGCGCCATCTCGAACCCCGCGGCCAAGCTCGCCCTGGAAAAGATCAAGGACATCAAGGGGTGCGACGTGCACATGACGCACATTCCCACCCCCGGGGACGAGGCGGGGCTCAGGCGGCTCGGGGTCAACGTGACGAGCGACCCGAACTTCGCCACGAACAACCTCTTTATATCCTGAACCCGGCGGCCGCCGGGGACGGGACACGGTCGGGCCTTTCCGCACCGCCGCTTCGGGGCAGCCTTTCGCCCCGGGGGGCCGTGCTCACTCCTCGTCGTCGTGGATGATGAGCCTCGACGAGTGGAGGTATACCTGGTTGCCCCGGGGCAGCGCGATGGTGACGGCCGTGCCGGTGGGGCCCGCCTCGGGATCGGCGTTGGACTCCACGGAGAACTTCCCCTCGTGCATCTTCACCGTGGCGTAGGCCGTGGGCAGCCCCAGACCGGTCCCTTCCCCGGCGGGCTTCGTGGTGAAGAACGGGACGAGGATGCTGTTCATGTTTTCCCGGGAGATGCCCTTCCCCGTGTCCCTTATGGTGATGATCACCTGGATGCGGTCGCCCTCGATGGAGATGTTCAGGCTGCCTCCGTCAGGCATGGCCTCCACCGCGTTGACCATGAGGTCGAAGAGCGCCTTGCCGACTCGCTCGCCGTCGATCCACATGATGGGGTCGGCAATGCTCTTCTCGACTGACAGACGCACCGAATCGGGCCTGGGCAGGCTTTCCACCACGCCGTTGACGATGTCGACGACGTTCGCCCTGCGTTTCTTCACCCCCTGCAGCTGGGACAGGATGCTCTCGTCAGGGTGCTGGGATCTCTCGTTCATGGGTCTTCCCGGGATATCAGTAGTGAGATGGATCATTACCACATTCCCCGGGGAATTTCTCTGAAAATAATGCGCCTCCCCCCACCCGGTTCCGGGCGCCTCGAAAATAATGTGCCCGGGCATGCGCTTGTCTTGGAAAATTCCCGGGCTCTATGCTATACAGTCTGTGATGGATAAATCCCCGCTTTTGAGCAGCATGGTCACCCTCATCGAGAAGACCGACTCGGACCTGCCGGACGACGTCTGCGACGCCTTGGCCCGTGCGTGCGAACGGGAGCCGGAGGGGACCGTCGCCCGCGAGACCCTCCGCATCATTCTCGAAAGCGCGGCGCTCTCCCGGAACTCCGTTCTGCCCATCTGCCAGGACACGGGCTCCATCCTGGCCATTGTCCGGGCCGAGCCCACGAAGAGGGTCTTCGACATCGAGCGCGCCCTCCGGGAGGGCCTCCGGCACCTCACGAAAAAGGGCATGCTCCGTCAGAACTGCGTGGACCCCCTCACCGGGGAAAACACCGGGGACAACCTGGGCGAGCATGTCCCGCAGATCCACTTCATCCCCACGCCCGCTCCGGCCACGGTTTCCCTCATGCTCAAGGGCGGCGGCTCGGAAAACATGAGCGCCCAGTACTCGCTGCCCGACAGCGGGCTCGATGCGGGCAGAGACCTCGACGGGGTGCGGAGGTGCATCCTCGACGCCCTGTTCAGGGCCCAGGGCAAGGGATGCGCGCCGGGCATCGTCGGGGTGTGCATCGGGGGCGACCGTGCGTCGGGGTACCTCCTCGCCAAGGAGATGCTCTTCCGCAGGCTGGACGAGCCGAACCCCGTCCATGACCTCGAGCTGCTCGAAGAACGGGTGGTGGAGGAAGCCAACGGACTGGGCATCGGCCCCATGGGGCTGGGGGGGAGGTCCACCCTCCTGGGGGCGCGGATCGGCCTTGCAGGCCGGCACCCTGCGTGCTTCTTCGTGACGGTGGCCTACTCGTGCTGGGCGACCCGGCGCATGACCGCAGAGCTCGACGAGGAAGGGAGGATCGCCAGGTGGCTGTGAAGAAGATCACCTCCCCCCTGTCCCCGGACGTCTCCCGGGGGTTGCGGACCGGGGATGCCGTGCTCCTGTCCGGGAGGGTGGTCACTGCCCGGGACCAGGTGCACAAGTACCTGGCGGCCGGGGGCGATTCGCCCGTGGACCTGAAGGGCCTCGTCGTCTACCACTGCGGCCCCGTGGCGATCCAGGAAAACGGCATCTGGGTGGTCAGGGCGGCGGGCCCCACCACCTCCATGCGCGAGGAGCCCTACGAGGCGAAGGTCATCAGGGACCATCGCCCGGGCGCCATCATGGGCAAGGGGGGCATGGGCGACGCCACCCGGGACGCCCTCAGGACCGAGGGGTGCGCCTATTTGCACCTCACCGGCGGAGCGGCCTCCTACATCGCCCGGACCATCGTCTCCGTGGAGGAGGTGTATCTCACCGGGTTCGGACAGCCCGAGGCCATGTGGGTGCTCCAGGTGGAAGACCTGCCCGCGCTGGTCACCATGGATTCACGCGGGGACTCCCTGCACAGGAAGATAGAAAACAGTTCGTGGAAGGTCCTGAAGCAGATCCTCAAGAACCCCTTTCCCTGAGGATCTATCCGGCAAAGGGGAATAACGCACGACGAAGGAGGAAGGTTCCATGAAGGTCAACGAGTTGTTCAATCTCACGGGCAAAACGGCAATCGTGACCGGCGGCGGCCGGGGAATCGGCAGGTTCATTGCCGGAGGCCTTGCGGAAGCGGGTGCGAATGTGGTCATCGCGTCCCGGAAGGTTCAGAAGTGCGAAGAGGCGGCCGGCGAGCTGAAGTCCCTGGGGGTGAAGTCCCTGGCGGTGAAATGCGACACCTCTTCCGATGAAGACATCCAGAACCTGGTGGACACCACCATGAAGGAGTTCGGAAAGATCGACATCCTCGTGAACAACGCCGGCATCACCTGGGGCGCGCCCACCCTCCAGTTTCCCCAGGACAAGTGGGACAAGATCTTCGCCGTCAACATCCGCGGGGTGTGGGTCCTCTCCCAGAAGGTCGCCAATATCATGAAGGACCAGGGGGGGGGCAACATGATCAACATCTCGTCCATCATGGCTTCCCGGGGCTCCATCGAGGAGGGCCATCCGGCCGTTGCGTACAACCCCTCCAAGGCGGCCGTGGAAATCCTCACCAAGAACCTCGCGGTGAAGCTCGCCCGCTACAGGATCCACGTCAACTGCATCGCCCCGGGCTTCTTCCGCACGGACATGATGGAGTACGCATTCAAGGACGACATGAAGCCGATCCTCGACATCATGCTGGCTGGCATTCCCCTGCACATGTTCGGCGAAGCCGAGCACGTGAAAGGGCTTGCGGTGTTCCTCGCCTCCAGGGCCTCCGATTTCATGACCGGCGCGATCATCCCGCTGGACGGCGGTCAGGGCGCAATGTAGTCTTCCCGGGGCCTGGCAGGAGCCTGCCAGGCCTCTTTCTCCCGCCGGTCCGCCCGAAGCTCCCCGCGCCGCCCGGCACCCCGTGTCCAGCCCTTTGCGCCCGGGAGAAGTGCGGCCCCCGGGTTCGCTGATCCTCAGGAAACCTTCACGCAGTACTCGTCGTTGTCCATGTCCTGGAGATAGACGGCGAAATACCGGTCACCCTCCTCCTTCTCGAACCAGGCGAGCCCCTGCTCCCGGCACTGAGGGCACGCGCCCCAGGGGATGTGGATGCCCAGGATGCGGTACCCGGTGGTGGCGCGGGAATCGATGCGGAACGACCCCGGGCACCGGGTGCAGAGCCTCACGACCTCGTCCTGACTCTCGGTGATGCCGTCCGTGTCGTAGAAGATGTTCCGGTGCCGCTGCTGCAGGCCCGAGGAGGGCCGCTCGGCCCTGCCCCTGGTTTTCCACATCTCCAGGAGCTTTTCGCAGAGGCGCTCGATGTACTCGATGACGCGCGGGTCTTCCCGGATGCGCCCGGGGTCGAGGTCGGGCTCCCTGATGTAGGAGTAGTCAACCCCCGCCAGGGCCAGGATGATGCCCGTGTTCACGTAGGGGAGCGCCGCCTCGATGGAATAGCCCCCCTCGAGCACGCAGATGTGCGGGGAGAGGAGCTCGTTGAGCCGGGCGTAGCCGGCGGCGGTGAAGGACATGTTCGTGATGGGGTCGGAGTAGTGGTTGTCCTGCCCCGCGGAGTTGACGATGAGGTCCGGTTCGAAGTCTTCGATGACGGGCAGGACGAAATGCTCCATGACGTGGAGCATCCCGGCGTCGCTCGTCCTGGGCGGAAGCGGGACGTTCAGGGTCATGCCATAAGCGTTGGGGCCGCCGAACTCCTCCGGGAAGCCCGAGCCCGGGTAGAGGGTCCTGCCGTCCTGGTGGAGGGAGATGTAGAGCACGTTGGGGTCGTTCAAGTACACGTCCTGGGTCCCGTCCCCGTGGTGGCAGTCCGTGTCCACCACCGCGATCTTCCGGATGCGGGGGTAGTGCCTCCTCACCCACTCGATCATCACGGCCTCGATGTTGATGTTGCAGAACCCGCGGGCGCCCTGGACGACCCGCATGGCGTGGTGGCCCGGGGGCCTCACCAGGGCGAAGGCCTTTTCCACCGTGCCGTCGAGCACGAGCCGGGCGGCCTCGATGCAGCCGCCTGCGGAGACGTTGTGGGACGGGGTGATGCAGGAGTCCACGTCGGGCACGCAGAAGTGGGCCCTGCAGATGTCCTTGTCCGTGGCGAGCCCGGCCTTGAACTCCCTGATGCCTTCTATGTCGAGCACACCCTCCTCGAGCACCTGGTCCTGGGTGTAGAGGAGGCGCTCCTGGCGCTCGGGGTGCGTGGGGCTTATCTCCCAGTCGTAGGCCGGGAAGAAGATCAGGCCGGTCTTTCTCCGTGCTCTCAGCATGGAAGCCTCCATTCGGGGAGTATGCCGGGGTCGGTCTGGAGCTTGAGGCGGTAGTTCCTGCCCGCGGTGCTGAAGCCCCTGACGATGTTGAAGCTCTGCTCTTCGACGACCCTGATCTCGAGGCCTTCCTCCAGCCCCTGGGAGGCCAGGTGGGCTCTCAGGAGATCGACGCCCCGCTTCTTGAGCTCCCGCATGGTGAGGGAGGGGGGCGCCTGCTCGTCGATCCCCATCTCCGGGCAGACCATGCGCCCGAGCTGGGTGTCCGCCACCAGGGTGATCTGGACGGTGGTCCTGGCAAGGGCCGCCCCCAGGGCGTTGGCCACCATGGCGTGGTCGGGCACCGTGCATTTCATGCCGAAGGCTTCCTCGAGGAAAGGCTTGAGCTGGGCCGCGGGCCCGCCGATGACCAGGAGCTGCCGGGGTTCCACGAGCTCGGGGTGGAGCATCTCGTAGATGGTGTACACGGGGTGCCTGTTCACCTCTTCCACGAACTCGAGGGCATTCGCCCGGATGTTCCCCACCATGAGAGAGACGATCTCCCGGGCGACGCCCTCAAGCTCCCTGCCCAGGACGGCGGCCACAGGGGCGATGGCCGAACGCGCCTTTTCCTGGTTGCCGGAGGGAAAGCGGCCGAGCACCGCCAGCGCGTCCATGGGCGTGGGCATGGGTCCGCCGAGGCAGGCGGGGGGGCCGTCCCGGTGGGGGCCGACCCTGATCTTCCCGTCCACGACACTCACGCAGGAGTCCCCGCCCGCTCCCACGGAAACCACCTTGAGGCCGCGCACGAGGGTCTTGAGGCCGCATATGCTCACGCCCCTGGGCTCCAGGATGGGAACGCCCCCGATGAGGATGCCCATGTCGGTGGTGGTGCCGCCGATGTCCATCATGAGCGTGGCAACGTCCGGCTCCGTGCTCAGGGCAAGGCCTCCCATCATGCTCGCCGCGGGTCCGGAAAGGATGGTCTCCACGGGGTATTCCCCGGCGGAGGCCGCGGTGCAGGTCCCGCCGTCGGCCTTGAGAATGTGGAGCCGGGAGTGGATGCCCAGGCCGGCGAAGGCCTTTTTCACCGCAAGCAGGAAGCGGTTCTGCACCGGCATCACCGCGGTGTTGAAGTAGGTGGTGTGGATCCTCCGGGGGAAGTTCAGGTTTCCGCTCAGGGTGTGGCCCATGGAGACGTGCTCGAACCCGGGTTTGATGAGGGAGGAGATCGCCTGCTCGTGGGCCGGGTTCTTTGCGGAGAACTTCGACACGACGCCCACGCCCGCCACGTTCCTCTCCTTGAGCTTTTCGGCGACGGATGATATCTCCCGGGGGTCGATGGGGATGTATTCCCGCCCCCGGTGGTCCATGGCGCCGGAAACGAGGTGGAAGTCGTCCGTGAGGAAGTAGTTTCTCGGGTCGATGCCCGGGCCCGCCGATATGATCATGCCCGCCGGGGCGAAGGTCTTTTCGATGATGGCGTTGGTGGAAAGGGTGGTGGAAAGGATGGTGCGCTCGACCCTGGTGCAGTCCACCCCGAGGGCGAGGATCACTTCCCGTATGGAGTGCACGAGGTCGCTTACAGTGAGCGTCTTCGCCGTCGCCCTGACAGTCCCCTCTTCAATGCAGACGGCATCGGTATGGGTGCCGCCCACGTCGATTCCCAGTCTCATCGGCATCACCTCTGCGTTATGAGCTTTTCCGCGTCTTTCCTGCCGTGCCGGGTGAAACGGTGCCGGTCCCTCCCGGGCCGGCCTGCCCGCAAACGAAGCCCGCGACGGGCCCTACGGCCGGTTTGCATGCTCATCCCCCGGTCACAGGGCACGGTCAAGGGCCTGAAACTTTCATATCAGCATGTACCGGAAATGGCAACGGGTATGGACGGCCGCACCCGGTTCCCCGCCGGGGCCCGGCAGGGGTTTCAAAAGCGCCTGCCAAAGCGTGCTTGCCTGAAAGGGTGCGATCTGCTAGGAGAGAGCTGAGAACCTTCCGGAGGGGCATTTGAAAAAGCTGATCTTCCTGTGCATCGCGGCCTGGTTTTTCTGTTCCTGCTCGTCGTCCGACCCGTCCATCATGGATGCCACTTCATCGGACAACACCCCGGTCACCGGCCAGAAGATCCTGCTCCAGGTGAGGACCTTGAGCGACCACTACCCCATGACCTACGCCTGGGATGCGGACAACGGCACCCTCGACGCCTGGACTCCCGAGGACAACTACGTCTACTGGACCGCGCCCGAAAACCCGGCCTCGACCCCCGTCATCTGCCACGTCACCTGCACGGTGACCGACGACGACGGCAACACGACGACGCACACCTTCACGCTCACCGTGGCCGAACGGCTCCCCGAGACGCTCTACAGCGAGGAGACCAACGGGATAACGGTCGTTTCCATGGAAAAGGAAGCCACCTCTTCCTTAGGCGGCGTCTGGATTTCGCTGGACAACGAAGAGGTGCACTACATCAACTCCACCGCCGACAGCACCTCGACCTGGACCGGCACCTTCGGGGCGATGGCCATAGCCTACAGCTCCCTGAGCTACTCCTACGCCCTCTGGGGCGCCCCGCTCACGGGCAACGTGGTTTCCGAGCAGTCGGACAGCGGCACCTCCTCCGTGACGTTCCCGTCCATTGCCGAAGACGGCGTGATTCACTCCCTGCTGGTGAGCATCGCGGACCCGGGGTTCTTCCTCCTGGCGGGGTCCGACTCGGCGCTTCACTATTACTACACGAGCACGGAAGGCTCCGAGATCTGGCACGATTACACCGAAACGGGGGCAACGCACGACCTGTGCATGAACGCCGACGGCACGGTCGCCTACGCCGCTGCCGACCAGGGGGTGTTCAGCCTCACCGGGCTCAACTTCACCGCGCTGACCGAGATCTACGACGGGGCGGCGTGCGCGGTCCACGTCGACCTGGCGGACGGGAGCGACGTGGTCTGGCGGGTAACCGGCGGAGTTGTCTGCCAAAACGACTTGCCCCTGCCTTCACAGCCCCCCGTGGTGGTGTGCTCCCTCGACACGGACACGAAAGGCAGGGTCTGGTGCGGGAAGTACTACTGGGACGGCTCAGCCTGGCACAGCCCCTCCGCGCTCGACCCGTACGACGTGGACAAGGTCGCGGCCTCGGCGGAAGGGCTCATGTACTTCCTCACCGGATCAGGGGCATTTCTTCGCTATTAGGACGGTCCTCTGGGATATGTCGTCGGCGATGTGGCCGAGAAGCGCGTTCAGAAGCTCTTCCGGATAGGGTGACGGCACGTACACCCTGCTGAGCCAGTTCAGGTGGAACGCGTCCTTTCCCGAAGACATCCTCGACACCCGCAAAAAGCGCGTCTTTCCGTCCCGTAAGTCCGCGATCTTCACGCTCACGCACACCTGTGAAGGCGAATGGGTGCCGCCGTAATACAGGTACTCCAGGTCCCCGGTGAGGACATACCCGGCTTCGGGCTTCCGGTCGCCGGAAAGGACCACCCGCCTGAACGCCCCGGTGTCGAGGAGGTGCCGCTGCATCATTTTCGCGGCATAGACGCCCCATTTCCCGTCCTGGGCCTCGAAGGGCATGATCGTGACCGTGCTCTCGAATGAATCGTCCATCCCCCAATCGATGGGGGTCGCTTCGTCGCAGCGGCGGTCCGGTTTCACGACCGCGCATCCGGCGAGCATTACGAACAAGAGCATGAGGAAAGCTCCCTTTCCCATGGTCGGGTATCGTTTCGACACCTCCACCTCCCTGTGCTAGTTATCGTACCGCTTGAACCGATCCCTGTTCCTCAGGAGGGCCTCGATGTTCGGGGTCCTCGCGAGCGTCGTCGTTGCCGACGTGATGACTTCGTTCGTCGTGTAGTCGATGGCGCGGGACGTGACCACGATATCGCTTTTTCCCGCCATGTACGTGCTCGCCACGATCACATCCGCCCTGAAGTCCGGGCGGAGTCTGCTGGCATCCCTGCTCAGGCTGACGAGCCCGTCCTCGCAGGTCACATAAAGCTCTTTCCGAAGCTGCACATCGACCACATTCGCATTTCTCCTCGCCAGGGCGCTGATGAGCATTTCCTGCAGGGCGAGCCCGAAGTCGCTCGAGGTGAAGGTGACCGCGTTCACCGGGGTGCTCACGAGGATGTTCATGCCCAGGTGAGACTCCTCCAGCCCCCGGGCGATGCCGGAAGCCACCTTGTCGGCGCAGGCGTCGATAGAGCTCGTCCGGGAAAAGTCCACGCCCAGGTTCGCGCATCCCGTCAGGAAAAGAGCGGCGAGCAGGAGGGCGTGCTTTCTCATGGTTTGCTCCCCAGGGCGATGGAGGTCTTCGTCCTGAAGCGGTACGAGCCCAGGGCCCGGCTCCAGTCGTCCGACCCGTTCACGAAATACGCTTCCCCGGTGGCCGCCACCCTGCCCTGCTCCCTCAGCGTCGCCCGGACGAGGGTGCTTGCACCCGAAGGGGTCATGACAAGGTCGAGCCCGTACCGGGCCTGCTTCCCGTCGTCCTGCAGGGTGAACCCGTTGTGGATCAGGCAGCGCCCGTACATGGACGCCAGGTACTCTTCCGAAAGCAGGGGGGCCTGGGGATGGACGTTGTCCACCCACGAAAGGGACACGCTCCCGGGCTGCACGTTCCTCGTCAGGCCCTCGCAGGACTCCCGCACGTCACTCTCCAGCCTCGACATGCCGTGGCCGAAGGGCCAGGCCGAGCCGGGTGCGAGGGCGATCCGGGAGGAACAGCCCGACATGATGAGGAACCCGACGATAAAGAGAATCTGCCCTGTTTTTCTCACTCCACAAGATATCGGGCAGCCGTGTGGAAATCTTGAATACATCTGTCCAGGCATTCCGGGAGGGCGTGAACTGTTCGCCTGGGGCCGAGCGGGGCATTCCCGGGGGAATCTTCAGGGAGAATCGAGCGCGACCTCTCCTTCGAGATCGGGAAAGAGGCCGAACGGGGAATTTCAGGGGCGGAATGAAAACAGCGCCCGGCGGTTATTTCAAGGTTCTCCAGAGCTGAGCGTTGCCCTGGAGGGCATTGCCGACCCCGGTGGCCGTGCCGCCCGTGCCGTCCTGGTTCAGGGCGAGTATGAGGTCGCCCGCCTGGGCGCCCTGGGGCTCTGCATATGCGATGAACGTGGTGGCGGACACCGTTGCCGCGGGAACGCTCACCCGGTAATAGACGCTGGGCGTGTAGAAGCCCCCGGAGACGGGAGCCAGCCCGAAGGAGGCGATGAGGGTTGCGGTGTCCACGTAGGTGCCCGTCTCGGCCCGCGCCTTTTCCTCGCAGAGGGCGACCGTCTGGAGGGCGGTGACCGCATCGGCCCTCCTGGTCCTCGTCACGTAGCCAAGGTAAGAGGGGATTGCCACGGCGGCGATGATCGATATGATGACGACGACCACCATGAGTTCTATGAGACTGAAACCTTTCTTGCCCATGCGCGTCACTCCCGTTTGAAGATATGAATATGTACCTTATCGGCAATCGCCATTCCAAGACAATAATAATTCTTTTTCCCTTCACTTCCCTGCCCGGTGTTGACTCCGGGGGAAAACTGTGGATAAGGGAAAGACCCATGAAGGGACACGTGCACATCTTCACCTACGGCTGCCAGATGAACGACCTCGACACGCAGAAGATGTACACGCTGCTCGCCCGGGACGGGTGGACCCCCACCGAGACCCTGGACAAGGCCGGGCTCATCGTGCTCAACACCTGCTCGGTCCGGCAGAAGGCCTATGAAAAGGCCTTGAGCAACATCGGGCGGCTGCGCCCGTACAAGAGGAGGAACCCTTCCCTCGTCATCGTGGTCACGGGCTGCATCGCCCAGCAGAAGGGGGCCGAGATCATGGAGCGCATGCCGCACGTGGATGCGGTGCTGGGCACGCACCAGCTCCACCGCATAGCCGAGGTCGCGCGCTCCTGCGCCGAGGGGAACGGCCCCGTGTCCGACACGGAAATGAGCCCGTGCATCCCGTCACTGGACATCGTCCCGGACCGGGATTTCGTCTCGCCTCCCCACCGGGCCTATCTCAACATCATGCAGGGGTGCGACAACTGCTGCTCCTACTGCATCGTGCCTTCCGTGCGGGGGCGCGAGACGAGCCGGAGCCACGCGGGCATCCTCGCCGAGGTGAGGGAGCACGCCGCCCGCGGCGTCAAAGAAATCTTCCTCCTGGGCCAGAACGTGAACTCCTACTCGGGCGGGGCGAGCTTCCCCTCCCTGCTCCGGGAGATCAGCGCCGTCGGAGGCATCAGCCGGATCCGCTTCACCACCTCCCACCCCAAGGACATGGGCCCGGACCTCATGGCCTGCTTCGCGGACCTCGAAAAGCTCTGCAGCCACATCCACCTGCCCTTCCAGTCCGGGTCGGACGCGGTGCTCAGGCGCATGAACCGCAGCTACACGAAGCAGGGATATCTCGGCCTCATCTCCGGGCTCCGCTCCGCCCGGCCGGACATCTCCTTCAGCGCGGACGTCATCGTGGGCTTCCCCGGCGAGACCGGGCGGGAGTATCTCCAGACCATCGGCCTCATCGAGGAGGTGAGGTTCGACCTCCTCTACTCCTTCAAGTACTCGCCCCGCCCGGGGACGAAGGCGGCCCTTATGGAGGACGACGTGCCCCCGGACGAAAAGAACCGCAGGCTGAGCGAGCTCCAGGCGATCCAGAAGGGCATCACCATGGAGAATCACCGCGCCCTGGTCGGGGGGACGTTCGAGGTCCTCGTGGACGGGCAGAGCGCCCGGAACCCGGACCAGGTGCACGGGAGGACGTCCCGGAACACCATCGTCAACTTCCCCGGAAAACCTGGCCTCGCCGGCACGTTCAGGAACGTGAAGATCACGAGGGCCAACCCCAACTCGCTCACCGGCGAGAGAGCCTGAGGCCCTGCTCCGGCTGCCTTGCCGCAGGGCGCCGGGAGCCGGAAATAACCCTGGCGCTCGGCCGGGGCCAGTGCTATGAGGGGTTTCATGAAGAGCACCCGCCAGTGGCCTGCATTCACTGTTTTCATATCCCTGCAGATCGCGTGGATCTCCTTCGTCGCCTTCCTGGTGTTCGGCTACATCAAGTACAACGCCATCCGGATCAACCCCATCGGCACCTGGGACATCGTGGTCATCATCGAGGCCTCCACGCTCCTCATACTCATCCTAGCGGGCATCTACTTCCTCTTCATCCTCTACCAGCGGCAGCTCTCCCTCATGCGCACGCAGATGCACTTCATCTCGTCCATCACCCACGCGTTCAAGACGCCGCTGGCCACCATGCAGCTCTACCTCGAAACCATCAGGAAGAGGGACCTCCCGGAAGAGACCAAGCTCCGCCTCCTGAACGGCATGCTCGGGGAGAACGCCCGCCTGAAATCCCTGGTGGACAACTTTCTCGCCAGCGCCCGGCTGAGCTACTCGCGCAAGCCCTACCAGTACCAGAAGACTTCCGTGTCCGCGTTCATCAACGAGTTCCTCCAGCGCCACGAGTCGCTCCTCAAGGAAGCGAAGCTCCTCACCAGGATACACGAAGACGCCCCCATCAGCATCGACCCCGAGGCAATGCATTTGGTGTTTTCCAACCTGGCCGAAAATGCTATCCATTACTCCAATGATGCCCCGAGGGTCGACATCGAGGCCTGGCACGAGAAGAACTGGGCGTACATCCAGTTTTCCGACTCCGGCATCGGGATACCCAAAGAAAAGCGCCGCGAGATCTTCAAGATGTTCCAGCGGCTGCCCGAGGCCAGGGTGATGTGGGGCTCAGGCACGGGAATCGGGCTCTATGTGGTGAAAATGATTATAAAGGCTCACGGGGGGAGCATCAAGGTGACTGCGGGTTCGGGATCCACGGGCACGTCCTTCCTCATCCGCCTGCCGGTGGTGAAGCAGTGAGCATCAAGTGGAGGCTGCTCATCATCGAGGACGACCAGCCCCTGGCGCTCGGCCTGCACATCAACCTCGAGGCCGAAGGCTACGAGGTCATCCACGCCTCGAGCGCCGAGCGGGGCATCTCCCTGCTCGCGGATTCGAGCATAGACCTCGTGATCCTGGACCTCATGCTCCCGGGCATGGACGGCATCGAGGCGCTCAGGAGCATCCGCAGGGACGACCCGAAGCTGCCCGTGCTCATCCTCACGGCCAAATCCCAGACGGAAGACAAGATCGAGGGGCTGCGCGCTGGCGCGGACGACTACCTCACCAAGCCCTTCCACCTCGAGGAATTCCTGCTCCGGATCAAACGGATGCTCGACCGCTACGAGTGGTACAAGTCCGGCGACCTCCTGAGAATCGGGGACACGAGGCTGGATTTCAGCACCCTCGAGATCACCGGCCCCGATGGAGCCGTGTCCCGGATCACCCCGCACGAAGCGAACCTCATCCAGTACCTCGTCAGCCACCAGGGCCGCATCGTGACCCGCTCCGAGCTCCTGAAGAACGTCTGGGGGCTCGACCCGGACATCGAAACGCGCACCGTGGACACCTTCATCTCCCGCATCCGCCGCTACTTCGAGAACGATTCCTCCGCGCCCGAACACATCGTCAGCATCCGCGGCAAAGGGTACCGCTTCATGCCCTAGGGCAGGCTTGACTTGATTTGGCCGGGACATACTCATATTATTATAAGCACGGCACCTGGTGACGCACGACATCCGGGGGCAGCACTCGACCGGATGGCGGCGGCGTCCGTGGCTCCAGAGAATGACAGTCCGGGGAGGGCTCTGAGTTATGCATAGCGTGAGCGGAAAAAAAGGACACGGGATTTCATCGATTCTTGCATTCGCATGTTTTCTGGCCTTCATCCTCGCCTCTTTTTCAGGCTGCACCACCGTGCCCATGACGGGCAGGTCCCAGATCCTGCTCGTATCCGAGTCCGAAGAGATAGCCCTGGGCAACCAGGCGTATCAGCAGCAGCTCTCCAAGGACAAGGGCAAGATATCCACGGATCCCAAGATCAACTCCATGGTGACCACCATCGGCAGGCGGATAGCGGCCGTTGCCAACAAGCCCGAGTACAACTGGCAGTTCACCGTGATCAAGGACGACAAGACCGCCAATGCCTTTGCCCTTCCGGGAGGCAAGGTGGCCGTCTACACGGGCATCCTGCCCTACACCAGAACCGAGAACGGCCTCGCCTTCGTCATGGCGCACGAGGTAGCCCATGCCCTTGCCCGGCACGGCGGCGAGCGGATGAGCCAGCAGCTCCTGGTCCAGCTCGGGCAGCAGGGGCTGAATCTCGCCATCTCGAGCAGGAGCCCCGCGGCGGTCTCGGCCATCAACCAGGGATACGGCCTGGCGAGCCAGGTGGGCGTGCTTCTCCCCTTCAGCAGGACGCAGGAGACAGAAGCCGACTACATGGGGCTCATCCTCATGGCAAAGGCCGGGTACGATCCGAGGGAAGCCCCCGCCTTCTTCGAGAACATGCTCAAGAAGTCCGGCAACCAGGCGCCCCCGGAGTTTCTTTCCACGCACCCCGCGGATCAGACCCGCATCCAGAAAGTCAGGCAGCTCATACCCGAGGCCCTCAACTATTACCGGCCCCGGTAGAGGCTTCGTTTGACACGGGTAGGGGGATGGTTTATAGAGACCTCTTATAGTTTAACTTTATGCTTAAGAGGAGCTCCAGATGGAACTGAAGATCGGAGAGATCGCGCGGAAGAGCAATGTGCCGCCATCCACCATCCGCTATTACGTGAGGCAGGGCCTGCTCCCAGAACCCACCAAGGTGAACAAGAGCATGGCCTACTACGACGAGGGGTGCATCGAGAAGATCCAGGCCATCCGCCACCTCCAGGAAACGCGCTACTTCCCCCTTTCCGTCATAAGGAACATCCTTCGCCGGATGGACGAAGGCCTCTCCCTCGAAGAAGCGCAGGCCATAGAAGACGCGGTCTTCGGAAACCAGGCGGAGCCGAAGAGCGCCCTCGTTGACCGCAAGGAGTTCCTGAAGCTCACCGGGCTTCGGGATGAGGATCTGAACACCGCCCTGAAGTGCAGCCTCATCATGCCCTACATCCAGGAAAAGAATGAAACCCTCTTCAACCAGGACGACGTCCGTTTCGCCCGGGACGTCCTGAAAAAGATCATCGACTTCGGACAGGACATCAGGGGCCTGAGCTTCTACGTGGAGCTTGGCGGCGCCATCGTGGACGGGGAGATGGCCATGAGGAGGAAGGCGGTCCAGGGGAGGTCGACGAAGGAGAACATCGCCATCACCACGGAAATATCCAGGATGGCCGATTTCCTCCGCACCTACATCCTCAGGAGGCTGTTCCAGCGGAGGATCACGGACACCATCCAGAAAAGTCTCGGGAAGCAGGGGTGACACGGGCGTGATCCTTCAAGAATGCATTTTCGTTCCAAACCCGGGTAAATATTTTACCACCGCGAGCCCCGTCTGCCCGGGAGAAACCGTCTAACTGCCCGAATATATGAAATCGTGCTCAGTGCATGATTTTTGCTAAATAATAATTTGTACGAATATATTTTCTTTTCATGCGATCATCGAGACTGCACAGTGCCGGGTGAAGTTCACCCGGACCGTGAAGAGGTTCGATGCAGATGGCTTTACTGGTTTCTCCTTCTCCATCGGGGCATATGGAGAAGGATGTTTTTTTCTGACCCACGAGAAGGCACCAGGGGGGTGACGGTGAATACCCAAAGATTATCTGCCGGTATTGCGGTTCTGTTCCTCATGGTTTCGCTTGCGGGCTGCTCAGACGGCGGCGGGAACGGTGATCTGAGAACCCCCGACAGTCCCTCGGGCAGTTTCCTCCACGGCGAGGTGGCCGGCCTTCAGTACGAGAGCTACACCTGGCGCGGGGGCATCACCGACCCGGACGGTCAATACTTCTACGTTCCCGGCGAGGAGATAGCCTTCTCGGTGGGAGACATCGACCTCGGAGGGGCATCGGCCAAGGGAAACATCACCCCCATCGACCTGGCGCCCGAACGGGTGAACGGCATCGACCCCGCGGCGATCAACATGACCCGCTTTCTCCTGTCCATAGACGACGACGGTAACAGCGCCAACGGGATCGTGATCACCGGAGAAACGCGGGAAGCACTCGTTGGGCAGTCGCTCGACTTCGCCGGCGAAGACTTCGACTCCGAGGCCGAAGCGATTGTCGAGTCCCTGGACGCCGACGAGATCATCTCCGAGGAAAACGGGCCGCGGACCCTGGCTTCTGCCGCGGATGCCGAGTCCTACCTCCTGGACGCCGTGGCCGCCATCGAAGCGGAAGAAGAGGCCGCCGCGGAGGACGCCGCCCTGTTCGAGGCCTGGATACAGAATCCTTACCCCGGGAACAACCTCATCATCGTCAGGGGGCAGACGTTCAGTCCCCAGGGGTTCGTCAAGGGCGGTTCGTCGCATTACGCCTATGAGTGGGCCCTGAACGGCACCATCTTCTCCACCGCGCTGAGCCCGGGGGCGAGCTTCTCGTCGCTGGGGCCGGGGACCTACAGGTTCACCTTCACCGTGCTCGACACCGGCGACGGGGTCCGAATCTCCGACCAACGGCTTCTCACCGTGCTCGACCCGGCACAGTACGGACCCCTGCCCACGCAGGATGAACTCATGCAGACAGGGCTCTCGTATACGGACAGCACGACGGTTGCGCCGGGCGGTTCTTTCCGCGTCCGGGGGGTCATCGTTCATGGCAACCCGCCCTTCCAGTACGCCTGGAGCTATCCCGCTTCGGTGGGATTCAGCTACGGGGAAGACCCGCTCGAAGCCGTGTTCACCTTCCCTTCCGCGGGACGGTTCAGCATTTGCCTCTATTTCATGGACACTGCGTTCCCGGGCCTCGGGCCGGACACCTGGTATGAATGGAGGGTGATAACGGTTGCCCCGTGAGGAGCTGACGTTCGCGGATGACCGGGCGCGAATGCTCAGCCGGTGAGCCTGTTTTTCAGGTCGTGGCAGGCCAGTTACGACCTGCCCGTGATGGCTCGAGGGGGCCGCTCTTCGGTCATGGCCGTGGGCCTCGACCTGCCCGCGATGACTCGAGATGACCGCTCTTCGATCATGACCGTGGACTTGGACCTGCCGGTGATGATCCGAGGGGGCTGCTCCTCGATCATTGCCGTGGGCCTGAGCCTGCCGGTGATGACCCGGGGACCGCTTCTTATCGTCCCCCTTCCCGGGCGTCCTCGCAGACCCGAAAACACCCCTTGACAACATTCTTCCATTCGCTTATACAACCTTGTAGTTTAACTTTAATCTTTATCCCGATCCCCGGGTCCCCGGGAAAAGGGCCGGAGAGGAAAAACCATCTCAAAAGGAGTCAGGTATGAAAACACGGATTACTGAAATGTTGGGCATCCAGCACCCCATCGTGCTCTCCGGCATGAGCTGGATCAGCGTGCCGAAGATGGTTGCCGCGGTTTCCAACGCCGGGGGCCTCGGGATTCTCGCCACGGGACCCCTCGACGCCGCCCAGACGCGCGCGGCCATCAGGGAGATCAAGAGCCTCACGAAAAAGCCCTTTGGAACGAATGCGACCCTGCTCTTTCCGGGCGCTGCCGAGAACGCCCAGGTTGCCCTCGACGAGAAGGTGCCCGTGATCAACTTCTCGCTCGGCAAAGGCGACTGGATCGTCAAGGCCGCCCATGCCTACGGCGGCAAGGTCATCGCCACCGTCGTGAACCACAAGCATGCCAAACGCGCCCAGGACTACGGGTGCGACGGACTCCTGGTGACCGGCCACGAAGCCGCGGCCCACGGCGGCGACGCCACGACGTTCTGCCTGATTCCCACCATCGCCTCGGCGGTGGACATCCCGATCATCGCAGCCGGAGGCGTTGCCGACGGCCGTGGCCTGGCCGCCGCCATCGCCCTGGGTGCAGACGGCGCCGCCATGGGGACCCGCCTGATGACCACCAGGGAAAGCCCGCTCCACGACGTCTACAAGCAGCTCTCCATCGAGAAGGACGTGTACGACACCCTCTACTCCACCCGCTTCGACGGCCTGGGCTGCAGGGTGCTCGACACGAAGGCAGCGCGAAAGGCCGTGCGCGAGAGCCTCAACCTGAAAAAGATGATCGAGGCGCTTCCCAACTCCGTGGACATCGCCAAACAGCTCCACCTCCCCTACCTCAAGCTGTTCGTCGGCGTCCTGGCTTCGGGCTGGAAGAACGCCAGACAGCTGGCCTTCATGGCCAACGCGTTCAAGGCAATCCGCGTGGCCACGGAATACGGCGACCTTTCCGCCGGCGTCCTTCCCGTGGGCCAGTGCACGGGCCTCATCAAGGACAACCCCACCGTTTCCGAGGTGTTCGAGCGCACCGTCAGGGAGGCCGAAGAGGTGGCCATGGTGCTCGCCCGGAAAGCCAGGATCGAGGTCGCGGCCCCGGCAAAGGCCCCCCGGGAAGTCAAACCCCGTGCCGCGGCGAAGGCCAAAACAAAGCCGAGGAAAAAGGCCGCCCCTGCAGAGGGCTGAAACCGCACAGGTCACGACGTGAAAAGGGGCGGCCTCTGGTCAAGAGGCCGCCCCTTCTTTTTTCACCCCTGTTTCCTCACTGCACCAGGGTCATGGATGCCCTTCCGGGACACCGGGAATACCGGTGATTCGTGTGCTCACTGCACCAGGGTCATGGTCTTGCGCAGCTGCTTCACCGCGTCGTCGTGCATCTTTTCCAGGAGGCTTCTGCAGCTCACCACCTCCCGGATGTGCCCGATGGACTGGCCCACCATGAGGGGGGCGTTGTCCACCTGCCCCAGCTCCCAGGCCTCCTTGATCCTCTGTCCCGCGATGAGGGGGATGATGGCATCGAGCCCGCCGCCCTGCTTCTCCGCTTCGAGCACCTCGGCGCTCACCTTGTTTTTCAGGGCCCTGCCCTGGAGCCCCAGCGACTTGCAGATCATCGTCGTCTCGTACTCCTGCCGGTTGATGAGCTCCTGCTTGATGTTTTCGTGCACGTCGCACTCGGTGGTGGCGATGAACCTGCTCGCCATCATGACACCCTGGGCGCCGAGGGTCAGCGCCGCCGCCAGCGAACGCCCGTCGGAGATGCCCCCCACCGTGACCACGGGGATGCTCACGGAGTCTGCGATCCTCGGCGTGAGGACCATGGTGGTGACGTCGTCGTCCAGGGGGTGCCCGCCCTCTTCGAACCCCGCGGCATACACACCGTCATAGCCCGCCTTCTGCGCGTGGACCGCGTGGCGTACGGAGCCGACCTTGTGGAAGAGCTTCACCCCGGCGTCCTTGAGCATGGCCACCCCGTCCTTGCCCGCGACCCTGTCGATGGGGGTGCCGGAGACCTCGATGCCCGCCACCTTTTCTTCGGCGCACACCTTGACGTACATCTTGTGGTGCTCGGCGGTGATGCGTATGGACGGAAGCAGGGTGAGGCCGATCATGAACGGCTTGTCCGTGAGCTGACGCACCTCGCGGATGGCGTTCCTGAAGTCCTCCTCCGACTCGTAGTTCCCCGCGGTCAGGTTGCCCATGCCCCCGGCATTGGATATGGCGGCGCAGAGCCCGGGTTTGCACAACCACATCATGGCCCCGCAGATCACGGGGTACTCGATTCCGAACATCTCGGTTATTGCCGTCTTGATCATCCTTCCCTCCTGTGGGTTCATATGGGCGCGTTCACTATCTTGAAGTTGAACTTTAAGCTTCATATCCTGACTACCCCTTCCCCCCTCCCGTGTCAAGGAATAATTCCTGCCCGGGCGCA
>ERZ1649853.282-NODE-282-length-21438-cov-7.791470_pt1 | contig 21438 bp, 20 predicted proteins | sample MGYA00575353_ERZ1649853 | MGnify/ENA primary metagenome ERZ1649853 (study PRJEB40853, sample SAMN11349654) | freshwater sediment metagenome | isolation source: river sediment | host: Sediment | place: India: Okhla Barrage, New Delhi | collected 2017-02-21 ...
ACCCGGCCCTGTCCCGCTCGCGGGGAAGGGGTCGCGGACGACTTGCCGAAGCGCGTGCCCACAAAATAGGCGCCGGAATCAGCGATCCAGGTAGCCGGCAACACCAGCAACACCCACCACATCCCCTGGTCCAATTGGCGTAATGAGATGAAGTAGGCGCCAATCCAACCGATGTAGAAGGTGCCCGCCAGGGTGACGGCAAAATCGGTCCCAGCCTGCTCGCGACCGCGCTCAAAGGCTACCAGGTGATAGGTGATGCTCAGTAAAACGATCAGGCTGATGATCCAATCAGCGCTTTCAAATCCATTCCAATGGCGACCGAGCACCAGGGATAGAATCCCGGCAATGATCAGCAAGCTGGTAGGTTTCAATCCCCCCGTCTTGAACAGCTGGGCAAACTCCCAGCCTGCCAGCCCAAGAATCAGTGCGATCAAAAATGTATAGGTCCACCCCCCCAGGACAATACAAGCCAGCCCGATAGGCAGCAGGATCACGACGACCAGAACGCGCTGTGCCAGCATGGCGTGTCTATTCGTCTAGCTGGCTGGAGGTTAAGCCAAAGCGACGCTGGCGGTTCGCGTATTCTTCCAACGCCTTACGCAACTCTTCTTTGTCAAAATCAGGCCAATAGGTAGCAGGAAAGTACCATTCAGAATATGCCCCCTGCCAGATCATAAAATTGCTACCGCGCAGCTCACCTGATGTACGGATGATCAGGTCCGGGTCAGGCACGCCAGCGGTGAATAAGTACTGGCTGACCAGGTCACTGGTCACAGCCTCGGACTTCACGCCATCCCGGATCATGGATTGGATGGCGCACACAATTTCGTCCCGCCCGCCATAATTGAATGCCACGTTCAGCACCAGGCGATCATTGGCTTTGGTGTATTCGATGGCATCTAAAACCTTTTTGCGGAAAGAGGGTTTCAAGCGATCCAGGCGTCCGATATGGCGCACCTGCACACCTTCATCATGAAGTTCTTGCAGCTCGTCGTCGATGACATTCTCGAATATACGTAGCAATCCCTGTACTTCCGCAGTTGGTCGCCCCCAGTTTTCCGTGGAAAAGGCATAGATGGTCAGATACTTGATGCCAAACTCGATGCAAGCCTCGATGATACGGCGCAGGTTCTCCGTCCCTGCCCGGTGACCTGCCATGCGTGGCAAGCCGCGCGACAAAGCCCAGCGCCCATTCCCGTCCATGATGATCCCGATATGGATGGGAATTTTCTTCGGTAAACCATCCTTTTTATCGGCTGCCATAGATCAGACTTCCATGATTTCGATCTCTTTACGCGCCCCAATATCGTTGATCAGCTCGATATACTCGTCTGTCAACTTTTGCGTGTCCGTCTCTCCTTTTTTCAAATCATCTTCCGAGATCATTTTTTCTTCTTCGAATTCTCGCAAATCTTTGATGGAATCTCGGCGGATATTGCGCACAGCCACCCGCGCTTCTTCCAGGCGGTTATGCACAACCTTGACCAGGTCATGCCGGCGCTCTTCAGTCAACGGAGGTAGGATCAAGCGGATTACCTTACCGTCGTTGTTCGGATTCAATCCCAGGTCTGAAGCCTGGATGGCGCGCTCGATCGCTCTCAGCGTGGTCGCGTCAAACGGGCGAATGAGCAATGTGCGCGACTCAGGCACACTAATGGTGGCCAATTGAATCAATGGCGTGGGAGTGCCGTAATATTCGATTGGTAGTTTCTCAACCAAAGCCGGGCTGGCGCGTCCTGTCCGGATGGCAGCCAAATCCTCCTCCAGCGCTTCGATTGCGCCTTTCATACGGGCTTCAGTTTCGTTATAAGCTTCTTTTAGCATAGATCAGCCTCCGTGTTTCTCGCTTTGTACGCTTATAGTATATAGGATACTCGAAAATGGGACAAGAGAAAAGGGTAAGTAGCGGGTTATTCCCTATCCTTACCCTTTTCTGATAGCCTGGATTGCCTGAATCAGCAATACTCGTCTCAGGCGGTCACCAGCGTCCCAACTTTTTCACCGTACATCGCCTTGACCAGTGTTCCCTCGTCCCACAAGTTCAGGACCAGGATCGGCAGGTTGTTGTCCATGCATAGAGAGATGGCTGTGCTGTCCATCACCTGCAGACGCCGATTGATCGTCTCGATATAGGTCAGGTGATCAAAACGTACGGCATTAGGATTCTTGACCGGGTCGGCATCAAAAACCCCGTCCACCTTTGTAGCTTTGATCAATACATCCGCCCCAATTTCCATAGCACGCAGCGCCGCCGCAGTATCAGTGGAAAAATAAGGGTTGCCTGTGCCGCCGCCAAAAATGACCACTCGCCCTTTTTCCAGGTGGCGGATGGCGCGCCGGCGGATATAGGGTTCAGCCACGGCTTGCATCTGCAAGGCTGACTGGACGCGCACAACCAGTCCGCCCCGCTCCATGGCATCCATCAAAGCCATGGCGTTCATCACGGTTGCCAGCATCCCCATGTAGTCAGCCGTAGCACGATCCATGCCGCGCTGGATGCCGCTGCGCCCGCGCCACAGGTTACCGGCGCCGATCACCAGCGCCACGTCGATCTCCAGGTTGCGCACCTCGCCAATCGTCACCGCAAGCGCTTCCGCCTGCAGCGGATCGATACCGAAGCCCTGCGCCCCCGCCAGGGCTTCCCCGCTCAACTTGATCAGCACGCGCTTATACTTGAGCGTTTTTTCCATTCTGCCTCCATAGATGATATTAGAAAAAAGACCAACCTGTAGGTTGGTCTTTTCGATATCTATTTGATCGCCTCGCCCACTTCCCAGCGGACAAAACGCCGGATAACGATGTTCTCACCAATGGCAGCGATGTTCTGGTGAAGCAGCTTTTCGATCGTGGCTTGCTCGTCACGAATATAGGGCTGCCGGAGCAGGCAAACCTCGTCGTAGAATTTCTCGATACGCCCGTCCACGATTCGCTCGATGACCTGCTCGGGTTTACCCTCATCACGGGCGCGCGCCCGGGCAATCTCTCGCTCGTGCTCGAGCACATCCGCAGGCACTTCCTCTGCCTTGATATAACGCGGTGCCGCCGCAGCAATCTGCAAAGCCACCTCATGGGCAAATTTGCGGAACGCTTCAGAGCGAGCCACGAAATCCGTCTCGCAGTTCACTTCCACCATCACGCCCACCCGCCCGTTGCCGTGCGAGTAGAGTTCCAGGACGCCTTCCGAGGCTTCGCGGTCAGAGCGCTTGGCAGCCTTAGCCAACCCTTTTTCGCGCAAGTAATCGACGGCTTTTTGGAAATCACCATCCGCCGATTCGAGTGCTTTACGGCAGTCTAAGATTCCAGCGCCAGTTGCTTCGCGTAATTCTTTGATTTGTTCAGTTGTGATTGCCATGCCAGTCCTCGGGTCCTATTTATCTTCTTCTTCGTTGCCGGCAGTTTCTTCTTCGTTGTCGGCAGTTTCTTCTTCTTCAAACTCTTCGCGCTCTTCTTCTCCGAGTTCGAATTCGTCCTCGCTCGGTTCTTCTTCCGCAATCACGTCTTCGACGTACTCTTCATCCAACGCCCTCAAGCGCGGCGTCAGTTTCGCCAGTGTTGCTTCACCGAGCAGCTCTTCATCAGTAAGCTCACGTTCATCCGCTGCAGCACGAGCAACAACACGGATTTCCTCTTCCGGAGCGATGTCCTTGCGGCTGCCCAAGCCTTCGATGGCAGCATCAGCGATCTTGCCAACCACTAACTTGATGGCGCGAATCGCGTCGTCATTCGAGGGGATGACATAGTCGATGTTGTGCGGGTCGCAGTTGGTGTCGACCATGGCAACCACCGGGATGTTGAGCAGGTTCGCCTCATGGATTGCGGTGGCTTCGCGTGAGATGTCCACAACAAAGACAAGGTCCGGTACGCGGGTCATCTTCCGCACGCCGCTCAACAGGCCTTCCAGGCGCTCGATCTCACGGCTCATGATCAGTGCTTCTTTTTTGGTGTGGCGTCCAAAATCACCCGTATCGCGCATCTTTTCCAGGCGCTCAAGCTCATTGATGCGCTGGCGGATGGTGCGCCAGTTGGTCAGCATACCGCCTAACCAGCGGTTGGTGACATAGGGCATGGAAGAGCGCATTGCTTCCAGCTGCACAGTTTCCTGCGCTTGGCGCTTGGTGCCGATAAACAGCACCGTGCCGCCATCGGCAACCGTGTCGCGCACCATGGCATATGCCTGGTCAAGAGCCTTGGATGTCTTCTGCAGGTCGATAATGTGGATACCGTTGCGCTCGGTAAAGATATACGGCTTCATTGCCGGGTGCCACTTGTGGGTACGGTGGCCAAAATGTACGCCAGACTCTAAGAGAGCCTTCATTGGTACTACTGCCATATTCAATTCTCCTTTTGCGTTTTTCCTCCGCTTCCTTCAACCCCGGCAGGCCTGCACCAACCAACCAGTCGTTTGCGCAAGTTCACTGGTATCTGGCTTTGTGCAGCACGCCCTGTCGGGTCAGGCAGCGTGTGGGATTAGATGTGCCCTGATGGGCCGGGGGGAGAGTATACCACAAAGTGTCGCTTTTGGGTACGCTCAACCGATCGCAATCACCATCGCCACCGCATGCGCATGCGTGTGGCTGATGCTTAGCGACCAGTTGGTCAGCCCTAACTTTTCCGCCAGTGCTTTGGCATGGCCATGCAGATTAAGCAAGGGCTGCCCGCTCGATTCGTGCAAAATTTCGATCTCCTGCCAGGAAACAGCCCCAATGCCGGTACCCAGCGTCTTGGCAACCGCCTCCTTGGCAGCAAAACGCGCCGCCAGCGAGGGCGCGTGCTGGATGATCGACCCCTCGCATTCGGCAATCTCTGCTGGCGTATAGATGCGCTGCAAGAAACGCTCCCCGTGCCGCTCCAGTGCGCCGACGAGGCGCTCGATCTCGATCAAATCTACACCGCTACGCAGGATCATTAGGTAAAGCTCCCCGCATAAGCAATTGCCAGTCGCTCCGGGTGCAAATAGTGCTGTGCAGCCGCCAGCACATCTTCCGGGCCGATGGCGTGGATCAGGCTTGGATAGCGCTGGTAATAATCCAATCCCAGCTCATAGCGCTCCAAACTGAGCAGCGCCCCCGCCACACCGGTGTTTGTCTCCAGCGATAGCGGCAGCCGCCCAATATAATTTGCCTGACTGTCAGACAGTTCTTCGAGGCTGACTGGCTGGCGAGTGAACCGATCAATCTCGCTCACGATCAATTCAATCGCTTGTTCCAGATTGGCAGGCTCTACCCCTGCAGTCACAAACCACGGGCCTGGTCCGATCCCGCCGCTCAAGCTGCTGGAGGCGTAGTATGCCAGCCCGGCCTCCTCGCGCACCACCGCGCCAATCCGCCCATAGAGACCAAACTGCCCCAAAACGCTGTTGCCCAGCGAGGCCGCCAGGTAATCCGGTGCGCGCCGCTCTGGCCCAACAGTCCCCAGGATCAGATCAGCCTGACTTTTACCGGGGATGTTTACCTGCTGCCTGACCTTTTCAAGAAGTGGGGGGACTGGCGGCAGCTCTGGCGGCATTTGCTGATCTGGGTTGACCCAATCGCCAAAGGCTTTCGTCACTGCTTCGGTCACCTGCCCGGGCTCTAATGCGCCGACAACTGCCACCACCATCCCCTGGGGTCCGTAGGTTTTCGCATGGAAACTCTCCAGATCCTCCCGCCTGATTGCCTGGATCGTTTCAGGGTATCCGTCCATCGGCAAACCGTATGGATGGTTTGGATACACGAGCTGGTCGAAAGCCAGCGAGGCCATCTCGGCTGTATCCTGGGCGCGGATCGCCAACCCGGTCAACAATTGCGCGCGCAGCCGCTCCACCTGGTCAGATGGAAAACTGGGCTGTCTCAGCACCTGGGAAAGCATCCCTAGCAGCAGGTCGACATCCTCAACCAGGGCGCGCCCGGAAAACCCTGCCGTATGAGTGCCACCATCCACACCCAGGCTCGCGCCGACCGACTCGAGCAGGTCAAAAATCTGCTGGAAATCATGTTGCGTCGTGCCACGCGTCAGCGCCAGCGCAGTGAAATCCGCCAACCCCAGCTTGTCCAGCGGGTCGAATAGCCCGCCGGCGGGCAGGTAGCCTTGCATGACCACAGAAGGGCTGTTGAAGTTGGGGCGCGTCAAGACCGTAATGCCGTTGGGCAATACCAGGCGGGTGATATCTTCAGGACCGGGGAGTGAATGTGATTTGGGCATATTAGCCTGTCGGAAAATAGATCCCAAGCGTTCGAGCTTGTGGAAGCAGGCAAGTCTGCGCTATGCGCTGCACATCTTCAGGAGTGACCTTTGCCAATCGCTCCACATATTCCAGGAACCAACCATAACTGGCAAACATCTCGGCAAAGCCCAGCCAAAATCCCTGGTTAGAAATACTCTCGCTGCCGTAAGCAAACAACGCACGCGCCTGCTTAACCGCCCGTGTCAGCTCGTCGGGTTGCGGCGGGGTGTCTTGCAATCGGACGATCTCGCCCTCCAGGGCTGCCAAGCATTGCTCCACCGTCGCCGAGGGGTGGACCGTCAGGTTGATGGTATAGAGATAGGGATCGATCGTAGCTGACAACCCACCATAGACACTGACTGCCAGCTCTTTCTCAACCAGCGCCTGGTACAGGCGCGAAGTCTTGTTCGATATGCCTCCACCAAACATGTTCAGGTTGCTCGGCCCCGTCAGCAGGGAATCCAGCGCCGTGTAAGGGAAGAAATCCGGATCGCTACCCGCCGGAGCGCGATAGGAGACCTGGATGTAGGTTGTCTCGCCAGGTCCTTCGACGACCAGGCGCCGTTCACCGGTTTGCGGCGGCTCAGGGCGCTTCAAACGTGGCACTTCCATCCCAGCTGGCAGCCCGGCATACAAATCCTGGATACGCCCCAGCATCTGTCCTGCTTCGAAATCTCCTGCCAGCGTCAAGACGGCATTGTTCGGCTGGTAATAGGTACGGTAATGCCGGTACAGGTCATCCCGCTGCATGCTCTGCAAGTCTGCCAGGTCGCCCACAATCTCATGGTGATAGGGATGCACGCGGAACGCGGCGGCGTGCACCTCCTCTGACAGGCGAAAAAGCGGGTCGTTTTCTTCCCCTTGCCGCTCTGAAATAATCACCGTCCGTTCCGAGTCCACTTCCTCCGTCTCGAACAGGCTATTCACCATGCGGTCGGCTTCTAACCGCAGCGTTAGATCGATCTTCTCGCATGGCATCGTTTCGAAATAGGTCGTCCAGTCCATGAAGGTGAACGCGTTCCAATATCCCCCATCCCGTGAGATCAGCCGGTCCAACACCCCAGCAGGGAACTGCTGTGTGCCCTTGAACATCATGTGCTCGCACCAGTGACAGATGCCCGTTTTTCCGGAGATCTCATCCCGCGAACCGGTACGGTACCAGATCCACTGGCTGACGATCGGCGAGGTACGGATCTCTTTGAGCAGTACCGTCAAGCCGTTGGGAAGCTGGCAACGGGTGATGGGGTCATCCATGCCGATTAACTTTCACCGAATATCAGCTTACAAATCCAGCGCGAATACCAATGGTTACAGGCTTCGATCTCATCCCATCCAGAAGGCGTATCGGAGAGCATCGTATGATAGGGCTTGACAACCGACTGCAAGCCGACAAACGGCTCGTGCAATTCCGTTTGATCGAGAGGAATATCCACAGGCACCGCCAGGTCGACCGGCACATTCAGGTTGACCGGAACCGTGGTGCTGACTGGCACGGACATATCCATCCCGATGTTCAAAGCAGTCCCGCTGGGCAAGATGATATCCAATGGGACGGCTGCTCCATTAAGAAAGATTGTGGCATTATCGATCGATGTGGCTTCGGTAAGCACCACCTCCGTATCCTGCTTCAACGGCAGCGTAAAGACCACCGGAATCACGTCCTGTACCTGTATGGTCGAGCTCACATTTACCTCGGTGAGGATGTGCGCCTCGTCCATCTTGACAAAATTCGTGTATAGCCCGCCGATCAGCCCATCTGCTACAATCGTACGCAAGTTGAACAATTGCCGCCCCAGGATCAGGAGGATAGCGATCAAGATCACATTGACCACCAGCGAGATCACACTGGCGGTCGTCCAAAAGGCTGGCGCAAATCGATTTTGGTAGACAAAGCGCTGCAAGCGTGACGACCCCCTGTAATATTTACGGAAATTACGAAAAGCATCGCTAAACCATCCGGGACGAACTTTCAATTCCGTTGGCTCCGCCTGGTCCGAGTCAAGAGAAGCACTAGGTTTCCTTGAATCTGAGATCGAGCGCGTTTGCCTTCCAGAGTTTTGAGCAGTGCGGTAGACGGGCTTTGTCGCATGCGGCGTCTGGCTGGGTGGTTGCTCATTTTCGGTCATGGAAACACCTCCTGGGTGTAGATAAGTAGAATATAGCACAAAGGCTTACTTAAGAAAAGCTAAATCGGACAATTTCTCTTGTGATTTTGTCGCCCTCAGGCTATACTATGGGTCGATTTGGGGAAGTCCACACCGCTCAGTCCAGGAGGAAACCCTTGTCCGTCGAAAACCCAGAAAAACATCTCGTCGCCGTCATCGGAGCGGGGCCGGCCGGGCTCTACGCCTCCAGGCAACTGGCTTCCCAGGGCGTACGGGTTATGCTGTTTAATCGCGACGTCAAGCCGGGTGGCTTGGCAGAATACGGCATCTATCACGACAAGTATAAAATGAAAGAAGGCTTGCGCAAGCAGTTCCGCCAGATATTAGAGGAACCGCTGATCGAGTATTTTGGGAACGTCACCGTCGGCGAAAATGGCGATTTTTCACTGGCCGGGCTGCGCGCCATGGGCTTTCAAGCCATCCTGGTGACCGTAGGCGCCCAGGGGACGAAATGGCTGGGGTTGCAGGGCGAGCAATTGCGGGGTGTTTATCACGCCAAAGACCTGGTCTATCACTACAATCGCCTGCCTCCCTACAGCCAGCATGATTTTCACATTGGGAAGCGCGCCGCATTGATTGGTGCAGGTAATGTCATGTTGGACATCGCCCACTGGCTGGTGCGGGAGCGCAAGCTGGATGAGGTGATTGCTGTGGTACGCCGTGGTCCGTCAGAGGTCAAATTCACCAAGAAGGAAATGGAAAGCGTGGCAGCGAACCTTGACCTGGCTGCTTTTGATAAAGAAATCGAGCGCGTGCGGCCGATTACGGATGCGGTTGGTATGGATGTGAACGAAGCGAAAGAATTCATCCTCTCCGCATTGCCCAAAGCCGCCGAGCGCGTCTCGGATACCCGCTTCCGCTTCGAGTTCTTGCTTTCGCCAAAACGCATTGTTGGCAGTGAGAACGGTCAGGTCGTCGGTTTGGAAGCCGAAGAGACCACCCTGATTTGTGCAGAGGGAGAGGTGCAGGCCAAACGACTGGGCAAGACCCGCCTGTTGGATGTCGATACAGTCGTATTTTGCATTGGTGACAAAGTGGACGACATGTTCGGCTTGCCGGTGCGCTGGAATGCGTTTGTCAAAAACCCGCAACCACACTTTCCGGTAGACGGACTCTCTTACGAAGCCTTCGATCCAGATTCCAACCGCCCCATCGACCGCATCTTCGTCGCCGGCTGGTCGCGGGAAGCCAGCAGTGGGTTGGTTGGGATCGCGCGTAAAGATGGCGAGAATGGCGCCGAGGTTGTCCTTCAATACCTTCAGACAATGCCGCCGCTGCTGGACGCCCAGAGCACACTGGATAACCTGCACCAGCATCTCGCCCGTCTGAACAAACCCGTGATCTACCGCTCAGACTTGCTCAAGCTGGAGAGCGCTGAGAACGCCGAAGCCATCCGCCTGGGCTTGCCGTATTTTAAATTTGGAAGTAACGAAGAGATGTTTGCCGTCATCCGCGGCGGTTAAGAGAGACTTCGACCTAGCCCTCGCTGCTCTTCTTCACCACCACCAGCGTCTCGAGGAAGGTGCGATTGATCAGCGCCACCGGTGTTTCGATGCGCAGCGCCGGAAAGAGCGGAGCAGTAACCACCGAGTCGATCAAGATGAAAAAGGCATTCGTCCCCTCCGACATGAGCGCCGGGAATTCAAAGCGCCCCGACCACTCCAGCGTGCCGCTAATGTCATAGGTCGGCGTCGTAATCTGCACCGGGTAGGGCAGCAGGCGGCTAAAACCGCCGCGCAAGATGCCCTGCAACCCCGCATAATCGTATTTGTTCAGGCAAACGGCTGCTACCTGCTGTTTCACCATCCACAACACCGGTATGTAGTTGATGATCTTATCCGGTTTGTGGATCATCGCCATACTGGCATCGTCCACTTCCAAGTAAGAGGAAGTGGTATCACTCAGCATACCCATCAACCCGCTCTGCGGCACCTTGAGCTGTCCGAAAATGTAGTGGTGGGTGGTGAGGATATCGGCTGGAACGTAGCGAGGTGCAAGGGGCATGGTCATGGACAGTCTCCAGAAATGAGCTACTGTGGCTGAGGCCGGTCGACGCGCGGTGGTGTTTTACGGCGCCGGCGCGCAGTAGGTCTCCGCCCAGCGTTTGGACTGAGGAGTGTATTCAGCCAGCTCACCGCCCGGCTGTCATATTCCCGCCGCCCGCACACGTCGCATACCCAGGAGGGAAAATTGGGAACGGTGATCAGTTCCTCATTCAGCCAGGTGAAATAGGTCAGATACTCCAGGTGATATACCCCTGCGTGACATTCCGGGCAGGGTGGGCCAATTTCCCCGGGCTTTTCAGTCTTTTCTGGCTTGGATGGTTGGTCGCTCATTTCTTCCCCATTATACCTGAGGCTGGGCAAAATTGAGTTTCATCTAACGCGCTGCGCTGGCAGTCGAGACATGATCGATCATACCCCATGCATCGAGTGGCCAATAGACGAAAAGTGCTTTCCCGACCACATAGTCCATCGGTACGGTGCCCCAATTGTGCGAGTCGGAAGAATTGTTGCGATTATCGCCCAGCACAAATAACTGCCCCTCTGGCACTTGCCAGGTATTCCCGGGATAAACCGGTGGCGCAGAGATGTACGGCTCAGCGATTTCCTGGCCGTTGACGTAAACTTTGCCGTCCTGGATGGCCACCTGATCGCCCGGCGCGCCAATCACGCGTTTGATATATTCCTGGTCTGGGTCGCGTGGAAAATGGAACACGATGATATCGCCCAGTTCAGGAGCACTAAACTTATATGCCAGCTTGTTCACAATGACCAGTTCGCCGGTATGCAAAGTGGGTTCCATGCTAGAGCCATCCACCCGGATGCGCGCCGATACTGCATTGATGACTACGAACAAGATCAACGACAACACCAACGTTTCCAGAACCTCGATTGCAAAGCCAAAACAGCCTGAACCGGAACGCTGGGCTGGAGAAGATGAAGGGGGATTATCTACAGGAGTAATATTCACTCGGCCTCTCACGCGGAGGCATTATAAAACCGCTCATTATCCGGTGGGATTAGAGATTGGTGAATCAATGACGAGGGCGTAGCACCAGGCGAATGGGGGTTCCCGTAAATGCGTGTTCCTCGCGGATGCGGTTCTCCAAGTAGCGCATATAGGTAAAGTGCGCCAACTTCGGCTCATTGACATAGATCAGGAAGGTCGGCGGGTCGCTGCGCACTTGCGTACCGTAGTATATACGCAACTGCTGCCCGCTGCGTGAGGGAGAGACATGCCGGTCTTGTGCTTTTTGCAGCACCTGGTTGATACGCGAGGTGGTCAGGCGCATCAAGCGTTCTTCTTGTACCTGCAAGGCTAGTGGGAGTACTTTTTCCACCCGCTGCCCATTCTTGGCTGAGATGAACAACACCGGCACAAAGTCCATGAAGTTCAAATCCTTGCGGATCTGTTCGGTATAAGCATCCATCGTATAGGTATCTTTCGGGATGGCATCCCACTTGTTCACGATCACCACCGCGCTTTTCCAGGCTTCCAGAATGAAACCGGCAATATGCGCATCTTGGGCGCTCAATGGTTCTGTGGCGTCCAGGATTAACAGCACCACATCTGCCCGCTCGATGGCTTGCAATGAACGCAGGACGCTGAATTTCTCCACACCGGGTGCAATTTTCCCGCGCCTCCGGATACCCGCTGTGTCGATCAGCGTGATCGGGATGTCATTATAGGTCATATATGTGTCGATGGCATCCCGCGTCGTTCCGGCAATCGGACTGACGATCGCCCGCTCCTCTCCGAGCAAACAGTTGAGCAGGCTGGACTTTCCCACGTTTGGCTTGCCTACGATGGCGATCTTGATCGAATCATCTTCGACCTCCTCGCCTTCTGGAAATGAGTCCACCAGCGCATCCAACAAGTCGCCTGTACCGGTGCCGTGTTGGGCAGAGATGGGATAAGGGTCACCCAATCCAAGCTCATAGAATTCCATGGCTGCCATGCGGCGCTGACCGCTGTCGCTCTTATTGACCACCAGCAAAACCGGCGGCTTGAGCTTGCCTTTTTCATCAACCTGGTTGCGACGTAAGATTTGCGCCACCTCCTGGTCTGCCGGCGTTAATCCATTCTCCGCTTCAGTCAGGAAAAGCACCACGTCCGCTTCACGGATTGCTATCTCTGCCTGGTAGCGGATTTGCTGGATGAAGTCGGCCGAGCCAACCGAAAGCGGCTGCTGCCCACGCCCCGGTCCAGTCTGAGAGGGATCGATACCGCCGGTATCGACAACAATAAATGTTTTGCCGTTCCATTCAGCCTCCGCCATCAAACGATCGCGGGTTGTGCCTGGGACTTCATCGACTACAGCCAGGCGTTCGCCAGCCAGGCGATTGAAAAGTGTGCTTTTTCCGACATTTGGACGCCCAACAAGGGCAACAACTGGCTTGTACATAGATAAATCCTTATGGAGTAGTCCCGGTTGAGGGAGTTTGACTCGCTGTGGGGGTCACAGAAGTGCTTGGCGTAGGCGTCACGGTGGGTGTTGGCGCCTGGCTTACGGTCACCTCTATCGTCGATGGCAAGAGGGAAACAACCGATACGCCTTGCGGTAAAAAGTCAACCACCGGGATCAGTTGATAACTACCTTCCGTAAATCCCGTCAAATCGACCTTCACCCGGATATCGGATGGCGTCAGGCTGTCCAGCACTGGCACCGGGCCTGTCAGGATGACATCCAAGACCAGGGGATTAGCACTAGCCTGCAACCCGGGCATCAGGCCAATGATCTCCACCGGCAAGGAAACCGCCAGGCTGCTCTCGATGGCTGCAATACTGACTTGAACCAAAACTTTTGGATCGCTGACTGCCGAAACACCCTCCGGGAGATTCAATTCGACCAGCATTTCGAAATCATCGTTTGCATTCGTCAAGTCAACTGGCTTTGTCTCCACGTAACCCGGCAGGTCTTCAAGCAGTTGTGGGTCCGAAGAAAATACCACCAGTCCTGGTGGTGTAACGTAGATATTGGTCAGTCTGTAACCGTTTGCCACCAATCCCAATGTAACGGGTCTGGCAATTACATAGCGGTAGCCGCCCAGCAAGCTGATCGGCACCTTGACCTGCACCTTTTCGGGCGTAACGACCAGGCCGCTTACCACGCGCCCATCCGCATCTACCGGGGTGGGTGACAGGCTGCTCTCCGTCGATTCGATTTTTCCACTGATATCCTGTGACACTCGAATTTCTTTCACCCTCGCCACTGTCGATTGCGGACCGGTCACGACAACCGTTTCGGGATCGAGGATTGGCGGACTCGCCTGGTAGCCGGTTGGAGGGGATCCGCTCAAGTGTACAGTAATAGAATATGTCTCGGTCACCAAAGGCTCAAGTTGGATAGTGATCTCCTCTGGTTCCTGGCTTTCCAGTCGTACCAGTCTTGGCACAATTTGAACTTGCACCTGTAACGTGTGCTCCCCCGCTTCCAGGTTGGTCAAGTCCACCCAGGCGCGCACCGAGTCCTGATTGTTATTCAACTCTTTCCAAACTGTGCTGGGAGCTGTGAGGTTCAACTTCACGCTTGTTGATGGGCTACCCATCATCTGCAGGTTGGGTGACTGTCCAATAAACTCAATCGGGATGTTGCGTGTCAGGGCATGCGATTCGTTTGGGTCGGCTGCCCACACGGCCGAAACCCACACGATCACCGCCAACACAAAAGCCAGAATCAGCGTGCTTAGGTTCTTCAATAACCAGCGCAAGGGAGCCAATTTCATTTCGGCAACTCCTTGGATTCCTCTGTCTTCCCTCCTAATAGCCGTTCAAACCAGCTCGAGCCGTTCTGAGCGATGGGATAAAAGAAAGCCATCAAGATATTGAGCAGCCGTTCCTGGTCCAGGCGGCGGATCATCCGCCCTCCATGTACGACTGAAACTGCACCGCTCTCTTCGGAGACTACCACCGTAACTGCATCACTGACTTCAGAGATGCCCAGGGATGCGCGGTGGCGCAGTCCCATCTGCCGGTCAGGTGAATGTGCCAGGACGCCGCTGGCAGACAAAGGCATCACGCATGCCGCGGCCACCAGCTGGCTTCCTGAGATGATCACTGCGCCGTCATGTAGCGGTGTATTGGGGTAAAACACCTGCAATAGAAGCTCTGGCGTCACCCTGGCATCCAGTCGAACGCCGGTGGTGATATATTCTTCCAGGTTGTCGGAACGCTGGATAACGATCAAGGCGCCATGCCGCCGGTCGGATAGACGCATTGCCGCGCTGACCACTGCGTTGATCGTCACCTGCATTTGCGTGGTAGGCTTACTGCTCAGCCGCAAAAAGCCGGCGCGTCCCAAGCGCTCGAGGGCGCGGCGAATCTCCGGCGCAAAGATCACAGGTATTGCCACGACCAGCGCAGGCAGCGTCGTTTTCACCAACCAGGAGAATGCAGGCAGAACTGCCAGGCTGCCCAGCAGACTGATTAACACCACTAATAAGAGCATGCCGCGCAGTAACACCATCGCCTGGGTGTCTCGCAACATCTGCAAGATGCCGAAAAATATCAGGGTGACCAGGAGAATGTCAAGGACACTCAGCCAGTTCAGACGTTGCAACAGAAAGCCCAGGTTGTCGATCAGGGTTGTAACAATTTGGTCCACGGGTCAGCGTTCCGTCTACACCGGGCGCAGTACGCGATCCTGGCGCAGTTGTTTGAAATACATCACCTCATCGCGTGACATCGTTTCTAATGCCGCCTCTTGCCAGGCTCGTACCCCCAGGCTTTGGATAGTGCGAGGTTCATAACCAAGCGAGCGCCAGGCCTCATCGTGTTGTGCAAATTGGGCAGGCAGGAATAATAGTGAGGCCTCACATTGCAGGTTGCGAGAGGCGCTTTCCACCTCATCCAGAAGCACCTGCATCGCTTTTGTCATCGGCAGGTTAGCTTCCAGATAAACATCGTCGGTGCGCGCCACCAGGTTTTCCACCTGCCAGCCCGCTAATCCAACCGGTCGTTGGTCGATGCGCAGGAAAATATAAGCCTTCTCGCCAAAAGCCGCCATGACGTCTTCGCTGCTCAGGTTGCGCTGTCCCTTGCTGATGCGCCCGATAAAAGCCGCGATTTCGGCTGCCTGGCGCGGTCTGGCTCTCTCGACCGCCATCTCACCTTGTGGCGCAGTGACGACCGGGGCTGGCGCTTGTTCTTCTGCAGGGAAGAGCTCTTTCCAGGCTGCAGTGACCTGCCGCCAGGTGTCCTCAAAGCTGGTGTTGTTATAGATCACCACGTCCGCCGCGGCAACCTTTACTTCCTGAGGCGACTGGGCTTCTACCCGCATGTGCGCCATATCCTCCGCCATCGCCCGTTTCTGCATCAGGCGCGCCATCTGCACCTCGGGTTTAGCAAAAGTCACCCACATAGAATCCATCCCCTTGCGCAAGGGGGATTCTAGCAACTTGATTGCTTCAACCACGATCACTTTTTGCGTTGCCCTGCGGATGAGCAAATCCGTTGCCTGGCGTATGAAGGGATGCATGATGGCTTCGAGCTGGGCTAGCGCCCCCGGGTCGGCAAACACCAGCCGTCCCAGCTTTGCCCGGTCGATCTGCCCATCGGGTCCGAGAATGTAATGACCGAAGGTATTCAGCACGGGCTGGTAACCGGGCGCACCTTTGGCAATGGCGCGATGACCCAACGCATCGGCATCAATGCCGTACGCGCCTAGATGCTCCAGCATCTTGCGCACGACACTTTTGCCCGTGGCAATATTACCAGTCAAGCCAATGACAAATTTGCCCGGCCAGGCGCTCATTTAATCTCCTGCATGTCTCGATTGTAGCTTTTCTAGCGTAGAATGTCAAACGTTATTGACCAGCAACGCTTGCAACTCACTCCCCGCGCTGTGCCAGGCGTGGGTCCAGCGCATCCCGCATCCCGTCGCCGAGCAAGTTAAAGGCCAGCACGGTCAGCATGATTGCCAGACCCGGGTAGAAGACCAGGTGCGGAGCGGTAAATACCTGGTTGCGTTCCGCACCCAGCATCGTACCCCATTCAGGCATCGGAGGTTGTGCTCCAAGACCGAGAAAAGACAGCGCTGCCGCATCCAGGATGGCTGTGGCGATGCCCAGCGTACCGGTGACGATCAACGGCGTCAGCGAGTTGGGCAGGATTCTGCTAAACAAGATATACATCGGGCTGGCACCCAACGAGCGCGAGGCTTCCACAAATTCCATCTGCTTCGTGGTCAACACCGCCGAACGGATGACGCGCGCATAAGAGGGAATGGATACGATACCAATCGCCAGTAGCGCATTTTGGATTCCCGGCCCGAGGATGGTCACGATCACGATCGCCAGTAGCAGCGATGGAAACGCCAACACCACATCCATGACGCGCATGATCACGTTATCCACCCAACCGCCCAGGTATCCTGCCAATGCGCCCAGCGTGGTGCCGATGACGATCGCAAACGAGACGGTGGTAAAGCCGATCATCAAACTGTACCGCGAGCCGAAGATCAACCGGCTGAACTCGTCGCGCACATTTCCATCGATCCCCATGATATGTTGCGGCTGGTCTGCTGGGCACCCGAGCAGGTGAATGCAGGGAGATTGGCGCATTTTGACATTCTCTACGCCGATCAGCACGTCATAGGGAGAGTAGGGAGCCAACACGTTCGCAAATATGGCCACCAGGACGAGGAATCCCAGGATGACCATACCCACAATTGCCGATTTGCGCTTGAATAGGCGTCGCCATGCAGTACGCCACAGCGTTACGGGCTTGTCGCCGCGCACCTTTTCCGCGTCCAGTTTTGCAACCTGAGTAGTTTGTTCGCTCATAGGGTTAATCCAGCCGGACGCGCGGGTCCAGATAGGTATAAGAGATATCGACCAGGAGGTTTAAGATCACAAAGAATACAGCAATCACCACTGTGAAACCCTGCACGACACCATAATCACGCGCTGTAATTGAATCGTACAGGATGCGCCCCACGCCCGACAGACCGAAGATGGTCTCGGTAAGCACCGCCCCTCCCAGGAAACTGCCCAGCGAGAGGCCGATGATGGTGACTAATGGCAGCAAGGCATTACGCAAGGCATGTTTAAGCACCATGCTGCGCCGCGAAGCACCCTTGGCGCGCGCCGTGCGAATATAGTCCTGCCCGAGCACGTCCAGCATGCTCGAGCGGGTCATGCGAGCGATCAACGCCAGGGGAATGGTGCCCACTGCCATGGCAGGCAGGATCATATGTTTAACCGCATCCCAGAAAACGTCCCAGCGCAAAGTCAGCACTGCATTCAGTATATTCAGGCGGCTGAGAAATTCGAGCATCCCTGCCAGGAACGGCGAAGTTGTCGTCCAACCCCATACCTCGTAAAATGCCTGTGGTGATAAGCCGGGCGAGAGCCGCCCGGAGGGGGGGAGTTGGAGCGGTGTACCCTTGAGCAGCAGCGCAAAGACGTATGCCAGCATCAAACCCAACCAGAAGACAGGCATCGAGACGCCGATATTCGCCGCCATCATTGTGACCACATCAACCGCAGAGTTATGTTTGACCGCCGAAATGATCCCCATCGGAATGCCTACGATGACACTGAAGGTCATCGCAGACAAGGTCAGTTCCAATGTGGTCGGCAGGCGTTCAACCAATAAATCGGTGATTGGCTTGCTATAGCGGATAGAGTTACCCAGGTCGCCACGCAAGATTTCCCCCGCATAGACGATAAACTGGGTGGGGATCGGTTTGTCCAACCCATGACGGTGGATGAACTCATCGCATACGACATCAGTTGCCTTCTCGCCCAGGATGGCGCGACACGGGTCGCCGGGAATCCAGCGCGCCAGGGCAAAGGTGACAAACAAAATACCGATCAGTACCGGGATGCTGGAAAGCAGACGTCTCAGGATGTATGTGATCATAGTCAGGAAGTGCGCCCTGGCAGAAGTCTTCTGCCAGGGCGCTATGAGGGTCTAGTTAGAAATTACTCAGCCGGTGGAGCATTGAGGAAACCGCCCCACAGACCGCTCCAATATGAGAAAGCGCCGGTGTTACCCTTGTGCAAGGGGTGAGCAGCATCCCATTGGACGACCATGGACATGACCACGTCGTTTGCATCCAGCAGTGAGCCGTCATGGAATTTCACGCCCTGGCGCAGGGTGCAGGTCCATTCGGTCAGGTCTGCATTTGCATTACAGGCCGTCGCCAAACCGGGTTCAACTGCTGTACCGCCCACTTCGTAGCTCAACAGCGCTTCAGTGACTTGCTCGCAAGCGCGCAGCGATTCACCATCGGTTTCATCCGCGCAGTACAGCGAGATCGGTTCAGCATTCTGCATCCATACAAAAGTATCCTGCCCGGGGATCGATACCACGGCGAAGTACTCGTTGCCCAGCGGAGAAGCATGCCCGCCCTCGACTGCCGCTTTGAAAGCGACTGCCGAACCCGCATGCGAGATGGGCACCATCGGCACATGAGTCTTGATGGCATTGTTAGCGGTAGCATAGAACGGAGCGCGCTCGGCGTCCTTCGCCAGTGTCGCACCTGACTTCAAGGCATCCGTGATGTCAGTCCACTGTTCACCAAACTGGTCGGAAGAACCAGCGCCGAAGTGATAGTCCAGGAAGTTCGTCATGTCGGGATAGTCAGCGCCCCAACCCAGCAGGTGCAGACCCTTGAGTTGGCCCGCATCGGCTGCTTCCAGGTATGCGCCGGATTCCATCACCACGATCTCGGCCTTGATGTTCAGGTTCTCCAGCAGTTGCGCCTGGATGTCCTGCGCCACCACACCGGGCTGCGGCAGGTAACCGCGCACCACGTCGCGATAAGCGATCTCGGTCTCGAAGCCGTCTGGATAACCCGCTTCGGTCAGTAGTTCCTTGGCCTTGACTGGGTCGAACTCATACCACGCCTCGCCCTCGCAGCCGCCGGGGATCGAGCAGGGGGTAAAGTGCGAAGCTACCTGCGTGCCGACTGGGAAGAAGTTATCCACCAGGCGCTGGCGGTCAATGCCTATAGCAATTGCCTGGCGCACTAACTCGTTGTCGAATGGTGGATAGGTGTTGTTCATGCCTACATAGAAAATGTTCAACGCCTCGCGTTCGATCAATTGCAGGTTTGCGTCGTTGCGTATGGTCTCGAAATCATCCGGTCCGGGGTTATCAATACCATCAACCGTGCCAGCTTGCAGCTCCAGCAGGCGCTGAGCAGCCTCGGAACCCCAGCGGAAGACCAAAGTCTGTGACTTGGCCTTGTCACCCCAGTAATCCTCATTGCGCACGAAGACCAGCTCGTCGCCGCGCTTCCATTCGCTGACCTTGTAAGGTCCGGTGCCGACGGGTTTCTCGAGCAATGCACTGCCCGTGCCGCCGCCGCCAGTCGCCTCGAGGTATTCTGCGGGCTGGATGCCAAAGACGCTGAAGGCGATCTTGGACTGGAAGGCTGGGTCAGGGACGCACATAGTGAATTTTACGGTGTACTGATCAACGGCTTCAATAGTTTTGATCAACCCGCCATATTCACAATCTGGCGCACTGACCGACATTGGCTCGAACGGTACTTCGGTTGCAGCAGGCGGTTCGGTTGGAGCTTCGGTGGCAGCGGGCTGCTGTGCGCAGGCCGCCAACAACATGCTCAACACCATTAATCCTGCCATCAGGCTGTAAGTAAATTTGTGTTTCATATCTCTTCTCCTCTAGAATTCGTGAAACATTGAATGGCCAATCGAGTAGGAACAGGTTTGCCTATTGAGAATACGCCTCCTTTCATCAGGGGGTTCAACCTGTTCACTGATTATACAACGGATTTAACGCTTACGAGGTATACTTGAGTTGAAGAATTTTGGAGGTGTCTTATGACTGATGTTGTATGGGAAACGATCAAAATCCAGTACTGCCACCATATCGACCAGCAGGTCGGCTTACAAGCCAGGATGATGTTCCCGGCAGATTTTCTGCCCGACCAGCAAAGCCGCATCCTGGCGCATCGTTGTTCACAAGGATTCAATTGCAACCTGGACGGCAGACCCAGCTGCATCTGGGCTGGTACGAACCCGGCCATCGATCCATTTATTGAATAAGACAAAAGAGAGCGGTGACTTTTTCGTCCCGCTCTCTTCTTCATTGCTTAGGCAATTACGCCTAACTTCCTTCCAACGCTCGTAAATATCTCTAGGCCTTTATCCAGGTCTTCACGTGCATGCGCGGCCGAGATCATTACCCGGATGCGCGCCTTACCGCGCGGTACAGTTGGGAATCCCAGCGCCATGGCAAACAACCCATTCTCGAACAATTCACGGCTGAACTGCTGCGCCAGGGGAGCCTCGCCCAACATGACCGGTGTAATGGGTGTGCTGCTCAAACCGGTGTCAAAGCCCAGCCGTTTCATCTCGCCCTTGAAATAGCGCGCATTGTCCCACAGCCGGTCGACCAGCTCGGTGGAGCCTTCCAGCAGGTCGAGCGCCGCCAGGCAGGCTGCCACGTCTGGCACGGTCATGGCAGATGAGAACAGGAATGGTCGTCCGCGCTGTCGCAGCCACTCGACCACCAGCGGGTTGCCCGCTGAAACCCCACCCACCACGCCAAACGCCTTAGATAGCGTGCCCACTTCAACATCTACCTTACCATGCAAGTGGAAATGGTCGACGATACCCCGGCCGCCCTTACCCAGCACGCCCTCGCCGTGAGCATCATCCACCATCAAGATCGCATCATAATTCTTGGTAACCTCGTAGATCTTGTCCAGCGGGGCTATATCGCCATCCATGCTGAACACGCCATCCGTGATGACCAGCGCCTTGGGGAAACTGGAGCGTTGTTCCTTCAAGACCCGCTCCAGGTCAGCCGGGTCGCAGTGGGCATAGCGGATGATGCGCGCTCCCGAAAGACGGCTGCCATCAATGATACTGGCATGGTTGAGCTCGTCCGAGAAAATTGCATCATCCTTGCCCACCAGCGCCGGGATCGTTCCCAGGTTAGCGGTGAAACCAGACTGGAAGGTGATGGCAGACTCCACGCCCTTGAACGCCGCCAACCTGCGCTCCAATTCCAGGTGCAGCTCCATCGTGCCGGCAATCGTGCGCACGGCTGCGGGTCCGACGCCATATTTAGTCACCGCCTCTTGCGCAG
>ERZ1649853.287-NODE-287-length-21306-cov-5.529057_pt1 | contig 21306 bp, 22 predicted proteins | sample MGYA00575353_ERZ1649853 | MGnify/ENA primary metagenome ERZ1649853 (study PRJEB40853, sample SAMN11349654) | freshwater sediment metagenome | isolation source: river sediment | host: Sediment | place: India: Okhla Barrage, New Delhi | collected 2017-02-21 ...
CAGCATGGATTCGTGGATGCATATCGCTGTCTGTACCCCACGCGTATACAATATACGTGGTGGACTTATCGGATGAACGCACGACAGCGCGGAATTGGCTGGCGGTTGGATTTTTATATGCTTTCAGGATGTTTAGTGGAGAGGGTGAATGACGTGATCATCCACGATGAAGTAAAGGGATCAGATCATTGCCCGGTGTCTTTGATCATCGAAGACGCGTGATCCGCCTTTTGTTTATTCTCCAAACTCCAGCTCAAATTCCTCGCTCTCACTCCAGTTATCTGTGGCATCGATCTGGATATTTCCAAACACCCGCTCTTGTGAGGCTTGCACGAGATGCCTTTTGACCAACTCAAGCATTGCCAAGAATGTAACAACAATCTCCAATCGAGATTGGTGAGAGGCGAGCAAGGATTGGAATGATATTTGTCTGCTTTTCCGGAGAGCTGCGGCGAGTTCGGCGATCTTTTCGCGAATGGTAACACGGGGCGGGGGAACCATATTGCTCAGGTTGGTTTTGAGGCTTGCCTGGGCAAATATTTGTTGTGCTGCAATAACAAGGTCCTGCAAAGTAATCCCGCTTAAGTCTACAGTCCCCTCGATCTTTGCTGGTGCAGCTAACCTGAGATACGACCGCAGTTGAGCCGATTCGCGTTCTGAGAGTACTTCTGCAATTTGACGATAGCGCTTATATGCAATTAGTTGTCTAGCGAGGGCTTCGCCTGGGTCCTCTTCTCCGGGTTGGCGCGTTGGAGGGCGCGGGAGTAGTGCCTCAGATTTGATCTGGATCAATTTTGTGGCAATAACTAAAAAAGCAGAAACCTCATCAGCCGCACAATCTTGCATTTGGCGTATATGAGATAGGTATTGATCGGTAACTTGAGCCAGAGCTAGCGTTGTAATATCCAACTCGGCCTTTTCAATTAGCTGAAGCAGCAGGTCTAGAGGCCCTTGGTAGACAGGGGTGGTGACTGTGTAATCACCAATTTGGTAGGTGGCGGCGCTTAAGCTCATGGATGGGATTATACCTGACAATTGTTTCCCGTCATGCTATACTTGATTGGGAGGATTTTATTTATGGATAATGAATGGCGAGAAGTAATCGGAGAATGGGCGGGTGAACATGCCTTTATTGCAAGGAACGCAACGGGTGGCTCAGTGCAGATGGGCGCCTTGGGGGACAAGGTGGGGTTATCGCCTATGGAGCTTTTGTTAGCAGGAGTTGCGGGATGTACAGGCGTGGATGTTGTAGACATTCTGACTAAAAAGCGACAGCCAATTGAAGCGTTGCAAGTTAAAGTGCGTGGAAAACGGGTGGATACCTATCCTAGGATTTATAAGGAAATTGAGGTGTTGTACCTGGTCTGGGGAAATGGCATTGATCCAGAAGCACTCGAGCAAGCGATCAAGCTCTCTGAGGAAAAGTATTGTTCAGCCAGTGCGATGATGCGGGGGGTGGCTACTATACGATCTTCGTACAGGATTCTTGCCGCCGGTGAGATCTTTGAATGAATTATTGTAACCTTTTTAGAGAATGTGCATCATATGCTCAGTAGATTTGATCAACCGAGGAGTAATAAAATGATTAATGAACCTATCCATGTAACTGATGCCGCATTCGAGAAAACAGTTCTCCAGTCAACAATTCCTGTGATCGTTGACTTTTGGGCTCCCTGGTGCGGCCCATGCAAGATGGTTGCCCCGATCTTGGACAAGATTGCCAAAGAATACACGGGTAAACTATTGATTGCGAAAGTAAACACTGATGAGAACCCAGAATGGGCGCAGCATTTTGGCGTTCAGGGAATCCCAACAATGCTATTTGTAGCAGGTGGAAAGATCATCCATCGCCAAGTCGGTGCACTACCCGAACCGTTATTGCGGACAGTAGTCACACAATTCCTGGATGTTACCCAGCCAGCGAAGAATTAAAAGGATTTGTAAGAAGATTAAGTCGCGCCCCAGGATGCCCTGGGGCGCGTTTTTTCTCAAACCTCTTTAGTGCGCTCAATGTCAGCACCTAGCGAGCGAAGTTTTTCTTCGATTCGCTCATAACCACGATCGATTTGTCCGACATTGCGAATAGTTGATTGACCATCGGCAGCTAAGGCAGCTAACACCAAAGCCATTCCGGCGCGAATGTCGGGACTTTCAAGCTTCTCACCACTCAATACAGTTGGTCCTTGAACGATGCAGCGATGGGGATCGCACAAGACAATGTGAGCGCCCATCGAGACAAGCTTATCTGTAAAGTACATGCGGCTCGGATACATCCAATCATGGAAAAGGATACTGCCCTTCGATTGGGTTGTAATAACGATCGCGATACTCATCAAATCCGTTGGGAAAGCTGGCCAAGGCATTACACTAATTTCCGGTATCGCATCACCGAGGTCGGGTTCGATGACGAGTTCCTGATGGGCTGGAATAACGATATCCTCACCGTCCACATCCCAGGTGACGCCTAGTCGACTCATGACCAGTTTTATCATACCGAGATATTCTGGACCAGCTTTGCGCACGCGGATCGAGCCGTGTGTTAAAACAGCTGCGCCAATAAAGCTCACAACCTCAAGATAATCTGGCCCAATGGTAAATTCCCCACCGTGAAGTTTCGGAACACCATAAATATGTAAGGTGTTCGAGCCGATATTCTCTATCTGTGCACCAAGTTTATTGAGGAACTGACATAATTCCTGAATATGCGGTTCAGAGGCAGCATTACGAAGGACGGTCGTCCCACGGGCGGTGACTGCAGCCATGATGGCGTTTTCTGTGGCAGTCACGCTGGCCTCATCGAGTAATATATCTGCACCAACAAGCTGTTTGGCCTGGAAGTTGAATGTTTTATTGAGACGGTCATATTCGGCCTGCGCTCCAAGCGATCGAATCGCTAAGATATGCGTATCCACCCGCCGTCGCCCGATAACATCACCACCAGGGGGGGGGAGCAAGAGCTCACCGGCGCGGGCAACCATTGGACCGGCAAGCAATATGGATGCGCGGATACGCTTGCAAATGTCAGGATCGAGGTCGGCAGGTCGGATTGATTTTGCCTGGAACTTCCAAGAGTGATTACCAAGAGATTCGATTTCTACGCCTAGGCTGGATAGTAGATCGCGCATGGTCTGTACATCGCGGATTTCTGGGAGGTTGTGAAGGATGACTGGCTCGTCGGTTAGCAAGCAAGCTGCTAAGAGTGGTAATGCCGCATTCTTATTCCCAGAAGGAGTGACTTCTCCATGAAGAGGGTAGCCACCCTTGATGACAAATTTATCCATTCTATATCTCCTGATTACAGTTTGAATTGTTTGCTATAATCATTGCTATGATAACAGATATTCTAGCAGGATTCATGGGTTGGATGATCGGGATTGTAGTCAATTATGTGTCAGATGTCTTACCTTTGCGTAGGCGGCTGGTTCGACCATTTTGTATTGCTTGTGATAAACCTAATGGTTGGATTCGTTATGCCATCTGGCCTCGTGATTGTGCAGAATGTGGGCAGCGACGTTCATGGAGAATATGGATTGTAGAGATCGTCTATATTATCCTGGCTATATGGCAATGGGAAATGCCGGTCGAGAAACTTGGATTTACAGGGGGGATGGTATTGCTCGCATATTTTGGCGTTATCGTGATCATCGATATCGAATACCGGTTAATCATGCATCCAGTCAGCATATTCGGAGCGATCATGGCCTTGATCATGGGTGTTTATCTCCATGGCTGGGTGGATAGCCTGTTGGGAGGCCTGGCAGGATTTGGCTCGATGTGGCTTCTCTACAAGATTGGCGAGCTGATCATGCAACTGGTGTCCCGGATACGCGGCCAGACGATCAGTGATGTAGCCCTCGGATTTGGGGATGTCAACCTGAGCGGAGTTCTTGGCCTACTCTTGGGCTGGCCGGCGATATTGGTGGGATTGTTATTGGCCGTGCTTTTGGCTGGTGTTGTGAGTTTCGTGTACCTTATTATTATGCTCTGCTTGCGAAAGTACCGCTTATTTACAGCGCTACCCTACGGACCGTTCCTGGTTGCCAGCGCTGGTTTGTTGGTATTCTTTCGGGACGCTTTATTGAGATTCCTCAAGGGATAACCTCTCAGGCTTGCTTGGGAGTTCTACCAAACCAAGTTTGCCATTCCCGTTTCTCCCAAACCACAAGAATTGGGGCAGCGTTAAATATCGATGAATATGTCCCACTCAGAACACCGATCAAGAGGGTGATCACGAAGTGGCGGATTGTTACTCCTCCGAAGATGGCAAGAGCAAGCAAAGTAAACAGAACAGTTAATTGCGTATTGATCGAGCGAGCCAAAGTCTGTACGATGGAGTGATTCACTACGGTTTCGTAGGGAATGCGGCGGTAAATATTACTATTCTCTCGAATGCGGTCGAAGACCACGATTGTATCGTGGACAGAAAAACCAATCACGGTCAACAATGCGGTCAGGAACATCGAGTCCACTTCCCATCCCAGGAAATGTCCAATAATCGCTTCAACACCGATCACTACTAGAACATCGTGTAGCATGGCAATAATCGCGCTTACCCCGTAGCGGAAGGCGTGCGTAACGCCACGGAAGGCATAGGTGATATATAACATTATGCCTAAGGCGGCTAAACCAACAGCTCCGGCAGCGCGCAAAGCAACTTCTTTGCCAATTGATGGGCCTACCGTCTCGAAGCTCTCTACTACAATCGAAGTATTAAATCTTTGTTCCATCGCCTGGACGATATTAGAGCGCATCGCCTCATCCATGTCTTTGGAACGGATGAACAGGCTAGATGTCCCAGACGTCTGCACAAGGGTATCGGGAAAGCCGAAACTATTGTAAATATCTATAATATCCTGTGAAGGTGGTAGGCTGCCCGAATCAAATCGAATGTACAGCAAGCTGCCACCAGTAAAGTCAATGGCCAGTGGCAAGCCCCAGATGCTCAAGGCTATGAGGCCAGGGACGATCACTAGGAGCGAAATTGCGAAGTATAAGTATCGACGTTTAACAATATTAATCATAACGATTCCCTAGATACCAAACCAGGCTTTGTGTTCTCGGATGTTGACGCGATCTAAGATCACGTGTAGAAAGGTCCGACTGACGATAATAGCCGTAAACATGCTGACCAAAACGCCGATGGCGAGGGTGAGAGAAAAGCCTTTGACTATGCTGGCTCCAAATGTATTACCGAACCAGAATAGGATGGCGCATGTGATCAGAGTCGAAAAATTAGAATCACGAATAGACGACCAGGCACGCGACCAGCCCTGGTCGATGGCAACACTTAGTTGTTTGCCTTCACGGAGCTCTTCTTTGAGGCGCTCAAAAATCAACACATTGGCATCGACTGCCATACCGATACTTAGGACAAAACCGGCAATACCCGGAAGAGTTAATGTTACTGGGATGAATTTAAACAAGGCAAATGTGATCAAGGCATAACAAACTAATGCCAGGTCAGCAACGATGCCAGGTAAGCGATAGAAGAATGCCATATAAAGGATAACAACTGACAAACCAATCGCACCAGCAACAAGGCTCTTATTCAATGAGTCTTGTCCTAGGGTAGGGCCAACCGATTGGCTCGTGACCACTTTGAGGGGGATTGGCAATGACCCGTATCGTAGTTGGATGGCTAATTGATTCGCCTCGTCGAGGGTGAAACGCCCAGTGATCACACCTCTCCCACCTGTAATTGCGCTGTCAATACGTGGAGCAGAAATCACCTGCTTATCCAATACGATCGCCAGCACCTGCCCAATATGAGCGGAGGTGAAGTTGCCAAAAATTGTTGTGCCCTCTTCGTTCAACTCGAAGGCAACCTGGTATTGTTGAGAAGCCTGACTGGTCGTAACATTGACGTTTTTAATATCTTTCCCGGTCATGATGGTGTGATAAACAGCGGTAGTAGTTAGCGGGGATGATTCAGAGACGGTGAAATCTGTTTGAATGATGCTACCTTGCATTGCAGCAGCCTCTTCTACAGGAAGCGCTGACAGATCCACAAACTCAAGCAGGCCGGTTTGTTTGACCGTAGCCAGAGCGTGTTCAGGATCTGTCTCTCCTGGTATTTCGACAACAATACGGCGATCTCCTGCCTGCTGGACAACTGCTTCGTTCAGACCACCTAAGCCGTTGACGCGATTTTCAACGATCGTTTTGGCGGTTGTCATTGAGGCTTGATCGATAACTTGATCTGCCGGTAAATCGGCTTCGAGAAGAGCCTGAATGCCACCAACCAGATCCAATCCGAGGTGGGTGGTGAAATCACGATCAATTCCAATGCCATGGATGCCAGGGCTGTTGGGGAGAGTTATATAAATAGCAGCAGCCAGAATGATGATTATGATTACCAACGAACGATACACTTTCATTAGCCATTACTCCGCATGTACTTGGTTTGTTCTAAAAAATTGATGACGGTTTCTACTACTTCTAAGATTGTTAATGGATTTGTGTCAATGAACAAATCTGCATTTTGACGCGCATGACGTAATCGATAAAGTTGTTCGGCATATTCCTGTTGAGTCCAATCGAGCTGGCGCCGGAGAATAGTATTTTCATAAGAAACATGCAAGTATACCAGGATATCGGGTTTTGTGATACGCTGCCACATTGCAGGGGCGAATGAGTGTTCCTGCGCAATGGCACGAGCCCGGTAACCAAGATCTTTCAATCCCATCATCAGGGTGGTTTTTCCGGCTGCACAGGGTCCTACGATCCCTATCAAAAAACGGCCCAGGTTATTATCTTCAGTCGATGTCAGGTTAGTCATTGACCTTTGATATCAGGCTTATTTCTGCCTGACCGCCTAAGATTGCCAGGCTATCTCCTTCCGAGACTTCTAAATCTGCCAGTGGATGCAGGTCTGATTCATTATTCCGTTGAAGAAGGACAATGCTCACATTAAAGCGCTGTTCGATATCTCTGACCATCTGATTACATAAATGAGATCCTGGATTAACCTTGATCCTACCCAAGCTTAGAGTTTTTCCTTCGATGGTAATTGGTTGGGTCATTTCTAGACCAGCGGCTGCTCCAGCAAAAATAGGTGCAGCCATGCCGGTGGCGCTTAAGGCAGTAAAGCCGAACTGGTCGTGCAACGAAGCTGCAAACTCATCATCGAAGATGCGTACTGTGACCGAGATATCTGGTCTTATGCGACGCGCCTTAAGTGCAACCTGCAGATTCAAGCTGTCATTTTGTGTGCAAACAATTATCGCTCTTGCTTTTTTGATCCCAGCAGATTCTAAAGCTGCGTCTCGACTGGCGTCATCTTGGATCACGGGGATGCCAAGCGCTTTCGTATTTGCGATCATGTCGCGATTGGGATTAAGCTCAATGACAACCACATCCTGCCCCATTTCGTTTAGGTTGCACACTACCCGGTAACCAAGATGTCCCAAGCCTACAAGGATGATATGCTTATTCATTGTCGATGCTACACTCATTTCCCACTCCTTACCACGCGCACGCCGGTTGAATAGCATTACGCCAAAGTCAGTCATACCTTGAGCCAGAATAATTAGGCCGATCACCGGCATTATGAAATAGAATACTTCTAAATACCAGACATTTGGAAATTGACCGGCGGATTGAAAAAATATCATCGTAAGAACCAGATAAATTGCAGATATGACGTTGTTTATGGGCTGCCCAGCAACCTGGGCAAGAAAGTAATATAAAAACCCACCGCCGATAATTGCGACAAAGAAAAAAAATAAAGGCCATCCAAACTCACGGAAGAGCAGGCTAGTGTCGCGGATGCCCGCAGTAAGCTGGCGCACACGTTCGCTCCGACGAGAACGGGGATGCGGAATGGGTTTAGATTCGGCAGGCATAGGGGGCTAAACTAATGGTAAACGGACGTGCATTCTTCGTACCGTATCACCGATATGGCTGGTAATCTGGACAACAACAATCGAAATGTCATCAGTGGGGCGGCCTTGATCGAGTTGAACTGCCATATTTAAGAGCATATCAGCAATCTCGTTCGGTGAAGGGTTTTCTTCGTCGAGCATTGATTGTAAACAGGCCGTAATATCGATTGACTCACCATAACGTGAACCCGCATGGATGAGACCATCCGTAAATATGACAACAGTAAGCCCAGGTTCGAGGGGCAACTCGCTGATCAGTGGGCGCGTGTCTCGATATAAACCGATGGGCTTTGACTCTTCATCCAGGCGATGAATTTCGTCAGAACTTGCGATGAGCAGAGGGGCAGGGTTATTACGGGTGATCACTAAAGTCCTGGTTTGCATATCAACCGAAACAATATTAAGTGTGGCTGACACCTTACCCTTGCGCTCTGTGTGTAAAAGGTCTGAAGCAGCTCGTGCTGCTGCACCGTCCCGTACACCTTCCGATAACAGGGCGATAACTTTCCGAACGACTTGATTAGAAATTTGTTTGGCACCTTTTCCAGAACTTTGGCCGTCCGCCACAACTACGGAGAGGCCACCATTTGGGCGCTCTATAACTTCGACTGTATCGCCACTTTCCGAAGATGCATACTTATTAATTTTTGCGACCGCTATTTGTACTTCCATAAATGTTATTGTACAACAAACTAACTAATTTTGAGGTTTTTGAGCTCGAATTATTTGTACAACACTAGAATCGAGCGGGACTTTTTCTGACACAGCTAAGAATCCAGTATTATCCAGTGCTTGAAGATGCCCGTTGTTGTCCCTTGGCGCTTCTCCGGTAACTTTAAAAATCCACGCAGCAATTTTATCAAAACAATTGCCCCCTGTAATCCAGGCATATGGTAGGATGATCAAAGTACCTTGTGGTTTTATGACACGATAAGCCTCATTAAGAGTCTCGATGTCGAAAATATATTCTGCTGGGAAGGTAGATATAACATGATCCAGGCTATTGCTACGAAATGGCAGTTTTTGAGCTTTGCCACGGATGAGGCAGGGTGTGATCTTGTGTCTCAAGAGACGCTGACGAGTGATGCGACCCATTTGAGGGCTGGTGTCTAATCCGATGATTGTTTTTGACGCTTGATTCAGTTTTAATATCAGATGTCCTGGTCCATGACCAATTTCTAAAATGTGCGTACCTGTTAGGTAAGGGGTGACCGAAAAAATCCATTTCTTCCACCTTCCAATGGATACAGTTGCTGCAACCAAGTCGTAGGTCCAGGCAAATTGATGGTATAACAGGGAGAAAAAAGTACGAAGTAAGGGGTAAATTACTTTAGTGCAAAATGCATCAAGATTGGGCATTTCGGTTTTCTGCTCATGCGGATAAAACCGGTAAATATTTCGGTAGGATACGATATTGGATAAAATGCGCATCGCTAAGCATGATTTCGCCGTCCGCATGTACCGGTGTGGGCTGATCGGCATGAATATGCAACCAAGTAGCGTTATTTTCGTGAATTAAAGGATGTTCAACATAGCTTGCCGGCCCCATTTTCATAGTGCGTGGCAGGATTTGCAATATCTGCCGACGAGTTTTGATGCCTCCATAGACAAAGGTTAACAAGCCATCACCAGGATCAGCGTGCGGAGTCATGTAAAATAATCCACCGGTTAATGGATTGTTCCCGACGGTGACTAATGTGGCAGCGCCATGATAATTTCCATCATTCCATTCCAATTGCATCGTCCATTGGGGATTTTCAATGATGCCAATCAATGTCGCCAAAAGATATCTCAGAGTGCCGTGCAACCATTGGATACGCTGTTGGATAAGTGTAATGCTGGGTTCAAGGCCAATCGCCGAGTTATTGTCGAAATAACGAAGCGAAGCCAGTGACTCATTCGTATTCCAGGCTTTGACCTCGCCAATATCAATGTACCGGGTTTTCCCTCGTGTGATTATCCTGACAGCTTCTGGAATCGTCACGGGCAATTTTAGATTGACGACCAAATCGTTCGCAGAACCCAGTGGTAAAATGCCTAGAGGTACTGGTGGATGGGAACTATCTGATAGTGTTTCACGCACAATCCCATTGACGACCTCGCTAATCGAGCCATCGCCTCCAGCGGCGATGATTGGGCTATATCCGTTTCGGACCGCCTCGGCTGCGAGCTCTGTTCCGTGACCGGGGCCATCAGTAGCAGAGAATTCATAATCCAAGCCAGCATTGGTTAACTGAGCCTTGATCATATCTTGAAACTTTAGCGCTTTCCAGCGACCGGCGTATGGATTGAGAATGACTTTGGCTACCATAAAATGACCACCTCTGGACTATTTTTATTTAGATGCCACGCCATTTTAGCATGATTTTTAAAATTATGAACCGGTCTCCTTTTTCAAAAGTAATTGAGTTAATGTACAAATTCTGTGATAATATTTTTTGTGTTCTGAGATATCCACAACATATACTTGCTTAATCCTTGCATGCCGGAGATAGTCATGACAGAAATCCAACCTTTTGCTGAAAAAATCATCTCGAATATTGAAAAAGTAATTGTGGGAAAACGTAGTTCCGTAGAGTTAGCAGCAATCAGCCTGATCTGCCAGGGGCATCTATTGATCGAAGATGTGCCGGGAGTTGGGAAGACAGTTCTCGCACGCAGTTTGGCTCGTTCATTGGGCTGCACATTTAGTCGTATACAGTTCACTCCTGATATGCTGCCGAGTGATGTTACGGGTGTGTCAATTTTTAATCAAGTGACTGGACAATTTGAATTTCGTCCGGGACCGATCATGTCGCAGGTGGTTTTAGCAGATGAAATCAACCGCGCAACGCCAAAGACTCAAGCTGCGTTGCTAGAAGCGATGGAAGAGCGTCAAGTTACGGTGGATGGCTTAACGCACACCCTCCCACGACCGTTTATGGTCCTGGCGACCCAAAACCCGATCGAGTATGAAGGCACCTTCCCACTCCCCGAGGCGCAACTTGACCGCTTTTTAATTCGACTTAGACTGGGTTATCCAGAATTGGTGGATGAAATTAATATTCTAGAACGGCAACAATTTCGCCACCCCGTGAACGAATTAGAGCAAGTTGCGGGAGAGCAGGAGTTACTAGAAGCGCAAGAGGCTGTGAAAAATGTATTTGTTGCTGCGGTGATAAAACGCTACATCGTTGACCTGGTGCGGCAGACTCGGCAACACGCAGAGGTATACCTCGGCGCGAGCCCCCGTGGAAGCCTGGCATTATTCCGAACGGGGCAAGCACGTGCTGCGATACAGGGAAGAGATTTTGTATTACCAGATGATATCAAGGCATTAGCGAAACCAGCTTTATCCCATCGGGTTATCCTCGGTCCCGCGGCGCGTTTGAGGGATCTTTCCGCGGATCAAATTTTGGATGAGATTTTGGCTAAAATGCCAGTTCCTGGCGGGGATCTGAGAGGCGAACGATAATCGAATGACGACTGGGCAACGGGTTGTCCTGATTTTATTAATGCTTTGCGTGGGGGCAGGAGTCGCAACCGGCGGCATGATTTATTATCGGTTGGCGATATTTTGGGCGATATTGTTCTTCGGTAGCTGGTTGTGGGCGGAATTCACCTTGCGTGGCCTCAGATTTTCACGCAAGGCTAGAACGTTGCGGGCTCAGGTTGGTCAAATTTTCGAAGAACGCTATGAAATCGAAAATCCTGGACGGCTACCGCGTTTATGGCTTGAAGTACATGATGAATCTTTGTTGCCGGGGGCGGATGGCTCTCGTGTATTGACCATGATCGAAGGAAAACACTCACGCAGTTATTTGGCGAGAACGCGTCTGGTACAAAGGGGAGTTTTTCCTCTGGGGCCGTCTATCCTTGCATCCGGAGATATTTTTGGCCTGTTCCCGGTGAGCAAAAAGCTTGAAGCCAGGGATTCTCTACTGGTTTATCCGATGATGGTAGATGTTCACGGATTTCCAAATCCGCCGGGTTTATTACCTGGTGGGGAATCACTACGACGTCGTACCCATCAAGTTACACCTAACGCATCTGGCGTGCGCGATTATGTAACCGGGGATTCATTGAATCGTATACATTGGGTAAGCACCGCACGGCGGGGAAGGCTAATTGTTAAGGAGTTTGAGCTAGATCCGCTCGCTGATGTTTGGGTATTTTTGGATGCAGAACGTTCAAATCAGTCTAAATTGCCCCAACCTTCGCAAGTATTGGAAACACAGGATATCTGGAAACGAACCGTGAAAATTGACTTACCTCCCTCAACTGAGGAATATGGAGTTAGCATTGCGGCGTCATTGGTTCGTGATTATTTGCGAAGAGGGCGTGCGGTGGGTTTTGTTGCGGCGGGGCAACATTTAACGATGCTCTCTCCCGATCGGGGAGGTAGACAGCTCGGGAAAGTTCTGGAGGCATTAGCATTGCTGCGCGCTGAAGGGGAGATGCGATTGCGAGGACTGGTAGAAATGCAGGTGAAACATATGGTGCGGGGAAGTACAGTGGTATTAATCACCGCTTCCGTTCAAAAGGAGATCGCACTCATTGTAGATTATTTAAGCCAACGGGGGTTACGTCCCATTGTTGTTTTACTGGATGCAAAAACCTTCGGTGGATTTTACGGTTCAGATGAGTTGGCGGAAAGTATCCGGATTTTTGGAGTACCCGTGCGTTTGGTTGGGAACGGAAACGAGCTTGAGACAGTTCTTTCAAATGAGAAATTTGCCCATGCTAACAGGCCACTGGAAGGAGCCGCACTGTGACAGGACATCTGTTGAACGAGACAGAAAGAACTCTGTTGGAAGAATATTACAAGACGGCTTCTGGTTTACAGCAACGGCGAAGTCATTTGATTCTTTTATACGATGATGGATATCTGACCCATCAAGCGGCAGAGCAAGCTGGTTTTTCACGCAGCCAGGCTCGTTTTTGGAAACATCAATTTTTAATGGATGGTATGGCTATTTTCCCTGACCTGTTGACTATGGATCTGAAGGAAGAACTCTTGCAGTCACCTGTGGATATTTCAACCGGTATAGAGATCACAGAACAAAATCAAGCGCTACCTAATCCATCTGTCCCAGAACAAATGCCGTTCCCAGCCGCGATCAAACGCCCGGGCGTGAAACCGGGAGATACACTCGCAGAAGCGGGACGTAAAACGTGGTGCTACCTCTTTTCAGAGATGATTCAAAAAGAAGATCCTACACGTGCAGGTGATGATATTGAAGCTCTGCACGACATGCGTGTAGCCACGCGCAGAATGCGTTCGGCGTTCGATGTTTTTGATGTAGCATTTAAACCCAAAATTGTCCGTCGATATTTAAAGGGTCTAAGGCTTGCTGGACGAGCCTTAGGTAAGGTGCGCGACATGGATGTATTACTTGAAAAGCTCGAGCGTTATATCAGCACCCTTGATGCCGGACGGAAGGATGGACTAATTCCTCTTTTGGATGCTTGGCGTCAGGAAAGGGAAAGCGGGAGGCAGGCACTTATTGCATTCTTAGACGGTGACGCTTACCTTCAGTTTAAACAAGAATTTAATCATTTCGTTCAGACCCCGGGTGAGGGTGTGCAAGTATTCTCGCAAGCGCTGCCTCGGGCTATTCTGGTTTGCGAAGTTGTTCCGACCATGATTTACACAAGGCTGGGATCAGTCCGGGCTTATCATGGGATCCTTAGTAATGCTACTGATACGCAGTTGCATGCTTTGCGCATCGAGTTCAAGAAATTGCGCTATACTGTTGAATATTTTCGAGAAGTTCTCGGAGTAGAAGCCAGTCAAGTAATCACGGATTTAAAGCGTATTCAGGACCATCTGGGTGATTTCCATGATACAGTGGTAGCTTGTGGACTGGTGACTACATTCCTAAGCGAGTGGGAAGATAAACAACTCACGAGGCCTCTTGTCGAGCGTCAGAATCCTGAACCGATCGTTACCTATCTGGCATACCTGCATGCTGAACGCCATCGATTATTAATTACCCTTCCTGAAGCGTGGAATCATTTCAGCCAACCTGAGTTTCGTGAGAACCTCGCTAAGTCTATTGCGGTTTTATGAACTCAGCAGTTATTTGACGATCAACTTGGTCTGTGGTTCTCCTAGGAATACCGCTCCTTCGTCAGTCACGAGCACATCTTCTTCTAGTCCAACATATCCATGACCGGGCACGAATAAACCCGGCTCTACGGTGTATACGTGACCAGCTTCCAGAGGATAGTTGGGTGTTTCGCCATACTTTTCCCACTCAGGACCCAACATTCCCGCCCCGTCGTGCACCGTCCGACCAAGGTGATGTCCTGTTCCATAGAGATATTCGGGATAGCCAGCATTGACAACAATACCTCGTGCAATGGCGTCGATTTCTTTACCTAACCTGCCTGGTTTCATGGCGGCGACTGCCTCTTGGATTGCATAAACAACTGTATTAAAACCTTTCTGAACTGGCTCGGGAGGATTTGTTTCGCCTGTCGCTAAAAAATAGACCATGCGCTGAATATCAGAGCAGTATCCATGTTGCTTTACCCCAAAATCGAAATGTACTAGATGTCCTGGGGCAATTCTGAGCTCGGTTGGTCCAACGTGACCGACAGGGGAATCGGGTCCAGTATTTACGGCTGGACAATTGGCAATGTCCCATGATGCTGTAACTCCATAGTCAGTCAATTGACTATGCATGAAGTCTGCAATTTGCCTTTCAGTCATACCGATTTGCATGTAGTCAAAAGTATGATGAAAAATTTGACGAGTTGTTTCAACAGCTGCTCGAATGCGAGTGACTTCGGTAGCCGTTTTACGACTACGCAAAGCTCCGCTAATTGACTCTGCAGATATCAAGCGGTTCTGATATTCAGTTCCCTTTAAGTATTTCAGCAGCACTTGATATAGGCCTAAGCCCAATCCATCGGCGTGTACATCATTTTCTGAGTAGTTGATAGCTATCTGTAACGGGTCGAGCTTTTTGAGAGTATCCAACAGTAAAGGTTGGAATGCTTTGTCATAAGTAAGGATCGTGTCATAGGCAGCTATCGCCCGGGCAGCCTCCGCCTCTAAACTGCCAAGAATGATTATTTTTTCTCCACTTCGGGTGATGATCAGCACACTTTGCCAAGTCAAATCATGGCCGTAGATTATTGGAAGTACCGGATCACCACCGGCAGAAGTTTCGCGCACAAATATGAGCCAACAATCAATGCCTTTTTCATTCAGGATTTCAACTGCTTGTTTTACCTTTTCTTGGACAATGGACATATTTTTCTCCTTAATGTAACGTGCCGATTAATCACGTCTGCCTATAACTTTTGACTAGAGAGGATATGGAATCTCTGGTTCTCCTGCAAGGTGCTAACATTATTGAATATTTGGTTCATCAACCGATCATATCGAATAAAACGATTGGTGACAATCACAAGAGATCCACCGGGCTTCAATTTAGCATATCCGCCGGCGATCAAGGCATTGGTAATCTGGTAGTTCACCTCTTTTCCACTATGGAAGGGCGGGTTTGAAAAAATGGCGTCATATTTAACATCCGGCAAGTTTACATACAAATCACTGGCATAGACTCTGGCTGATGAAATTCCATTAATCTTTAGATTTTCGAGAGCCGAACTCACCGACAGCAAATGATCGTCTGCTAAGTCAACATGTCCAGCGCCGAGGTGAGCGGCGAGAATGCCAATAATCCCGCAGCCGCACCCTATGTCGAGGACCTTACCATTTGATGGCACTTGCATGCACTCCAAGAGCATTTGTGTGCCTTCGTCGAGGTGGTCAAACGAAAATACACCAGGTAGTGTATGGATCGTAAAGGAAAAACCGCGCATATCCACCTGGAATTCATTCCAGGTTCCCGGGGCTATACCAGGTTGGTGAGTCCAGTCATGTAGTCTGACGACCGAGTTTTTCTTTTCAGCACGGTAAAGCCGCGCTCCTTGCTTATAGCCAAGCATATCTGCCGATCCAAATAAATCAGCAGCGTCTTTGGCGACGGATTGTACACCTTCATCGTTTGTACCAACAAGATAAAGGAGACCATTTTCGCCCAAGCATTGATGTGACTGGAGTAACCAACGGCGCGCTACCTTGCGACCTTTGGGCAATACCAGGAGTACGGAGTCGAAGGGACGTGCTGGCGGGTTGTCAAGATAAGCATCTGGATTCGAAAGATCGGGAAATACATGGATGCTGTTACGATCCATTGTCAAAGCATCGTTTACAGTTTGAATAACGGAGCTATAAGTAATGTCTGTAACCCAAATGTGTGCTAATTGAAGAAGTCCTGATAGGTAGGGCAGCACCTTATTCTCGGCAGTACCGAGTAATAATACGTTACAAGGGCGTAATAATGAAAATTCTTTCGAGAGGTAAATCTTAAGCACGGATAATATTGGATCGTTCTTAGGCATACCTATATTATAGACCATTGACGAAACTTAGAAAAAACGCTAAAATTCACCCGCTATTAAGACGTCTCCATATTGGGGGCGGCCTTTTTTTGATTTCGTACGGTTGCGATCTTTGCGCTGAAAAGCGAATGACATAAGAAAAGAGAATACTTTTCATATGTGGTTGGCTTTTGAGCCAAATATTACCTCCGGTGGAATCCGGAATGAAATGCCAAGAGCGATGGTAATCCCAGCAAGGTTGCTAGGGTGAGAGGCGCTCAAGGAAGGAATATATGGAGAAAGTTGTTTTACAAGCTGTTCGCCGTGAGGTAATTGGCAAACAGGTCAAGAGCTTACGCCGCGAGGGTAAATTACCGGCGGTAGTTTATGGTCGCCACATTGAACCGATGTCGATCTTGTTGGATGCACGCGATGCTGGAAAGGCATTGACCGGGCTAGCACCATCTACTTTAGTAACTGTGGAAGTGGATGGAAAAGCTTATCCGACCCTTGTGCGTGAAAAGCAGCGCAACAAGATCTTAGGGTCTTTGATCCATGTGGACTTCTTGGCTGTATCGATGGAAGAAAAACTGAGAACCGATGTTATGATCGCTATCGTTGGTGTATCACCGGCTGTTAAAGATTTCAATGGAATTCTTTACCAGGAATCAAACACGCTGGAAGTGGAGTGTCTACCCCAAGATCTTCCTGAAAAGATTGTTGTCGATATATCTGGCATGCTTCAGATCGGCGATACAATATATGTGCGCGATTTGAAATTGTCCGATCGGATCAAAATTTTGGGCGATGAGGATACGGTGATCGTATCTGTGACAGCTCAGGCTGCGGAGGAAATCGCAGCAGAGGCTGCGCCTGCAGAACCGGAAGTTGTTGAAAAGGGCAAGAAAGAAGAAGAAGAGTAAACTTGAACTGGCGGGCTACAAAGGCCCGCCAGTTTTTATATAAGAGCCTTTAAGAAACGCATCGTTATTTCCGCACTTACCCCCCAGAGGATTTCTCCATCATAAGGTTGGAAATAAATAACAGGGTGAGACTCGCTGCCCAATTGGAGCGCGTAAGGAGGTGGTAGTACATACTTGCCAATCCTATAATGGCTGGGGTCGGCCAACCAGTTGAGAGGGATTGTAAAAACACGGTTTACTTCATGATATGCTAATCGGATCTCGAAAGGCCAGCGGATGACCCCTACGATAGGTGATATGCAATAGTTGGTGATGGTGAGTAAATTTGCCAGACTTCCTAATATTCGTACTTTATTTGGGTCTAAGCCTACTTCTTCTTGAGCTTCACGTAAAGCCGTGGCTTCTGGTGATATGTCCTCAGGTTCAGAACGACCACCCGGGTAAGCGACTTGACCGCTATGTTCGACTAGCTTATCAGAGCGCTTGGTGAGCAAAATATGCCAGCCAATGGTTCCAGATAAATCTACGGGCGCACGCAGAAGAGGCACTAATACTGCTGCAGGACGAGGCGCATCAGGCAGAAATGCCGACAGAAAGCTATCTTTATGGTTTTCTTTCGGAATACTTTCCAGACGTTCCTGTATCTCGAGCTCAGATAATTTATTTAAATCGATCACAAATCACTATCAGGTGCAGTGGTATCAGGAGAATCATCGTTACCAGAATTCGTATCAAATCCTTGTTCTGTGACTTCTTCTCCTGGAATGATGGGGCGAGCAAAGACCAGGTATCCTGTATGAGCAACCATGCGGTCGGTTGGTCGTAGGCGTTCGGGGACAGCTTTATAAAAGCGAAGAAATATCTCGCAGACTTCTATAAAGGCAAAGTTCTCACGCTTAAGTGCAATTAGCAGTGTAGAAACCTGATTGGTCGTGGGCAAGATCGTACCAAATGGGCCACCTGGCTTTAGCGCCTCCCGCACTTGGGACAAATAATCATGCGGGTTGGGGACATCTAAGAATAATGCATCGACATCATGTTCTTCAAAGCCATCTTTGATATCGCCCAGCTTAAAATCGACGCGGTCAGCAAGGCCGATGCGTTGTAGATTTTTTATAGCAAGATGTTGCATTTCAGGACGGCTATCATAAGATGTAACTCGTCCTGTGGAACCTACCATGTATGCCAAGGCAGTCGTAAATGAACCGGAACCTGTACCGGCTTCTAAGACATGTTTGCCTGGGCCGATGCCCATGGTAACCAAAATAAAACCGATCTCCTTTGGATACATGATCTGTGTATTGCGCTTGATATCCAAAAGAATATCGCTCAGGGTCGGCTGTATCAGGATGAATGGGCTTCCAAGGTGGCTTTTAATCTGGGAGCCCCATGGTAGACCAATCAGATCGTTGTGATAAAGTATTCCACGGTGGGTTTGTAATTGTCCGTCAGAGACAAGCTTGATTGTAAATCGTTTGTTTTGTGCGCTAACCAGTTGGGCCAGGTCGCCCTTCTGAGCATGTGTTTGGAATTCAGCAGTCATATTTGGGGTACTCGATTCGAAATGATTAAGAATAACGGTTATTTTACTTGAAGTATGGCAATTAGCGTAGGTGAGCAAAATGCAAACTCATTGGCAATTCGCACAATTGGTGCAACCTTGACGAAAAAACAGATGACTGATAAACTGCGGAACAGTAAAGGTGGCACGTGTGTTCTTTCTGGAGTTCGTAAGAAGCCGGTCTGGACCTTTGTGCAGTTCGGACCGGTGGCGTTTAAATCGGCACAACCGATGTAATACGACCGTAGCGGGATCACATGGGCACCAAATCAACAATTCAGGAATCGAAAGAAGGAGTAAGCAAGATGAACGAACGTGTGACAGGCACGGTCAAATGGTTCAATGCCACGAAGGGTTTTGGCTTTATTGAGCGCCCGGATGGCCCCGATGTCTTTGTGCATTTCTCTGCAATCCAATCTGAAGGTTTCAAAACCCTTGATGAAGGCCAGCGCGTTGAATTTTCCATCGAGCAGGGACCGAAAGGCTTGCAGGCAGCAAAAGTCATCAAAATTTAATAGAGTTCCGATAGACATTTATTAATCCCCTCGAGACAACGAGGGGATTTCTTTTTTTCACTTTTGTGCTGTGCGTTTAATCGCACCCAAAAAGAAAGCGCCACATCAGGTAGCAAGAACCAAGCCTAAGATTACAGAGACAGCAATATCGATACCATTATCCATGTACAATCGACTCTAGTCTTTCGATAATACCACCTCCCAGGCATACATCCTGATCATAGATGACCACTGCTTGACCCGGGGTGATATCACGCATAGACCTGTCAAACTTTACATGGATTCTATCTCGATCAAAAAAAGTAATCTCTGCCAATTCATCATGTGACTTGTATCGTATCTTAACCTGGGCTCTGATGGGGTGCGTTGGAATCTGACCTGAGATCCAATTAACCTGATTGGCAGTCAGCTCGTATTGACCGAGGGCATTGGAAGGTCCAACTACCAGCGAATTATGCTCGGAGTCTTTTTTCAACACATACAATGGTGATAGAGATGCAATCCGTAGCCCTTTTCGTTGGCCGATGGTGTAATAAGCTAACCCTGTATGCTGACCAATGACTTTTCCTTCGGTGTTCAAAATCGGTCCTGACTGGATTGTTCCGGGTGCATGGCGCAATAGAAACTCACGATAATCCTCTCTGGCAAGGAAACAGAGATCTTGGCTTTCGGGACGTTCTGCAACGGGTAAGTTATATTTCCTGGCTAATTCACGCACCTGTGGTTTGGTATATTCACCCAACGGGAAGATGGCGTGAGCTAATTTATCTTGATTGAGAATGTGTAAAACATAGGATTGATCTTTATTTCGATCCAGACCACGTAATAGCTCGATGTTGCCGGTATTGGATTCGCGTAAGCGAACATAATGTCCTGTTGCCAGCGCATCAGCGCCGAGTGCAAGAGAGTGATTGAATAAATATTCCCAACGGACATGACGATTACAAGCCAAGCATGGATTGGGTGTAATGTTGTGTGAGTAACCGTCCAGGAAGTATGACACAACGTGTTTATAGAAGATATCCTGTGCATCAAGTGCATAAAAGGGGATATCCAGGCGTGCGGCTACGCGCCGCGCCATAGCCATTGCATCGGGTGTACAGCAGCGATTGTTTTCCTCGTTCCCTGGCTCACTCCACAAACGCAGCATGATACCGATCACTTCATATCCCTGTTCGACAAGTAAGGCAGCTGCCACAGAGCTATCTACACCACCGCTCATCGCAATGACAACTTTTTTATGAGCTCTCATCATTGTAGTCCAGAGCGATCAAGGATCATAAATTACGGAGTTGGGAAACCATCCCCGGTAGTAAATCTAGAAACCGATCGATATCCTGAGCGGTAACAGATTTGCCCAGTGTCACTCGGAGCGATCCTAACCCCCAATCGCGGGTGTAACCTACAGCGGTGAGAACGTCAGAGGGTTCGGGGTCGCCTGTCTTGCAAGCAGAACCTGAAGAACAAGCAAAGCCGGCAGAGTCCAAGGCCATCAGAAGCTTATTGCCATCGATTTTATGAAATACGAAACTTGCATGATTGGGCAAACGATTGATTGGGTGACCAGTCAACTCAACTTCCGGTATTTCCTCTAGAATGGTACCAATAATCCTATCGCGAAAGGGCAGCATATGGTTGACATTGAGTTGCTGTTCAGTTGTAATCAATCGAAGTGCTTCGGCGAGTCCTATGATATAGGGGATATTTTGTGTGCCAGCACGATGACCAAGCTCCTGACCTCCTCCTGTCTGGGTAGGTAGGAGCTGGATGTCCTTATTCAGATAAAGCACACCAACCCCTTTCGGACCATAGAATTTGTGAGCACCAATCGACATACTGTCAAGATTAAGGGCTTTAACGTCAATCGGAAGATAAGCAGCAGCTTGAACTGCATCGGTGTGGAAGGGAATACCTTTGATCTTACATAATGCCCCGATCTCGGTGATCGGATTGATCGTACCGATTTCATTATTGGCATAGATAATCGATGCGATAGCGGTATCCTGGCGCAGATATTCAGCAACTGACTCAGGATTAACCATACC
>ERZ1649853.288-NODE-288-length-21257-cov-5.649609_pt1 | contig 21257 bp, 15 predicted proteins | sample MGYA00575353_ERZ1649853 | MGnify/ENA primary metagenome ERZ1649853 (study PRJEB40853, sample SAMN11349654) | freshwater sediment metagenome | isolation source: river sediment | host: Sediment | place: India: Okhla Barrage, New Delhi | collected 2017-02-21 ...
CCCCCCCCCCCCCCCCCCCCGGCGCGGGGAATTGGTTCTTTGACGGATTCTCTTGCTGCTATCAAATACCATGTGTTCGACAACAAGATATTTTCCTTAGAGCAGATTTTGGATATGCTGGACTCGAACTTTGATCGAAATGAGCGCAACCGTCAGTTATTGCTGAACCGTACTCCTAAGTATGGCAATGATGATGCATATGCGGATGAAGTGATGATGAGTATTTTCGAAATGTATTACAATGCAGTAGATGGGCGGCACAACACAAAAGGTGGTGAATATCACATCAACCTGCTACCGACGACAGTACATGTCTACTTTGGCTCAGTTACCGGTGCTACTCCAGATGGACGCAAAGCTTATACACCCTTGTCCGAAGGTGTATCTCCTGTTCAGGGAGCAGATCATCATGGACCAACAGCGGTTTTGCGCTCGGTGGCGAAGATGGATCATGCACGCACCGGAGGAACACTTCTAAACCAGAAATTTACACCTCAAATCTTGGCAAGTGAAGAAGGGTTAGACAAGCTGGTACAGTTGATCCGCACCTACTTCCGTTTGGATGGGCACCATATTCAGTTTAACGTTATAGATGCAGCGACACTGCGCGATGCCCAGGCTCACCCCGAGCAGTATCGTAGCCTGATCGTGCGGGTGGCAGGCTATAGCGATTACTTTTGTGATTTGAGCAAAACGTTACAAGACGAGGTAATTGCTCGGACGGAACACCAGGATTTTTAATTCAAATCTTGGGAAGCTCAATGGTTTGCTGCTGCTGGTACTTACCCTTCTTATCGGCATAAGAAACTTCGCATGCTTCATCTGCCTGGAAGAATAGCACCTGGGCGATGCCCTCGTTCGCATAGATCTTCGCAGGGAGTGGGTTGGTATTCGAGATGCCTAAGGTCACGAAGCCTTCCCATTCAGGCTCAAAGGGGGTTACATTGACGATGATACCGCAACGGGCGTAAGTTGATTTCCCAAAGCAGATGGTAAGCACACTGCGCGGAATATGAAAATACTCGACGCTACGCGCCAGGGCAAAGGAATTGGGCGGGATGACGCATACATCCCCTTTATGATCCATGAATATATGCTTGTCGAAGTCCTTGGGATCCATCACCGGAGTGTTGCCATTCATCAACACTTTGAATTCATCAGCCACGCGAAAATCATACCCATAGGAAGAAACGCCATACGAAATCACACCCTCACGCATCTGTCGATCGGCGAAGGGTTCGATCATTTTTTGTTCAATAGCCATCTTTCGGATCCAGTGGTCGGGTTTCAGTCCCATGAGGTACTCCTATAAAAGAGGATGTTGTCTGGCTGCGTTATATTATAGAGAAGAATTAGGGCATTGTAAACCAACCACTGGCAGTAAATATCTTTTCGAGGTATTCTGATGCCTCGACCTCGGTCATCAAGCGGGGGCGCGCCAGGTCGATGAATTCGATCGGTATCAATTCAACGCCAAGGTAGTGATTATCATAAAAGATGTGTCGGTCGATGAAGCCATAATCACAGGCATAGTTCGCACAATAATGATATTGATCAAAGAATAGATTGCCCAAGCCGTAATGTATAAAAGCGCCATTCTCAAAAGCCATGCTATGAGGTTCGTGGGCTTGGCTGCCGCTCACAACGGTAGCTCCATAACTGGCAATCTTACCAAAATCCTCCACCAAGATTGGTTCAGCCTTCATCCGGTTATATTCCCGGTGTTGGAAGGTGAAGATTACCTCATACCCTTCTGCGCGCAGGCGTGGTATCTCGGCGCTAAGCCACTCAAAGTCACATTGCGCCGCGCCTGGGTGAGTCGATGTGGCCAAAGCGGATTCGGGTATTTGGTCGCGCCGAACTGGCCATCCGATGTTGCAGCCCAGAAAAGCCAGTTTGTTACCGTTGTTCTCGATCAATAACGGCTGGCGAGCCTGCTCCGCATTTATACCGCCACCGTAAACAGGCAAGCTGTGAGATGCGTATAGATCCAAAGTATATTTCATAGCTGCGTCGCCCCAGTCGGCGAAGTGATCTCCAGTTAACTCGATCAGATCAACACCTACTTCCTCCAAGAGAGCGAAGTAGGCAGGGCTACTGCAGAAGGAGATCAATGGTTGTGGTTGGTCTTCAGGGGCAGGCGTTGGGAGTGACGGGAACGGACATTCTGGAGAGAAAGGGATTTCGTTGCTGATGTGGGTAATATCTGCCTGGCGTAGGAGCGCACCAATATCCTCGGCAGGATAGGTAATACCATAGCGTTCCATCCACAATGCGGTGCCCCGTACCAAGGCGGTGACGCCGGTCATTGCCACGACAGTTAATTTGGTTGAATCGCGATTGCTGGCTGGCAAGCTGAGACCCTCGGGTAGTGAGGTCAATGGAGTATTGTTTTTATCCACTACACCAATAGGAACCGATAAGGGGTAGCCTTCAAGGTCGAATTCTTTATCGAGAGGTGACACCCCATCGATTTTTAAAACTTTCCACTCAGGCTCAATCGTTTCAAAGGGAATCAGCGCCCAAGAAGGTTGGTGCTGCCAGGCATAACCAAGCAGATCGCTAGCGGGCATTACCTGCACAGCGTCTTCCCCAGCCAATCCCCACCATGTGGCAAAGACTGCCTGAGTATCTTCAGACATGAGCAGTGGCTGTCCGGAAGAAAATATTGTAGATGTTCCAGCCCAAGCATCTTTAATATCTTGAAAATTAACCCCATGGTTAGTCGTTGGGAATGGAGCGACGAGCGCATACACCCAACGGCTCGAATGGACTGAATCCGAAATCGTCAGGATGTAATCAGCCTGGCTATTCTCAATCTCCCTGATGCTGGCGGGGAGGACGATGAGATCTCGAAGCGATTGGGGAATAGATGGTTCGATAAATAGTCTATTAGCAGGTGGAGTCTGGGTATTGGAAGGCGTAACTGAAGGAATGGGAGTTGCCGTATAAGTAGCTTGTGATAAGGGAGTGGGTAGTTCTGTATTCTCAATGATTGGTGTTGCTTGAGAAATGGGCGAACAGGCAACCAGGCATGCTACAAGCAGAGTAAATATAGCAAGCAGGTAGCCGCCTGTCGCTAGCCAGCGGGACTTGGGCGCGTGGATCATAGATGTTAGTGCAGCGAAAAACCGCCTCTTTCTTCGATGGACTGTGCAATTTGGACTTCGATTCGGCTTGCCTTAACTTCCAACTCACTTAGCTCGCTGATAAATCCCTGAGCAGCTAGTCGATCTTGCAGGGTCTTGGCATTGATGCGCACATTCATTCCAGCACCCGTCAGAGCGGCCCTGGCGAGCGCTGCACCTGATCCGCCGTCACTAATGGCATTTGCATTGCCGCGCTGAACTACAACGGAAGCCAACTCCAAAACCTGAACAGCCTTGCGTGCAACCTCCAAAGGGACCTGTGTGGCGACCAGCGTGGCGGTTTCAATTGCCAGGTTGCGGATAATTTCTTGATCTGGTGAATCTTTGGGCAGCTTGAAAGCCGACATTATTTCCATAAACGCAGCTGTATCCTTTTCTACAGACTGGGTCAGTTCTGCTCGCAACCCTTCTGCTTGATCTATCACAGACCACATCTGTGGTTCTACTTCAGCATATTTCTTTTTCCCTACCGTTAAACGAGCAACCATGCAAACTAAGGCAGCAGCAGCAGCGGCGGTATATGCAGAAGCTGCGCCACCACCAGGTGCAGCAGTACCCTGTGCCAACGAGTCTAAAAATTCTTCTCCTTCTATTCTATGCTTTTCCCCGACAGGCTTTTCCTGCAAAGCTGTGAAGATACGTTGTTCGAGTATTTGTTCTGGCTCGAACTGGTCGAGCTGAAGATACCAAATAGCCGCATTGATCAGTGCTTCTTGGGGGATTAGCCCTACCAACTCGCTGTGATGAATCCCAACGCCATATCGCTCAGCCTCTCGGCGGATTAATTCAACCACGCGGGCAATTGGTGTCTTCTTGTAATTGGTGAGATTCATGGACACCTGTGCCCGTCCCTCAACCAGTAACCCCAGTGCCTTCACGAAACGCAACCCACCGGATGAATTGCGCACAGAATGGGCGATCTTATCGGCGATAGTAACATCATCTGTAGTCAGGTATACATTGAAGGCAACAAGAGGTTGTCGAGCGCCAATGACAACAGCCCCAGCGGTACCCACTCGGGAGGGACCAAAATCTGGAACGCGGTTGGGATTTCTTTGAATCTCGTCCTTAAGCAGCTCATATTGCCCGCGGCGGATATCTTCAAGATTCTTCCTGTCTGGGCGTGTAGCAGCTTCTTCATACAAGTATACTGGAATTTGTAGTTCATCACCCACCCGTTTGCCCAGACTGCGCGCAATTTGGACACAATCTTGCAACGTTAAACCGGAGATGGGCACGAATGGTACAACATCAGTTGCGCCAATGCGTGGATGCTCTCCAGTGTGCTCGTCAAGATTGATCAACTCTGCTGCTTTGGCGATCGAACGAAAGGCTGCTTCAGAAACAGGTTCTGGTGCACCAAGGAAGGTGAGTACGGTGCGATTATGGTCAGTATCTGAGTGGCGGTCAAGTAGAGTTACACCGTCAACACTGATTATTGATTGGATGATCGCTTCGACAACCTGTGGACGGCGAGCATCAGAATAGTTTGCAATACACTCAACAATTTGTGCAGGCATAGTATCCTCTATCGGAGATTTGGGAGTAATTATAACCTCAGAATTTTAATCCAATTCTCCAAATGTAATTTGAGATTTGGTATAAAATAAAACAAATGGTCTTGAAAAAATTTTCTGTAGTGGTGTTGTTATTCTTTTTTATCCTTTTGAGTGCCTGTGTTCGTCCAAGAAAACCTTTGGATGAGGTCTGGTTATCTTCTGGAACAGATACTTCACTCTTAACAACTATTCAAGCGGGAGAGACACCGGGATTGGCTTCAATTCGCGTTCGCCATCCAGGCGATGTAATCGAAACCCCCACGCCGGATGCGCAACATGTTTTGCCGACCCCGCGCACGGATGCAGAAGAATACGTTGTGCAATCCGGTGATACTCTTGGTAAGATTGCTCAACGCTATGGGGTGACAGTTGATCTTCTGGCCTCGGCAAATGCAATTGAGGATCCTAATCTGCTCAATGTAGGGATCGCTCTTCTGATTCCCGCTCCTCAACCCGGTCTCCCTGGCACAAGTTTTAAAATCATACCCGATTCCGAATTTGTCTATGGGCCACAAGCTGCACCGTTTGACATCTTCTTGTTCGTGAAGAACAAAAACGGTTATCTGGCTAACTACCGTGAAGAGATTGATGGCGAACGAGTTGGGGGTGCTGCAATAATTCAACGGGTGGCGCAAGAATATTCAGTCAACCCACGTTTATTGTTAGCAGTATTGGAATACCAGAGCGGATGGTTGACGAAAATTAACCCCGCAGAAGGCACTTTAGATTATCCGATGGGTGTACCCGATAGCTGGCGTAAGGGACTATATCAGCAGCTTGCTTGGGCAGCCAACACACTAAACCGGGGTTATTACCTTTGGCGAGTGAACGGTGTAGGGAACTGGGTACTGGCAGATGGCTCGGTCGTGACGATCGATCCAACCATCAATGCTGGTACTGCAGGCGTGCAGGGTTTATTTGCCTCATTGTGTGACCGAACCGGTTGGGATGCGGCCGTCTCGGGAGTTGGTTTATTTCAAGTATTCTTCGAACAATTCGGTTACCCATTTGATTATGGGGTTGAACCTTTATTGCCGTACAACCTTTCTCAACCTGTAATGCAGCTTCCATTTGAGCCAGGTATAGTGTGGTCGTTTACGGGCGGCCCGCATGGCGGCTGGGGAAGCTGGTCTGGCTGGGCTGCATTGGATTTTGCTCCCCCAGGGGAGGCGCTAGGCTGTGTGCAAAGTGATGCCTGGGTGGTGGCGGTAGCAAATGGTTGGGTCGTCCGCTCTGGCCGCGGTGCAGTGGTGCAGGACCTGGATAACGATGGACTGGAGCAAACTAGTTGGACAATTTTATACATGCATATCGAAACGCGTGATCGAGTGCAGGAAGGGATATATCTACGTGCGGGAGAGCGCATAGGTCACCCATCTTGCGAAGGCGGCGTTTCCAGCGGCACACACGTGCATCTGGCTAGAAGGTATAATGGGGAATGGATTCCCGCGGACCAGCAGATACCGTTTGTTTTGGATGGCTGGACATCTCAAGGAGTAGGGATAGAGTATGATGGATATCTGGTACGGGATGGTAGATCAATTGAAGCGTGGGAAGGTTATTATCCAGCCAACCAAATCCAACGCTAATCAACGGCAGGTGTTGTTAGCTCTAGGAGTATTTGCGTTGGTGACGCTGGCTTGTTCGATTGGCGTGCTCGGACAAGACGATCCCATATTTTCTCCACCTGGCGATCCGGCATATCAGAAGGGAACATCAGTGCCTGTCTTGCCAACCGACTGGGCACAGTCAAATAATAGTGGGGCACCGATTGGCGGAGGAGGGCTGCCTGATGAAGCGATTGGGATACCTACACCCATCCCGATACACGGAGAAAGTACCCTCAGGTTATATGATTCGCAAGCTGGAGATACATTGCCTGTAGTGGCAGTAAGATTTGGCGTCGAGGCGAGCGAGATTACATCTCCGATAGATCCCCTTCCGGCTGAATCATTGCTGTCCCCACATACGTTACTGATCATACCCAATAGATTAGCAAATACTACATCTCAACAGAAAGTCTTACCCGATAGTGAGTTGGTGTATTCCCCGTCAGCAGTTGATTTTGATGTGAACGAATATGTAAATCAAGCAGGTGGATATCTTAGTACGTATAGTGAATGGCTAGGTTCTACGGGCTGGACCTCTGGAGCAGATGTTGTGCAATATATTGCTACAGAGAATTCTATCAACCCGCGGCTTCTATTGGCCTTGCTCGAATACCAAAGTGGATGGATCTACGGGCAACCACAGGACTTTGCCCGTCGAGATTATCCATTGGGGGTTATTGAACTGGGTCGTAAAGGATTATATTCGCAATTGACATGGGCTGTGAACAAATTATCGATAGGTTTTTATGGATGGCGAGAAGGATTACTGACAGATATTCAGTTCTCAGATGGTGTGACAGCACGGCTTGAACCTGGATTGAACGCGGGTTCGGTAGCATTGCAATATTACTTGTCTTTTATCTACGACACACCAGGCTGGGTAGAAGCCCTCGATGAGGAAAACGGATTACCGGCACTCTATGAACGTATGTTCGGCAATGCCTGGGCAAGGGCTATAGAAGTTGAACCGCTCTATCCTCCTGATCTGACACAACCGCACTTGATTCTGCCATTTTTGATCGGTCAGAGATGGAGTTATACTGGTGGACCACACGGCGCCTGGGAGCATGACGGAGCACGCGCTGCAGTAGATTTCGCGCCTGGTAGCACTAAATCTGGTTGTGTGGATTCGTATGCCTGGGCTGTAGCCATGGCGCCGGGATTAATTGTTCGTACTGGTACGGGACTTATCGTCCAGGATTTGGACGGCGATGGATTGGAGCAGACTGGTTGGGTGTTACTTTACTTGCATGTCTCAAACAAGCAGGTGAACGTCGGGGACTGGGTGGAGACAAGTGATTTACTAGGGCATCCATCTTGTGAAGGTGGTATATCAACCGGCACACACCTCCATATTGCCCGTAAGTATAACGGGGAATGGATCCCGGCAGATGGTCCCCTACCGTTTGTAATGAGCGGATGGCAAGCTCATGCGGGGCAAGATCCCTATTATGGAACGCTCACACGTAATGATCAAACGATTTACTCCAGCCTTTACGGAACATATGAGTCTTTAATAGCGCGACAGCGAGACGACCCATAGGATATATGAAGGTGTTTAATTTCAGGTTAAAGCATTCAGCGGAACACCGCATGATGGGTTTTAATCGTTGGTTTGAGCTTATCGTGCTATGTACATTTATAACGATGGGCGGCATATCTGCGTGTTCAATTCAGGAAACTACCCATGTTCCTTCGCTGACTGAGCTTCCAATTTCCACAACAGCGGTGCCTGTTTTAGAGATGACCCAGGCATCAATCACTGTGACGCCAGTACCGTCTCGACCATCCTATACACCTGGAGAGTTGGTGGATTATGTTGCCCAAACCGGGGACACATTACCAGTACTGGCTATCCATTTCAATACTTCAGTTGAAGAAATCCTGGCCGCAAACACTTTTATTCCTGAGGATGCAACAACCATGCCGCCAGGTATGCCAATGAAAATCCCAATCTATTATGCGCCATTTTGGGATTCACCGTACCAAATTATTCCTGATGATCTATTCATTAATGGCCCTGCGCAGATAGGATTTGATAGTGCAGAATTCATCGCCAACAAACCGGGCTGGTTGAACGGTTATGCGGAATATGCGTTTTATGGTACCCATACAGCGGCTGAAATTGTTGATTATGTATCTCTGCAATATAGCGTAAGCCCTCGTTTATTGCTGGCTCTGATCGAATATCAGGCTGGTGGATTGAGTCAACCCAGCCTTCCTCCAGATGGGGTGACCTATGTACTGGGGAATGTCGATTGGCAGAAGAAAGGCTTGTATCGACAGTTAGTATGGGCAGCGGACACTTTGAATAATGGGTATTATAGCTGGCGAGCTGGCTCTCCAGAGACTTTTGATACCCTTGATGGCCGGCTCATTCGACCGGATCCATGGCAAAATGCAGCCTCAGTTGCTTTGCAGTATTATTTTTCACGTCTGTTCGATGGGGATTTGTATGCACATTCAATTGCTCATGATGGAGTAGCGCAAACATATAAAGAGCTATTTGGTGATCCATGGCAAAACGTTGAACCCCATATCCCGGGTAGTCTGGCACAGCCAGAATTTCGTTTGCCATTTTATGCAGGTCTTGAATGGGCTTATACGGGTGGGCCTCATTCTGCTTATGGGAGTGGCGCGCCGTTAGCCGCTTTGGATTTTGCACCAGGCGCCATGAAAAGTGGCTGTACACCCACTCACGCGATGGCAGTGGCCGTTGCTTCAGGTGTGATTGCACGGTCGGAGACTGGGCTAGTGATGCTAGCCCTAGATGGTGACGGGGATGAGCGGACGGGATGGGTGGTATTATATCTACACGTCGCTACTGAAGGGCGCGCCTCACTCGGTAAGGTCATCAACACAGGTGATCCGGTTGGGTATCCATCTTGTGAGGGTGGGATTGCTACGGGGACACATCTTCATATCGCGCGCAAATATAATGGCGAATGGATATTAGCCGACAGTGTCTTGGCTTTTAACCTTGGAGGGTGGATCGCACATAATGGCGATACTGAATATCAAGGCACATTAAGCCGCAATACAAAAGTAATCACGGCATGTGAATGTTCTGATGCCGGTAGCCAAATTATTGCTGATGAAAGATAACGGGATCGACTCATGGCTGCTCCGTCGTTAAGTTTTATTATTGCAGGACAACTACGCCGGGATTATGTCTTATTTCCAGATGGGAAAATGTGCCTGGATGTCCCAGGCGGTAATTTGATCTATGCGGCAGTGGGGCTCGGTGTTTGGAATCCCGAGGTAATGCCAGGATTAGTGGCGCGTGTAGGCGAAGATTATCCACGGGAATGGCTGGAGCGTTTCGCTCGGGCAGGATTTGATGTACGCGGCATTCGGATATTGCCTGAAGCTTTGGATTTGCGCTCATTTTATGTATATACGGAACGAACCAAACGGCTATCCGATGACCCTGTAAGTCATTTCGCACGCCTTGGGCAACCACTCCCCAAAGCACTACTAAATTACAAGTCGAAGGATACTTCGTTTGACAGCCGTACGAAGCTGATGCCTATCTCGTTACGGCAAGCAGATTTGCCAGATGATTTTCTCGAGGCAAGTGCAGCGCATCTATGCCCTGTAGATTATCTGACTCACACTTTATTGCCAGCAGTTCTACGACAAGCTGGTTTTACTACAGTCACACTCGATCCTACTGCAGGGACGATGACACCGACATTTTGGAATGACATACCTGCTCTCGTGACTGGATTGACCGCCTTTCTGCCTTCAGAAAGCGAGATACGCAACTTGTTTCATGGTAGAAGTACAGATTTATGGGAAATGGCGGAAAGCTTGGGCTCTTACGGTTGTGAGTTTGTTGTGATCAAGCGAGGCGAGAGCGGTCAATATCTCTATGATAGTGCTTCTCGGAATCGGTGGCAAATTTCAGCTTATCCGGCTCGCCTGGCGGACCCGACTGGTGCAGGAGATGCGTTTTGTGGTGGTTTTTTGGCGGGTTATCGCAAGACTTATGATCCTGTGGAGGCTGCATTGTACGGGGCGATTTCTGCATCGCTGACAATCGAAGGTAGTGGCCCATTATATGCGTTAGATGCTTTACCAGGGCTGGCACGGGCTCGTTTAGAAGCATTACGCGAAACTGTGCAAAGGATATAGGATGGACAAAACTCTCACAAACAGGGTCATTGATTTGGCATGCGCTATTCAACAGATTCCTGCGCCTACATTTGCGGAATCTCAAAGAGCGGCATTCATACAGCAATGCTTCATAGAAGGGGGATTATTACAAGTTAGCAGAGATACTTTGGGCAACGTTTATGCGCGGATTCCGGGTATGTCAAAAGCGGCACCTCTGGTCGTAACTGCGCATTTAGATACTGTGTTTCCTATTGAAACCGATTTGACACTTAAGCGTACGTCAGATACGATATCTGGCCCGGGGATTGGGGATAATTCATTAGGTGTAGCAGCGCTTTTTGGGTTGATCTGGGGCTTAGGGGAATTGCCGCGGGACGTCTGGCTGGTTGCAAACGTCTGTGAGGAGGGATTAGGAAATTTACGCGGTATCAAAGCAATCGTAGACAGGTTTGGTCGAGATGTGCTGGGATATATCGTAGTCGAAGGAATGTCTCTGGGACAGGTTTTTCATATTGGGTTGGGCGTCCAACGGTATCGTATCACTACTTACACGTCTGGTGGGCATGCCTGGGTGGATTATGGAAAACCATCAGCTATCCAAGAATTAGCAGAACTTGCGGTGAATATCAGCCACTTACCTTTGCCAACCAGTCCAAGAACCTCTTTGAATATCGGTGTGATCCAAGGGGGGACATCAATTAATACGATCGCGGCTGAGGCCAATATGCAGTTAGATTTGCGTTCAGAGGATCCCAAAACGCTAGCTGACCTGGCAGTTCAGGTGGAAATGTTGGCAAAGAACTTACAGCGGGATATGCCAAATCCTGTTCGCACAAAAGTAGAGGTGATTGGTCAACGCCCAGCAGGGCATTTGCCATCTGATCATCCATTGGTCAGCCTGGCAGTAAACTGTTTGCAAGAGCAGGGTATAACTGCACGGTTAAATACCGGATCTACAGATGCAAACTGCCCACTATCTTATGGATTGCCTGCTGTTTGTGTCGGTATTACTACTGGAGGTGGATCACATACAACCGAAGAATTCATCAATGTGCGCCCTGTGGAACAGGGTTTAAAACAATTAATCGCCCTCGTCAGTCAGGCGTGCATTAAATTTCCTTGACTCTCCAACAACCTCCAAAAAAAGTAATCTTCTGGATTTTGTAAGTCGATTCCCAGCCTTTGGGATACTTGTGTTACCACTGGATGTCAAAAAAGGTTGAATTAGTTATCCCCACTTCAAGCCTGTAAATATCATCTGAAAGCAACTTTGGTGTGATGTTCTGATTTTCAGAGATCACTTGGCGAGGCGATTTAGGTAGAACGATATCGATAATCCCTTCTATCTTTCCTGGGCGGTCAATGCGGAACGAGACCCCGGAGTCCTGCGGACTCCAATCCTTTACTTCCATGCCTTGAGAAATGTGGATGTTGCTGCCGGCATAGATTGGGCGGTCTGAGTTCACTGAACGAACTGCGAGTAAGTAAGCGCTATGAGCGGGAAGCTCGTTCAAAACTAGTCTACCATCAACAATCTGAAAAAATCGCCCGCTCCAAAACTCTCGTGCCAGATATTTTTGATTGGGATCCAGGTGTGTCTTCTTCAGGAGTAACGTTTTATCGATCGGCTTGTCGAGCCAATTAAAAATACCTAGCAAACTCCAATACCCACAGGCTCCTGTGAGATCCAACTGAACCAGGCTTGGCGTAGACTGATCGAACCAGTCTAGAATATCTGGGCGTTTGTCTATGAGGGGTAACAAAACTTGTGCGATGCGTAAGCGCTTCTCTGGTAATTTTGAGAGATCGTCAGATAAAAAGAACGAGCCGCCAGTGATGGCAATTACACTGGCTATCGTTTGAACCTCTTCTAAGGACAAATTGCTATCAGGTCTCACCAAGAGACAGTCAGGATCATTAATCCACCAGCGTTTGTGCATAGGTGATCTGGTGAGGGCATTGTGAAGCGAATAACGTGCAGAAGGCATGGAAGTCTCATGGCGAAAAAGGGTTTCGATCCCTAGGAAAGATGGGTACCAATTGCGAGCGGTGTCTGTGCCAATGCGCATATAATCTACCAACCCAATTGCTGGCCCTAAGGGGCATCCGCATCCTAACAAGGTCGCTTTGGGGCCTGCAGCTTGCCGCAGTGCGGACAAGCTGGAGCGCAATACTTGAGCCCGAGATTGGTGAGGATCGTGGTGCTTGCCTTGTAAAGCAGCCGCATACAAGAAATCAAGCTTGAGGTAGTGATACCCCCATTCGTGGACAGCCCGTTGAATCACTTGTTTACAGTATTCGAGTGCATCGGGATGTGTCAGATCAAGAGCAGTAGTGAATGCATTCCAGCAGAATCCCGCGTTCACTGGCTGGTGAAGACGGTTCCGAAGCAACCAATCAGGGTGCTGATGATAGAGTTCTGACTTTGGGTGAACGATGAATGGAGCTAGCCATAGGCCAGCGGTCATGCCAGCCTTTTGAATATCTGCAGATAAAGGCGCTAAGCCTTGGGGAAAATCTGGTTTGCAGGTAAACCAATCTCCAATATTTTTCTCAAACCCATCATCTATTTGGATTATGTTAAGAGGTAAATCGGAATGAAGGTTTTCTGCAGCAAGCGTATTTTGTTGTATTGCTTCGGGTGTAATCGTGCCTGTGAAATCGCTGGAGTAATAATACCATGAGCACCAACCGCTAGGAGAGGATATTTCCTGTAAGGAAGAGATGCCGTTTTCCCGTGCAACCGCTTCTATATAGGGCCCTAGAGGATCTGGGGCATCGAGATTGAAGGGGTAGATGCATGCCCAATCAGTAGAAATCTTGTCGCCAGGATCCAGCTGTACTCCGTCACCACTCGCCCACATGCGGAGTGCTGGATTGTAAGGATCCAAGAAAACTTCTAATGAGCCAAAGTGGTTTCTTTGTGAGAGAAACCCCACCAGTACGCCAGTGCGACTCTGAACATCACCAAGAATACCAAACATATCACTCCGGAACATACGGTTGTGATTTGGACGTCCTGTCGATGGATTTTCGATCATTGCTCGACGGATGACGCCTAGGCGAGTAGTCTGATATCTATCGCTTGGTTGATAGACACCCGAATAACTCCACGACTGCCAGCCATTCGAGAAAAATGCTAATTCCCTCTGCCCGGTAGAGATGGATAAATCGATTACGCCTTTATTTGTGTTTTGGGCTTTGATGATGGATTGCGAGACTGATGATCCGATTGATCCATGAGATATATTTATAAAACCTAGATTCAGAAGCTCGATTTGTTCGATACTGACCGGTTTTTTTGAGTGGTTTGAAACCCGAAGCTTCCAAATGAGAATCGGAGATTGCTCTGGCAGCGTGAAATTTATTTGATATTCGAGTTGGTGACTGTCAGGACCTATATCAACAATAATTTGTCGAGCACATCCCTGATTCGTATCAACAGTTTTAGATTCACCCACCGAAATTTGATTCCAATGGTCGAGCGCCCTTACATGCTTCCCTTGCGACCGATAATGTAAGCTCAAACGGGCATTTTGCATTCGAAATTGAGCGTCTCCTTGACCATATACATCCCAAGTAGAACGTTCAGGATGCAAAGCGACGTGAAATGCGTTGTTCTTCAAATAGTAGGACATCTGGCACCTGCTTTGGATTATACTTTACCTTCAAACCAGCGTTTCTATAAATGGTAGAATAGGTAAATAGCGAAATGTAACGATTCCACCAAGGACGCATCTAATGAGTGATGAAGCAATCCAATTAACAACAATCGACGGTTTTTCACTTGATGCTTTACGCTTGGGCGACCGGTCCGAGTTTTCTCGACTGGTTGATGCATATTATTCGAACATTTATCGCTTGGCGTTGAAAATGCTTGGAAACCCGCAAGATGCCGAAGATATCTTGCAAGAAACTTTTTTGAAAGCATATAAGCACTTAAAGAGCTTTGACGGTCGTTCAAAGCTTTCCACATGGCTGTTTCGTATTGCTACGAACGAGTCATTGATGTTATTGCGTAGAAGGCATATGGATGAAGTATCTGTCGATGAGCCAATTGAAACCGAGGATGGTGAACAAGAGCCAATCCAAATCGTGGATTGGTGTTGTTTACCGGAAAATGAGTTGATGTCAAAAGAAGTCCGTAAAAATATTGACTTGTCGATTGATCGACTGCCCGATACCCTGAAGGTAGTTTTTGTGTTGCGCGACCTAGAAAACTTGTCAACTCAGGAAACTGCGGAGGTCTTAAACCTCAGTGAGACAGCGGTGAAGACGCGTCTCTCGCGGGCCAGATTACGGTTACGGGAGGATCTCTCAGTTTATTTTGGTGCAATAACTGGCAAGTATTCCCGCGACAGCGATGTGGAGTGATAGATATGGAACACCAACATAATTGTCGACATTTATTAAGCGAGCTGTCAGAATACGTCGATGGTGAACTCGAAGGGAATCTGTGTGCAGAGTTGGAGCGGCACCTGGCAGATTGTGAAAATTGTCGAATAGTGGTAGATACTTTGAAAAAAACGATTTACTTGGTTCATACTACCGCAGAGGATGAAACCATTCCTCCCGATATTCGAGACCGTCTATTTAAATGTTTGGATCTCAACGAGTTCCTTGATTAAATTCCGCTTCCTACTTTAACCGACGTGCATCCCCAATACGTATTGTTATTCCTTGAGAATCGAGATGCTCTAGAATCGCCAGGGCGTAGCGCCGGCTGGTGTTGAAGTGATCTCGAACTTCCGCGGCAGTAATCGTTCCTTGTTTTTCTAATAACTTGCGGATCTTATTGACTATCTCATTGTAAACTGTGGTCTGGAAAACAACATCTGGTGGGACCGGTGTTAATAATTCAAGTTCGATCATCGCAGTGTAGATTTCATCTCCCACTTCTGAAATGCAATCCTTGACAGTCGGAGGAGCGAAAGGGGTTTCCTCAAATCGCGCAATGAGTGCGTCTACTTGGCGTTTTTGAGACTGTGTGAATTGAATATGATGATTAGGCTTTGACACGCGAGTACCATTATCTATCAATTGCCCATTCGCGACTAGTTTTCGCAATGTTACATTATATAAGCGTGTGGATAGTTGTAATCTACTTTTTAACTCTTCCCTGGGTATACCTCGGCGCAGTGGATAAGCTCGATGATAAGAATCGACTTCCTGGGAAAATCGCCCAGAAAGTTGTTCCCAGCCAGCCGGACTTGAAACTAAAAGATTGGGGTGATAAAGACTTGTATCTGATTTTTCATTCAACGTCTCAAGAGCCAGAATTTGTCCGCTGGTGTACAATTCATTAAAGACCATACGCGCCGTATTCGTATCAAGGTTAGAGCGAGCCAATACCTCACCAAGGGTGGAGGGGCCTATGGTTGAGAGAGATTGTAGTAATACCTCAGCTGGTGTTCCTCGAGCAAGGGCCTCAAAATTTGCGAGGGTTTCTTCAGAGAATCGCTTGTGGCGTTTTTGTGGCTGCGGGTCCACGACAGATCCACCGCCAAGTGTTTCACCCGGAGACGGACGACGCAGGATAAATCGATCACCTCGCACAGCGATGATGGGTTCTTCTAGCTCAAGTTGAAGCCAACCTTTATGGCCTGGAGTTAGTTGTTCCACGCCTAGCAATCGTACACGAGCGACGACTTCAGCCGCACCAAGGAATAACTTGACTTCTGTATTGTGCTCGAGCGGATGTGAAAGATCTGGTAGTAGGCGGAAATGCATATCTAGACGACGAGTAGGTATGTAATCGCCTGGATGAACGATGACATCTCCGCGTTTTACTTGATCGATATTTATACCGGAGATATTTACCGCGGTTCGACTACCTGGGACTGCTAAATCCTCTTTTCTTTTATGTGTTTGCAGACCTCGTATTCTGCCGCGGATCCCTGCGGGCAAGATCTGTACTTCTTCGCCGGTGTGCAAAGCTCCGTCACTCAAGGTTCCTGTAACAACTGTACCAAACCCAGCAATGGTAAAGACGCGGTCAACTGGTAATCTGGGTCGCTTGAAGTCTGGACGAGGAGGTCGTTCTGCAAGGCGATCAGTCAATGCCTGCAGTAATTCGGGTATACCTTGCTTTGAGTGTGAGGAGACTCGTAAGATGGGCACATTTTCCAAAACCGTGCCTTTCAATACTGCGCGGATATCTTCTTCCACCAGGCCAAGCCAATCTGGATCATCAATCAAATCGATTTTGGTCAGCGCAACGACACCACTGGGAATTTGTAGGAGGTCCAAGATCGCTAGGTGTTCCCTGGTTTGAGGCATGATCCCTTCGTCTGCAGCAATCACAAAGACGACTGCATCGATGCCTCCAATTCCTGCTAGCATGTTTTCGATGAAGTCGCGATGACCAGGTACATCTACAATACCGATATCTTCCCCATTTGGAAGGGTAAGCCAGGCAAACCCAAGATCGATCGTCATTTCCCGTTCTCGTTCTTCCTTGAGACGGTCGGGATGGATTCCCGTCAAAGCTTGAACTAATGTAGACTTCCCATGGTCTACGTGTCCAGCTGTGCCAATCACATACATAGGCAAGTACTTCGATCAGCGAGCACGCCCAACACTACGCTCATAGGATAAGACCCAATCGTGAGCCATGGCAAGAAGTGCTTGCAAGCGTTTCTCTGCTTGCTCATTGGCTTGTTCCAGCATATCTTGGACTTCTTGGAGTTCATCTTCTAAATGCGTTGACTTTTCATTTAGGGTCTCATATTGGCGTAAAGCTTCATTGCGCTGTTCTTCTTGGGTCAAGGTAAAATTCGTCCAACGCTTTTGGTCATCTGCTTTAAAGGTAACCCATTCCTGACGGAAACGGTCTTCAGACAGGCGTTGAATTTCGGTGATTTCATTAATACGTCGTTCCACACGCTGTGTTAAGTCTTCCAACACAGATTGGACTCGTTTAGCTTCGCGCTGGGTCGAGTCTAAAGACAGGAGTTGAGTTTCAACATCTATGGATTGCTTCTCAATATTCTCAAAGCGTATTTGCCATTCTTTCCATGTCCGTTCGCGGTCAACCTGGGTCAAGGCTTGCTTATCCAGGAAATTCGAAACGGCATCTCGGCGTTCTGCTTCGACAGTGACCAACTCGTTTAAACGAGTGTCCAATTTGCGTAAATTCGTATTGAGAAGTTCTGTTTGTCCACGTTGATCGTCAGCACGTTTGCGTAGGGCAGTGACCTCTCCCTGGAGTTCAACGATACGTTTAGAATCCTGGCGACGCCCGTCTTCAAGCAATCGATAAGTGCGGGTATATTCTTCTTCTTCGAGGCGGACAGTTTCAACACGATCTCGTAGCTCATCAATAGACCTTTTCAGTTTTGAGTTATCCTCGATGCGCGCCTGAATACCTTTATCAAGCTTGGGCAACACATCAAGCTCTTTGCGTATATCGACAATGCTGCTCTCTAGTGCTACAACATCAACACGGCGAACCTTGTCTGTTTCTTCCAACTTTTGCTTGATCTCTTTGTCAAGTTCTTCTACCGACTTTTTGGCTTCTAGTCTGATCTGTAGAACATTTTGGTCATATTGATCCATCCGCGTGACCACAGCGGACAGGCGTGTTAATTCTCCGCTCAGATCTTTGATCTGCTGTGCTACAGCTGAAATACTACCCTCAAGTGTTAAGAGACGACTGTCTAGCAACGCAATCGAATCTTTTTCTTTGCGGCGGTCGTCTTCGATCCATTGAATTCGTTTTTGTAATTGATCCAGGTCCATGTAGGCTCCTATAAACTTACCGCTGTGATTATAGCATGAGGTTTACGGCATAATAGACGGTGTCTTAAGCTGGCTAAAAATATTAGAAATTGAAGCTGCATAGGGTAATGTCCAATGTGGAAAAAGTCCGATCGAGATCATCAAAAGAATGCCGATGATCAGGAAGGTAGCCGTCAACCAATTCTCGTTTATATGCCAAGAACTATCCTTGAGTCCCATTACTAAGATAGATAGGCTGCGTAACCCACCAATGCCCAGACCTGTACAACCCAATAGTGCCAAAACTGCAACGAAAGGCGCACTGGTGGCTAGGTTACGCCATAAAGCCTGAAAGATCGGAAATCCGGCTAATAGTGGATAACCTGCGAATGAAAGAGTTGCCAAAGTGATGGCGGCGGTTGCCAATGGTAGCCTTAACCCCATGCCTTGTATATTCTTGAAAAGGAAAGCTTCTTCAGGTACAAATTTTGGGATGGATGTTGGAGCAAGCGTGTCTGGTTCGTGGATTGCTACGACCTCCCAATTAGTCTTGCGAAGAACAGACAATCCAAGAGCCCAAACAGCCAGAGCCAGGGCGCGGGGTATCTGCATCGCAAAAAAAAGTTCCAGAGTTGGAACTGCACTGATTGCCAAAAGCGAGGCACCAGTGCTCGTCAGGATGGCAAAGCCGAGAATGCGTCCCAGATGTGATTGAAGGGCTGCCCAGGCACCTCCTACGAGCATCATGATCACACCACCAATACGTAAAGCCTCATACACACTGGATGATTGACGTAACCAGGCATATTGATTCAAAAAGTTGAGACCAAAGAGTAAAACCATCAATGGTAAAAAAAAGAAGATGAAAGAAATTGAATAGGGGTGTCCTTCTTCTGTCATCATTGGCAGCCAGCTATGGAAAGGGAAAATACCCAACCAGAAAATGAAACCAAAACCGAGCAGTATGGTTGCTCTTGTTACCAGAGCAGTGTCGCCCGGGCTGGATTCGACGCCGGCTAATAACCAACCTGTCAGTAAGATAAAAGGCATTCCGAAAGTTTGGAATATCAGGTAGCGTATCACTCCTCGCCCAGGCGGTCTGCCTGGTGGAGAGAGCATAGGAATACTTAGCAAGATGGCTAACTCTAGTAACAATGCAGCAAACAAGAAAGGTTCAACAGCCAAAGCGGCTATCCATACTGCGACAAGTACTAGCCCAATGGGAACGAACATGCGACCAGCACGCGCCTCGAAAGCCGCACTAAACCAAAATCCAACGAGGATGTAAATTAAGATCACGAGAGGGCGATCTTGTGAGTTAAGGAATAGGCGACGACCAAAAATGACCAGGGTATCACTAAGCTTGAAAGTCAGTGGGCCGAGATGAACTAATTCATTAATAGGTATCAGTATTGCGCCGATAGCCAATACGAGCGATGTCAATGTGCCGATTAACACAGTTGTTCGATACCAGCGGCGCAGGAAAAAAAGGACGAGCCCCATCAGCGCGGGTACGAAGATCCATAATATTGGGGTGCTCATTCGTATTCCTGTTCCAACTCCGGCGCGGTAATCATATAAGCTCCAATCAAACCCAAGCCAATATTCACACCCGCTAAGAGACCAGCTACTAATATTGATGTTTCTACAGACGCGTAAATAATTTCGAAGCCAGCTAGTAGTGTCAACAAACCAATTGATATACGAAAGGGTTGAGCTGTAAGCCCTAGATGTAACAACCCTAAACTGATTAAGATCATTCCGCCGGTTAGTGTTGTAGTTGATAAATCTGGGATAAGATCACCAATTGTTGGGACTGCCGATAACACGGCTGCTGTGATCATTATAGCTGCCAATAAACGGAATAAGCGCCCTGAAGGCCAAAAAGAATCTTCGCGCCCCCGATCAGGGGCAACACTGGCGATTGCCATACCTAAGACTGCACTGGACATCCATCCAGCGATCATCTTAATAATCGACATCTGCAGAGGCCAAGATGGTGAAGTGAGCATGGCTACCGCAATATATTGGATTCCTAGTAAACATATCATCCACCGCCAATCGCGGTTGATCAGCAGACCAAATGACGTAGTTATTACGAGCAGGGTACCTATTAAGGGTAGTAGATCAATAATTATTGGCATGGAACTGGTGATTTATCTTTTCATGAATACTAAAATAAAGAAGAATAGCACAATAGCCCACAAAATACCTCCATCACCTTCAAGTAGTGAATTTACCAGCCTAGATAAACGTTGGATTCGGTTATAAAAATACCATATTGGTTGATATAACCAGGTGAAGGATAGATATTTTGAAGGTATCTGGCGTGATGATAAAGCAGGTATTGCAATCGTGGAAGATTGCAATGATCGATTTACATACAAAAATGAGATGCAAAGAACAGATGCAGCCAAACCATAGAAATACGTCGAAATGGGGAGGTTTTTATAGTCGGGTAGTGACCATAACCCAACAATAATGTGTGTGATTGGTAATACGACCAGACCAATCGGATATACAAGCCAAATCCAACGTTCTACTTGTGGATCGCGCACATTGTCCCCACTCAGAACCGAACTACGCATAGCATGACGGAGGAATCCTGCCAAAAGGAGCGAATGTGCTACTATAAAAGTAATATAGAAAAAAGTAGATTGCCATCCCGACAAGTTTTCACCCAAATTTGTGTAGAATAAAATACCCGCCCAATTGGGAGTGAATGGGAGGGCTGATAAGCTGAGGAAACCCAAGACGGCAAGATATCTTATTCTGGGATGGCGTAACGAATAGAAGGATAAAAAGCCACCTACGAATATTGAAGCAGCCCCCCACGACAGGCAGGCTTCAGGTTTCCCAACAATCGCGGAAGCAGTAGCAAAAGAGGCGGTACCCAAAATCCAAAAAGGCCGGCCGGATAGCTCGTCTGCTGCATATACCCACAGACCTGCTCCAAGGAGAGCTGTCAATGCACATAATATTAAGGCATAGGTTGCGATTGATTGCTCAATCCCGACCGTTGCTGCCCGTACCAGCAAGCTAAGCCCAGCAGCTAGTGGAACGAAATGCAATACTGTTCCCAAACTACGCCGTAATTGGAT